>OJQI01001342.1_pt1 | contig 10929 bp, 11 predicted proteins | sample 1598711 | NCBI WGS metagenome assembly OJQI01 (sample SAMN03922505, study PRJEB24848) | human gut metagenome | isolation source: stool sample | host: Homo sapiens | place: Germany | collected 2011-11 | reverse complement strand
TAAGAGACAGCAGCTGTTGTTGAGCGTGACGGAACAGAGCTTGAAATACCCGTTGAAGAAGTTGAAAAAGGCGATATTCTTGTGGTACGCAGCGGCATGAGCGTGCCTGTGGACGGCGTTTTAACCGAAGGGCATGCAGCGGTTGACGAATCGGCAATTACCGGTGAGAGCATTCCTGTGGAAAAGGAAACCGGCAGCAAGGTTACCGGGGCGACGGTTGTAAAATCGGGCTTTTTTAAAATGCGTGCCGACAGGGTTGGCGAAGATACAACGCTGGCGCAGATTGTGCGGCTTGTGGATGACGCTACAAGTTCCAAACCGCCCATTGCTAAAATGGCGGACAAGGTAAGCGGTGTGTTTGTACCGGCGGTTATCGGCATTGCGCTTGTAACGGCGGCGGTATGGCTTTTGCTTGGCGAAAGCTTTGAGTTTGCACTCTCCAACGCTATTGCGGTGCTGGTTATCAGTTGCCCGTGCGCGCTGGGGCTGGCAACGCCTACGGCAATTATGGTAGGTACCGGGCGCGGTGCGGCCAGCGGCGTTTTGATTAAATCGGCGGAAGCGTTGGAAACGGTGCACGAAGTTAACACCATAGTGCTTGATAAAACCGGCACCATAACGCAGGGCGAGCCCGGAGTGACGGACGTTTTATACAGCAGCAGCGCCGGTGAAGCGCTGCTTGTTAAAACGGCTGCGTCGCTGGAAAAATATTCCGAACATCCGCTGGCGCAGGCGATTGTAAAATATGCGGAACAAAAAAACGTGCAGCTTGCGCCGGTAACAGGCTTTACGCAGCAGGCCGGGCGCGGCATTAAAGGCGTAATGGAAGGCAAAGGCTGTTTTGGCGGCAACCGCAGAATGCTGGAAGAAGCCGGGCTTTATGATGATAACGTAAAAATGCTGGAAGAAAAACTGGCGGCCGAAGGCAAAACACCGCTGTTTTTTGCCCGTGACGGCATACTGCTCGGCATTATTGCCCTCGCAGACAGGGTAAAACCTACAAGCCGCGCGGCCATAGAAGAAATGAAGCGCATGGGGCTGGAGGTAGTAATGCTTACCGGCGACAACGCGCGCACGGCGCAGGCCATACAGAAAGAAGTAGGCGCTGACCGCGTGGTGGCAGAGGTTTTGCCGCAGGATAAGGAAACGGAAATACGCCGTTTGCAGCAGCAGGGCAAAAAAGTTGCCATGGTTGGCGACGGCATTAACGACGCACCTGCACTGGCGCGTGCCGATGTGGGCATTGCCATTGGCGCCGGTACGGATATAGCCATTGAATCGGCAGATTTGGTGCTGATGAAAAATGACCTGCTGGATGTTGCCGGTGCGGTTCAGCTTGGGCACGCGGTAATACGCAACATTAAGCAGAATCTGTTCTGGGCGCTGTTTTACAATGCCATCTGTATTCCGGTGGCGGCGGGCGTGTTCTATCCGTGGCTCGGCATTAAGCTCAGCCCCATGCTGGGCGCGCTGGCTATGAGCTTCAGTTCTGTTTTTGTTGTAACCAATGCCCTGAGGTTAAGGTTCTTTAACCCGGTGTATGCGGCAGATACCGGTGCGGATGCGCCCGGCGCTGCTGCGTACGAATGCAGGGTTGAGGCAGTAGATATATTAAACACCAACAAAAAAGAAAGGGTTGATACCATGAAAAAAGTACTTAATATTGAAGGCATGATGTGCCAGCACTGCGTAGCACATGTAAACAAAGCTTTAAGCGGCATTGAAGGCGTGGAAGCCGTTGAAGTTTCGCTGGAGAACAAAAACGCAGCCGTAACCCTGGCGGCAGATGTTAGCGACGATGCGCTTGTTAAAGCCGTTGTTGACGCAGGCTACGAAGTAAAAGGCGTTAAAACCTTATAAAAAAAAAGCCCTTCGGTGCGGAAGGGCTGCAAAGAAGCAGTGCCGGGCGGTGTGTTCCGGCGCTGTTTTTTTATGTTTTTTATGGCGGTTTAAGTTATGGCAGATTAAACTTTACCGTTTAAGCGTGCTTGCCCATGTTTGTTAAAAATTCAACCGTGGCAGGGTCGTAATGGGAGAAGAACAGGCTTCTGCCGGTATCGAGCGCACGGATTTTTGCCATATCGTCATCGGAAAGTTTAAAATCGAAAATATCAAAGTTCTGCACCATGCGGTTTTTGTGTACGGATTTGGGTATAACAACCACGCCGCACTGAATTAAAAAGCGCAGGGCAACCTGTGCTGCCGATTTATTGTACTTTGCGGCAACTTCGTTTAAAACGCCGTTGGTAAAAAATCCGTTGCGCCCTTCGGCAAACGGGCCCCACGACTGGTGCGTTACGCCGTATTTCTGCATAATGGCGTGGGCGGTTTGCTGCTGCTGGAACACATGGGTTTCAACCTGGTTTACCATCGGCGCAATTTCGGCAAACTGGCACAGGTCAATCAGCCTGTCGGGGTAAAAATTGGCAACGCCGATAGCGCGCAGCTGCCCGTTTTTATAGGCTTCTTCCATGGCGCGCCAGGTGCCGTAATAATCGCTGAACGGCTGGTGAATTAAGAGCAGGTCAATGTAGCTTGTTTTAAGTTTACGCAGCGATTCGGCAATGGAGGCTTTGGCTTTTTCATAACCGGCATTGGCAATCCAGATTTTGGTGGTAATAAAAAGTTCTTCGCGCGGCACGCCGGATTTTTCAATCGCATTGCCGACGCCTTCTTCGTTGTGGTAGGCCTGCGCGGTATCAATGGAGCGGTAGCCGCAGCTGATGGCATCCAGCACGCAGCGTTCGGTATCTGCTTCCGGTATCTGGTAAACGCCGTAGCCCAGCATGGGCATTTTAATTCCGTTGCTTAAAGTTGCATATTCCATGGTTTATCCTCCTGTTTTAACGTTTTATAACGCGGGTGCCGCCAAATACATTGCTCATTGTCATATTGTCCAGTGCTTCGTCAATGGCGGCAACCTCTCCGGCGCTTAGCACAATATCTGCGGCGCCGAGGTTTTCGGCAAGGCGGTTTAATTTGCGTGTGCCGGGAATTGGTACAATGTAAGGCTTTTTATTAAGCATCCACGCCAGTGAAATTTGCCCCGGCGCGGCGTTTTTGGCTTTGGCGGTTTCTTCAAGCAGTGCCAGCAGGTTTCCGTTCTGCGCAAAGGCCTCTTTTTTAAACTGCGGCATGGCGCTGCGGTAATCTTCTTTGGGGTCAAATTTGCTTTCCGCCGTATATCTGGCGGTTAAAAAGCCGTTAGCCAGCGGGCTGAAAGCCACAAGGCCGATGTTTAATTCCTCCAGCACGCCAAAAAGCGCTTCGTAATTGCGGAACATCATGGAGTAACGGTTTTGAATTGCCGTAACCGGGCAGATTTTATGCGCGCGGCGGATGGTGTCTTCCGTTACTTCGGAAAGTCCCCAGTGGGTAATTTTGCCTTCTTCGATAAGCCTGCTCATTACGCCTGCCACTTCCTCCACAGGAACGGAAGGGTCCTGACGGTGCTGGTAGTAAAGGTCGATATGGTCGGTTTGTAGGCGTTTCAGCGAACCTTCAACGGCTTTGCGGATGCTTTCGGGGCGTGAATCGGGAATAACCGGTTTGTTTACGTCGGGGTCATTCCAGTCGAAGGTAATGCCAAACTTGGTGGCAAGCACAATTTTATCGCGGTAGGGCGCAAGGGCAGGCCCCAGCAGTTCTTCGTTGTCGTGCGGGTTTTTCGGTGTGCCGTACAGTTCTGCGGTGTCAAAAAAGGTGCAGCCCATATCAACGGCGCGTGCCAAAAGCTCGGTCATTTCTTTTTTATCCGCGGGAGCGCCGTAAGCATGGCTCATGCCCATGCAGCCAAGGCCAACGGCACTGACGGTTAAGTCTTTTCCTAAAGTTCTGTATTGCATAGTCTGTTCTCCTTATTTTTTACAGGCGTCCGGTTTCTCTTTGCCACGCCTGCCAGCATGCCAAGCGGCAGCGTCCATTTTTTGGCAAAGGCAATCAGTTTTGTCATCATAACCCATCAGGGCTTTGTGCTATATTGTTGCAAGTTTTAAGCTGCATTTTTAAAACCATAATAAAACCTCCATAATCAATTGCTTTTTTGTTTATCTATCTGCCGCTGCCAGAACGCTGCGGCATTGCCAGTCCTCCTTTACCCATATTATAAAAAAACAGGGGCTTCATAAGAAGTCCCTGTTTGTCAGTGAGCTTAAACCCTATGGTTATGCCCGGTTTTCCTTGTAAATTCTGGTAATGGCATTAATGCATTTCTGCACGTGCGGCGCAGGCTGCGGCGAATGCAGAAGCCCGAAGGGCATGGTAAAATTCCAGTCCACCGGAATTATTTTCAGCAGCGGATGCACGTCGCGCCAGGTTGGCACTGCCATTAAAAGGTTGTTGCCGTTTTCGCAGCTGTTAAAAACTTCGGTATTGTAAAAATCAAAATCAATAATATTTACCTGCGGGTGTTTTACCGTCAGCCAGTCGCGCAGCGCGTCGGCTTCGCCCATCTGCCCGCGCGTAATCAGCATCAGGTTTTGCCCGTACAAATCGCTTACGCTGAGCTTGTCTTTCTGCGCCAGCGGATGGTTAATGCCTGCGGCGCAGCACAGCGGTTCGCGGCACAGTTCCAGCCCGGCACACTGGCGGTAATTCAGCAGCGTGGCGTCGAAAATACCGGCAACCATGTCAATGTTCTGCCCCAGGTTCAGCAGTATTTCGCGTGCGTTTTGCGGTGTGTTGTCAAACGGCACCAGCTTAAAATGTATTTCGGGGCACATGGCGTGGATTTTGGGCCACAGCTGCACCAGAATCTGCGCAGGCGTCATGGGTGATGTGCCGATGCTGATAATGCCGTTTTCTTTCTGCATGGCGTTTTTGGCGCGTTCCAGCGATTCGTGCGAATAACGGATAATGTATCTGGCGTCGCTGTAAAGCGATTTGCCTGCCGCCGTAAGGGTAAGGCCGCGGTGCGTGCGGTTAAACAGCTTTATATCAAGGTTGCTTTCAAGAATATTGATTTGCTTGATAACCGCGGTAGGCGAAATATAAAGCTTGTCGGCAGCTTTGGCAAAGCTGCCGCTTTCGGCAACGGTAATAAGTGTTTCAAGCTGAGGGTTGTACAAAATAAATCACTTCTTTTAAATGCACTCGCAGCCCATGTTGTTGCTGCGGAAGGCACCCTGTTTGTAAAGTTCTATTTTACGGTTCAGGCGGCCAAGGGTTTCCTGCATATGCTGCAAACGGCTTTCCAGCCTGTCGCGCTCGGAAATTAAAAGGTCTTCGCGTTCTTTTAAGGTGCTGTCGCCTTCCAAAAACAGGTGCATATAACGGGTCAGCACTTCAATGGAAAGCCCTGCTTCGCGCATACATTTAATAAATTCTATGCGCTCGCAGTCAATGCTGCTGTAATCGCGGTTGCCGCTTTTGTTGCGCGCTACGGCCGGCAGCAGGCCAATACGCTCGTAATAGCGCAGTGTGTCGGACGTAAGGCCGAATTTTTTGCTTACTTCTGCAATGTTCATGTCTGGTCACCTCGTGTAAATTAGCCGCGCTTTAAGCGGACAGGATTTTATAGGCGCTGCATACGGCTACGCGCCCGCTGATGTTGATAATGGTGTAAATAACGGCAAGAATTGCTGCACCTTGCAGTAAAAACTTCATAAATTATTCCCCCTCTTTGGTGATGGTTACGGTATCGAATTCGGTGCCGTCCGGCAAAAATGCCTTAAAGGTTAATGTTTGCGGAGTTTTGCTGAGCGTTATGTAGTTGGCGTCCTCGGGCTGCGGCGCAAGGGCTGCGTCCGCCGTGTTGCGCTGCCACAGGTTGGCGTAGCGCACGCTTCCGGCAACGCCGGTTAAAATGTAGGTAATGCCGGTGTTATCGGGCTTAAAGCCTTTTAACGGCACGCGGCGGCGGTAGGTGTGCAGGTGCGCCGTAAGCACGGCATCTACATTATATTCTTCAAAAACGGGCATCAGCTGCTGCGCCCAGGGTGTAAACTGAATGCTTGCCGGGTCAAAGTTGTTTGGGCGGTCGGTAAAGGCATAACGCAGAATGTCTTTGTGCATCAGCACAATTTTCCATTTGCTCTGCGTGCCGGCAAGGTCGCTGCGCAGCCAGCTTAACTGCTGCTGCATTAAATCGGGGTTAAAGTCAGCCATTTCGTCGGTCTGCGTATTCAGCACAACAAAATGCACATCGCCGTAGTCAAAGCTGTAATACTGGTTTTTATTGGCATCGGTGCCGTTTTCCGGCAGGTTAAACAGCGTTAAATACGGCGTCGGCGGGGCAATCTGCCAGTCCATATTGTAGGTTTCGTGGTTGCCCATTACCGGCGCAAACGGAATGTTTTCAATCATTGGCGCAACAGAATTAAACCAGGCGTGCCACTGCGAAAAATCGTAGCCGTTGTCAACCAAATCGCCCATGTTGATAAAAAAGGCGGCGTCTTCATTTTTACTGTAGGCAGTTTGTGCCAGCTTGCGCCAGCCGCTGTAATCGGATGACTGCGAATCGGGAAATATCAGCGCTTTAAAGCTGTCCGGCTGCGCGGACGGAAGTTTGTGCCAGCCGGTGCGGCTGCCTTCGTAGCCTGCGCGGTATTCGTAAGCGCTGCCGGGTTCAAGCCCTGTCAGCGCGGCGGTGTAAACGTAAAGGGTGCCGCTGCCGGTGTTAAGCTCCTGCACGGAAGCAGGCACGGCTGTTATTTGCCCTGCGGCGTTTTTATATTCGGCCGCCGGGTTTTCAAGCTTTTCATCAGCCTGCCACATAATTGTGCGGCTTGTTGAAGCGTCGGCGGTAATCAGCTGGCGCAGAAAGCTTATTTTATCCGCGTCGGCGTAATTTTCGGCCTGCCCGGTTGCAGGTGCCGTATATACGGCGCAGCCCGCAGCCAAAAATACCGCCAGTACAATAATGTATTTAAGATATTTTTTCATAGGCATTACTCCTTTTAAAACAGCGTAATTTTGTGGCTAATATTAATATATCAGTTATAGTGAACTTCAAGTCAAGCGGTTTTCAAAAATTTTTTACTTGACTTAAAGTGCACTCCAAAGTATATATTATATAAAACAGACAATAAAGGAGAATGCCGATGAACCTTTTTATGATTGTTATGTATTCGTATCTGACCGCCATGGGCATCGCCGTATGGTTTTACTACCGCACTCTTATTCCGGGGCTTACGTCATGGCTGTGGCCGCTTGCCGTAGTTGGCTGCACTGCAAGCTACCTTGTAAGCCACAGCGGCTATATCGTTCACCCGGAGCCCCTTGCACGCGCACTGGCGTGGATTGGCAATGTATGGATTCTGTTCGGTTTTTACAGCCTTTTGCTGATGCTGTTAAACGGCGTTTTAATTATACCGGCCAAAATTTTCGGCGTGCATTACCGTTTCAGCACACCGCTGGCCGTGATTGGGCTTGTTGTTATAAGTGCTTCCATTATTTTTGGCATTTATAAAGCCATGAACCCCATAGTGCGTACGGAAACGGTAGCTGCCACTAAAAATATTGAAGCCGATACCAAAATAGTGCTGGTAACGGATTTGCACCTTGGGCATATTAACGCACTTGGCGCAGCGCAGGACGTTGTGCAGCGCATAAACGCCCAAAAGCCGGATCTGGTTTTGATAGGCGGCGATATTGTTGACGAAAAGCTCAGCTATGTGCTGGATAACGGCTCGCTGGAAGCGCTGAAATTTGATGCGCCGCTGGGAACCTATGCCGTTTACGGCAACCACGATTACCTTGATGGCGAAATGAAGGAAATACGCAGGATTTTAGGGGCAAACGGCATTACGTTGCTGGAAAATGAAAGCGCCGTGCTGCCGCAGGGCATAAAACTTACCGGCCTGCGCGATTACAGCCGCGACCGCGGTACGGAAGCGCTGGAACGCCTGGCAGAAGGCAATGCGGATTATTTCAGCGTTTTAATAGACCATCAGCCGCGGCGTTTGTTTGAAGCCGCCAAAGCTGGCTATGACTTGAGCGTTTCCGGGCATACCCATGCCGGGCAGGTATGGCCGTTCCGCTATATTACCCAAAGCATGTACCTGCTTGACTACGGCATGACCTATGTTGACGGTATGGCGGCAATCGTAAGCAACGGCAACGGTTTCTGGGGTCCGCCGGTGCGCATGGGCCCATACCCAGAAATTGTTGTTATCAACGTTAAAAAAGCAGGCTAAAATTCAGCACCGCTCAAACGGGCGGTGTTTTTCTTTGTAAGAAACATGTTAAGCAAACCGTTAAACTGTAATTTTTTTAACAATGTATATTTAAAATTGCGTTTTGTACACAAAAATCCTTACAAAAATAACAAAATACTTGCCTGTAAAACGCTAAAGTGCTACAATTTATAATTATAAAAGTACACCATAAATTGCATTGTACTGATTTTAAAAAATATTTGGAGGGAAAGAAAAATGAAATTTGCCAAACGTATGGAAAGGATGCAGGCATCCGAAATCCGTGAACTCTTAAAACTTACCGCACAGCCGGATATTATCTCTTTTGCAGGCGGTCTGCCCGCACCGGAACTGTTCCCGGTTGAAGAAATTGCCAAAGTTTCCCATGACCTGGTAGAAAAAGAAGGCCGTCAGCTGCTGCAATACGCAACTACCGAAGGCCGCCCGACCCTGCGCGCTAAAATTGCCAAACGCATGAAAGATAAATACCATACCGAAGTTGACCCGGACGATATTCTTATTACCACCGGCAGCCAGCAGTGCCTTGATTTTGCAGGCAAACTGTTCCTTGACCCCGGCGATGTTGTTCTGTGCGAAAGCCCGTCCTACCTTGGCGCGCTGAACGCTTTCAATGCTTATGAGCCTAAATTTGTAGAAGTTCCGACCGATGACGGCGGCCTGATTCCGGAAGAACTGGATAAAATTCTTGCCACTACCCCGAACTGCAAATTCATTTATGTAATTCCTGATTTCCAGAACCCGACCGGCCGCACCTGGAGCCTTGAACGCCGCCATAAATTTATGGAAGTTGTCAACAAATATGACCTGCCGGTACTGGAAGACAATCCGTACGGCGAGCTCCGCTACGAAGGCGAAATTCTTCCTTCCCTTAAATCTATGGATACCAAAGGCCTTGTTATGTTCCTCGGCACTTTCTCAAAAATCTTCTGCCCGGGTCTGCGCTTAGGCTGGGTTGCCGCAGAACATTCCGTTCTGGAAGAATTTGTTAAAATCAAACAAAGCGCCGACCTGCATACTTCCAACTTCGACCAGGGCGTTGCCGACGCTTACATTGAAAACTACGACCTTGACAAACACGTTGAAGAAATTAAGGCGCTGTACAAAAAACGCCGCGACCTCATCCTGAAAACTATGGAAGAAGAATTCCCCGAAGGCGTTGAATGGACTCGTCCTGAAGGCGGCCTGTTCCTGTGGGTAACCGTTCCGGAAGGCGTAAGCGCTAAAGAAGTATTCCATAAATGCATTGAAATGAAAGTTGCTGCCGTTATCGGCGATGCGTTCTATCCGAATGACAAAACCGACCGCAGCATGCGCGTAAACTACTCCAACATGACCGAAGACAGAATTGTTGAAGGCGTTAAACGTATGGCCAAAGCCATTAAAGAATGCATGAAATAACTGCATAAAAAATTATCCCTCTGCCGTAAGGCGGAGGGATTTTTTAATAGCCGAACAGTGATGCGGCACAGTAAACCAAAAGCAGCGCCATAATGGTGTTGACGCTTTTGGTATGGCGGCTGAACAAAAGGCGGAATGCAGAACCAAACGCAGACCAGCACAGCGTAAATACAAAACCGATAAAGGCAAGCAGCAGCGCAAACAAGGTTAGTTTAAAAGGCTCGCCCGTGTAAAACGGCAGAATGTAGGCCTGCATGGACATAATGCAGTAAATGTAAATTTTAGGGTTGATAAACTGCAAAATAAGGCCGGAATAAAAGCCGCTGCGCGAGTGGTCTTCGGTAATAACGCCGTCACTTTTATAAGTTGCCCATGCCAGATGAAGCATATAGGCAGCGCCTGCAATAAGCATCGGCGTTTTAACCGCAGCAAAGCCTGCCAGTATGCCAAAATTAAAGGGCAGTGCTCCTTTAAAGCCCAGCCTGCCGCCGTTGCTCATGGACATAATATTATTAGGCCCCGGCGTTGCGGCTGTTATAACAGCGTAGGTTAAAAATGCAAACCAGTTGAACATAATTGACGCTCCTTTGCGCTTATGATAATATAAAAGAAAAAAGTACAATATAATATATTTCTTTTATATTGTACTTTTAGTTTGTTATATTGTCAAGAGGAGCCTTGTTATGGATGTTAATAAGATTATTGCGCAGAATGTAAAAAAACTGCGTGAAAAAAGAAAGCTGACGCTGGATGCTGCGGCCGAGGCTACCGGCGTATCGCGCAGTATGCTGGCGCAGATTGAAAAGGGAGATGTTAACCCGACTATTTCCGTTTTGTGGAAAATTGCAGGCGGTTATAAGGTTTCTTTTACTTCCTTGCTGGAGCAGGATTTGCAGAGCAGCGTGGATGTTGTACCGGCGGCAGAACCGTTAAATGAGGACGGCGGGCGTTATTTAAACTATCCGGCTTTTGCCTTTGATGAAGCAAAACAGTTTGAAACTTACCGTATTGTCATTAAGCCGCAGGGCAGCTTAAGCGCGCAGCCGCATTTGCAGGGCGCGGAAGAATTTATAACTGTTTTTGAAGGTTCCGTTGCCATTACGGCGGGGGATAAAACTTATAACCTTAACACAGGCGATTCTATCCGTTTTATGGCTAATGTGCCGCATGCCTATGCCAATACCGGCAGCACGGATGCTGAGCTGCATATGCTGATTTATTACAATAAATAACTGTCCGTGCCAAAGCACGGCTTGACTTGAAGCAGGCTTAAAGGTTTATAATATAAAAAAATTTAAAAGGATGATTGTTGTTTGAAAGCAAAAAAGCAATTATTAGGGTTTACTGCCGCCTCGCTTACTTTGGGGGCGGTTTT
>OJQI01001339.1_pt1 | contig 10950 bp, 7 predicted proteins | sample 1598711 | NCBI WGS metagenome assembly OJQI01 (sample SAMN03922505, study PRJEB24848) | human gut metagenome | isolation source: stool sample | host: Homo sapiens | place: Germany | collected 2011-11 | reverse complement strand
TCCAGATATATCGAGTATTACTGGAACCCAGGCGATGCGCGGAATGACTTGTGACGAATAGTCATGTCCATCAAGAAGGCTCGACGCTTCGGATAGCTCGTCAATCGATATATCAATTCTTGGAGAGCTGCATTCCTACCATTTTTAATGAAACAACGGCGGTAATTGCTATCGCGATTGCGCCAATAATACCGAGCGCCATCTGAATGGGGTATAACCCCAACACATGTCCAAATACGGAGAAAAACAATGCGGAAAAGAGGGCCCTTACCAGAGACGCAGCGGAAAGGATAGTCGCACGGAGATCGTCCGCTATCCCGTCTTGGATTAAGTTTTCCGAAGTGATGTACACCACTTCTGGGAGGAAACAAAGCACCATGCTGAGGCCAAACAAGCACAGAGGATTTGAAGCGAGCCACGGAAGAATCAAGAAAAGGCCAGCCTCGATTAGCATCGAGCCGAGCATGGTATTTCTTTTCCCGAAACGCGATGAGAAGAAATCTGCTGCAATGTAGGCCGTCGCATTTACTGCATAGGATGCACCGAAAAAGATTCCTATTATGGAGACGGGAGCATCAAATGCGTCGAATACCAACTGATTCAAGTTGTAATAACTCCCGTAGAATCCGTCGAGCATGCTTGTGCCGATGAGGAGAAGCAATACCGCAAAAGCGGATTCTCCAACGCGCCAGGTCTCGCGCCTGAACATCTTGACTGCGTCAAACCTCCCCTTTTCTGATCTTTCAGAACGGGTCGTTTCCGTCCTCTCAATGGGATACAGAAGGAAAAGCTGCAGGAGATAGAAAACGGAGACACATACGTAGAGGGCACTCCAAGATACTTGGGCAATGAAAGATCCGAGCACAATTGCCATTCCCGTAGCGATTGATTGCGCGGCAAGCAGCCGAGCGTTGATGGTGAGGAAGCGCTCTCCTTGACCGGCATTTCGGGCAATTTCATATAAAAGTGCTTGTTCGGATCCCGATTGAAGGGAGTAGGCGAGTGCCTCAACAAGGGAAAGCACGACGAGAAAAGGGCCTGAAAGCAACAGCATGCCAGCTGTATGGAAGAAAAGCAGCAGCACGCCCACTTGAATCGAAAACTTCTTTCCAAAGAAATCGCCTATCAGCCCTGTTGGCAGCTCGAGGACGACCGTTGCTATGTTGAACAGGGCTTGATAAAGCGCGATTTCCGTAACAGACATTCCTTTCTCCGCAAGGAAAAGTAGAAACACTCCCCGATTTAAAACAAATCCCGTGAGAACGAAAAAGGCGGAATAGACGTGCAGTTGCGTAGTGGCATTCTTATTCATTTGGCACTACCAACAACTATTTTTGTCGGGCCGCTCGCTACTGATTCGAAGCCTGAAGTGTTCACAGTTGATGTGAAGAGCGGTAAAGCTTTTGCACAGGGTATCAATGGAATACATCCGAAGCGTTTTCAGCAGTATCATCGGCGAAGGCGGGATTAGCCTTTACGCGGCGCTCACCCTCGATGTATTTGACGATTTGATCAATCGTCTGGTTGGCGTGGCTCTTGAGCTTGCGCTCATAGAAGAAGAGGCCGAGCTTGCCGCGCGTGCCAGACGTGCTGCCACCCACACCCTGAAAATCCTCGGTATAGGTGAGCTCGCAGGCACCATCGCCAGCAGGTGCAGCCTCATAGCGCATGGTATTGATGCCCGCCGCATACTGAAAACGGACCTCATAGAGGCACGGGTAGTCAAAGTGCTTGATCTTAACCTTGATCGCCGTGCCCTTGGCCTTGCCTTTTGCAGACTGGGCACGCTTCTCGTACTTATAGCCGTTGAGTTTGTTGCGGCTGGGACGCTTGCCCGTGGCGTTCTCGATATCCTGCATGATGGACCCCGCCAGAGCGTCAAAAAGCTCCTCCGGCGTCACCTTAAGCGTTTTGGTGAGCTGCATGATGGCTCCTTATTCGTTTGAACCGTTCGAGTCATTGTACCGCCCCAGGCTCTCCCATGCGTTGCGGTGCTATTTGGACGATTGAGGGCTTTACGGCCGCAAAACTAACCAAATAGCACCGTAAAGCCTGAGGTGGCTAGAGGTTGTAGGTGACTACTTGGGGTTCGGCGGGTTCGACGAAGATGGCGGGGTTCGCTTGCTCCACGCGAACGAACTTGACGGTCACGGCCTCAAAGCCCGCCTTGTGCAGAACATCAGCGTAGACGCGCGCCTGCAGGGCGTGCTTCTCGAGCAGCTGGTCCGGCGTCTCATCCGGCGTGCCACCCGTCTTGTAATCGATGACCAGTGCGTGCGACGGATCGGCCGGGTCGGTTGCCAAGACATCGATGGCGCCCTCGGCATAGGCGCCGTAGCGGGCGATATCCTCGTCCTCGCAGCCCAGCGAGAAGAACGGCACCTCGGCACGGATGCACGGCCACGCGAGCAGCTCGGCACGAACCGACGACTTGAGCCAGCGATCCAGAGCGACATCGAAGCGCTCGCGCTGTTCCGGCGTCAGGCGCCACAAGCGAGCCAGGGCGTCGGCACGCTCAGCGGGCAGCGCATCGGCACCCATCTCGATGAGCCACTGGCAGGCGGCATGGAACGCCGAGCCCAGCGCCATGGGGTTGCCGGCGGACTCAACGGCGGCCACGTCTGCATCCGTCATCTCGGAACCATCCGACTCCGCATCATCGCCGGACTCGTCCATGGGAACATGAGCCTCGGCGGCACGGTCTTCCGTCTCGGCATGGAGCGCCGCGGCGATCGACGAATAGCTGTACGAATCACGCGCCGGGAACGGACACACGCCCATGCGCACGCCCGCCGCCTGGGGATACACAAGCTCAAACGAATCGGGCTTGGGGTCGGCAGGACCGGGCACGGTTGAGTGCGCAGCATTATCGGCGACATCGGTTTCGCCACGAACGAGCCTGCCCTCGGCATCCAGCGAAGCGTTGGCCTCAAACGCCTGCTCGCCAAAGGTAAAGTCCGCGAGCGAAATGAGCTCGTAGTCGCCCGGCTTGGAGTTGTCGAACGTCAAACGATCACTATCGAGCTGTGGCACGTCCAGAGCGTCGGTCGGCAAAATACGGCGCAGCACGTCGTAGGTCAGATCGGTCTCGACGTCGAAGGCCGGCGCACACAGCTTGCCACGGCTCACGCCGGCATCCATCGCCAAGATCACCAGCTCGCGCGCACGCGTCATGGCAACGTAGAGCAAGCGGGCCCGCTCCTCGAGCGAAAGCCGCAGGTCATCGTTGCGCAGGCGAGCAAATGCCTCGGCGGGAGAACCCGTCGCGCAGACGTCCTCCATGAGCTCCGGCGGCAGCCATAGCGACGTGCCCTTGCCCTTAAACGCATGCTCAAACTGCTTTTTAACGTCGTCGCCCTTCACAAAGGTTCCGTCGGCGAGCTTAACGCCGTCGAAGCGTGCAGGCAGTGCCACAACCTGCGCCCCGCCCTCGACACGCCCCATCTGTGCCGCACCCGAGGACTTGCGCACGCCAAAGCACTCGGCGACCGCCACGACCGGATATTCCAGGCCCTTGGATGCGTGCACCGTCATGATGCGCACCGCGCCGTCGCCCTCCTCGTTGAGGGCACCCGGGGCTTCCTTGCCCGCTAGGAAGCGATCGAAGGCAAGCGCGATGGAACGCGGCGAGTTGCCGAACTCGGCCTCCGCCTCGGCCACAGCGTCGAGCGCCTTGAGCACGTTGGCGGCAATGGCCTTGCCCTCGGGACCACGCTGTGCCAGACGCACAAACCAGCCGGAGGCGTTGACCACGTCGCGCGCGATGGCTGCGAACGAATCGCGGCCCACGCGACGAAGCGCATACCGCAGCACCTCGCGGGCGCGCGTCACGAGCGGCAGGTCTTGCAGGCCCGGCACGTCGAAATCACTCATGATGCCCACGTCGATATTCCTGCGCGAGGTCTCCCCCGTCTGCTCGTCGAGCTTGGTCGCCAGCGCTAGGAACTCCTGGGCGCCGAGCGCAAACATCGGCGAGGCCAGCAGCGGCATAAGGCCCTGCGCCGTATCGGCCGGATTGGCGAGCGCACAAACCAGGGCGCGCACCGTCTGCACCTCGGCAGCCTGCGCAAAGACCGAGCCGCCCGCGATGACGCAGTCGAGCCCCTGGTCGCGGAAGGCCTGTGCGTAGACGTCTGCGTTGGTCATGCGGCCCAGCAGCAGCACCATGCCGCCCTGGGGCTGGCCGGCATCGGCAAGCGCGCGGAATCGCTCGGCGATCGCACGGGCCTTGGCCTGTGTGCGCTCCTGCGTGCTGCCGCCGGCAACAAAGAGCGCCTGACGACGCGAGGCGTCTGCCACCAGCGTGTCCTTGCGGCCGTCGCTCGCCTCAAGATCCAAAAAGCCCTGCATCAGACCGCCGTCATCGCCGTCGAAGACGCGTGCCACGTAACGCAGCACCTCGTCATGGCTGCGGAAGTTGCGCACGAGTTTGACGAGCTCGCCGGTGGGGACATCCGGCGTGGCGACCGTCTCGGACGCCGCCGATCCCACTTTGCGCTCCTGGCGACGGAACACCTCGACCTCGGCGCCACGGAAGCGATAGATGGACTGCTGCGCATCGCCCACGGTGCACAGCGCGCGCTCCCCCGTACCCGTCAGGTAGCGGATCAGATCGACCTGCATCTGGTCGGTATCCTGGAACTCATCGATCATGACCATCTTAAAGCGGCCCTCGTACGCAGCACGGATGGCAGGGTAATCGCGCAGGGCCTCGTAGGCCATACGTAGCAGGTCGTTATTATCGAGGGCGGACTGGGCAGCCTTCAGCGAGCGATACTCCGCCTCCACGGCACGAGCAAGCCCCACCAGCGCATCGAGCGCCGGGCCACCGCAGGCAAGCACGATATTGATAAACGCATCGGCGGCCTCGGCCTTGAGTAGCTCCACCTGCTCCTTAGGGAATGCCTTGCTCGCGCGCGGCATGGTGCACGACATCATGAGTCGCGCCGCATCGGCCATGGTCTTGCCGCTGGCCTCGAATGCATCGATGGCATCGAGCGCCATCTGTGCCTTCTCGGTCGCGGCCTTGCTTACGCCCAGCGCCGCGCGATAGGCATCGGCAAGTGCCGAGGTATCGGCCTGGCCGCGCGCCACGCGCACGTCGTCCATACCGCCCGGCAGCTGGCTCGAGAGCTCCAGCAGCTCGCGCACCAGGCCCTTGATGGTGGTGCCGGCGCCAAAGGGGCCGCCCTCGCCCGCCATGGGATACCAGGCGTAGAGGGCCTTGAGCGATGCCGCGAGCTCGGGGGCGCCATCGGGCGCCGTCGCGCGGGCCAGCACATGCTCAACAGCCTGGTCCATAAGCTCGTCGGTATCGGTGAGCACCGTGAACTCGGGGTCGATGCCCAGCTCCAGCGCATGCGCGCGCAGGATGCGCGAACACATGCCGTGAATGGTCGAGATCCACGCATCGTCGACGGTCAGAGCCTCCTCGTCCATGCCCTCGTCGATGAGCGCGCGGCGCACGCGGTCACGGATCTCGGCCGCGGCATCTTTGGTAAAGGTAATGGCGAGCACCTGGTCCAGATGCTCAACGAACGGACCAGACTCGGGCGAGAGCGCGTAGACGATGCGGCGCGTAAGGGTAAAGGTCTTGCCCGAACCGGCGCCCGCCGAGACAAACAGCGGACGGTCGAGCGTTTTGACGATCCGCAGCTGTTGCGGCATCAAAGTCGAAAGATCCATGGTCTACACGTCCCTCCTTACAAACGTTCCTTCGTGGTTATACGAGCAGCGCGCATGCGCGGCCTGAGCCGACATCGGGTCGACGGCGGCAACGTTGCCCGCCTCGAGCTCGCGCAGGCGCTCGGCGATGCCGGCCTCCACACGATCGAGCAGGGCGTCGAAGTCCATGCTGCCGCCCTCGCCCGGAAAGCCCTTCTTGAGGCCCGGGATGCGACCGTCGCCGCGCTCTTCCTCGAGCAGCTCGGCACTCGCGGCGCCTCGCAGCGCCGGCTTGCCGCCCTTGGTCGAAAAGTAGAGCGCCGCGCGGGTGTCCAAATCCAGCGCCCGGCGCATGGCCTGCGCGTAGATGAGCGTTTGGGTATGGGGCGGCAACCAGCGCGGATCGTCGATGGGCGCCGTACCCGATTCCTCGTCGCGCACCGTGGGGTCGGCGAGCTTAAACTCCTCAACGCCCGTGCGATGCTTGTAGTCGATCACCACGGCACGATTCTCGGCATCCACGTCAACGCGGTCGATGCGCCCACCGAGCGGCCAACCGGCATACTCGACCTGGAGCTCGTTGAACGCAAACTCCAGGTAGCGCGGCGCGAAGGGCGCGAGCGCCTCGGACTCGTAGGCGAGCACGCCCTCCAGTTGCGGCAAGATCTCGGCCGCCTGGCGCTCCTCCACTGGAGAGAGCGGCACCAGCGGGCCCTCGGTACCGCGCTTGCCGGCGTGCTCGGCCAGGGTCTCGGCAAAGACCTCGTGCAGCAGCTCCTTCGCGCGCGGCAGATTCATGGGCGTCACGCGCTCCATGCCCTCCTGCGGAAGACGTGCATGCAAGTGCTCCAGCACGTCATGGACAAAGTTGCCCTTCTCCATGTTGCCAAAGCCCGCATCGATGGACTGAGGTTTGACGCGATACGAGACGAACCAGCACAGCGGGCAGGTGGAATAGGCCTCGATCTGCGAGGCGGACGTCAGGCGCGGCACGAGCGGCGCGTCCTCGCCCTCGCCATCGCGACGACGCAGGACCAAATACGGCACGGCCTCGGCACTCAGATGCTGAGGGGCTTCACAGGTCACGCGCTCGCGCTTGAGACCTTCGCCTGCCGCGGGATCGAAGTCCTTTACGATATCACCCTCACCCACGCACTTCGCCTTGTCGGCGCCAGCGGCTTTAGCGTCACCAGCGGTCTTAGCGTCGTCAGCGATCTTAGCGCCGTCAGCCTCGGCATGCGCCCGCAACTCGGTCCACACGGCAGCCGGATAGCACTCGCGCGCCTGGCGATCGTGGGTCACGCGGGCGAGCACAACGGGGCCGCGCGCGGCCTGCATCGCGCGGCCAAAGCGCACGCGCAACAAGGCGGCGGGCTCAAGCGTCACACCGCTGCGCCCCAGCTCGGCCGTCAGCGTGGCCAGCGGTCCCTCCTCGTGTGAGAGCGGATAACTGTCCAGATCGACGTCGGCAAACAGCACGGCATCGTAGCTATCGGGGCGCAGGGCTGCCGCATCGGTAAGCGACGCAAAGCGCACCTGGGCGCGCGGCGCGCGGTCGACCTCATAGGTCTCGTAATCGTATGCGGTGCTGCGCTTGTCCACCTTGGTACGAACGTCGTCGAGCACGGGCACGGTCGCGGCCTGCGACACGTCGAGCGCGCGGGCGCCATTCATAAGGATGTCGATGGCGTGGCGCAGCAGGGCCACCTCCGCCTGGCGACGGGCTTGGCCATCTAAGCTGCCCAGCGAACGATCGGGCAACGCCTCGGCAACGGCAAGCATGGCCTTGAGCGCCGTCACGGGCTTGTCACGCCACAGCGCCTGGAACACGTCCGAAACCACACACGGCACGTTCTTAAACCAGTTCTCGTCGCTCGCCGCCTTGCGCGCGCCCCTCACCTGACCCTGGACGCTCTGCAGCAGGCCCTTAACGCCCGCGATAGTCTTGCTGCGCGAGAGACGCATATTCTTATCGAAGGTACGGGCATTGACGGCATCAGCGCCCGAAAGCGGACTGTAGATCCAGTCGGTAAGCTCCGGCGCGGGCCACCACTCGGTCTTTGACGCCATACCCTCATCGGCGGCCTTCATGCGCTCAATCAGGCCGGCAAGCGCCGCAAACTGCCTGCCCGCAATGGATTGGGAAAACGCCGTGAACTCAACCGTCTCGGCAGCGATATGACGAGCCGCCAGACGAGAGGCGAGCTCACCGAACAGCTGGGGTGCCCGAGCAGAAACAACGAGCACGCGCACGGGGTCGGCGGGCGTTGCAGTAGTTTTATCGGCCTTGGACTCCTTGTGCGATTTCACCAACTTATCGATGGCGTCCGCATAAGCATGGGCGCGGGCATGGGGGCCGGCGACCTCAATAAAGGCAGGCTGAGCGGCGGTCCCGCAAGCGGCATCAGACGCGCCGACACCCTCCCCCAGCGGCCCGACCTCAAACAGCACACCGCGGGCATCAAATGCCGTGGCAAGCTCCTCGCGCATCGCCGCCTGCTCGCGGGCAAGCAGCACGACGACCTCTCCCCCATTGTTCGCCACGGCAGACAGCAGCTCGAGCAGACCGTGCGTAAACGACGTGATACCGCGCACGCATACGGCGCGGGCGCACGCCGGCAGGCTATCGGCCAGGGCACCGGCCATAATGTCAGCCGCCTCGCAGGGCTCGACCATATCTCGACGGTCCAAACCGCCCGCGTAGGCACGCAAAAGCTCGAACACACGAGCCTCGGCATCGCTTTTTGGCTCAGGCTGGCAATTGTTGCCACGGCATCGTTCGGCACCCGTCCCCGCCACACCCGGCAACACGTCGCGGGCCATGCGCGCGAGCATGCGCACTGTACCCTGGCTGCGTGAGAGCGGCTGTAGGTCGGCATCATCAAGACGCGTGACCATGTCCGAGAACAGCATCTGGCGTTGCAGGTTGTCGACGAAACCGCGCCCGTCACCCAATAGCTCCCAAAGCGAACGAAGCCACGATGTGGGCGTCTTGTAGTCGATACCCAGTGAAACCCCGGCTTCCGCCACATCATGACGGCACAGGTCGAGCTCGGCAAACGTAGGTGCCAGCAGCACGGCACGCCCGTGGCGGGCAATAAGGTCGGCAAGCAACGCCGACTCGGCATCGCTCAAATCCGTGCCGGCATTGGTGGTATAGATTCGAACAGGCATGGTCCTCCGCTCAAACTGTTCGCAATAATCAATGTATCCATCCTACCCGCCCAAGCGGACAGATTTGCCCCACGCCAACAGATTTGATCCCTTGGGGACGGAGGAAAACGGATCACCGAGGGGGTCTGTCTAACCCGGTGATCCGTTTTCCTCCGTCCCCAAGGGATCAAAAAACCGCCCCCGGAGGAGCGGTTTTGCACAATTCGTTTTTGGCGCGGCTTACTCGCCATCCTCCAGCTTAATGAGGATCTTGCGATAGCCACCGTACTCGCCGTTGAGCGCCTTGGACACACGGCTCACCGTGGTGGACGAAGCGCCGGTACGGGCCTGAACCTCGACATAGGGCTCGCCCTCGTCCAGGTAACGCGCGACCTGCAGACGCTGCGATAGATCGCAAATCTCGCGCGGCGTGCAGATATCGGTCAAAAACGCTTGGATATCCTTCTCGTCGTCCAAAAGGCTAAATGCGTGGACCAGCTGCTTGACATCAGGCTTGTCAAACATGTTCTCGATATTCATCGATCACCGCCAAACCCGCCAAAAGGCATCGAAGTTGATACTGACATCGGGCATCGCTCGCCCGTTCTATGCAATAGGGCAACGCCTGTGGCTTTTGCCCGTAGCAGTGTAGCACACCACCAAACTAAAGCGACAAGACTCTCTGCCAGCGGCGCGTTTTTTAGGACGAACGCCGGTTTGAAACCGAATGCGCACGCAAGCTCCACGAATATCTGAGACAATGGGCGCCCAAACAGGGCCGTGCCCGCGCATCTATCCGAGTTGCAAAGGCATGTGCCTCTCACGCCTCTTTGCCACGTCTTGCGCAAGAAAGGATTCACACCATGCGCTTTATGCTTAACTGGCTCTTTACCTCAATCGCCATCGCGATCGCAACGTTTCTCGTCCCCGGCATTCAGCCCTTCGGCATGGCCGACGCCTGGGTGTGTTTTGCCTTCGTGGGACTGTTCCTCAACATAGTCGACTCGCTCGTAAAGCCGTTCCTGACGGTCATCTCGCTGCCGCTCACTATTATCACGCTTGGTATTTTTCAGCTTGTGGTCAACAGCTTTATGCTCGAGCTGGCCAGCTACCTGTCGGTCAATCTGCTGGGCGCGGGTATCTCCATTGCCAGCTTTGGATCGGCCTTTATGGGCAGCATCCTGGTATCCATCATGCGCAGCATTCTCGACAGCGTCGCCAGGAACTAAAGCGACCGGATTCGGACCGCCACAACACACCTAAAGAAGGCCGTCCATCGCAACGATGGGCGACCTTGTCATTTGTCGAGCCTCAGAGGGCAAGAAAATCCGGCATTTCTGCCCCGTCCCCCAATGGCAGGTGGGACTAGATGACGTAGTCGTAGCCCTCGTTGGGGGCAACGAGCGCATCGAGCGTCACACCGTCGAGGTAGTCGTTGATGAGCTTGTCCAGGTTCTTCCACACGTCGAGCGTGGGGCACTCGTCCGAACGCGAGCAGCCCTTGCAGTCGCCGTCCAGGCATGCGACCGGTGCCAGGCTGCCTTCGGTCAGGCGCAAGATCTCGCCCACCGTGTACTGCTCGGGCGGGCGCGTGAGCACGTAGCCGCCGCCCTTGCCGCGCATGCCCGAGAGCATATTGGCGCGGACGAGCGTAGCCAAGATGTTCTCCAGATACTTCTCCGAAATCCCCTGACGCGCGGCGATCTCTTTGAGGGGAATGCGGCCGGCCGCCTGGTGCTCGGCCAGGTCGACCATAACGCGCAGGGCATATCTGCCCTTTGTGGAAACCAACATATATATTGCTGCCTTTCGGTCTTTTAATTCGTAGAAATTCTAGCCGAAAAATTGGTTTTGAAAATACCTATTCCCGTCAAGCTGGTTAATCGACTCGTAATAATCTTCTATTTCCTATTGCGTTACTAGGCTTTAGTGCCTACTATGCTTGCCAACAGCAAAAAGAACAACCCATAAGGTTTATGGGTTTGGCTGTTACACACACCGTGAAAACACACAGTATCCAGTCATTTGAACACTTTGGAGGTTCACCATGAGCAATGTTTATACGTCCATCGATCAGCTTATCGGCCACACCCCGCTTCTGGAGCTCACTCACTTTGAGGCCGATGAGGACCT
>OJQI01001328.1_pt1 | contig 11000 bp, 10 predicted proteins | sample 1598711 | NCBI WGS metagenome assembly OJQI01 (sample SAMN03922505, study PRJEB24848) | human gut metagenome | isolation source: stool sample | host: Homo sapiens | place: Germany | collected 2011-11 | reverse complement strand
ATCTAAAGCATTGTATTGAGTAATATGACATAATATGATAAAGTAAAAGACCGCGTTCTGTATATTGCGTGAAGACTTGAAACGGAGTGTCAGAGCCAATGCAAAGAATATCTTGCCATATAGAAAATGGAAAACTCAAAATGGAGAGGCTGTTTCCTGAACTCTTTCCATTCAAGCGAAAGAATTTATAACTGCTGACCTGTCTATATGATTATCGGGTTCACTTTCATCGTGTCCAGGTTCAGGTACAATCCGTTATGCTCGATCACTCCGTTTCGGAACATCTTCCATAGGATGCCGCATCCGAGTTGTGCCAGTGTGGAGTTAATAAACAGGTCCTGTCTTTCCAACGCTTCAGCCAGCGAACAACTCGGGCCGGAATCGGTTTCCTTCACTCTCGCGTATTTCACCATGCGGGTGATGACTTTTAGCGAATTGACGGTTTCATAAAGTTTGGACGCCGGCTGTTTGATTTTCTTCGGTACGGTACCCAGCACGACTTGCCCCGTGGTCTGCGTGTTTCCGAAATCCATCCAGTACAAGGGGGTCTCGTAAGTGCAGTATGTCGGTTGCGGCAAAGCCCTCAACAGATTCCACAAGTCGATCCGTGACTTGATGTTATCGGTACAGGTAATCGTGATATTGGCCAGGTTGTCCCGTCTGGTATCCTTCAATACTGCCGGATAGATGTCCGCTTGCGCCTTCCAGTCATTCCCGAAAAAGTTGTTTATCCGGGTGACGAGGCATTGTGCCTTGTTCTGTCCCAGGTCGGACGGTCCGAAAAGCTGGCGACCGATGTTGGCTTCCGTCACGGTGTCGGGGTCATACAGTGTAACGAACAGTCCCGGGTGTCCGAGTCCCCTCAGGGCTGTGTCAAGACGTGCCAGGCAGGTGAGTACCTGCGACCCGGTTCCTCCCGCTCCGATCAGGTTTACCGTTACCGGATGCTGCGGACTCATCAGGTAACTGTCGGTATAATGTACTCTTTTCATGTCAGTATGTCTTTAAGTTTCATATTGTTCAACGGTTTCAACTCTTTGAGGTCGAATGGTTTGTTCCTGGCCGCTTTCGTTACTAGCACAAGGTTCGACCGGGTCGGATTTCCGTTGCCTCCCAAGTGCGAAAACTCCGTCAGCCAGAATTTCTTTTCCCAGTATTGCAGCAGGCTTTCGTATGTCAGGTCCTTTGGCAAGTCTATATTGGCAGAGCCCAGGCATACGCTGGAGCCGGTCACGTTGAAGAACGGCGCGACATATAGCATCGTATCCTTGCCGGGCATGTCATCCTTGTAAGCATATATCCTCATCCCATGTTCCCCCGCCTCGTAAATCACTCCCGGCAGGTTGTATTCCGCATTTTCTATTTTGAGGTCGGAGCTGAAGAACATCATCCGCTTATGCGGGGGATTGTACCATACATACCGCTCGCGGCCCTTGCGTGAATCGCAATAGATCAGGCTGGACGGTACTTTTCCGTAAGGCGTGCTGCTATGCCTTTCCGAATATCCCTTTACAAGCCCGTTCATGAATTCCAGGGTCACAGGCCTGCCTTCCGCCATATTCCCCCGATCATCTATGTCCCGTATCTCCAAAAAAAAGTTCTTGTTATCCTCCGAGGCGTAGGCAATCAGTGCCGCCTTGGGGATAAGCAGGTTCTTCAAAGTCCTTGTAAGTTCGTTTGTTTCCATCATAGTGTTCAAATTATTATGTTGATGAATTTGTCCGCCCATTTGAAGAAGCGTTCCGGATAGTCATCCATGCGGAACAGCTTTTCCGTTTCGGGAGACAGGTCGAGTGTCGTAACCGGTATGATGTCGTAGGTCTCCCTGCTGTGAGAATTGTAACAATCCACGAGGTAATCCGTCACCATATCGTAACTGTCATAGATCACACGTATCTGTTGGTAGAGGTACATGGGGTGGAACTCCGGTTCTTTCTCATAAAAGGGATCGTAGCTGTATTCCATGATGCCACGTTCCGGTGACAGGAATTGCAGCCCCTCCTTCATGGCGGAGACCAGTGACCGTTCGTAGTCGTTCCGGGCTTTATACCTGTCAAGTGCCTTCGGCAGGTTCTTGTAGTAACACTTGCATTCCACCCTTTGGAGCAGCCTCTTTATTCTGCCGTTCTCGTAGGAGCGCAGGAGTCTCAGCCGTTTTTTCCTTTCCTCCGGAGTCTCTTCCGGTACTTCCTCTGAAATCCAGGTCAGGACATATTCCGTGTCGTCCTCATCCAGAACGGTCTGTATTCCGTTTGCCTTCATCAATTCATGGATGAACGTGATGGAGATACGTCTCAATTCCGATCCGAGAGCCTCCACGAACTTCATCGGGAAATAATACAGTGTCAGTTTTCCCCAATGATGGGCTTTCCAGAGCTTGAACAGCAACCGTCCGTCTTGCTCTTCGATATTGACCACCGACAAGGGCATCCATCTCCTCGTGCAGCCTTGCGATCCCTTCCCCGAACGTCCGGCCCGGGGTATGTACCGCCTCCTTCTCCATCAGATAGGCATATCTGAAGAAGGAGTCACGCAGGAACCCGTAGTTGTCCCGCGTGATGAGATTGTGCCTTTTCCCGTCGGAATCTTCCACGACAAGACTCGGCAAAGGTTTTGGCTGAAACGTGGCGTTCAGAAAAGAGGAACGGCACCCCTCGGTGCCGTAATCCTTTCTTTCCTGTCCGTACCGTAACGGATATTGCGTACGGTCTGTCCGATGATGAGCCTTGCAAGCCGTTCCACCTGCTGTTCGTCCAATGGTACACATGATTTCTTCTGTTTTTTATTGTCCTTTCCCATTGCTTTTATCCTTTTGTCCCGATGGTAGTTTTGAATTCATACACCGCCTTGTCTTCCTTGATGACCGGCCCGTGCACCGTCGCCGTGGTCAGTTCCGGATAGAAGTTCGAGTAGTAGTTCATGACCATTTCGGGGCTGTCCGACGTGTTTGGGTCATCGAGTGTGACCATCCCGTTGCCTTTCTTGAATGTGAATGAACGTGTCATTCCCTTGATTTCTAATGCCATAATATTAAATGCTTTGATAATGTGAGACATTGGGTTCTAACATAGATTGCGGAAAATCGGGATATTCCTCATAATCTTCCGGGCGGTAGGTAGGGACTTCCTGTCCCCTCTGATAGTACGGATAGAGGTCTTCGGGATTTTGCTCCCGTTCCTGCCGGTATGAAATCTGTTGTTCCGCGTATGCATGCTGTGGAGGGAGCTGGTGGCTCATCGGCCGTTGCCCGGCATATTGCGGCTGTGGGGGAGCCTGATGCGGTGCAGGCCTTTGCGCAGGCTGCTGTGGCGGCCACATTATCTGCTGCTTGTCAGGAATTTGTCCGCCCGCTGGTCCTGATGCCTGGGATTGCGGCGGACAGTGCGGTGCAGGCTGCGGCTGTTGTGCCGTTGCTGCCGGTGGTTGTGACCGGAGCTGTTGCGGTGCAGGCGGTTCTTCCATCAGCTCGAACAGGCTTCCCCGGTTCATGGCCTTTTTCTGCTGCTCCAGCATCTCGTCAATCTTCTTCTGGTCCTGCGGCTTGGCATAAAGTCGGGCCTGTCCGAGAGCCGTCACTGCATCCTTATGGTTTCCCGCGGCAATCAGTTCCTCAGCTTTCTTGAGATGCTTCTCGTACTTCTCCCGTTTCTCTTTCTCCTCTTTCGTCTCCTTGGCCTTTGCATCCTTCGCCACCTTGCTCTCGGAAGCGGCCTTTTCCGTCTGTGCCTCGAACTGCGCCATGTTGGTGATCAGTCCCGTGGCTTTCTGCACCGGCCGGGCGACGGCTTGCAGGAATCCGGTATCCAGTTCCTGCGGAACTCCCTTGAGGGTCAACGGGATAATGTGGTTCTGGGCTTCGTCTTTCAGCCCGTTTGACTTCGGCAGTACGGATACCGCCATTTGTCCGTTCGCTTTACGGATGACGAGTGTCAGGTCGACTCCTTCTGTCATCATCTGGTTGATTGCTGTAAAAAACATAATTATATGGATTAAAGTGTGAATAACCGTATTCTTTCTATCTGTTGAAGAACTCCACCAGCAGCCTGTTCCGGTCGGGATGACTGCTTATCTCCAGTATCGGGTCCAGCAGTGTGGAGATGTGTACGGGTCCGCCCTTTTCCCGTGGAGGGAATTTGACGGTCGGTTCCGGGGTATGGTACTTTCTTCTTGCCGGTATCGGCATTGGTATCTGTACCGGTGCCGTCGGCGGTCTTGAGATGATTGCTTGATTCATGGCTTTATCATTTTAATTGTGGATACTCGGGCTTTGGCAGCCCGTTGAACTACAAGGGCTTTACGGAAAAATACCGCAAGCCCTCCGGGCGAGGATGATTTTTCCGCGAAACCCGAAGGGTCCCGGCCTTGCCGTCCGAAAAGAAGCGTTTGCCAACTTTGCCCTGTAGTTCCCGGTCTGCCAATAGCTGTATATGCCCTCTTTTCTTTCCGTCCCTGTTCCCGTTACCCTTGTCCTCATAAAGTGTGGAATACAAAACAGGGCCGTTCGTGGGGACAGCCCTGTTCTGCAAGGTATTACAGTGGTTTATATGCAGCATTTGTTTCATTTCCCGATATTGTATGCCGGTGGAATCAGAATACCAGGCAGCTGAGGATGCAGAAAAGTATCGCCGCCGCTACCAGAAGGCAGGCGATTTTATAGAGGAACCTGAAGAATCCCCTGAAACAGACGATGGCGACTGCCGTCCATACCGGCGAAATTCCTCTTGAATAGAGATAACTGAACACTATGAAGGCTGCGGCGGCCAGTGCCATTCTTTTTATCCATTTGCCGGTTCTCGGTTTTTCGATACATTCCTTTGCTTTCATGATCATTTGCTATTAAAAGGTGAAACATGCCATTTCCAATTTCAGGGGCCAGTATGCGGACCGCCTCCACAGGCAAGGTTTTCGGGGAAAATACCGGAGTAGGGCGAGGATGATTTTCCCCGAAACCTGCAAGGCCCGACCTTGCAGGTGGCAACGGGCGGTTCCGCTACCTTTGCCCCGGAATTGGAATGACGGTATCATTTACCTTTCCCGCCCTTGGATTTTGGGAAAGAAAGTTTCAGGTTAAAACTTTCGTCAAAGATGACCGTCGCGTCGAAAGGTACCCCTTTCTTGCCCTTGAAGCCCTTGATCAGCCGGGTGGAGCCGGAAGAGAAAAGCTGTTCGAGATGCAGGTCCGTCAGTTCCTTGTTCAGAAAACGGCGGAACACCAGCAGTCCGCATCCTTCACGGTCGCATTTTGCGACTTTGGACTTCACCACCACGTTGCCGGTCTTGCACTTGGGGCAGGCAAGGACGCATGATGACGGCTCCGGAAATTTGAGACGCAGTATCTCGCCGGTAACTTTTCCCGTGTATTCCCTGATGGAGAGCATGAAGCTTTCCGGATCGAGGGTACGCCACTCTATCTGTTCCAGCGCCTTTTCCCATATGCCGGTCAGCTCCGCGTCAGCCACCATCATGTCCTTTACCGATTCATAGAGGTAAAGCCCCTTTTCCGTCGGACGGATGTTCTTGCCGGAACGCTCGATGTAGTCACGTTTGAGCAGGGTCGTGATGATGGCGGCACGGGTGGCAGGCGTACCGATACCCGTATCCTTCACCGCTTCGCGTGCCTGTCCGTTAGTGATTTCCTTGCCGCAGTTCTCCATGGCCGTGAGCAGGGTGGCTTCCGTATAGAGAGGTTTGGGCAATGTTTTTTTCTGTGACAGTCCATGTCCCATGACCGGTATTTCCTCACCCTCTGTAAAAGATGCTGTGCCTTCGTCTCTTTCCGGCTCGTCTTTTTCCCGGTCCTCCTTTCGGGAGAACACCGCCCGCCAGCCCGGATTGGCGATGACAGTGGAACGGGAGCGGAAGTCCAGTCCCCCGCATACGCACTCCATGAGCAGCAGTTCTTTCTCGCAAGGGGGAGAGAAGGCTTCCAGCATTCTGCCGGCTATCAGAGTATAAACCGTGGATTCCGCCTCGGACAATCCCTCAGGGACGATACCGGTGATAATCAGCGCATGGTGGTCGGTCACTTTTGCGGCATCCACGCTTCGTGTATTCAGGGCGGAAAGGTCTAAGCTCCTTCTGTACTCACGGAACTCCGGCATGGCTGTTATCTTTTCCAACAATACCGGAATGTGCGCCATGACATCCTGCGGAATATACCTGCTGCCTGTCCTCGGATATGAAACCAGTTTTTTCTCGTACAGGGACTGTGTGATGGCAAGGGTCTTGTCCACCGGAAGATCGTAATGAATATTACAGTCCTTCTGGAGGGCTGTCAAATCGTACAGGAGCGGAGCCTGCTGGAATGCCTTCCCTCGCTTCACTTTAGTGATTGTTACCACCGATCTGGGGGTAATACTCTTGTATGCCGCTTCCGCCATATTCTTGTCCTTGAACTCCTTCGTGTGGATGAACTGCCGGTGCCCGTTGTCCCTTTTCAGCACTATATGCAACTGCCAGTATGGTGTGGAGACGAAGTTACGGTTCTCCTTGAAGCGTGCGCATATCATGGCAAGGGTCGGTGTCTGTACCCGTCCGATGGAGTTGTTCACCGAACCGGAGGCTGCCGCCAATGCGCGGCTGGCATTCACGCCCACCAGCCAATCCGCCTTCGCCCTGCTGTCCGCGGCTGCATACAGGCTGTCATATCCGGTTCCTTCCTTGAGGCTTGCCATTCCCTCACGGATGGCCTCGTCGGTAAGCGAGGAGATCCACAACCGTTTGAACGGCTTGGTACAGCCCAAATAAGAATATATCCACCGGAAGATGAGTTCCCCCTCACGTCCGGCATCGGTCGCCACGATGATGCTCTCGCATCCGGTGAGCACTTCGCTGATGACCTTGAGCTGCCTGCCGGCTGCGATGTCCGTCACCATCCCCCTGTCAGTGCGTACCTGCCGCACGACAAGACGGAACGGATCGGGAATCATCGGAAGGTCTTCGGCGGCGGTTCTCGTGTAGCCGTATGCATCCGGTAAGGCCAGTGACACCAGATGTCCCAGTGCCCATGTCACCATGTAACCGTTTCCCACTATGTAGCCGTCCTTTTTTTCTGTAGCCCCGACCACACGGGCTATGTCCTGACCGACACTCGGTTTTTCTGCTATGATTGCTATCATGATTCGGATAAAGTCAAGCCGTTTCCCGCTTGCCGGTGTGTGGTGGAACGGAAAACGGCGGTTATACATTCAGTTTACATATTATATATAAGGAGGGGCTACTGTTGTCCGATGGGTTTGATGCCGAGGATTTCGAGCAGCGGTCCGCCGTCCTTGCGCACCAGCTGTAGCGTGGCGTCCATCACCACGTCCACACCAAGCAGCACCAGGCTGAGCCGTATCACATTCGTTTTCTCCCCCTTGAGCAACGTGTCGAGTTCTCCCGACATTTCCAGCTCGTCTTTCAATATGCCGATACCTGCCAGTTCCTCCCAGTTTACGTCCTCTACCTTGAAAGGCGTGTTGTTTTCCTTGTTCATTTCCATATTTCTTTTCTTTTAGGATTCCACATTCATTTGATTCATGCATCATGCTATACTTGCGCCTTTGGATTTCCGGCTGCCCTGTTCCTGCCTCTGTGTTTCAGCCACGACATTTCGTTGCGAGGCGTCACGCTTGCGGTCGGGGTTCTCGTTGTAGAAGTCCAGCCTGCCCTGGTTGAAGTTCGCCTTGACGTACTGCGAGATGGTCTTGCCGTCATACCCCTTGATGCCCTCGACCAGCACCGCCTTGCCGCTCTGGAGGTCGGCACGCTGCTTGCGGGTAAGCTCTACGTCCCATACCTTGGCCGGTATCTTGAACTCCTCGCGCTGGTCGAAGCCGTCCCGGGTGCGCGAGTAGCTCAGCCTGCCCGTTTCGAGGTCTGCCTTGATGAACGAGGAGAATTCCTCTCCCTTGCGGTTCACCATGTCGTTGAGGAAGATGGGCTTCCCTTCGCGCAACTCTTTCTGTTCCTCGGGAGTGATTTTCACGCCATTGATTTCATTCGGGATGTAGATTTCCCGTGCGCCTTCCGGGGAGTCGGGATTGTAGCGGGTGTAGGACGGGCGGCCTGTCGCCTCGTCGAGTTTCACGTAGGAGGAGAACAGTTCCCCGTCCTTGCGCTTCATGCCCTCCACGAAGATGGCCTTGCCCGCATTGAGGCCTTCCACCTGCTTCTTGGTCAGTTCCACGCCTCCCAGGTACTGCCGGTTGAAGAGCTTGTCGTTCTCGAAGATGAACTCCACGCTCCTGCGCTCGGCATTGACCTGGATGTGGGCATCGAACGGATTGCCCGATCTGGCCGTCATTCCTTCGATGAATATCTTCTTTCCTTCACGCAGGTCGTTCTGTTCCTGCTCGGTCAGTTTCACCCCGCTGATTTCACGTGGTATGAAGACATTCTCGGCTTTCATCGCCACCACCTCGTTGGTCAGCTTGTCGATGCTGACGAAAGAGGGGACATACTCGCCGTTGCGGTTCTTCAGTTCCACGACACGCCCCATGTTGCCCGTCTCAAGCAAATTTTTCTTGTCCTCGTCCGAGAAGATGTGCCCGAAGTAGGGACGGTCGAGGTCGGGTTTCTGCCGGATACCGTGGATGCCCAGCACGATGTCTCCGGAGCGGGACTGCTGGAACGAGAGCCTCGCGTCGGTGCGTAGCACGGCGGAGCCGAAGTTCATGCTGATGGGCACGACCTGGTTGGTCTTGTAGCCCCTGAGCATCTGGTCGAGCAGCCCCCGTTCCTGGAGTTCTTCACGGGAGAGCCCGAAGTTCTTCAGCTGCTCCCAGTTGATCATGGACTCGTTGTAGCGGTACTGGGGCTGCTGCTGCGTGCCGTCACCTTGGGCGGCCTGCTGCTGTGTTTCGTTTTTCTTTGCCATTTCTTCTTGATTTTGATGGTTGATACTTTGGTTTTCCTTGTCGCGGGGGACAATCTCGTACTGTTTGAGGAATTCTTCCACCGCGTCTGTCTTTTTTCCGGCGGCGAGGTCTTCGACGGCCTGCCGCACTTTCGGGTCGTCCAGCGTGTCTTCCTTGATGGAAAGGATGCCGAAGCGTGTCGGGTCCTTGAGCTGGCTCCAGAAGTTCTTCAGGAAATTCTCGAACATGTTCGCGTAACGGTCGATTTTGAGGAAGGAGTTGCGGTGCTCCTTGTCTGCCGGCACTGTTTCGTACCTGCCGTCCTTGTCGAGCTTGCTGACCGCCTGGAGGAGCAGCTCCATCTTGTCGAGGATAAGGACGATGTCACTCATCTGCTCGTTCTCGGTGACTTGCGGTTTGAGGGGTTCGTCCCTCACGTTTTTCTTTGCCATAACTTTGAGTTTTTAGCGTTGATAATTGTTGTTGTCACCGCAAATATATAGGCATAATTTTGATAAATGACTATGTTTCAATGCGTTAGGCTATCCATTTCATCAAGTGTCATCATGTTTCACCGCGAGAGGAAAGAGTGTGGGCCGGAAAATGGGAAAAACGGAGGGAGAAGCCGGAACAACGCACCAAAGCCCGAAAGCGGAAAAAAGGGGGAAGCGTACGGACAGCCGCAACCAATCGAGGAAAAACGGCAGGGACGACACGGAAAACGGAGGCAAACCGCAAGGACGGCACGCAAACGGCAAAGGAAAAACTGTAATATGCAGAGTTGGGAGCGAGCGCAGCCCTTGTCCCCGTTTGAGGTATCCCCTGATGGGACAGGAAGAAGATTTTGTTTGGAAAACTCCGGGTGGCGTGACCCATTGGGATATCATAACGCGGCAAAATATCCCCCGGCAGATTTTTTCATTGACCTTGTATTATGCGTCGTAGGTCGCTTCGCTTGCCAAGTCCCAAACCTTTCCGCAACTCGGACGGCAATACCGGAGCGTTTTTTCGGGCGGAAAATTACCGCAGGGAATTTTGTGTCCCGAAAACCGGAGGCTTGAACGTGGAGGTATTCGCCCTCCGAGTTACCTTCTCTGAAGGGACTTATCAAGTGAAGCGGGGCTTATGGCGGAATAATTTTCATTACTGTTTCGTTCATTTATATTCTTGCGTTCATTTATAATGAACATATATGAAATAATGAACAAATCTCTTTGAAATCCAAATTATGTTCATTACATTTGCAGTGTTCATTAAAAATGAACATCACTGAAAAATGAACTGATTATGGTGTTAACAGAACTTGAAACATTGAATATGGCTTTGGAGGCTTTACGGGAAAAACTTGTATTGCCCAAGGAAACCGTCATTCTAAAAGAGGACAACACATACAAGAATTTTGATGCGATTGTTCAAATTATGGATGTGGAGTTTCTATGTGAAGTCAAAAATACGGTGACAACTGCTACCATTGGGAATATTACAAACCGACTAAAGATATTGGGAACAATGGAAAAGCAACCGGTACTGCTGATTGCAAAATATATTACGCCAACCGTTATGGACAATCTGGCAAGCAACGGTATCAACACTCTTGATTGTGCCGGTAATTGTCATATCAGATATGCAAAAGGAAATAAGATAATATTTCATCTGGTGAATAAAGGAGAAAAAAACACTTTAATGGCTGAAAAGCCTTATCCGGCATTTCAGGAAGCAGGATTGAAAGTCATATTCTATTTATTGCAGGAATTTACCAATGTGAACAAACCGTACAGGGAAATACAGAAAGCGACAGGCGTATCTTTAGGGGCAATTAAAAATGTATTTGATGTTTTGGTGGAGAGGAATTTTATTCTTATGACCGGCAGCAAGCGGACATTAAAAAACATCAATGCCCTTTTAAATTTATGGACAGAAAATTACAATCAGGTATTGAAGCCTAAATTATTGCTCAGCAGGATGACATTCCGTACCAATGAGCAACGCATAAAATGGTTGGCTATGGATTTGCCTGATGGAATGTATTGGGGTGGAGAAAGCGGAGCGAATATGGTGGATTCTTATCTGGAACCCGGTGCTTTTGATATATATACACAAATCCCTGCCGCACATTTACTGAAAAAAGGTTTTGTAAGATTTGATGAGACAGGGGAGATA
>OJQI01001322.1_pt1 | contig 11075 bp, 3 predicted proteins | sample 1598711 | NCBI WGS metagenome assembly OJQI01 (sample SAMN03922505, study PRJEB24848) | human gut metagenome | isolation source: stool sample | host: Homo sapiens | place: Germany | collected 2011-11 | reverse complement strand
ATCTGTAACAATAAGCCTGCTTTTAGGGGCCTATCTGTTACAGACTGAGACAAACTGGCAGAGTGGCCTTCTGCTCCGCTCAAACCGCTACAAAGGGGACAGGCCCCGTTGTAGCGGTTTTTGTTTTAGGCAGAGGGGAAGGCTTTGGTGAGACCGGCGCGCGTCTGCGTGTCGGTCTTTTGGTAGATAGAGCTCAGGTGGCGCTGCACCATGCGCATCGAGATACCGAGCTCCTCGGCGACCTGCTTGAGCGGGCGTTCATCCTGGGTCACGGCTATGAGCACGTCGACTTCGCGCGGGGTGAGAGCGTGGTTGGCGATGAAGGCCTGGCGTTGCTCCTCGATGGTGGGGGCGGCGAGTGCTTCTTCTGCCAGCTGCTCGCGCTCGCGCTCCTGCTCGGTTTGGGGCAGGCGGAACAGGCCCGCGGCTACAAACGCCACACTCGCCGCCACAAGCAGCATGAGCGCACCGATCATGATGAGGGCAACGTTGCCCGAGGTCACGAGGGCAAGCGAGATGCCCGATGTAGTGAATGCACATACATTGTTGGCGGCGCGCCCCATGCCGGCCCAGAGGGCGGGTGCATGCATGCGCGGTGCCAGCTGTGTAAAGGTGGCGGTAAAGAACGTGACAAAAAAGCCCGAGCTCAGGTAAAAGACGACAAGGCCTAGGTTGGGATCGGCGCCGGCTTCCACGGCCAAGATCGAGATGGTGGAAAGTGCCGTGACGCCGAGCATGATGAGACCCATGTAGCGACGTTCGGCAAGATCAAAGATAAGACCGGCGGCAAGGCCGCTTGCCGCCAAAAAGAGGCGCGGCCAAGTCTGCACGGCAATGGTGCCATGAGCGTTGGAGAGCGTGACCACGTTGTCGAGGGTCGAGAACAAGCAGGCAAGAATCATGACGAGCGCGATGCTCCAACATGCCTGCTTGGCGAGGGCGCGTGAGGGCTCGGCAAAGGGGTTGACGGTGGGATTGGGACTCTCGGCAGCCTTTAGGGGAACGACGCTGAGGGCGGATATGGCGATAGTCGCTGCGCCAAGGACGATGAGCTCTGCGATACCGCCGCAATTGAGCAGGTTGACGGCGAACTGCATCAGGATGCCCGCGGCATAGGCTGCTCCCGCACCGGTGGCGAGCTTGGGATCGTCTTGGAATGCCGTCGCGAAGGCGTGGTGAGCGGCGGCACCCAGCAGGCCGAGTCCAAGGAATGCCACGCAGCCCAGAATCTCGAGCGCAAGCGGGTCCGTGGGGGACTGGATCTGGGTCAATCCCAGGATGGCGATGGGAACGGCGGCGCTGACAACTGCCTGGGGCTGGCCTTTGCGTTGGGCGAGACCGAGCAGTGGTGCATATCCGATAAAGCCGATGACGCTGGCGCCAAGGATAAAGCCCTGCGCAAGCACAACGCGTTCGGCACCGGCGAGCAGCCCGACGTTGACGTCGAAGCGAAACTCGGCGGCAAGGAAGGCGAAGGTGAAGAGTGCGAGTGCCAGAAGCGCGTTGATTTTAGACCTGCTCAGGTTCAAGGACGGTCCTTTGGGTGGACGAATAATCGTGTCCTCGATTGTAGCGTTCCCGGGACGAGTGTGGCGATGGCGAAATCATATTGAATTAAACCGCAGGTAGAGGCCTAGGTTCACATCTACGAACCTAGGCATATGGAGTCATTTGGCACATCTTGGTGGTACAGGACCACCACAAAGGGGACAGGCACCTTTGTGGTGGTATATCCCTACGACCAAGGAGGCCGTTATGAACGCAAGTCACTTTGACAAGCAAGCTCAACGTGAGTCCACCTGCTCGCTGGTTCACGGTACCTGGCGTTGTGTGGGTGCCAAAATAGCTTGCGCCGGCGCGTGTGCGCTTATGGTCGGTCAGTTGCTGCTGCCGAGCGTGGCGCTGGCGACGGAATGCGCCGATCCCGCCGTTGGGACGGATGAGGTTGCCGCGGCTCCGGTGACGCCGACGGTTGCGGAGGATACGGCTGCAACGACCGCACCAGCTGCTTCGACCGCGCCTGCAACCGATGCTGCTCCGGCGGCGCAAGCCACCGTTGAGCCTCAGCAGACAATCCCAGCCGATGCCGCCAATGAGTCTAGCGGTGCTGCGCTCGCTGGGCAAAACGCTTCTGGCGACGACAACGCCGCCATGCCGGCGAGCAACGCCATCATGCCCTGCGGTGTGACCGATGTTGTTGGCGGCAGCGACGTTAGGGTCAATACGACCGTGGTTCCCCGCTACACGGACTGCGCGCTTCCGAGCAATGTCACACTCGAAAAGGGCCAGTCGTATACCTATGATTTTCCCGATGTTGAGGGCGGCATTCCAGAAACGCTTGCGAGCGAAGTTGTCGAGGTTAAGTACTACAGGGCCGATGCCGCTTCGGGCACTCTGGTCGAAGTTCAGGATGCGTCCATGTCCGACGTGACGGCTCGCTTCGAACCCGTTGGCAATCACATGAGGCTGACGCTGACCTTTACGGGTGGCGCGGCAGGCGGCTCGTATCGACTCACGCGCAATGAGGCTCTCTATATTGGCACGGCACTGGAGTATACCGGAACTGACTATGAAGGCAGCTCGACTATCCTCAACGAAACCAGGTACGATTATTACCTCCGCTACGTCATCAATAGCGAAATTACGCTCGTTGCGTCAGAAAACGAAGCCCTCCATAACCTGGACGTCAACGACGTGAAGACCGACTACGCGCCCGGCGAGGCGCCACGCGCGACCGCGACGATCCCCGCTGCCGATGCCGACAAGTACGAGATCGCCTACGAGTGCTGGGAGGAAATGGAGCTCGATATGGAATCCGGGGAGTCGGTACCCGTTGCCTTCTGGTATTCCGACCCCGCCAAGTATCCGACGGGCGCGAGGAGGATCGAGCACTTCGAAGAGGGCAAGTTCTACATGTACTCCGTTGAGCTGAGGCTCAAGGGCGACAATACCGTGGCCGATGACTGCAATATGAACGTCAACGGTCGTTGGGTGCACCACATCAAGACCGACAACGGCGTCTTTGCGCCAATCGCTGGCAATATGCTGTGCGAACAGCCAATCGACGAATGGCGTGCCATCGACGTTATCGAGATCAACGGCGCCACGACCACCTTCAAGGCGGGCGATAGGCCGGTCTTTACGGCGAATGTTCCGACGGGCTCCAACTCCCTTCCTCAGTGTGAGTTCTGGACGGGTAGCGACGGCAGCGAAGTGAACTCCGTGGATTTCTGGGATCAGAACATCACGAATCACATCGACGTCTTTAAGCCTGGCGTGACCTATCGCTACGGCATCTACCTCAAGTCCGCGCGCGGCTTCTACTTTACGCCCGACACCAAGCTGGTGATCAACGGCCAGGAGTGCGGCTACCAGGTCGCGGATAGCGTATCCGATGAGGACAGCGGCTGGATCTACACCCTGTGGCTCAACACCGATCTGACCTTTACGCCTGAAGCCACGTCGACTCCCGATCCGCAGCCTACGCCGGATCCCAAGCCGACGCCGCAGCCTGGGGTGAAGCCCGAGACCAAACCCTCGGCCAAGCCGGCTACGACCACCACGGTGAGCAAGACGGTTGAGAAAACCACGCAGGCCAAGAAGGGCGATGCTGTCCTGGCTATCACGGGGGATACCACCGCGATGACGGTCGCCGCCCTAGGCATCGCCGGCGCAACCGTAGCCGCCGCCGGCCTCGCCGCGACCAAGCGCCGCAAGCGTTAGAGCTGGGTGACGGCTCTCATTCTCGGCCTCAGTAAAATCTCAATCTGTAACACCAAACTGCCCAAAACGGCTCTAGATGTTACAGATTGAGATGAACCGAATGGCCGACAACCTAACGTCTCGATCTGTAACACCAGGCGGGGAATTTGACCTCTAACTGTTACAGATTGAGACAAACTGGCTGGCCAAGTTCAGAACCGCCACAAAGGTGCCTGTCCCCTTTGTGGTGGTTTGCGCAGGTAGAACGGTAGGTTCGTATATATGAACCTACCGTTCGCTTTGTTTTTGGACGACGATTACGCTGGATGACTTTTGGTTTGCAGGAAAGGAACGACCATGAGGTGGACTACTGTTCGAGCGCTTTGCCGCCGCCTGACCGTTGCCGCGGTGACCCTCACCATGGTGACGGGCTCGTTGCCTGTGGGCGCGTTTGCTGAGGCCCTCAACACCGACGGCACTTTTGTGCAGACGGATAACGGCCAAGCGGACGACGCCGCTTCCGCCGATTCGGCTGACGCCCAAACGTCAGACTCTGCTTCCGCCGACCCCGCGCCCGATGCCGGCGCCGCCGACCCCACAGTGCTCGATAGCGGTGATACCCCTACGCCCCCGCCCTCCGAGATTGCATCGGCGGCGGGCCTAACGGGCGCCGGGCAGACCGAGAGCACACCTGCGGGTACGCTCGCCACCGATCTTGTCGAGGGCAAGGAACTCGCCGAGCAGCAGAAGCAGGAGGAGACCGCCGAAGCCGAAGCAACCTGGAATGAGGATCTTGGGCTCTGGATGACCTCGAAGGGCGCCACGGGCGTAAAGGACGAATACGACGATGGCTACGTGGCCGGCGAGCAGACCCCCGCGCAGTACTACTTCTCGATTGATAGCCTCACCAACGAAATTTCTATCGAGTATGGCGACGCGGGCATTACCACGTTGGAGGTGCCCTCGACCATCGACGACAAAAATGTCGTAAGCCTTACGGGTATGGGAAGCGCTGCGCTCACATCGATCACCTTCGCCCCTAATTCGCATGTCCGCTCGGTTGGAGGCTTGGGCGGCAGCAGCATCAAAGAGATCGCACTGCCCGATTCGGTCGAGGAGCTCAAGAGCTATGCATTCTACAAAAGCAAGACGCTCCAAACGGTAACCTGGCCCAACAACGCGGCCTTTACCACGATTCCCGAGCAGGCCTTTAAGGAATGTGAACAACTTGACGACAAGGTGGTGGCAACGCTGCCGCCTTCGGTCAAAACTATCGACTATCTTGCATTCGCCTATTGCGGCGTGCCACAGTTCTATGTCTCGGACACAACAGTGCTCACCTTTACGCAGATCAATGTGCCGGGCACGGTGGAGCGGATTGAGCGCTATGCCTTTGACGGGTGCTCGCATGTGTCGTCGGTGACGATTGGCGATGGTGTCAAATCTATCGGGGCGCTCGCGTTCGCCTCTCTTGATCCTGCGATTGCCGGCAAAGAGATTGTGCTACCCAAAAGCGTGGAAATGATAGAGTGGGGAGCTTTTGAGAACACGAGATACGGAAACGAGACGAACCATAATGCCGTTGCCCTGCGCGTGATGAACCCCGATCTTCAGTTTGGTGAGGCGGGCTATCCGGGCGACTATAATGAGCGCGTGACAATCGATGGCGTAACGTATGCGATTCCCTTTGGTGAAGGCCAGACCATCTATGCCTATGCGACCGATTCGGCTGGCAACCCCTCGATGGTCAAAAAGCTTGCCGATGCCGTGGCCGATCGCAAGGACTCCGTCGATTCCTCGAAGCCTGCCTACACGTTTGAGTGGATGGGCGAGGCGGCCCAGGTGACGGGCAAACTTCCCCAGAGCGCGGCGGCCGTGCTCTTGCAGGCGGGGCAGTCCACGCCGTTGACGGTTGGCGATGACGGCAGCTTTACAGCGGACGCTCTCTCCAAGACAGCAGCCACCCTGCGCATTTCGCTCAGCGGTTACTATGACATGGTGCTGGCGCGCCCGGGCGACCAGATGACGGGCACATGGAATATCGGAGAGATTAAGGCGGAGGACTTTACCAAGATTCCGGCTTCGCGCGCGATTGAACTTAATGTGGGCTATCTTGAACCGATTGTGGGCCAGGATAAGACCGAACGCATTGAGCTCGATAGTCTCGATAACATCGATCTGACGGTGAAGAGCGGCGGCAAGACGCTTAAGCCTGCCAAGGGTGACAAAGAAAACGACTTCCGTATCCAGGGCACAGCACTCGTGGTGTCGCAGGCCATTGCCGACGCGGACCAGGATCTGGAGATAACGCTCGAGCCCAAAGACAGCCTCAGGCTGGGTGGGGCGACGGCGACGGTGAAGCCTTCGGCCGGCAAGGTCGATATCGACTTGAAGCCTTGGGGTACGGCGACGGTCACGACCAAGGGCGACTACCAGGGAGCCAACCGCGTGCTGGTGTTCCGTACGTCCGACGGCAAGCTGGTCGCCGACGGTGTCACCTATTTGATGGGTTACGAAGACGATGACACCACGCCTATCATGAAGGCCGAGACGCCGCGCCTTAAGGCCGGTTCGTACACCATCGTCGCCTTTAACAAGACGAGCTACGACATCCAAGCGACGAGCTATTCCACGTTTAGCCGCCTAGGGCTGACCGTGGGTAAGCATATCGCGCAAAAGCAGGTGAAGATTGAGGACGGCAAACAGCTCGACGTGACGCTCGACGTCCCCACGTTTGACGTGGAGACGTATCGTGCCGAGCGTGGGCTGACGGCGGGCTCGGTTATCGCTGATTCGTCCGCGGTCGTTGGCGCGGAGACCGAGCTGCGCATTCATTACGAGCTCAAGGACAGCCAGGCTGCCAAGATTGAGATTCCTCTGGCCAAGGATGCCGTCGAGGATGTGTCCGCAGGCGCTCGCGAAGCCGGCGCCAGCTCCGATGCCATGTGGGCTGCCACAACTTGGGAGGGCGACAACCTCGTTCTCGATATGAAGAAAAGTGCGGGCGCCGATGTGTTTGTGCGCTTTAAGCCTAAGGCCGCGGGCATCTATGCCGTCTCGCCGCTTATTACGCTGGGCGAGGTGACATTGCCGCTGGGAAGCACCACACTCGAGGTTAGCGGATCGCGCATCGAGGTCGACAACACCGACGTTCACAGCCTGCTGGGCAATGTGGCCTACGTTTATGCAGCGCCGGGCAAGAGCGTGCAGCTCACCGTGGGGACGGGCTCGTCGGCTGCAAAGTACACCGGCAAGACCAATAAACTCGGCCGTGCCAAGATTGAATACGAACTGCCGCAGGATACGCTTGCCGCCGAGCGTGTGACGCTCGAAGCGCGCGTGGGCTCGACCGATGTCGCCGCCGCTGCCGCAGAGGTGACGGCTCGCAATTATGTGCGCTATGTTCCGGGTGCTTCGGTCTGGAACTTTGATGTGACGTATCGTGGCGGTACGCAAAACTTGGTCAAGGACGGCAAGGACACCGGCAAGAGCCTGTGGACCTTCCATCATCTGCCACAAAAGAAGAACGCCTACTGGACCTTTGACATCACGCTCGAGGTGGGAAACGAAGAGGCCGCCGACACGCTCGACCTGTACGTGGACTGCGTGGATGGCAAGACGGTGACGATTCCTCTGACTCAAAAGTCGCGCGAGGGCACCCGTGTGCGCTATGTGGCGGAGTATGTGGACGAGGGATATCTCAAGCTGCTCGACGAGTTTAACAAGGCGAATGACTCGACCTATGTGAACTGCGGCAACTTTGAGCAGATCTTTATGCCGCAGACCTACCGCATCTCCAATGCTCAGCTTATGACCATGCTGAGTTTTGACGCCAACGCTTCGGCCAAAAAGCATTCCGCCGCGGCCGAGGAGCGCCAGCAGGAGTTCTCGAATGCTGTGCGGCAGTGGCACGAGTATATGATGGATAACTCGTTTAATGATGTCGATGAGGCCTTTAACGACGCGATTGACCAGATGGTCGCCGATGCGTTTGCCGAGGAGGACGAGGACGGTAAAGAGGACGAAGCCCAAGGTGGAGCTGCCCGTAAGGCTCGTCGCGCCCCTGCCGCCAGCGACGGCGAGGGCGATGATGCTGGCAACGACGAGGCCGCGCAGTTTGCGGCTGAGCTCAAGGCCGCGGTCGGCGGGTCGGCGGCGCTGCTGACCCAGCAGGGCGACAGCTATGGCGTCAATGTGGACAAGATGATCTTTGAGGATGCTTACGGCACCAGCGAGGATTGGTATCAGGAACTCGCGGCGGCCCAGGGCGCGAACGCTGCGGATGCGGCCGCCATCAAGGAGCTCGTCGACCATGCATCGCGAGCGGAGTTTATTGCCCAGCAGGCCGAGGATCTGGTGGGCCAGTCGATGGGTATCGGCCAGCTCAACCAATACGGAAGCTGGAATGACGCAACCGCTGCGGCGCTCAACAAGTGTGCGGGCATTAAGGCCAGCGAGTACAACGGCCAGTCGACGAGCGGGTTTAACGATTTGGGCCAGGCGCTCGGCAGCTCGCTGAGCTACAAGGCGGCTGACGACGATACCGTCAAGGGCTTTAAGGTCGCCGCGCCCGATGGCGAGCAGACGGCCTATATCGAGTCGGAATTTATCGAGAACTCCAATAACAACAAGAACCAGGCGCTTCTGTTTAACTCGATCGCCATGCAGTGCGACATTCTGGACGACCTGTACGACAACTGGAATGTGGTCCATAGCCTCAACAACTCCAAGGTGCGCGGATGGCTCATGGCCTGGAAGCTCAACGGCGACGTGAGCGCCCATATGAAGCTCATCCGCACGATCCGTTCGCTCAAGAGCTATAAGATCGAGTGCGAGATGTTCGGACAGGTCTTTAAGACCGATGCGTGGAAGGCGGCCGGCCAGGCGTTTCCCGCGGCGACCCAGGGTATCGGCATCTTTACCGGCATTTACGGCGTGAACGATGCCAGCAAGAACTGGGAGAACGTGAACGTCCGTATGCAGAAGGTGAAGGGCGAGCGCGAGGGCTATGAGCTTCAGCATACGCGCTTGCTTGCCAAGCCCGAGAAGACCGAGGACGACTGGAAGTGCATTTACGCGCTGCGTGACGCCATGGAGAAGGCGCGTGCGTTTGAGGATCTGCTGTATCGCCAGCTCTGCCACGACAGCACCGATGTGGCGGTGGGCTCCATTATGACAATCGCCGGCGTGCTGACGGCCGGTTCGGCGGGTACCGTGGTGGGCGCCGCCTATGATGCAGCTTCGACCAGCGTAGGTTCGGAGCGCGCGATTAAGCTGACCAATGCCGAATGTGCCTACGATGTTGCCTGCGAGCAGGTGGAGCGCGCGTGCCAGAATCGCATTACGGTCAACTGGGGCGAGCTGACCGATGCCGAGGTCTACAAGGCCAACAAGGACGGCTTGATCTCGGACGAGAAGATGCAGTCGATTTTTGAGGCGCGTTATCGCAATGTGGCCGCCAAGGCTGCACCCGACCCTGCGGGCGTGGTGTACGAGGGCCTACTGTCCAATACGGTTGAAGGCGCGACGGTTGAGCTGTGGAGCGCCGACGATGCGGCCGGTACCAATGCAGTGCGTTGGGATGCCGAGGAGTATGAGCAGGACAATCCGCTTGCAACGGGTGCGGACGGTGCGTACAACTGGAATACGCCGACCGGCTGGTATCAGGTGCGCGTGACCAAGGACGGGTATGAGGAGGCGCGTTCGGCTTGGCTGCGCGTGCCGCCGATTCAGACTGAGGTGAACATTGGCTTGGTGTCGACGGCGGCGCCCGAGGTGGTTTCGGCCCATGCCTATACCGATTGCGTCGAGGTTGAGTTTGCGCAGTATATGGATGCGAGTGACGATACCCTGGCCGCATTGTGTGTGCAGGGCTTGGGCGACGTGACGTATGCGTGGCTCGACAAGCAGGACGATTCCAATGGCAAGCCGCTGTCGCGCGTGCTGCGTATTCGCTATGCCGATGCGTGTGAGGCGGGCTCAACGGTGGCGTTTGAGCTCGACGGTGCTCGCAACTACGCCGGCACGGCCATGGCGCGCCGGGCAAGTGGCGAGCTTGTCGTGGGCGTTCGTGCCGACAAGCTCAAGCTCAACGTGGAGCAGGCCGTGACCATGCTTGATGGCGGTGACTTTGAGCTGGTGGCACACGTGACCGATAAGGCGGGCAAGCCGTTTGCGGGTGCCAAGGTTAGTGTTGGGCTGGAGTCCTCGGCTATCTGCTCTGTCGATGCCACCCAGGCCGTGACGGGCGAGGACGGTGCGGCGACGTTTGTGCTGCATGGTGCTCTGCCCGGTTTGACGACGTTGACGGCGACGGTGGATGACACGGCGCTGTCCAAGCAGGTCGACGTTCGCGTGTCTGCCGAGGCAGTGCGACCGGCGCGACCGGTGGCGACGATTGGTGCGACGACGTTTGGTGCATGGTCGCCCAAGGAGAACTACATTACGGTGCCCAAGGGCACGAAGCTGGAGCTTTCGGCCGAGGATGGCACGACGATTTGGTACACCACCAACGACACCTGCCCCTGCCGTGACGAAGGCCGCGTAAAGTACACCGAGCCTATTGCGCTCGATAGCAACATGTATGTGCGCATTGCGGCACAGCGCCCTGGCATGTCGTACAGCGAGTATTCCGAGCGTCTGAACATTACGATTACTGTGACCGATGAGGCGGTGCCTGAGCCGACGCCCGATCCGGACCCGACGCCCGAGCCGACGCCTGACGGCGGCGAGCAGGGTGGCGGTACGGATGGCTCTGGTGGCGCCGGGGTCCCTGCGGGCAGTTCGACTTCGACGACGACCACGGTGACGATGGACAAGTCCAAGGGTAAGGGCGAGAACGGCAAGAAGTCCGGCGGCACGGAGCTTGCCAGCACGGGTGACTCCGCCGCGATGACGGTCGCTGCTCTGAGCATCGCCGGCGCAACCGTTGCCGCGGCCGGCATCGCTGCGACCAAGCGCCGCAAGCGCTAAGTTTTGGCGACAGCGCCCATCCTCGGCTTTAGCAAAATCTCAATCTGTAACACCAAGCCAGATATTTGGGTTCCAGGTGTTACAGATTGAGATGAACTGTTCAGCCGCCAACCTAACGTCTCGATCTGTAACACATAGCGAGGAATTTGGCCTCTAACTGTTACAGATTGAGATAAAGAGGCGGATGTTCGCGCAATGTCTCAATCTGTAACAACTACGGGACTCAACGTGGCCCACCTGTTACAGATCGAGACAAACCGACCAGCCAGGCTCCAAACCACCACAAAGGTGCCTGTCCCCTTTGCGGTGGTAGGGCGGCCGGTATAGAAAAAGTCCCCGCCGGGCGTGAACTGCACCCCAAAACTTGGACGGCTTAAATAAAAACTACGCCGCAAGGGACT
>OJQI01001318.1_pt1 | contig 11115 bp, 13 predicted proteins | sample 1598711 | NCBI WGS metagenome assembly OJQI01 (sample SAMN03922505, study PRJEB24848) | human gut metagenome | isolation source: stool sample | host: Homo sapiens | place: Germany | collected 2011-11 | reverse complement strand
CACCTCCGGCGGCGTGGTGCCGTTCAAGTTGCAGGCCATTGAGGTGGACGAACTGGACGTGACACAGAGCGCCCCGCACCGGCAGGGAAACCGTGTCGTGGGCGGGATTGAATATAATTCCTGGCGCCGGCCGGTGGGCTACTGGATCCAGCAATATGATCTGGAGGGGTGGCGCCTGCTGCAGCCGATCTACATTGACGCCAAGGACGCCTATTTCCTGAAATCGAAACGGCGGCCCAGCCAGATCCGGGAAATGTCGGATATGTCCCACACGATCACCAGGATCCGGGACCGACGCCACCGCGTTCCTGAAAGTTCAGCAGGGACTGATCGGCGCGGGCCAGGGATTGAGTTATGAGGCGGTGTCCCGCGACATGAGCGGGTCCACCTACTCCTCCGCCCGGCAAAACGCCATCGAGGACGAGGACACATACGCGGAGGACACGGAACTGCTGACGGAGTTCATGTCCGAGGTGTACGAGCAATTTATTATTTCGTGTTATCTCTCCGGGGTGATCACCTTCCCCGGGTTTTGGGATAAAAAGGCGGAGTATATGGCCCATGACTGGGTGAAATCCCCGAAAAAGTGGATTGACCCGGCCAAGGAAAGCACCGCCGACAAAACCGCCCTGCAGAGCGGGCAAAAGACCTACCAAGAGATCTGCGCCGAGCGGGGCAAGGACTGGCGCCAGGCCATCGACGAAACCGCCGAGGTCCTGGAGTATGGCCGAGAAAAAGGCATTGAGATGGGAGGTGTAATTTATGGCCAAGGAGCAGCAGCACAGCAGAACGCCGGAACCCAGGGACAAGAGCCGGGGAACCAGGAGCATGGGGGAAATCCTGATCCGACAGGAGGAGGGGCAGGACAGCCGCCGGAGAACAGTTAGTTTCTCCAGCGAAACGCCATACCGCCGCTATTTCGGCATGGAGATCCTGGACCATGCAGAGGGCGCCGTAGACCTGGGGCGCCTGAACAGCGTGGGTGTCCTGCTTTTCAACCATGATGTGGACAGGGTGGTAGGCCGCGTGGTCCGCGCCTGGGTGGAAAACAACCGCGGTATGGCAGAGGTGGAATTTGATACCGACGCGGACGCGGAAAAGATTTTCAGCAAGGTGCAAAGCGGGACCCTGAAAACCACATCGGTGCGGTACAGAGTAGACAGCTGGGAGGAAGTCCGGGCCGGGGCTACATCGGCAGACGGACGATTTACCGGCCCATGCAGTATCGCCAGGCGCTGGACACCCATGGAAATCTCCGTTGTTTCTGTGCCGGCAGACGCAACCGTGGGCGTGGGCCGATCCAGTGAAAGCGCAGACACACCGGACCTGTCCGCATACGAGCGGCAGATCCAAATCAATCAAAATACTTTTAGGAGGTAAAGAGCAATGACCATTCAGGAAATGATCGCCAGACAGCAGGCGATTGTGGACGGCGCCCGGAACGAGGGCCGGGGCCTGACCCGCGAGGAGCAGACGGAATTTGACCAGCTCCAGGGAAAGATTGACGCCGCCCGGAACGCGGGAGGCCAGGACGGCCACCAGGGCGGCGGAGAACCCCCTGCGGAGGGGAACCGCGGAGCCGGTGAGCCTGCCGGCGCAGAGGGCCAGGACGGCGGAAACGACGAAACCCGCCAGGCGGCGGTGCAGGCAGAACGCCAGCGCAACAGCGAAATTGTGGCCCTGTGCCGGCAGGTGGGCATGGATCCGGCGGAGTACATCCGCGGCGGCCAAACCATGGACCAGGTGCGCCAGGCGGCGGTGGAGTTCATGATCTCCCACGGCGGCCCCGTGGGCACCCGGACCGATGACGGCCAGGGCGATGAGTTCCGCAACGCGGCGGTGGACGCTCTGCTGCTGCGTGCCGGCGTCCCTGTGAGCAATCCGGCCAGAGAGGCGGACAGCCTGCGCGGCATGTCTGTGCGGGATCTCATGATCGAGTGCATGGCCCGGAGCGGCGAGGGGTCCACCACTTCCCTGCTGCGCATGGGCAAGAATGACCTGTGGGGCATGGCGGTGCGCCAGTTCCTTTCCCCCACGGCCTCTTTCCCCGCCATTCTGGATCAGGCCATCCAGAAATCCATTGTACACCAGTACCAGCTTGTGCCCACCACCTTTGACCTGTGGACCAGTAAGGGCAGCCTGCCGGACTTCAAGCCCAGCAAGTCCCATGAATACACCATCGGCGGCGGCCAGTTCGACAAGGTGACCGAGGGCGGAGAGCTGAAGCACAGCACCCTGGACACCAGCATGAACCCCCTGCGTAAGCTGGACACCTACGGGACCCAGTTTACGATGACCCGCGAGGCGTTCATCAATGATGATATTGGCTTTTTGTCCGAAATGCCGGGCCAGTATGCCCGCGTAGCAAAGCGGAAGATCAACAAGCAGGTGTATGAGGTCATCGTGAAGAACCCCGCCGTATATGACGGCGTGACCCTGTTTGAAGCTGACGCACACAAAAACCTGATCGCCACCGGCACCGCCCCCACCATTGAGAGCGTCCAGAAAATGATGATGAAGCTGCTGCGCCAGACGGATCCTTTCGGGGAAAGCATTATGGTACAGCCCAAGTACATTCTGGTGCCCGTGGGGTACGGTTTCCTTATGTCCCAGCTGCTTGAAACCGCGCAGGTGGATGTGGACGGCATTGGCAGCCACACCGCAAACGCGCTGTACAAGTACCGGACCCAGCTCCAGGTGGTGGAGGAGGGCGCGATCAACGCCCTGGCCGGATCCAGCGCGGTGCCCTGGTACATCGTGGGCGATAAGACCACGGCCAAGAGCGTACAGGTAGACTACCTGAACGGCGTGGAAACCCCCAGTTTCCGCCGGAGCGAAAAGGCCGGTTACCTGGGCTTTGTGTGGGACATTTGGCTGGACTGGGGTATCACCGTCATGGACTACCGCGGTATTGTCCGCAATAACGGCGTAGCTATTGCCGAGTAAGGAGGTACAGAGAAATGAACGCAAGATACTGGCAGAGAGGCGAAACCCTGGACTACACCGCCGAGGAGGCCGTGGTCAACGGCCAGGTGGTGAGCCTGGGAAATCGGATCGGCGTGGCCGGGAATGACATTGCGGAGGGCGCAACCGGCGCCCTGCATGTCACCGGCGTGTATATCATGGACAAGAAAGCCTCCGAAAAGATCACCATGGGCGCCCCGGTGTACTATGACGCCACGGCGGACGAAATTACCGCCACCGAAAAGGGCAATGTCCCCGCCGGCTACGCAGCCGCAACGGCGGAGGCCAGCGACGCCACCGTTCTGGTGAACATCGGGGACCCGGACGGCGCCCCGGCCATCCACAACAGCCTGGCCCTGAAATGCACGGACGGCAAGGTGTACGACATTACCGTGGCCACCGGCGGCACCCTGACGGCTACCGAGCGGACATAAGGAGGGCGTAAGGCATGAAAAAGCTGATCGCCAAGCGCCCCGTGCTTTACCTGGGGCGGATGTATGACGCGGGCGACACCCTCCCCGCCAATGACCAGAAGATGGTCACCGCATGGCTGAACGCCAAGAGCGCGGCCTGGGATGGTCAGGAGGCCGGGGAACGCCACCAGGAAGCCCAGGAGGACGCAGAACAGGCGGACGGGTCCCAGGATAGCCGGAGCCAGAACGGGGGCCAGGAGGCCCAGGAGAACGGCCAGGAGGCCGAAATGCTGGAGGGACACCTGGACGCCGAACAGCTGGCCACCATGAAAAAGGCCGATCTGGAAAAGCTGGCCGACCAGCTGGGCGTGGACATTTCCAGCGCAAAGAACAACAAGGAACGGGCGGAGCTGATCGCAGCGGCCCCCGTTCAGGCCCCCGCAAATGAAACAGGGGGCGCCCGCTGATGGGCGCCCCCAGCTTCAAGGATCTGGTGGCGGCTGACATTTCCGCTGTGTTTCTGAATGGCCAGGAGTTCGCGGACACCCACACCATAGACGGGAAGCCCATGACCGTGGTGGTGGATGAAAACGAACTGCTGGAGCGGGACAAGTCAAAAATGGGGATCCAGGTGGATGGGACCTACAAGGCCCGCCGGCTGATTTATGTGGCCAAGGAGGAATACGGCCCACGCCCGGCCCATGGGAAACAGCTTAATTTTGACGGGCGCCTGTTCCGGGTGGCCGATTGCACCGAGGAGGCCGGTATGCTGGCCATTACGCTGGAGGCGGTGAGATCGTGAGCGAAAGCGTGATACAGATTGACACCCAGGCGGAGATTGAAAAGATCATCCGGCAGCTGGACACTCTGCCCAACCGGCTGAAAGCCCCCGATGTACTGGCCAGCGCCCTGAACGCGACGGCCAACGAAATGAAGAAAAAAATAGGGCAAAGGACCAGGAAACGCTATGCAATCAGCAACAAGAAGATCCTGACTGACAGGAAAATGGGTGGCATGTACACGAAAAAGGCCACCGGGTCCAATGGAGAGGCCGCCCTGTTTTCCAGAGGCGGTATGCTGGAAGTCATGAACTACATGACCAGGAGGAACACCGAAACCACCGCGGCCATGCTGAAAGTGCTGAACGAAAGCGCCATGACCGCGCTGGAGGTGGACGGGCGGAAAGCCTTTGAGGCCACATTTCAGAGCGGCCACACGGCCATTGTGCAGCGCGTGGGCCGCGCCCGCCTGCCGGTAAAATCCCTCATGGCCCCGGCGGTGCCTATGCTGTACGGCAAGACATACGAGGAGGCCACCCAGGATTATTACTCCATCCTGCAAAAGCACATCCAGCGAGAGGTGGAGCGGGTCCTGGACGGTTTCGGGAGAGCGGCATAAAAAAGCGGCCCCGCAGAGGGGCCGCAAAAGTCAGCAATTATAAAAATCGTCGCTGGTGTAGCCCATTTGCAGGGCAAGGAAATAAATGTGCTTGCACGGTTTACTGCGTTTATCAAAATCCGGGCAAGAGCAATAGTCCAGCGCGGTGGTGTATTCGGTGCCAGTGGAGCCGCTGACCTTTGCCAAGCCGCTGTCTACATCATAGCTGATCAGCCCCAACCCCTCATGGACTGCCTTTTCAAAGCGGTCCGACTGGGCGGATCCACGATGTACTTTTTCGTTCCATTCCCCAAAAGAGTGCCCAACCGGGCAATGCTGGCTACGGATAGAAACAAGTTCGGTTTTTTTACGCGGGAAAATCAGGAAATACGAAACCGTTTCACGGATCGTTTTACTCCCCTCTCTCCCCTCTATCGTGCGCAGTTCGCTTGTTTTGCTTACAGGATGTTTCTTTTTCCACTGGCTATATGCAACCAGGGCAGCGGCGAGTATGACACCACCGCAAAATGACTGCACCTCCCCAGTAAACAAGCACCCAAGCGCGAGAACGAGAACGACACCAGCGGCAATGTACAGCCCTCTCCCTTTCATTTTACCACCCTTTCCACGCTCTTTTATGCTGATTATTACCACATTTTTCTGATTATTAACACATCCGTAATTATACGAAAGAAACGGTAAAAAGTCAAGGAGGCGCAAGCATGTGACCCAAGAATTTTTGCAGGACGCCATGGTGGCGGACCTAAAGGAGCTTTTCGCCCATGAGAGGCTGAAAAGTTCCCTGGGCGTCGAGCGGGAGATCCAGATCTACCCCCAGGATGTGCCGATCCGGGAAAGCGACGATGAAGCCCAGGACAAGGAAGCACCGCCGGAGCCGTATGTGGTGGTGCGCCTCCGGGGTGGAAAGACCGAGAGCGACGATGACCAGCAGATCATTGACGCGGTGCTGGTGGCCTGCGTCTACGACCCCGATCCGGGGCGCCAAGGCTACCGGGACGCCCTGCACATCATCAACAAAATTTACCATCACTATTCCGCCTACGCCGTGATCGGCAACCGCTGGGAGGTCCTTTACCCTATGGAATGGACCACCCAGGAGGAGGACACGCACCCGTACTATTTCACGGCCATGTCCCTGCGGATCCAGGCACCGGCGGTCCACAAGGAGGTGCCAGAAGCATGACAGCAAAGAAACAGACCAAACCGGCGGCGGAGGCCGGCACGCTGGTGTACTGCGGCCCCACTATCCCCGGAGTGGCCAAGCAATTCACATCCTACCGGGGCGGCATACCGGAGGCCCTGGCGGCGGCGCGAAAGCAAACCCCGGTGCTGGGCGGCCTGATCGTACCGCTGGACCAACTGCCGGAGGCCATGCGCCAACTGCGGGAGAAAACCGGCTCCATTTATGCCCTGTACCGAAAGGCACAGAAACGAAACTAACAGGAGGTAAAGCAACATGGCAACCTATCAGCATGGCGTGTACAACCAGGAGCAGGCCACGAGCCTGACCACGCCGATCCGAAGCAGCGCCGCCCTCCAGGTGATTTTCGGCACGGCACCCGTTCACCTGGCGGACGATCCGACCAAAGCGGCCAACACCCCGAAGCTGTGTTACAGCTTTGCGGAGTGCCAGGCCGCTGTGGGCTATTCCGACGATTTCAAAAACTTCACCCTTTGCCAGAGCATTGACGCCAATTTCCGGGTGTTCAATAACGCCCCCATTGTTTTGGTGAATGTGCTGGATCCCGGCAATTCCAAGCACACCAAGAACAACGAGGAGGAGAGCTGCGCGGTGGCCAACGGGCAGGCGGTCTATACCAAGCCCTATGTGCTGCTGGACACCCTGGTGGTGAAGAAAGACACCACCCCGCTGGTGGCCGAAACGGACTACACGGCGGCCCACGACGATGACGGGAATGTGGTGATCACGCTGATCTCCGAAACAGCAAAGGAGGCGGAAAGCCTGTCTGTTTCCTCCACCAGCCTGAACCCCGCAGGCGTGACCAAGGAGGATGTTGTGGGCGGCGTGGACGCAGAAACCGGAAAGGAAACGGGCCTGGAGCTGGTGCGCCAGATTTACCCCAAACTGGGCCTGACCCCTGGCCTGCTGCTGGCCCCCGGATGGTCCCACGATCCCGTGGTAGCCGCGGCCCTCCAGGCCAAGACCACAAAAGTCAACGGGAATTTCGATTGCAACACCTATCTGGACATTGCGGCAGACAGCACAGGCGCCACGGTGTACACCGCTGTAAAGACTGCCAAGGAAAAGATGGGCGCAAGCTCCAGCCACGCGGCGGTATTCTGGCCCAAGGGGGCGGTGGGCGAAAAGATCTATTGCCTGTCCGCTATGGCGGCGGCGGAAACGGCGGCCACCGACGCAGCCAACGGGGATGTACCCCATGAAAGCCCCTCCAATAAGGACCTGAAAATCACCGCCACTGTGCTGGATGACGGCACCGAGGTGGCACTGGATCAGGAGCAGGCCAACCTCCTGAACGGCCAGGGCGTGATCACGGCTATCAATGCCAACGGTTTCAAACTGTGGGGCAACAACACGGCAGCCTATCCCTCCACCACGGATCCGAAAGACCGCTGGCTGGCGGTGCGGCGGTTTTTTGACTGGGATGGAAACAACTTCATCCTGACCTACTTCCAGAAAGTAGACAAGCCGGGAAATAAGAGGTTGATCCAGTCCATCGTGGACAGCCAGAACATTATTGGCAACGGGTATGTGGCCCGCGACTACTGCGCCGGGTATCGGCTGGAGTTCAAGGAGGACGAAAACCCGATCACCGACCTGCTGGACGGGAAGCTGACCACCCACACCTATCTGGCGCCCTACATCCCCGCGGAGAAGATCGTGAACATCCGCGAGTACGACACCGCGGCCCTGGAGGCCGCGCTGACCGGAGGAGGCGAGTAACCCATGAGCAAGAATATTCCGACCAAGATAAACAACTACAATGTGTACAACGAGGGGGAAAAGCTGCTGGGCGTGGGGGATGAATTGACCCTGCCGGACTTTGAGGCCACCAGCGAAACGGTGAGCGGCGCCGGGATCCTGGGTGAGATCGACGATCCCACCATCGGCTATTTCGGCAATATGCAGCTGGAGGTCCCTTTCCGCACCCTGGACAAAGAGGCCACCGACATGATGGACCAGACCAAGGCGGTCCAGCTGACGATCCGGGGCGCTATTCAGGAGATCGACAGCGCCGGAAACATTGTACCAAAGGCAATCCGCATTGTGGTGGGTGGCCGGGCGGCAAAGCTGACCGGCGGCAAGCTGAAACGGGCCAGCACCATGGACAGCGGCGTGACCCTGAACATCCTTAACATCTTGATTGAGGTAGACGGGGAAAGCGTCGTGGAGCTGGACAAAATGAACCCCACATATAGGGTCAACGGAGTGGATCTGCTGGCCGCATACAAGGAGATGTGCTAAATGGACGAAATCAAGAACAACGCCGCCCTGGAGGCGGAGCAGACCGCCGCGCTGGTCCCTGCGGCCCCCGCAGAGGAACCGGAGGAGGAAAGCCTGATCCTGAAATTCCGAAAGCCGTACAAGTTCGAGGGGCAGGAATACACCGAGGTGGACCTGTCCGCCATGGAGGACATGACGGCGGCGGACCTTTGCGCCGTGGCCAAACTGTCCGGCCGGGATACCGGCATTACGCCGATCCCGGAAATGACGATCCCCTATGCCATCCACATGGCGGCTAGGGCGTCGAAACTGCCCGTTGAGTTTTTCAGGGGACTGCCGGCCCAGGAGAGCATGAAACTGAAAAACCTTGTATCGGGTTTTCTTTACGGCGGGGACGGAGAGGACTGACCCCGCCAGAAATCAGAAAGGCTTGCGTGGGCCTGTCCTATCTGCTGCGGACAGGGGTTGACTACTTTATGGGGCTGTCCATAGAGGAACTGCAAGAACTGGCGGAGGAGGCGATCAAGCTATATGGCAAAAGGAAAAACCTATGAGCTGGCGCTAAAGATCGCCGGCAGAGTGGACAGCTCTTTGAAAAAAGCCTGCCTGGACGCAGACGAAAACCTGGGCAAGCTGGCCAAGACAGCGGAAAAAATCGGGAAAGCCGCCAAGGTGGCCGCCGGCATAACTGCGGCGGCGGCCACCGCGGTGGGCGTAGCCGCTGTCAAGTCCTACACAGAGCATGAGCAGGCCGTGAACAGCATGGCAGCGGCCACCGGAGCCGCCGGCGAGGAGCTGGAACACCTCCAGGCCGCCATGGAAGGCGCCTATCAAAATAATTTTGGGGACAGCCTCCAGGACACGGCGGACGCCGTGGCCATGGTAGACCGCAATCTGAAAAACATATCCCCGGATGAAATCCAGGAGGCCACGGAGGCAGCCCTGGCCCTCCAGGACACTTTCGAGTATGGCGTGGAGGAAAGCACCCGCGCCGCGGCGGCCATCACAAAGAATTTCGGCGGATCCGCAAAAGAGGCGTTCAGCCTGATCGCGGCGGGCGCGCAAAACGGCCTGGACTATTCCGGGGAGCTGATCGACACCATCAACGAATATTCCAGCCAGTTCTCCAAGCTGGGCTTTACGGCAGACGGCATGTTCCAACTGCTGCAAAGCGGCGCGGACAGTACGGCGTGGAACCTGGACAAAGTGGGCGACGCCATCAAGGAATTTAGCATAAGGGCCATTGACGGGAGCGACACCACGGTGCAGGCGTTCCAGGATTTGGGCTACAACGCCAACGCCATGATGGAAACCTTTGCCGGCGGCGGAGAGGACGCAAACAAGGCGTTTTTCGATGTGTTAAACACCCTGATGGACATGGACGATCAGGTGAAGCGGGACGCCCTGGGCGTGGCCCTGTTCGGGACTATGTGGGAGGACCTGGGCGCGGAGGCCATGCAGGCCATGGCGGACGCCTCCACGGCGGCCTATGACACCCAGGGGGCGCTGGAGCAGATCAACTCTGTGCGGTACAACGACCTGGAAAGCGCCATGCAGGGCGTGAAACGACAGGCGGAGGGGATCCTGTGGACCATCGGGGAGCAGCTGGAGCCGTACATACTGGACGGCCTGAACTTCCTATCGGCAACAGTTATCCCCAATGTGCAGACCGCTGTGGAAAAGCTGGGCGGATATGTGCAAAGCAATATCATTCCGACGATCAAGACAGCCGCCCAATGGATCGGAGAAAACAAGGACATGCTGCTGACCCTGGCCGGGGCTATTGCCACCGCCATGGGGGCATTTATGGCCCTGCGGACAGCGGGACAAGCGGCGGGAGCCATTAAGGGGATCGGCACGGTATTGGGCACGGCAGTCAAGCAAGGCGGCCTCCTGAAAACCGTGGTGGGACTGCTGGGCGGCCAATTCACCATCATTATAGCAATTATCGCGGCGGTAGCCGGCGCCTTTGTGATCCTGTGGAACCGAAGCGAGAAATTCCGCACCGCGGTTATGGGGATCTGGCAAAGGGTCCAGCCACTCATACAGGCATTTGGCAATCTGGTGAGCCTGATCGCCACCAGCCTGGCGCCCGTCCTGTCCAATCTGGCCAGCGTCGTTCTGGCGGGGCTGGAGGCCGCTTTTGTGGCATTTGCCCCCTATATCGAAAATGTAATTGCCATCTTAACAAGCCTAATCGAGTTTGTAACCAATGTATTTTCGGGCAACTGGGGCGCCGCCTGGCAAAATATTGTGGATATTTTCGGCAATGTTTTCGGGATGATCGTGAACCTGGCGAAAGTTCCCATTAACGCGGTGATCTCTGCAATCAACTGGGTTATTTCCAAGATCAACAGCATTTCTGTGACGATCCCGGACTGGGTGCCGGGCGTGGGCGGCACAACCCTGGGCTTTAATATCCCGACCATTCCGGCCCTGGCCGCCGGCGGTATTGCAACGGCCCCCACACTGGCCATGATCGGTGAGGGAGGAGAGCCGGAGGCGGTCATGCCGCTGTCCAAGCTGGCGGCCCTGCTGGACGAATGGACCAAGCCGAAACCGCAAGGCGGCGGAAGCCCGGAGGACGGTGACGGGGACCGGATCGTGTGGTCCCCTGTGTTCAATTTCTACGGCAACACCACCAAGGAGGAGGCCGTGGAAGCCGCCCGCATGAGTTTTGCGGAGTTCAAAAAGATGTACAAGCAGATGAAAGCCGAGGAGCGGCGCAAAAAGTTTGCCCCGGCGTAAGGAGGCCCGCACATGGCAAAAACCTACACCACCCAACAGGGGGACGCCTGGGACGCTATCGCGCACAAGGTATATGGAAGCGAAACATATACAGGCTGGCTTATGCAGAACAACCTCCCCCTGCTGGATATTTTCGTATTTGAGGCGCTGTCTCTTATACACATCTCC
>OJQI01001303.1_pt1 | contig 11170 bp, 8 predicted proteins | sample 1598711 | NCBI WGS metagenome assembly OJQI01 (sample SAMN03922505, study PRJEB24848) | human gut metagenome | isolation source: stool sample | host: Homo sapiens | place: Germany | collected 2011-11 | reverse complement strand
GACAGGCCTCAAATAGGCAAATACAAAGTGTTTATCATCGACGAGGTGCACATGCTGTCGGCTGCCGCTTTCAACGCTTTCTTGAAAACGCTGGAAGAACCGCCGCACCATGCTATTTTCATTCTGGCAACTACCGAGAAGCATAAAATATTGCCCACGATTCTGTCGAGATGCCAAGTGTACGACTTCCAACGGATTACCACTACCGACATAGCCGAACATTTACAATATGTGGCTTCACAAGAGGGTATCACCGCCGAACCGGAGGCCCTGAACATCATAGCCCAAAAAGCCGACGGCGGTATGCGAGATGCTCTCTCGGTATTCGACCAAGTCGTCAGTTTTTCGGGCGGACACATCACCTATAAATCGGTTATCGAAAACCTCAACGTACTGGATTACGAGTACTATTTCAGATTAGTGGATGCTTTCTTGCAAAACAACGTACCGCAGGCGTTGATGATATTCAAAGAAATACGGGACAACGGTTTCGAAGCCCAATTTTTCATCGGCGGACTGAGCCGTCATTTCCGCGATCTGCTGGTCAGTAAAGACCCGGTAACCCTCCCCTTGCTCGAAGTGAGCGAATCGGTGGCCAAACGCTATGGCGAACAGGCGGAAAAATGTACCTTACCTTTCTTATACCGTGCGATGGAACTGAGCAATCGTTGTGATCTTGACTATCGCATAAGCAACAACAAACAATTTTTGGTGGAGTTGACTCTAATACAGATTTGCCAAATCACAAACCCTGTTACTAGCGCTCCCGAAAATCCCCCGTTGCAGAAGATAACGCCGGCTCCCAACGCCGGACAAACGGTAAGCCCAACGACCCAGACACCAAACACCACGACCTCTCAACAAACGGCAGGAACCACATCGGGAGTTACCCAGACTGCCGAACCTCAGGCTGCATACCGAGCCGCAACCATACGGCCTACAACTTTTAAACGGGATATTCCGGCAGCTCCGATGCAAACAAGAAAAGCGGCTCCCCCGACTCGTATCTCTATACATCAGAAACCGGCAGAATCTGTCGCAGAGGAAAACACATCGACCGTACAAACCGTACTCGATACACCATTCACAGCCGAAGCCCTTACCACAGCTTGGCTGGAATACGCCAAAACCATACCGACAGAAGTCGTGCTCGTCAATACGATGCAGAGTTGCCGCCCACAGCTCGTCGACCCCAAGAATTTCGTAGTGTCGGTCGATTCCCAAATTCAAGTGGACCACATCAACGAGCATTTCCACGAATTGATGTCTTTCCTACAAAATGTCTTGAAGAACAACCAGTTCTCCATGCAATTACGTATCAACCAACCGGGAGAGAAAGAAATTATTTTCAGTCCGAAAGATGTACTGATGAAGATGATCGAAAAGAATCCCGATATAAAAAACCTATACGACACATTCGACCTCGAAATCGCTTGACCGTTTACGAGCAAAAGATACGGAAAGGAAAGAAAAAGGCAGCGGGATAACTCATGGAAAAATTAAAGTGGAATGCCATACTCATGCTTCACCTCGTCCATGACAAAGGTACTCATGAGCGACCCCATGCTCTCTATCGTACCTAATACATTGATAATAAACTCCTGATAATATTTCATATCGGGAGCATGGATTTTGAGCAAATAATCGTAATCGCCCGAAATGTTGTAACACTCGGTCACTTCCGGGATTTCCCGGACAATGCGGGTAAACTCGGCGGCTATGTCCCGATTGAGCCTACGGAGCTTGACGCTACAAAAGACGACGAAACCCCGATTGAGTTTCGCAGGATCGAGCACTGCCACATATTTTTTGATATATCCGTTGGCCTCCAAACGTTTCACCCGTTCAAAGACAGGTGTAGGCGACAAATTAACTTTTGCCGCCAATTCTTTGGTTGTCAAGCGAGAATTGTTTTGTAAGACTCGCAATATCTGCAAATCGGTTTTATCCAATATTTCCATAGAATAGTATTCTTTCGGGGAAGTCCCCAAGATTACAAACGGTATATTTAATCTAATAATATCGGCAAATATAGTTATATTTTCCATATTTATAAAAATTCTTGTTCGATATATCTACAATATATAGCTTTGTACAGGATAAACAAATAGATATTTCAATAAAAAAACGAACGATAATGGCACAGAAAAAATTGCATTTCGAGACCTTGCAGCTTCATGTAGGACAGGAACAACCCGACCCCACAACCGATGCAAGAGCCGTCCCTATTTATCAAACGACTTCTTATGTATTCCATAATTCGGCTCATGCCGCCGCCCGATTCGAATTGAAAGATGCCGGCAATATCTATGGCAGATTAACCAACCCGACCCAAAATGTATTGGAAGAACGTCTCGCCGCACTGGAAGGCGGAGTGGCCGCCCTTGCCGTCGCTTCGGGCGCAGCCGCCGTCACTTACGCTTTTCAAAACATTACTTGTGCCGGCGACCATATTGTCGCTGCCAAGACGATCTATGGCGGAACCTATAATTTGCTGGATCATACCCTACCGGCTTACGGCGTGACGGCAACGTTCGTCGATCCTGCCGACTTGTCGAATTTCGAGAAAGCCATACGTCCGAACACGAAAGCTGTTTTTATCGAGACTCTGGGTAACCCCAACTCGAACATCATCGACATCGATGCCGTCGCCGAGATAGCCCACCGCCACAACATACCGCTCATTATCGACAACACGTTCGGTACGCCCTATCTGATACGCCCTATCGAACATGGAGCAGACATCGTCGTACACTCGGCGACGAAATTTATCGGAGGCCACGGCACATCGTTGGGAGGTATAATCGTCGATTCGGGCAAATTCGACTGGACGGCTTCGGGTAAATTTCCCCAGTTGAGCGAACCCGACCCCAGTTATCACGGTATCCGATTCACCCAAGCGGCCGGAGCAGCCGCATACGTCACCCGCATACGCGCCGTTATCCTACGCGACACCGGAGCAGCCATCAGCCCCTTCAACGCATTCCTGCTTTTACAGGGATTGGAGACCCTCTCCCTGCGCGTGGAACGTCATGTAGAAAACGCCTTGAAAGTAGTGGACTTTTTGTCCCGACACCCGAAAGTAAAACGGGTAAACCACCCGGCTTTGCCCGACCACCCCGACCATGCATTGTACGAACGGTATTTCCCACAGGGAGCCGGTTCGATTTTCACTTTCGAGATAAAAGGGGGTACAGAAGAAGCCCATCGTTTCATCGACAATCTGGAAATCTTTTCACTGCTCGCCAATGTCGCCGACGTGAAATCGTTGGTCATTCACCCGGCTTCGACTACCCATTCTCAACTTACCGACCAAGAAAAAGAAGAACAGGAAATTTTCCCCGGCACGGTGCGCCTCTCCATAGGAACCGAACATATCGACGATCTCATCGACGATTTGAAACAAGCGTTGGAAAAAGTATAATTATAAATCAAAATCATAACGCGCCGAAACGTCCCTGCCCGATATACGGGCAGGGACGTTTCAAGTCTTATATCACCCCTTTTCACGGGTATCAATCACACACCTTCACTTAAAAACCGTTCTTATTTTTTTACGAGAAGCATCACACAAGCAATAAATATGTTATCTTTGTGGAAAAGCAAAAATATTCTATCCCATACAAAAGGGGATAAAAATGTCGCTTTAAGTTTTTGAAAACACAAATACCGTAATCGATTCTTCACAAACCTATCCTCTTTTCGAGTTATGCCCGCTTTATATAGTTATCACAAAACACAGTTTAAAGAATAATTTATTTTAGAATCTACCGATATGACAAAGAAATCAATCATTGCAATAGTCGCAGGGATAGTCTTTCCCCTTTACGCCATAGCCGGACAACCCTCAGCCCAAATTACTCACGGCCCCTATTTACAGAATCTGTCCGAAGATGAAGTAACAGTCGTGTGGACCACCGATAAGCCTTGCAAATCGTGGGTGGAATTTAGCAAAAAGGAAGCCGGGAAAAGTTTCTACTCCCAATCGCCACGAAAAGCCTATGCCTCACAAGACGGTTTATATTGTGTCGACACGCTGCACCGGGTGACGGTCAAAGGACTCGAAAAAAACACGACCTATTTTTACAGAGTATTGTCACAAGAAGTGAAAGAATTGCGGGCCTACCGTCCTGTTATGGGTTCCGTAGTATCCACCGACATCTGGAAAAAACCGTTGACCTTCACAACTCTCGACAACCATCGAGAAACCCTGTCAATGGTTATGGTCAACGACATACATGGGAATAACGAATTGCAAAAGAAACTACTGGGTATAGCTCCGCCACAGGACTTCGACATGGTACTTTTCTGCGGAGACATGTGTAGCCACATCAACCGGCAAAGCGACATATTTACCAGTTTCCTCAACACCTCTATCGAGTTGTTCGCCGCCCAAAAGCCATTCGTGTACGCAAGAGGCAATCACGAAACCCGCGGAGCATATGCCCGCAACTTCTCCCGATACCTCGCCGGCCCCAACGGTAAATTCTATTATGCCTTCACCTATGGTCCCGTTCGCTTCATCGTGCTGGACTGCGGGGAAGACAAACCTGACACCGATGTGGAATACTCCGGACTGATAGACTTCGACAACTATATGCTCGAACAAAAGGATTGGCTGTCCCGGGAGATAGACAACCCAGAGTTCAAGAACGCCTCCTACCGTGTGGTTATCTCACATATGCCTTTCACGAAAGGCGGTTGGTACGGTTCCGAACGGCTGCGGGAACAACTACTGCCCTTATTGGAGCAGGCACAAATAGATTTAATGTTGAGCGGTCACAAGCACTCATTCGGATTCTCCGACAAAGGAAATGCGGCCTCCTTCCCCATCATCGTGAACTCGAACAACTCGGTATTGACCTTGTTTGCCTCAAACCATTCATTGAAGGTTCAAGTAAAACAGGAAGACGGAAAAATCCTGTTGGAAAAAGAATTTCAAAAACAATAAATAATACAATCGTATAAATCAAACAGCCGGGGAAAATTTCCCGGCTGTTTGATTTACGTAACAGAATCTTTATTGCTGATTGAGCAAAAAGTGCTTGAAAGCGTTGAAGCCGACCGGCATAAGGATACTTTGTTTTTCTCCCTGCATAAAGACTTGCAGTTTTTCGGGAACCGGAATCGTCTCGCCAACAGCCGATTCGACCGTTTCGAGAAATTTAGCCGGATGTGCCGTTTCGAGACATATGCCTGTCTCGCCGGGCTGTAATCCGTCGACTAACGCCTGATAGCCACAGGCTCCATGAGGATCGAGCAAGTATCGTTCGTTATGGAAAGTTTCGCTCATCGTTCGACGAATCTGTTCATCGGCGTAACTTACCCCGCTTACCTCGGCACAAATCGCATCGTGCGAGCCTCCGTACAAATCGAGTATTCGCGCGAAATTACTGGGATCACCCACGTCCATCGCATTAGCGATAGTGGCGACCGAAGGCCGCGGCGTATAAACTCCCGTACGCAGGTATTGCAAAAATACATCGTTGCGATTGTTGGCCGCAATGAACCGTTTCACAGGCAGTCCCATGCGTTTAGCCATCAAACCGGCAGTAATATTGCCGAAATTTCCGCTGGGCACACTGAACACGACTTCTTCGGGCTTCCCGACTAACCCGCACAACTGCGCATAGGCGTAAAAATAATAGAACGACTGGGGCAGAAAACGAGCCACGTTGATAGAGTTGGCAGAGGTAAGATAGAGTTTCTCGTTCAGCTCCTTATCCATAAAGGCATTCTTCACCAATGCCTGACAGTCATCGAATGTACCGCTCACTTCCAATGCCGTAATGTTGCGACCGAGTGTGGTAAACTGCTTTTCCTGTATCTCGCTGACTTTCCCTTGCGGGTAAAGCACGAATACTTTTACACCCGGAACATCTAAAAATCCATTTGCCACGGCACTGCCCGTATCGCCAGATGTAGCTACCAACACATTGACCTGCCGCTCGCCCTCCTGTTTATTGAAATAGGCGAGTAACCGAGCCATGAAGCGCGCCCCCACATCTTTAAATGCCAACGTGGGTCCGTGAAAAAGTTCCAAACTATACCGGTTATCGGCCACCTGCACCAACGGAATATCGAAGTTGAGCGTCTCGTCGACAATCTCTTTCAATTTACCGGCTTCCACATCTTCCCCGAAAAAGGCCTCGGCCACGACAAAAGAAATTTCGCGCAAGGTCATCTCTTTCATATTTTGGTAAAATGCCGGGGGAAACCGGCGAATCACCTCAGGCATGAAAAGCCCCCTATCTGCTGCCAATCCTCTCACCACTGCTTCGCGGAGGGAAACCGGCGAAGTTTTTCTATTCGTACTGTAAAATTGCATCGCTCTTTTCTATTTTAATTTTTCCGAAAGAACTCTTTTATAAACTGCTCTCCTGCCAGCACCCCATAAGCGCCGCCGGCTACATCGGACTCGCTGTACCGGGTGACTCCGTCGGGCTCCACCCCAGATTTGTAAATCACAAACGGGACAGGCTCGGCCGTGTGAGTGCGCAACCGGCAAGGGGTGGGATGATCGGGCAACAAGGCTATCGTCACCGAATCGCTCATTCGAGATACGGCATCGATGAGCGGTTTTAAAACCCGATGATCGAGATATTCAACCGTGCGAACTTTCAAATCGACATCGCCTTCATGCCCGGCCTCATCACTGGCTTCGATATGCAAATATACAAAATCGTGCGTATGTAATGCCTCGATCGCCGCTTGAACTTTACCCTCGTAATTGGTATCATACAAACCGGTCGCTCCCTCGACTTCGACAGGCCGCAGACCGGCATATACCCCGATACCCCGAATAAGATCTACCGCCGAAATGACAACGCCGCTCTTTATCCCATAACGCTCGGCCAATGTCTCCATGCGGGGCTTATAACCGGGTGACCACGGCCAGATGCTGTTCGCCGGGTCTTTACCCTCGGCGACACGCTTCCGATTGACCGAATGCAACGGCAGAATCTGTTGCGAACGCAATATCAACTCGTTCAGACGATCGGCTGTCGGAACGGCTTCGGGAACGAGGGGACGAACCATTACCTCACGAAAAAGCGTACCGGGAACATCGTGCGGAGGAATACAGTCGACTCGCTTGTCTCCGCCTTTCAACTTCAACAGATGCCGATACGAAACGCCTCGAAAGAAATTGGCATCCTCACCTCCCAATTCTTCTTGTAAAAAATCAATTAATTCGGCAGCTTCGGCCGTAGAGATATGTCCGGCCGAATGGTTCTTGATACGACCGTTTTCAATACAGACAAGATTACAGCGCATCGCCATCTCGCCCGACTCTATATCGACTCCCATACTCGCCGCTTCCAACGAGCCTCGACCCTCGAACACCCGGTCGAGGTCGTAACCCAATACCGACAAATTGGCGATTTCGCTACCGGGGTGATAACCATCGGGGACTGTCTTCAACAAACCGCAACGACCATGAGCCGCCAACCAGTCCATAGCCGGAGTATCGGCCGCCTGCAAAGGCGTTCGTCCGCCCAAATTCCCGATGGGTTCGTCGGCCATACCGTCTCCCAAAACAATGATATATTTCATAGGCCCTCTGTTTTTTTATTTATTCTCATATATCTGCGACAGTCTTCCATTGTCGTTCCACTCGCCGTACATCTTGTTTCGACAAGTAAACCGGATAAATTTATCCAAACGTCGCCAATACAAATCCGAATTATTTCTTTTCATTTGTATATTTCCTATTTTCACCCGCTTATAAAGCTCCGGGAACCGAGAGAAATTGTCCATCGCCACAGGGTGTTTCCGCAGTTCTTCGACGATAATATCGTCTATCGTAAATTCCGTTTCAAGCAAATAGGGAAAAACCGCCCTTCCCGCATCGGTCATCGTCCCTTCCCGTTCGAGGTACCTGAAACGAGCCTTGTTGAGCTCGGTCCAATTGCTTCCTTTTTTACGGGGAGTGAGCCGTTGCAACATCTTGTCGCCGACTCGCTTGCAAGTAGAATCGATCCAGCCGAAACATAGCGCCTCATAGACAACGTCCAAATAGGGTAACCCGCAAGTGTGCACCCGACCGGAACGGCAACACACTATCCAGACTTCATCGCAAGAGTCGTGATTCTCGCTCAGCCAAGCCCGCAGCTGCTCTCTGGAACCGACATTCAACTCATTACTTATTTCCATGCTTCGCACTCGTTATAACCCTTATCGAATGTTGGCAATACCGATAATATCGGCAAAGACACCGGCAGCTGTAACTTCGGCTCCCGCACCATATCCTTTGATGACCATAGGATATTCCCGGTAACGCTCGGTAGTCAGCAATATGACATTGTTACTCCCTTCAAGATGGAAGAACGGATGAACCGAATCGATTTCACGCAACCCCACCTCGACATCGCCGTGGTCGAGCGTGGCAACGAAACGGAGAACTTTACCCCGATCGGCGACTTGTCTACGATACTGTTCGAACTCGGCATCGTATTGCGGTATCGCTTTCCAAAAATCAGCAAGGGAACCTTTGAAATAGTCGTCGGGGATAAAGAGCTTTTTTTTCACATCGCTCTGCTCTACCCTGTATCCAGCCTCGCGCGCCAAAATCACCAACTTGCGGATAACGTCCTGTCCGCATAAATCGATACGAGGATCGGGCTCGCTGTATCCGGCTTCCTGCGCCATACGCACGGCCCGGCTCAACGGGACATCGGCTCCCACCACATTGAAAATATAATTGAGCGTACCGGAAACCACTGCCTCGATTTTCAAAATCTTATCGCCGCTGTTGATGAGGTTGTTAATCGTGTTGATAATGGGTAACCCCGCCCCAACGTTCGTCTCGAAAAGGTACTTCACATCACGCTTGCGAGCAGTCTGCTTCAATTCCCGATAAGAATCGTACGATCCCGAAGCGGCTATCTTATTGGATGCCACTACCGACACGTTGTGGTCGAGCAAAGTCTTATAAAGTGCGGCTATATCGGGACTTGCCGTACAGTCGACAAACACCGAATTGAAGATATTCATTTTGATAATTTCGTCCTTGATTTTTTCGGGCGAAGCAACCATTTCAGAACGATCGAGCAGCTCTTGACAATGCTCGACGTCAATACCCTCCCTATCGAAAAGGCACTTACGAGAGTTGGCAATGCCCACTAACCGAAGCTGCAATGCTTTCGTTTCGAGCAACCGTTGCTGTTGCTTGCTGATTTGTTGCAACAGGTCCTTACCTACCGTACCCACACCTACGACAAAAAGATTGAGCACTTGCGACTCGGAGAGGAAGAAAGAATCATGTATGACGTTGAGCGCTTTGCGCAGGCTGCCAAGTGCAATTACAAAAGATATATTGGTTTCAGAAGCCCCCTGCGCACAAGCTATCACGTTGATACCGTTGCGCCCCAAAACGTTGAACAGTTTTCCGGCAATACCGGGCGTATGCTTCATATTCTCGCCCACAATAGCTACGGTGGCAAGATCTTTCTCGGCTTCGATCGCACTGATTTCTCCGACAGCCATATCGTGGCGGAACTCTTCGCGCAATACTTTCACCGCCAACTCGGCATCGGCATTGCGCACGGCAAATGTCGTATTGTTTTCGGACGATGCCTGCGACACCAAAAAGACACTGATACCCGACTTTGCCAGCCGGTTGAATATACGTGAATTAATACCGATGACACCCACCATGCCCATACCCGACAAAGTGATGAGACACGTGTCGTTGATAGACGAAATACCCTTGATGGTCTTCCCCTCGGCATGCGAATTGTCCTCGGAAATGAGGGTTCCGGGAGCCGAAGGATTAAAAGTATTCTTAATGAATATGGGTATATTTTTGTGAAATACCGGATAAATGGTCGGAGGATAAATAACCTTCGCACCGAAGTTGCACAATTCCATCGCTTCGACAAACGACAACCGCTCGATGACATATGCCGTATTGATTACCCGGGGGTCGGCTGTCATGAAGCCATCGACATCGGTCCAGATTTCGAGCTGCGAGGCATCGAGAGCGGTAGCCAAGATAGCTGCCGTATAATCCGATCCCCCACGCCCCAGATTGGTGACATCGCCATTGCTCTTGTCGGAGGCAATGAATCCCGGAACGACGGCTATACGAGGCAATGGATTAAAACCAGCTTTCACCAACCGGTTGGTCTCCTCGAAATCGACAATGTGTTTACCACACTGCATCTGTGTCTTGATGAACCGACGGGAATCGTAATGCTCGGCCCCGTCGATAACCCGGCTGACAATCAACGAGGAGAGACGCTCGCCGTAGCTGACAATCGTGTCGAGAGTCTTTACCGACAAGTCTTTAATGAGAGACACGCCTTTGAAAATATTTCCCAACTCATCGAGCAACGGCTCTACGAGCGACAGAAGTTCGTCTCTCTTATGCGAATCGACAGCGCCATGTATCATGGCAATGTGCCTATCTACGATTTCACGAAAACCGTGTTCATAAGCATTACCGCCTTCCACTGCGATTTTGGCCGTGCCAATGAGTTTATCGGTTATTCCCCCCAGCGCCGAAACCACTACAATAACAGGCTCCCGACAACTCTCGACTATATGTTTGACACTCGACATGCTCTCTACCGAGCCGACCGACGTGCCTCCGAATTTCAATACTTTCATATCTAGTGAATTTCTATCGGTGTTACCTTCCCCAACCTATGGGGAATCATACACAAAGTTACAAAACTTAGTTAAAAGCCATACCCAATTACGGTAAATCGAGATAATGAAATAACGTCCTCCCCCCTAAGGGGTAGTACCCATAGCCGCAACCCCGAAGAAAAAATATGTTCTATATCGTAACCTTGTCATCAATATTATTATCTTTAAATCCTCTCAAACATGCAACAACCGAGGAATACAACCAAACTCTATCGACTGCCACCCAATGTCATCTATTTTCTCTTTTATTGCAAAAGTAATCTATTTTTTATTTTTTGAATAAAAACAAGCACAAAATGATTTATAAAAATATCATTTCTTTTACAATTTTGTATTTTACAGACGTTTTTAAACGGCATTTTGAAAATATCTTTTTGCCACATGAAAAGGGAGATAGCCGATAATAGGGAATATTTTGTCAAACAAAATGATATTTTCCCCCGCAAATGACTATTTTTGTACAACCAAACAAAAAATGTGGCATATCCGACGCAACCGAATCCTATTCGTTTCAGTC
>OJQI01001297.1_pt1 | contig 11190 bp, 9 predicted proteins | sample 1598711 | NCBI WGS metagenome assembly OJQI01 (sample SAMN03922505, study PRJEB24848) | human gut metagenome | isolation source: stool sample | host: Homo sapiens | place: Germany | collected 2011-11 | reverse complement strand
ACGAGATAGCGTAGCGTCTCGTGGGCTCGGAGATGTGTATAAGAGACAGCACCGGAATTGTGTGATTACTATCCTTCGGTTTTATACTGAACATTATATTTATCAGATAAGTCCTTTTGCAGAAAGGTAACGTTCTGCCTCAATAGCAGCCTTACATCCGCTTCCCGCCGCTGTAATAGCCTGACGGTAATGAGGGTCGGCCACATCTCCGGCAGCAAACACTCCGGGAACTTTCGTACGCGGACTGGCACCATCTGTAATGATATAACCCACTTCATCCGTATCCAGATAATCCTTGAATATATCAGAATTCGGTTGATGACCGATAGCCAGAAAGAAACCGTCGATAGGCAGGCTGTAACGTTCCTCATCCGGTTCACCCCAACGTTTCACAAGGTTTACACCTTCCACTCCATTGTCACCGTACAAACCGACAGCATTGTGTTCAAAAAGAACTTCAATCTTCTCGTGATTCATCACGCGCTCCTGCATAATCTTCGATGCACGCAGGAAAGGCTTACGGACAATCAGATATACTTTCGATGCAAGTCCGGCAAGATAAACCGCTTCTTCACAAGCCGTATCACCGCCACCGACTACGGCAACCACTTTCTTACGATAGAAGAAACCATCGCAGGTAGCACAAGCGCTGACACCCATTCCCGCATATTTCTTTTCGTCTTCCAGGCCCAAATACTTAGCTGTTGCCCCGGTAGAGATAATCAACGTCTCCGCTTCGATTTCTTTTTCTCCGTCAATCGTTATTTTATAAGGAGCCTTGCTCAAATCCGCTGCAGTAGCAATACCGAAACGTACATCTGTCCCAAAGCGGCTCGCCTGTGCACGCAAATCTTCCATCAACTGCGGTCCGCTGATACCTTCCGGATAACCGGGGAAGTTTTCAACATCCGTAGTTGTCGTCAACTGACCGCCGGGCTGCAATCCTTCATAAAGCACCGGACACAAGTTTGCACGTCCCGCATAAATCGCTGCCGTATATCCGGCAGGTCCTGAACCAATAATCAGGCACTTAACTTTTTCTATTTCTGCCATTTTAATTATACCTTTATCGTTTTGTTATTCAAAAACATTTTATCTCAAATCAATAATCTCTGCATTCGGATATTGTTTTTTATCAAAAGAAAAAATACTATCCGCATAATTCAGCCGGGTCTGATAACCTGTCACGGTAATCTCATTACGCGTCTGCTGATCACGCTGCTGAAGCAGAATATATAGAGGCTCATACGTATTCTTCGTCACATAAAGAGTGATACGCTCCAAATCCTGTTTCTTATCCTTCGCTGTGAGAATTACTTCCCAGACAGCCTTTCCCCCGTAAGTCTTTACTGTTCCCAGTTTATAGGAAAATCCTTTCTGATACATATACAGGAATGTATACGGATTAATCTGTTGCAGTTCTTCCTGTGTCGGATTGCTGACGTTCACTTCATCATTCCTGACTACATAGCTCCATTGCGTTTTCCCATCAAACCAGGTTATCACTTCGGACGCCTTCAATACGAACTTCTCTCCTTTCAACTGAATCGTACCGCTTTCCGACCCTTCCACCAAACCGTTAGTCACAGATTTAATAATGAAATCAGCCTTCACTCCGCCTGCCTTACGAAATGCTTCGGCTGTCTTATCAAGAACAGCTTTAGCCTGCGACTGCTGTTGTTGAGCAATCACAGGCAATGACAGTAAAGCTATTAAAACACTAAAAATGTATTTCCTCATTTGATTAATAAACGATTGATTACTGCAAATTGTTCAAACGCATTTCAAGATCATTATCATCGATGCAAAGTACGTCACGCGCTTTGCTTCCCTGCGTAGGACCGACGATTCCAGCCTTTTCAAGTTGATCCATGATACGGCCGGCACGATTATAACCGATAGCAAACTTACGTTGAATTAACGACGTGGAACCTTGCTGATGAATAACCACCAACCGGGCAGCGTCTTCAAACAACGGGTCAAGACGCCCCATATCAATATCCCCTACTTCGCTACCGCTGTCTTCACTCACATACTCGGGCAGGAAGAAAGGAGTAGGATATCCTTGCTGACGGGCAATAAACTTCGTGATTTCCTCTACTTCCGGCGTATCGATAAAGGCACATTGCACACGCACCGGATCAGCTCCCTGTAAGAAAAGCATATCTCCCTTACCAATCAGACGGTTGGCACCCGGACGGTCAAGAATCGTTCGGGAATCCATCATGGCGGATACACGGAAAGCGATACGGGCCGGGAAGTTGGCTTTAATCGTACCCGTGATGATATTCGTCGTCGGACGCTGTGTAGCGATAATCATGTGGATACCGACAGCACGCGCCAACTGGGCGATACGGGCAATCGGAAGTTCCACCTCCTTACCTGCCGTCATAATCAGGTCACCGAACTCGTCGATAACAACGACAATATACGGCATGAACTTATGTCCTTTCTCCGGATTCAGACGACGGTTAATAAACTTCTCATTATACTCCTTGACATTACGTACATGAGCCATTTTCAACAGGTCATAACGGGTATCCATTTCCACACAGACGGAATTCAGAGTTTGCACAACTTTCGTCACGTCCGTAATAATCGGTTCACCGCCATCGGGAAGTTTGGCAAGGAAATGGTTTTCAATGACCGAGTAGATGCTGAACTCTACCTTCTTCGGGTCGACCAGAACAAACTTCAGTTCAGCCGGATGTTTCTTATATAATAAGGAAGTAATAATTGCATTCAGACCGACAGACTTACCCTGACCGGTTGCACCTGCCACCAATACGTGCGGCATCTTGCAAAGGTCGAACATAAAGACTTCATTCGTAATAGTCTTTCCCAACACAATAGGCAGGTCAAACTTGGATTCCTGGAATTTCTTGCTTCCGATAACACTTTGCCCGGAAACAATCTTCGGATTCTTGTTCGGTACCTCAATACCGATGGTTCCCTTGCCCGGTATCGGGGCAATGATACGGATACCGTCAGCAGACAGGCTCAACGCAATATCATCCTCCAATCCGCGAATTTTGGAGATACGCACGCCTTGTTCGGGAGTTATCTCATACAGAGTAACCGTAGGACCGACCGTTGCCTTAATCGTGCTGATTTCAATGCCGAAGCTGCGCAACGTATTGATGATACGGTCTTTATTGGCATTCTGTTCATCCATATCAATTGTCGGATCGTCGTTTTCAAAATGCTTCATCAGGTCGATCGTGGGGAAACGATAATTCTCCAAATCTTTTGTCGGGTTATAAGGTTCCATTTCCGGTCCCTGATATTCTTCTTCCGAAACGGCAGACTCCACTTCAAAACCGGGTTCTTCATCCTCCGAAGACTCTCCCCCTAAAGGAGAAACAACATTGGAAACGGTTGGTTCGAACACCATGGTTACCCCTTCACTCTCATCGGATGAAGCGGAGGATATATCGTCCGTTTCCGGTTCACTCACCGGAAATTCTTCTTGGGGTTCTTCCGCCTGTATATCCATTACAGGTGCCGGAGGCGGTGTCTGTTTGTATGTCCGTTTCAAGTTAAATTCTACTTCCTGCGGTTGGGAGGTCGTAAATTCCTGCGGTTCTTCTCCGGTAGTGGCAAGCTCTTCTTCCTCCTTCTTCTTTCGTTTCAGGAAACTCAATGCAAAGAGTTTGCGCAACCAAATCACTGTACGCGCACTTATATATATAAAGAAGCAAATAGCCGTTATCAACAGAATCATCCACACCCCGGGTACACCGACCTGAGAGATCAGCCAACGGCTGACATTGTATCCATGCATACCGCCCAGATAAATGAAAGAATCCTGATAATGATCCATAAACACAAATCCGAAGAATATAGAGAACCATACCAGTAACAATGTGCAACCTATAAACCACTTCCACAGACGGACAACACGCACACGCATCAACTTCAATCCTGCCACCGCCAAAAAGACAAGAATAAAGAAGGAAGAGACACCGAAGCAATCATTAATCAAGTAATGAGCCAACTGCGCCCCACGCGAACCGGCATAGTTCTTCACATGATTGTTGACTGCCGACAGGTCTGCCGGATTTCCACTGTCGATAATACTCTGGTCGGCAGCTCCCGTGAAAAAGAAAGAGGAAAAAGCCAACAATAAATAAACGGAAAAAATGACCAACATTAATCCGATAACAAAGTGGACAGTCTCATTCTTTAAAATTGCTGCGATTTTACCCGGAGAAGAGGAAGTACGTTCGGCCTCCTTATCTAATTTTTTTTTTGCCATGAGTCTTTTATTCTTTTTATAAAATTGGAATCGTAATCTAAGCCGCAAAAATAATAAAAAAATAACGAGCGCTACGCTCATTCAATCCTTTTTCTTACCTTTGCGTTTCAAATCAACGCTGATTATGGAAAAAGAAAGCCAAACGATATTTGATAAGAATGTAATTGAGTTCGTAACGGTAGCCGCCGAATTTTGTGCATTCCTCGAACGTGCCGAAAGCATGAAGCGCAGCACTTTCGTTGATACATCATTGAAAATACTGCCTTTACTCTATCTCAAAGCCTCCATGCTGCCGAAGTGTGAGACGATCGGGGATGAGGCGCCCGAGACGTATGTGACTGAAGAAATTTATGAAATTCTTCGTATCAACCTTGCAGGATTAATGGGAGACAAGGATGATTATCTGGACGTATTTGTGCAGGATATGGTATACAGCGACCAGCCTATCAAGAAGTCCATATCTGAAGATTTGGCTGATATTTATCAAGATATCAAAGACTTTATTTTTGTTTTCCAACTGGGATTGAACGAAACGATGAACGATTCGCTGGCCATTTGTCAGGAAAACTTCGGAATGTTGTGGGGACAAAAGCTGGTTAATACACTGCGCGCCCTCCACGACGTGAAGTATAATCTGCAGGACAACGAAGAAGAGGAAGAAAACAACGAAGAAGGATTTTACGAACCAAGCGAAGACGACAGTTGTTGTGAAGAAGGCGGTTGTCATTGCCATGACGACGAATGTCACTGCCACGAAGGCAGTTGCCATTGTCACGATGATGAAAAATAAAAATGATTGTAAGAAGAACCATTGATAAAGACGAATTAAAGGAACTCCCGAAAGTAGTTTTTCCGGGAAGAATCCATGTTATCCAATCGGAATCGGAAACGGAAAAGGCGGTAGCCTACCTGTTGTCGCAGCCGATATTGGGTATCGACAGCGAAACGCGGCCCTCTTTCACAAAAGGGCAATCACACAAAGTAGCGCTTCTCCAGATTTCTTCCGAAGAATGTTGTTTTCTGTTCCGGCTCAATATGACGGGACTTACACAGCCATTGGTTGACTTGCTTGAGAACCCGGGAATTATTAAGGTGGGGCTTTCGCTGAAAGACGACTTTATGATGTTGCATAAACGTGCTCCTTTCAACCAACAGAGTTGTATCGAATTGCAGGACTATGTACGTCAGTTCGGCATACAGGACAAAAGCCTCCAAAAGATTTATGCCATTTTATTTAAGGAAAAAATTTCCAAATCGCAACGACTGTCCAATTGGGAAGCGGATGTGTTGAGTGATGGACAAAAACAATACGCCGCCACCGACGCCTGGGCATGCCTCAACATCTACAACCTGCTGCAAGAACTAAAGCGGACAGGTAATTATGAAATAGCTCCCGAAGAAAAGAAAGAAGAACATTTAATAGAATCAGATAAATAAAACACTATGCATAAAGTATACCTCAAACCCGGTAAAGAAGAGTCGCTGAAAAGATTTCACCCCTGGATTTTCTCCGGTGCTATCTCCCGTTTCGACGGAGAACCCGAAGAAGGTGAAGTTGTAGAAGTATACACCTCCAAGAAAGAATTTATCGCCGAAGGACACTTCCAGATCGGAAGTATCGCCGTACGTGTGCTTTCTTTCCGGCAAGAACCGATCAACCATGATTTCTGGAAACGCAAACTGGAAATTGCATACGACATGCGTTGTGCCATTGGAATCGCTATCAATCCGGTCAACGACACCTATCGTCTCGTACACGGTGAAGGTGACAATCTCCCCGGACTGGTGATTGATATTTATGCCAAAACTGCCGTCATGCAAGCTCACTCGGCAGGAATGCACGTAGACCGCATGGTGATCGCCGAGGCTTTGTCCGAAGTCATGGGTGACAAGATTGAAAATATCTATTATAAATCAGAAACAACGCTCCCCTTCAAAGCCGACCTTTTCCCCGAAAATGGTTTCCTGAAAGGAGGAAGCAATGATAATATTGCACAAGAGTACGGTCTGAAGTTTCATGTAGACTGGCTGAAAGGCCAGAAAACGGGATTCTTTGTAGACCAACGCGAAAACCGCTCGTTATTGGAACGGTATGCCAAAGATCGCTCGGTACTGAATATGTTCTGCTACACCGGAGGCTTTTCTTTCTACGCCATGCGCGGAGGTGCAAAGCTCGTCCACTCGGTAGACAGCTCTGCGAAAGCAATCGATCTGACCAACAAGAATGTGGAACTGAACTTCCCTGGTGATCCCCGCCATGAAGCATTCGCTGAAGACGCCTTCAAATACCTCGACCGTATGGGCGACCAGTACGACCTGATTATCCTCGACCCACCCGCATTTGCCAAACACAAGGATGCGTTGCGGAATGCATTGCAGGGTTATCGGAAACTGAACGCCAAAGCATTCGAGAAAATCAAGCCGGGTGGTATCTTGTTTACTTTCTCCTGCTCACAGGTAGTAACCAAAGATAATTTCCGCACAGCAGTATTCACCGCAGCCGCCATGTCGGGACGCAGCGTGCGTATCTTGCACCAGCTCACCCAACCTGCCGATCATCCGGTGAATATCTATCATCCAGAAGGCGAATATCTGAAAGGACTTGTACTCTACGTAGAATAAGTCCGGCAAGATGTCGGAACCAGATTTCTACTCGAAGGATAAAAAAGAATATTATAAGAGGAAATCAGGAGGCAGTAACAGAAAAAAGGAGTATTCAAAGTTAATTAGAGTTAACAGTATGCAGTTTTTCAATAAAACATTATGTTGTATAACATAAACCACTTATCTTTGCACTGTGTTTTTCATGGTATTAGATTTAAGGTTAACAAAGATTGGCTGTCTGGGATAGATAGCCTTCTTTTTTTATATACCCTTTCCATTCTTATTTTTTATCATAGATATTCTTACTTCTTTGCATTTATGCCTTTTTTATCGCCTTTTTATCAATTAACTTGCTCACCCAATCAACGAAAATATTATATTTGCATCTATTATTAGCAAAAGAGAAACACAAATTTAAAAAGTCATGAGCATAAAAGTTCGTTTGATTATTATGAACTTCCTGCAATTTTTTGTCTGGGGGTCATGGTTAATTTCACTAGGTGGCTATATGGGCAGAGAACTCCATTTCGAAGGTGGACAAATCGGAGCCATTTTCGCCACTATGGGAATTGCCTCTTTGGTGATGCCCGGCATTATCGGTATCATTGCCGATAAATGGTTTAATGCAGAGCGTTTATACGGACTTTGCCACATTGTAGGTGCAGCCTGTCTTTTCTACGCTTCCACCGCTACGGGATACGACCAGATGTATTGGGCCATGTTACTCAATCTATTGGTATATATGCCTACTTTGTCATTAGCCAATACCGTTTCATACAATGCATTGGAGCAATATAAATGTGATTTAATCAAAGATTTCCCCCCTATCCGCGTATGGGGAACGATCGGTTTTATCTGTGCCATGTGGGCGGTAGACCTTACCGGATTCAAAAACTCAAGCGCCCAACTTTATGTCGGTGCCATATCCGCGCTGTTACTGGGAGTTTATTCTTTCACCCTTCCAGCTTGTAAACCCGCCAAAACAGAAAACAAATCACTGCTTTCGGCTTTCGGGCTGGATGCATTGGTGTTATTTAAAAGAAAGAAAATGGCAATTTTCTTCCTTTTCTCCATGCTTTTGGGGGCGGCTTTACAGATAACCAATACATACGGTGACCTGTTTCTAGGCAGTTTTGCCGGTATTCCGGAGTTTGCAGATTCTTTCGGGGTGAAACATTCGGTTATCCTGCTATCCATATCACAGATGTCCGAGACACTGTTTATTCTTGCTATACCGTTTTTCCTGAAGCATTTCGGCATCAAGCAAGTGATGTTAATCAGTATGTTTGCATGGGTATTCCGGTTCGGTTTGTTCGGCTTCGGAGATCCGGGAGGCGGATTGTGGATGTTGATTCTTTCCATGATTGTTTATGGTATGGCGTTTGATTTCTTCAACATTTCCGGTTCCTTGTTTGTTGAACAAGAGACTAATTCCTCCATTCGTGCCAGTGCTCAAGGGTTGTTCTTTATGATGACTAACGGTCTGGGAGCTATCATCGGAGGATATGCCAGCGGAGCTGTGGTAGATGCTTTCTCGGTATATGCCGACGGCAAATTGGTGAGTCGGGAATGGACGGATATCTGGCTGATTTTTGCTGCGTATGCGTTGGTTATCGGCATTCTGTTTGCCTTGGTATTCAAGTATAAGCACCGACGGGAGAGTAAAACAAATTAAGTAAAAAACAATGGATAAAAAGGTAGAATTACAAGTTTTAAATATCACAAATAGCCAAGCGCAGGTAGGTGCATTCGCAATGCTATTGGGTGAAGTGGATGGTGAACGGCAACTGCCTATCATCATCGGTCCCGCCGAAGCCCAGGCTACCGCGTTGTATCTGAAAGGAATTAAAACTCCACGCCCGTTAACACACGATTTATTCACCACAAGCCTTACCGTATTGGGGGTAAGCCTGATACGTGTGCTGATTTACAAAGCTAAAGACGGTATTTTCTACTCTTATGTTTACCTGAAAAGAGACGAAGATATTATACGTATTGACGCACGTACATCGGACGCCATTGCATTGGCGGTACGTGCCGACTGCCCGATTCTGATTTATGAATCTATCCTCGATCGGGAATGCCTGCGCATACCGGATGAAGAAAGGAACCGTTCTGAAGAAACAGTTGGTGACAAGGAATCTATGGAAGAAGAACATGAATCGTCGTCGCGCAGTGCCACTTCCAAAACACTTGAACAAGCATTGGAGCAGGCTATTAAAGACGAGAACTATGAATTGGCCGCTAAAATACGCGACCAGATCAATCAAAGAAATAAAAATCAATAATTACTATATGCACGTTTTTTATACTCCCGATATACAGAAAACCAATGAGCTTCCGGAAGAAGAAGCACAGCACTGTACCCGTGTCTTGCGGTTAAGTATCGGAGACGAAATCACCCTTACCGATGGAAAGGGTAGTTTCTACAAGGCAGAAATTACGGCAGCAACCAACAAACGTTGTCTGGTAGCTATCAAAGAGACAATTTTCCAAAAACCACTATGGCCGTGCCACCTGCACATCGCCATGGCACCAACTAAAAATATGGACCGTAATGAATGGTTTGCCGAGAAAGCCACTGAAATAGGATTCGACGAACTGACATTTCTCAACTGCCGGTTCTCGGAACGTAAAGTTATCAAGAACGAACGGATCGAAAAGATTCTTATCTCGGCAATCAAACAATCACTCAAAGCCCGTCTGCCGAAACTGAATGAGATGACAGATTTCAATAAATTCATCAATCAGGAGTTTAAGGGACAGAAGTTTATCGCTCACTGCTACGAAGGTGAGAAACCTCTGCTGAAGGACGTACTAAAAGCCGGAGAAGACGCCTTGGTGCTGATCGGCCCGGAAGGAGATTTCAGTGAGGGCGAAGTAGAAAAAGCTATTGAACGGGGATTCACGCCGATCAGCCTGGGTAAATCACGACTTCGGACAGAAACAGCGGCATTGGTGGCTTGCCACACGTTGAATCTGCTAAATCAACAATAAAAGAACAGTTAAATTGAAATTTATACACCATTAAAAAATATGAGTATGGCAAAGAAAATGATTTCACGACTCTCGGTACTTACAGTACTGATTGTTTTCCTAGCAGCATGTTCCAAAACAGTGGAATATACCAATATAATACCGGCTGATGCTACGGTTGTTACCTCTATAAATCTAAAATCCTTGGCTAGTAAGGCCGGATTGAATGATAAAGAGAATGAAGCTGCCAAGCAAAAAGTATTGGAAGCACTAAAAAGTGGAATGAACGCTGCCACTTTCCAACAATTAGAAAAAGTGATGAATAACCCCAGTGAATCGGGAATTGACGTAGAAGCTCCTGTCTACGTATTTACTTCGCCCTCTTTCCCATACTCTACCGCAGTTGCGAAAATCAAAAGCGAAGATGACCTTCACGCTTCCTTGGAAATAATGGTAAAAGAGCAAATCTGCCAACCAATCAACGAAGCAGCTGGATATAGCTTTACAACCATGAACGGAGGTTTAGTCGCTTTCAACAATTCTGCCGTAATGCTCATTTCCGTAAAAGGAACATCTCAAATAGAAAAAACCAAAGACATAACCATAATAGCCGGATTAAACTTTGAAAAAGGAAGAATTACCTTGAAAACAGAAAATTACACGGAGAACGAGGCTGTAAAAGCTTTGATGAAAAAACAATTGGAAGCATTTGGAAAAGCAAACAATACGTTCGTAAAATACTTCCCGGCTTCTACCCTGATGTTTGTCAATCTGGGTATAAAAGGAGAAGGTCTTTATAATCTCCTAAGTGAAAATAAGGAATTCCGTAACACAGTATCTATCTCCAAAGCAGATGAAGTTAAAGAATTGTTCAGTTCCTTCAACGGTGATATCTCCGCAGGGTTAATCAACGTAACCATGAACAGCGCTCCTACCTTTATAGTGTATGCAGACGTAAAAAACGGCAATGCACTCGAAGCTCTTTATAAGAACAAGCAGGCATTGGGACTGAAAAAAGGAGAAGATATTCTGGAACTGGGCAAAAACGAATATGTCTATAAGAGTAAAGGAATGAACGTATTCTTTGGTATCAAAGACAAACAAATGTATGCCACCAATGACGAGTTACTCTACAAAAATATAGAAAAAGCGGCAGACAAGTCTATCAAAGACGCTCCGTATGCATCGGAAATGAAGGGAAAAAACGTATTCATGGCTATCAACGCAGAAGCTATACTTGAACTTCCCGTTGTTAAAATGCTGATCGGATTTGGTGGTGAAAAGTTCCGGACCGGTTCTGAGACTGTCTCTTATACACATCTGACGCTGCCGACGATATGCAGTGTGTAGAT
>OJQI01001285.1_pt1 | contig 11269 bp, 23 predicted proteins | sample 1598711 | NCBI WGS metagenome assembly OJQI01 (sample SAMN03922505, study PRJEB24848) | human gut metagenome | isolation source: stool sample | host: Homo sapiens | place: Germany | collected 2011-11 | reverse complement strand
CCATTTGCTGTTATAGCTCAGTCGGCAGAGCACATCCTTGGTAAGGATGAGGTCGTGCGTTCGAATCGCATTAACAGCTCCAGCAGAACCCGTTGTCCCACAAGGGATGACGGGTTTTTACTTTTTCTTCCAGTATGATAGGAAACCAAAAAGGCGCAACAAAAGGCGCAACATTGGTTAAAAATGAAAGCCGGACGGGGGATTCCCTGCCCGGCTTTTCTGTTTATTGCTCTTGTGCTTTGAGTGCGTCCCGGACGATCTGCCCCGCCCGCCGGATGCTTTCTTCGTTGGCGTGGGCGTACATCCTGAGAGTTACAGCCGTATCGCTATGGCCCAACCGTTCGCTGACGGATACCACATCCGCGCCGTTGGTGATTGCAATGCTTGCGCTGGTGTGCCGAAGTTTGTACGGGTGGAAGTCCTCAATGCTGTACCGCTGGCCGAATTTCTTAAAATATCGGGTTGGACTTTGCGGGTGCATAATGTCGGGGCTGTTGTCTTGTGTGAATACATAGCGGCTGATTGCTTTTTCGGCCTGCTCAATGCGGAGCTGCTTCAAGAGTTTCAGAACGTTCGGTCCTACGTCCACAGTCCGGGGCTTGCCGTTTTTGGGGCTAGTGACATAGATTCCAGCGGCAGGGGTGTATTGTGCATTGCGCCGGACCGTAATTGTGCCCTTTACCCAGTCAATATCAGACCATTCCAGCGCGCAAGCCTCACCGCGCCGGATGCCGCTGTCTGCCACAAGGTTTATATATGTCTGCCACTTCAAGGATTCGTTCTCCAGGCACTGGAGAATATAGCGGAGTTGATGGACGGTATAGGCTTTTTCGGATTCGTTCTGTGCATTTTCTTCCTTGCGAGGAGCGGGACGCTTGACCTTCAGCATGGGGTTGGCCTTGATCGTATCATCCAGAAAAGCCATTTGGAAGATGCCGTTTAGAATGTTGTAGAGTTTGACCGCCGATGCGTGAGCATGGCCGCTTTTCTGGAAGTCCAGCAGCAGTTTGGAGATCATAGCCGGGGTGATCTCTGCCATGAGAAAATGGCCCAGAACAGGGAGAATATGAACGTCTAAATTCCGCTGGTAGCTTGACCGGGAGTTTTCGGAGAAGGCTGCCGCTTTGGCGGGCATATAAACGCCGGTAGCGTATTGGCGGAGGGTTTTCAGCTTTGCCGATTCCAGAGCTGCGAGGCGGGCCGCTTCTTTATCTTCCCGCTTTGTGTTCAACGCTCCGCTGGCAAGCTCATTTTCCAGTTGGGCGGCAAATTTGTTTAATTCCCGCTCAATGGTTCGGGCACTCCAGCCCGCTTGCGGACGCCATGACCGTTTGACCCTGCGGCCACGCCCGCCGGATACCTGGACTTTGTAGACCGCTGCGCCGGCTGCGTCAACCGTTTTTGTGATGCTGGCCATTGGCTTCAACCTCCTTTTGATAAGAATCGGTGATATGTTTAAGAACTTGTTCGAGTTTGAACAGCTTGTAGCTTACACTGTCGGCTTGCTCAATAGTCTTTTGACTCCATCCGCACGGTGGATATCAACGAGAAGTCAATCGCGAGCGGGAGCGTTCACAAACGTTATGATCAGCTTTATTTTTCTCTCTTTCGGCTAGACGGCGTTCTGCATCACTTTTTTTCGCACAACTTTCTTATCTTAAATTCGGCAAAATCAGAAATTTCTTTAACAACCGCGTTGTATTCGTTTGCATTGCACCGTCCGGCTTCAACACCTTCGTTATCTTGAAAAGAATAGTAAAACGAATCAAGGTCATCGAAAATTTCCGACATTATAGCACTTTGCTCTTGATCGTCCCTACTTAAAAAATCATCAAGTGACATACTCTTATACTTCGAATTGTCAACCAGCACAACATTGTACCCCAAAAGTCCCACATACAAGCGAAATGCCTTTTTTTCCATCTGGCGAATCACAACGCCTTTAGCAAACGGCATAGCTGCTTTTTCTCTCTCTGTTTCGTAATCATCGAAGCATAACAGGCACTCTTTGCGAACGCCAAAAATGGCTGACATTGCCGCAGCATTTTTATTTGTTAATGTTCTATTTCCGCGCTCTATGGCAGAAATAAGATCAACAGAGCAATGTATCGCTTCTGCTAGCTGTTCTTGCGTCATATTAGCACGCTTGCGATACAGCCTACACCGTGTGCCCGGCGTTTGTACGGATTTTAATACTCTTTCCATGCGTTCCCTTTCGTTTTCGTACGTACAATTTGTTCGGTTGTCTGTTCATTTTACGTACAAATTGTAATACAATATACACGAGGAGTCAAGAGGCTTCTAAAGAAAGCACGAAAGGACGAAAAAAAGATGCAAGCAACGACTAATAGGCAAGCAATTCCATTTCAGAAAATCGCAGAGGCAAGCAAGACACTCGGGCTGTCACAATACTATCTGCGCCGTGGATGCCGGGATGGTTCTATCCCGCACACTAAATCCGGGCAAACCTTCTTTGTGAATATCCCGGCGCTGCTGCGGCAGTTGGGCGCGGAAAGCGGTTCGGAGCGCGAATGAAGAAAAACAGAAAAAAGCCGCCCCGGATGTTGACGCATCCATGGGCGGCAAGGTGGAAAAGCGGAGTGACACCCCCTGCGTTTCCACCCTCATTGTACCAAAAACAGGAGGGCTTTACAAATGCAAGAAATGGTTTTTGTGGGCAATAGCCTAAAAGATGAACCGTATACCACAGCGGACGCAATAGCGCAGTATGCAGAAGTACAGCGGGGAACCGTAGACCGTCTCATACGAACCCATACAGAAGCGCTGCAAAAATTAGGAAAGCTCGGATTTGAAATCCGACCTTTACCAAAGAGCAAAACGGGGCAGTCCATTAAAATTTATCATCTGAACGAGCAGCAGGCTACACTTTTGATTACTTTTTTGAAAAACACTTCCGTTGTAGTTGCATTTAAAACAGAGCTTGTACGGCAATTCTATGCCATGCGGAAAGAGCTTACAAAGCGGCGTACATATCGGGCCGAGCTAAAGCCAACCAGCAGGACGCTGGCCGATACAATTAAGGAATGCACTCCGTCGGAGCATCTGCATTCGTGGACATACAGCAACTATTTTTCATTGGCGCATAAGGCCGCGCTGGGTATTTCCACGAGCAAGCTGAAGAAGCAACGCGAAATCCCGAACGGCGCAAACATCCCTGATTATCTCAACGCCGATGAGATCGAGCGTGTGCGCAAGGCAGAGACCGCTATCATGGCGCTTTTGGATGTCGGCATGGATTATAAGCAAATCAAAGATACACTGCTTTGCAAGGCACGCAGAGCGGCATAGGAGGATCTTTAGAAATGGCAGATATAAAAGAAAAGCATCCGACATGGTTCAAAATGAAAATCGAGAGACGGCAGCTTATCAAGCAGCTGCCCGCGGAAACCGCTGTGAATGTACTTCTTGCATGCTGGGACTATTTGGAAACCGGAGAAATCCCGGAAACCTTGCAGCCGATGGAAAAAATTGCTTTCAGTGCGTTCTTTCCGGACATGGAAGAAGCATGGACGCGATATGAGCAAAGGGTGAAAAATGGAGCTTCGGGAGGACGTCCAACCGGACAATAACCATACGGTTCCGTATGGTATCGAACGATGCCGTATGGCACAGAAGAAGAAACAGAACCAGATACAGATACAGAAGAGAAAATATAAGGGGCGCGGAACGCGCCATTATAAGGGATTTTTGCTTACGCAAAAAATCCGCGCTCCATATTTAAGAGAGGCTATGTTTTATGAACTTTGAAGCTTTTGCAAAATCAGTGGAACGGGCTTATCCGCTGGCGAAAGAACGAAACCCGGATTGCTATTCGCTGGATGAATCGATGGCCGTTTTCAGCTGTTATTTTGAAGCATATCAGCAGCATATCGGGCAAGATCATCCACCGCTCAAGGTGCGTCAAATTGCTAATATTATAAGCACCATGGATTTTTCGATTGATGAATATTATCGCACCATTGACTATGCTCCGGCAGACTATCCCGCTTTGATCGAGCAGCATTTTAAAACAAGATATCGCCGATGCGACTATAACATAAATCATTTTTTCAGCGGGCGTATTCGTGAACTGCGGTTCTATGAGGCGTGTTTGTAATTTTTGCGCGGATATAAGCGCTTTTTCATAAATTCAATCGTTCTTTTACCGAAAACAACCGATATTAACCGAAAAAGAGGGTGATTTTATAACACAGAAGCAACAACGGGCGCTTGCAGCTTTGCTTACAAACCCGACAAAAGAAGCAGCCGCAAAGGCTGCGGGCATTGAATCGCGAACCTTACGCCGCTATCTTGCAGACCCGGATTTTCAAGCAGAATACCAGCGGGCGGTATCCGGAATGATTGAAGATGCAGCCGCGCAGGCAAAGCAGAGCCTATACCCCGCTTTGTCTGCATTAAGAGCGATTATTGAGGACGGAGCAGAAACAGCATCGGCACGAATACAGGCGGCGCGTACCGTCTTGGAATACGGTCTGCGCCTAACTGAAATCACAGATATTATGAAACAGCTTGACGAATTGGAAAAATGGAGGGATGCGACAGATGGCAAGCACGAAAGAGCGGCTCGCAGCGTTGCGGGAGTACATTAAAGGTATATCCGCCAATAAAACGACTTTTATTGTTGAGGGAGGAGCGGAATTTTACACCGATTTAGATGCATTTGAATATCTACGGGTACATGGAGCATATACGCCGGACGGGCGGCGAATTGTGCTGTATCCTCACCCCGTGGAGGGGGTAGACGGGTTAAGCCTGTCCCTGTATGAGATGCTCGATGAAGCAATTAAGCTCGGACGGCTTGAATTTCCAGACTTGGAGAGTGATGATATATGAATGAGATCAAACCCAGGCTGCGCCGCATTCGTGATTATGTCAATGGTAAACGCGGAAAACGCTTGCTTGTGTTATTCCGATCGTCTGATGGAACGGAAATGATTGGAAACGCCGATGATTTGATTACACAGCGCGGAGACTTCGTACGGGTATTATCTGGCAACTCTTTAACCGACTTCGACAAGATACTTAATTACGAACTTCAGACCATAAAATAAACAATTATGACGGCGGGAAAGACCGCAGAAAGAGGAGCTTTTTATGAAACACGCAGAGAGAGTTATGCAGATTATAAATGATGCTTTGGATACCTACACTGGATTTTCGAAACAGGAAAGTGAATTGCGGCAGAAATTTGATCGAGAGGAACTCACAGGGAAAGTTTTTGCAGAACAAGTTGAGGATTTGGCGCGCAAACGTGATGCCGTAAGAACAGAAGCAAGTATCGCTTTGGAGCATGCTAAGGCTGCATACAGGCAGGCCGTGGAACGCGCTACGGAGGTATCCGGCGATATGCTCCATGATGATGCAAAACTTCTTAATATGGATGGTTTGGAGCTTTCTGCCCGCCAGTTCACTGCGCTCGTTGAAAAGCACCGTGCAAATCCTCTGATGGTACAGCTTTTGCAAGGTTATCAGAAAAAGCATGATGGACTTTATGCCGACTACTTGCCTACTCCAGAACAGAAAATCGAAGATTTCAATAGTTTTGTGGAGGCAGGAAACGCCACCTTGCGCAATCCTGATGGGTTGCAGGCTGCATTTTTCGTCAGTGGGAAATATACGCCCACGGGTGCAACGGAAGCTGAATAAAGTCGGACAGAATGTGCCCGCTGTTGTTTATAGCGCTTTTTGTAATGCCGTCCACATGGCCGTACAGCAGCGCCGTAATGCGCAGGTGGTACGTTTCTCGCCTTTACCGTTAAAACGCTTTGAGGGCCGTTGCAACCGCGCCAGAGCGCACATAAAAAGAGCGGGCAGCTTTTACGCTGTCCGCTTTGCGTTTTTATTCTGCTTTGCGCAGTTCCTTAATTGCTTGCTGTGTGGTTCATCACGACAGTTTCCAGCGTGCGCAGCCTGTCCCGTACATCGTCAATCTGTGCGGCGCGGTCGTTGGCTTTGTCCAATTTCTCCGCGATATCGGTGTACTGCTCTGCTATAAGGCTGATTTTGTGGTCTTGCTGCTCCACAAGCATGCGGGTGTGGCGTACTTCTTCTTTTAGACTTTCCTGCCCGGCTTTTAATTCGCCTAACATCTGCAAAATCAATTCTTCGTTGTTCATCCGCTCCACCTTCCTGTGCTGCTATTATACCCCATCAGGACGGGGCTTACAATTGGGCATTATGCTGATTTACTGGTACTTGTGTTTACTTGTGTTTTGCCGCTTGCGTTTTGTCCCGTGTGCTGATTATTCACCCTTGTTCCGCTCGTATTCCATAATGTCGCCGGGCTGGCAGTCCAGAGCCTTACACAAAGCGGCTATTGTGTCGGTGGTTACGCTTTTCCCAGCTTTTAAACTGGTAAGCGCGGACTGTGAAATAATATTTTCCTTGCGTATGCGATAAGTGGTAAGCCTCTTTTCTTTCATCAAAGCAAAGAGCTTTTCATATTTCATTGGCATCGTAATACCTCCGTTCAAGCATTCTCTTCCACTGTACATAGTATATCACACTTATGCACGGTTTTCAATGAATAGAATAAACACGTTTTTCGGTGAATGTTTGTACATGTTGTCAATAGACTATATACGAAAAACCGTGTATAATATAATCACAGGGACGGGGAAGCGACAATGAACCGATAACGACTTGATGTGCGGTGTTCCCCACTATAGCAGCGTAAGCGCAGGTTCCCCCAAAGTCCCGGAGGTTGCAAGCAGCCCATTACTTGCCGCACGCGGCCCGCTTCGATAAAGGCCGTCGGACAAGCCCCGCCGAAAAGAGGCAAAAAGCGAAAAAGGATGTGTTTAAAATGCAGTATCCCATTGATGCAGAACGTGCCATGGCAGATTTTATAAAACTCCATGGCCCAATCAGCAGATCGACGAGAAATTTGATTTGTGCCGTACTTGAACTTGCAAATAAAGCTTACGCAGCCGGTTATAGAGATGGGAGAAAGGAAGTGCTAAAATGACACAGAAAACCCTTGCAAAGCATCTGGGCGAGTACACAGCCCTTGCGCAGCAGATCGCCTCGCTGGAGGCGCAGAAGCAAGCCGTAGCGGACAAAATCAAGGACGCTATGGGCGAGGCCGAGGAAGTGCAGGCAGGCGCATACACAGCCCGCTACAAGGCCGTTATAAGCAGCCGCTTTGATGCCAAGGCTTTCCAGCAGGCCCACAAGAAGCTGTATTCGGCTTTCTGCCGCCCGCAGACTGTCCGCCGCTTCAACGTTGCCAGCGCATGAAAAAAGCCCCTTACCTGTGCGCCGTAGGAAGTAAACAGGTAAAGAGCCGTAACACCGCCGTGGCGGGGTCTGTACTCATTATAGGCCCTGCCCGGTGAAATGTCAAAGAAAGGATGTTGAGCCAAATGCAAATATTTGCCTTTATTGCCCTGGGGTTTGCGCTGGGCGCTGTATTCTCTGCTGTGGGCCTGCTGTCCGATCGAAAGGAGGTGCGGTGATATGGATATGACACAAGAAGAAAAGCGGCTTTTAAGCATTGTACACGATCCCTTACGACGGCCTGCTTTATTGGCGTGCTTAGAGCGCTTAGGGCTGTTGGAATCTTTTTTTGAGGCGGAGCGCGGTGTAAAACAGGACGAAAACAATTTAACCGAAAAGGAGCAATAATTATGACCCGAGAACAGGCCGAAAAATATATCAGTAATTTGACTTATGAAGAAAAAATCAAGTTGAATGAATTTCTTGAAAAGATTGAGGAAGCAAGGGGGATAATTCGATGAAAACAGAAACGGTACTTGTGAGCGACCCCACAACAGAAGAATTTTTGGAGTTGCTGCGCGATATGTCCAGCCACGAAAAAGATTTACTTAGGCAAGCTTTTAAAACAGGCCGGCAACACCCCGAACTTACAGTTGAGGAATGTATGAGAATGTATTTTCCAGAATTACCGACGTTTTAGATGGCCGGAATGGATTGCCGCACATGTTTTTGTTTCCATTCCGTCCGAGGTTTGCGGATAAAACCAAAGCGGTTTTGGGCGCAACAAAAGGCGCAACATATAAGTTAAAAGGCGCAACATCAAAAGGCAATATTTTACAGCAAACTGCACCAAAGAAAATCGCAAAACCGTTGTGACGCAACGGGTTGCGGCGATAAGATACAAAAAGCTGGAACAACAGAAAACAGGCAAAAGGTAATTGGTAAGGATGAGGTCGTGCGTTCGAATCGCATTAACAGCTCCAGCAGAAAACCCTGAAATTTGGCTTTGAAACGCCATTTTTCAGGGTTTTTTGTTGTTTTTAAACGCGCGAAAACCATGGACAAATGCTGCGCGTTTTTGCTGTTCAGAGTGGTTAAAAGCTCATAAACTACCACATAAACCGCTGCTTTGTGGCTTTACCGCCCAATGCACCGGCGGCGCTGTTTTATACAAACGCCTGCGCGCCGAAGCGCAAGGCGTTTTTTATTGAGTAAGGAAACCACCGGCTCTTGCCGGTGGAGGAACCCCGTAAAAAAGCTTTAGGGCAACACCGTACAATTCTAAGTGACGAATCGCGCCGGCGGATTTTTTGGCAGGTTAAACAAAAAGCGCAGCGAATACTTTGTGTATTCGCGAGCATTTTTGTGACAGCTGCCGGAAAAGCTGCAAGCGAGGCGGCGCTTAAGGCTTCAGCCGTGAATTGTACGGTGTTGCCCTAGCTTCAAGCGTCGAGCGAAGCGGGCTGTTAATAACAAAGGATACCGAATCAATAGAAGTGTTAGATGAGAAAGCGGATTGCCCGTTTACGGGCGGCAGGGCGCGGGATGCAGACGAAAGAGGATTCGGTGCGTCTTGAGACGCCTGCCGGTAAAAGGCTCTTATAGGGCCTGCTCAAGCCACCAGCGGGTTTAAAGCAGCTGCGTTCCGTACGGCCCGAACCATAAAAATATCACCAGCAGGAGCAGGACGGTCAGCGCGATGCCTGCTGTCAGAAGGAGCTTCTTCACAGCAAACCAGCCTTCTTTCTCGTTCGCGCGCATGCAATGGGCGCGTTCAATGGATCGTCCGGATGCGGACCTTTTGCGCGCCTTTGCGCGGAACAAACTCCAGCAGAAGCTTGCAGAGGAGCTTTGCTTCGTCGCCTGTGAGCGCGTCGACCATAAGGCTGCGCCGGTCGTCGTTGGGCTCGCTGATAATGGCGGCTGCTTTTTGCGAATCAAAATATTGGGGTTTCATAGGGAACGTTCTTTCTTCCTTTCGATTGCTTTCTGCACCGCGGGCATGCACGGCAGCCCGCGGCATTTTTGTTTTTGCCGTAAACTTCGTCGGGGGCTGTGCCCGGGCAGCTTGCGGCGCTTCGGGCGGGAAGGGCGCGTTTGCTGTGTTTTCAGGCGCGGCCGCCCGGCCTCCCGGCAGCCCGGTTTCAGGGGGGCGGCGCACTCAGGTGTCCTCCTGCATGCATACGCCGCATACGTCCCTGTAATACAGGTATGCATCCCAGATACACTGTGCCGTTACGTTGAAATGCTCTGCGATCTCCCACACGGAAAAGCCTTTCAGGATTTCGCTCTTCAGCTCACACCAGGGGATGCGTTTGCGGAAAGCGCTCCGCCAGGCTTTGTTTTCGGCCTGCTGCTTCACCTGGTACACGCTGAAGGGCTTGTAAAACGCGCCGCTTTCAAAATGGCCGTCCTCGTGGATCAGCGCCGTGCAGCATTCCGCCTCGTTTTCAAATTTGCGCCTGTCGTACCCCACGATACGGCCTTTTTCCATACAAAGGGACGGATTGCTTTTCAGCTCGCATTCCACCACCGAGATGCCGTTGCTCTGCATATCCTCGCATACCGCTGCAAGGCTGTTATACATCGCAATCACTCCTTTGAACGGTTCAGTTCAGCGCGCAGCTTCATAAGGGTCTTGATATCCTCGATATCGCCCTCGGTCAAATGCTCTTTTACGTCCCCGTAAAAGCCGATCAATTCGTCCTTCACAAGCTCGCCGTCCTTCGGGGCGGCGGGCTTTTCTTCTTTGCCCAGCAGATGGTCCACCGAGACGTTGAAATACCCGGCGATCTTTGCCAGCTTATCCGCCGCCAGGCTTTTGATGCGCCCCGCCTTGTAATCGGAAAGCGCCGAGCGCGGCACGCCCGCTTCCCGGCACATGGTGGTGACGTTCACGCCCGCTTCCCGGCAGAGCTGTTCAATGCGTTCGTACATTTCATCCAATGCAATGGCCTCCATTTTGGGCACAATGCCGGTTTTACTGAATTCAGTAAAATGATATTGACGATTACTGAATCTAGTAATATACTGGACATAGGCCGACGGGATTTAGTAATTTCGAATCTGCAAATTCAGTATATTACTATTTTCCGTAACAGTCAATAGAAGGGAGCTTTTACCTGCATTGTGAGATACTGGAAAACCCTGCAAGAACAGAATAACGCATTTTCTGTCCTATAAACAGGACAGGCCAAAACATCGGCCAGGGTGGTTTCGCGCAGCGAAATGCCGCGCCCGCTTTTGCGCGGCAAACCCAAAAGGTGGGGCCGGTAACCGGCCAGCGCGGTTTCGCCGCAGGCGAAATGCGACCGAACGGGAGCAAGGGCCGGGGCGGGAACGGAAGCCGCATGTGGGAAAAGAGGAAAGTCCCCCGCTTTCGCGGGGCCGATTACGAAATCTGCCGATGGCGTTACTTTCTTAGTGTTAAGAAAGTAACCAAAGAACACCGGGGGCGTTCCGTTCGGCTAAAAAATCATGATTTCAAATTCCGTATCAAATCATGATTTTTCTTCACGCCTCTCTCCGAGGCCCCCGGCCCCCCAACGGCAAATAAGGAACGATTTTCCGCCGCGCCCTTAACAGTAAGAATGACATGACGGGCGCTTCCCGGAAAATCTGGATTTTGATTTACCCGCATCCTTCGGATGCGAGAGTGTCACAGAAAAATACTCCGTTCCTGTTCTTCCTCTTCCGCCGGCAGAGCGTGAGCAAAGGGAATTTTATTTCCAATAGAGAGAATATAGTTCGTATTCAGTTGGAATATAAAACTGAAGGGCGGAACAAATGATGCACACTGTTGCAAAAGTCTCTCGCGCCTGTAAGGCGCGGGTAAATTCACAATCAGATTTTTCGATAAGAATCTTTCGCATGTCATTCTTACTGTTAAGAAAGATTCCGAAAAATCAGTCCCCTTTTGCCGTTGGGGGTCTTAGGGGGCCTCGGAGCGAAGCGTGAAGAAAAAATTGAATTTGTTATGGAATTTGAAATTCAATTTTTTTAGCGTAGCGGAACGCCCCCTAACGTTCTT
>OJQI01001263.1_pt1 | contig 11410 bp, 10 predicted proteins | sample 1598711 | NCBI WGS metagenome assembly OJQI01 (sample SAMN03922505, study PRJEB24848) | human gut metagenome | isolation source: stool sample | host: Homo sapiens | place: Germany | collected 2011-11 | reverse complement strand
CTCGGAGATGTGTATAAGAGACAGGGGCAATATGGGGAAAACAAACTGGCTGAAAAGAAGAAAAAGACCAACCTGCAGCGCTTTTTAGAGCAGCTGTCTGATCCGATGCTGATTATTTTGATGGTAGCAGCCGTTGTATCGGGCATCACCAACTATCTGTCCGGTGAATCCCCGGTTGACGTATTTATCATCATGTTCGTTGTTATTTTGAACTCGGTGCTGGGCGTTATTCAGGAAAGCAAAGCTGAAAAAGCCATTGAAGCACTGAAGGAAATGTCCGCCGCAACTTCCAAAGTTTACCGCGACGGCAACCTTGTTACCGTAAAAAGTGAAGACCTCGTTCCCGGCGACGTTATCTCGCTGGAAGCAGGCGACGCTGTTCCTGCCGACTCGCGCATTATTGAATGTGCAAGCCTGAAGGTTGAAGAAGCCGCACTTACCGGCGAATCCGTACCTGTAAACAAAAAGGTTGATACCCTTTCCCTTGGCGACCAGAAAGACGTTCCGCTGGGCGACCGCAAAAACATGCTTTATAACGGCACCGCCGTTGTATATGGCCGCGGCAAGGCTGTTGTTGTAGGCACCGGCATGGATACCGAAATGGGCAAAATCGCAACCGCTATTACAGAAGCAAGCGAAGGCGAAACCCCGCTTCAGAAAAAACTGAGCCAGCTCAGTAAAATCCTTACCTACATGGTACTGGGCATCTGCGCATTTATCTTTGCTTTCAGCGTATGGCGTGCCGACGCTATCGACACCCGTCTGGTACAGGAATCCTTTATGGTTGCAGTAAGCCTTGCTGTTGCAGCTATTCCTGAAGGCCTGGCAGCCGTTGTTACCATTGTACTTTCCATAGGCGTTACCAAAATGTCCAAACGCCATGCAGTTATCCGTAAGCTCACCGCGGTAGAAACCCTCGGCTGCACGGAAATTATCTGCTCCGATAAAACCGGTACTTTAACCCAGAACAAAATGACGGTTGTTGACCACTTCCACTTCACCAAAGACCGTCCGTATCTGGCTAAAGCCATGAGCCTGTGCTGCGACGCCGAAATTGACGATAACGGCAATGTTACCGGCGAACCTACCGAAGCAGCGCTCGTTACCTACTCCTACACCGTAGGCAACCCGAAAAACAAACTTGTGCCGATGTATCCGCGTATCGGCGAAGCTCCGTTTGATTCCGTAAGAAAAATGATGTCCACGGTGCATGAGCGCCTGAACAAAGAATACTTAAAACTCCCGGGCGTATGCGACTACGTTCAGTTTACCAAAGGCGCTCCGGGCGAAGTATTGAACCTCTGCACCCATTACCTTGATGAAAACAGCGTTATCAAACCGCTGACCGACGACAAACGCGAACTTATCCAGAGCCATATCCGCCGCATGGCAAACAACGCACTGCGCGTACTTGCCTGCGCTAAACGCGAATATGAAAAACCGCCTACGGACTTCAGCCCGGAAGCACTGGAACATGATTTAATCTTCGTTGGCATTACCGGCATGATTGACCCGGTTCGCCCCGAAGTTGTAGACGCTATTAAAGAATGCCACAGCGCAGGCATCCGCCCGGTTATGATTACCGGCGACCATATCGACACCGCAGTTGCCATTGCTAAACAGCTCGGTATCGTTGAAGATGCTTCGCAGGCAATTACCGGCGCACAGCTTAACGAAATCAGCGAAGCTGAATTTAACGGCGGCGCTGTTGAAAAATACTCCGTATATGCACGTGTACAGCCTGAACACAAGGTTCGTATCGTAAAAGCATGGCAGGCACGCGGCAAAGTAACCGCCATGACCGGCGACGGCGTAAACGACGCTCCTTCCATTAAAAACGCCGATATCGGTATCGGCATGGGCATTACCGGCACCGATGTTACCAAAAACGTTGCCGATATGGTACTTGCCGATGATAACTTTGCAACCATCGTTGCAGCAGTTGAAGAAGGCCGCCGCATTTACGACAACATCCGTAAATCCATCCAGTTCCTGCTTTCTTCCAACCTTTCCGAGGTTATCAGTATTTTCGTATCGACCATGATGGGCTTTACCATCCTGCTGCCGATTCACCTTCTGTGGATTAACCTTATTACCGACGCATTCCCGGCACTGGCACTGGGCATGGAAAAAGGCGAAGCCGATATTATGAAACGCAAACCGCGTTCCTCCAACGAAGGCATCTTTGCCGGCGGCATGGGCTTCGATTGCGCATACCAGGGCATTATGCTGGCAGGCGTAACGCTGGTATCCTACTTCGTAGGCCATTATCTGGAATCCGGGCGTTGGGAAATTGTTGACAGCCTTGACGGTATGACCATGGCGTTCATTACCCTGGCAATGGCTGAAATCTTCCACTCCTTCAACATGCGTACTCAGCACGCTTCCATCTTCTCCGTACAAGGCCATAACGTATATCTGTACGGTTCCATGGTATTCAGCTGGGTACTCAGCACCGGTATCGTTTACATGCCGGTTATCTCCGATATGTTCAAATTCCAGCATATCTCCTTTGAAGAATACGTAGTTGCAATGGGTATGGCATTCTCCGTAATTCCTATTGTAGAAATCGTAAAATTCATTCAGCGCAAAATGCGTCATCAGGCCTAATGGCTGATTAACAAAAACTTAAAGCGGTATGGCAAACGCCATACCGCTTTTATTATGCAAAACCCGCACTGCTTTTCGCCGTGCGGGTTTTATTTATAAAGCTTCAGTTTTACTGTTTATTAACCATTTGCTGGTAGGCCCTGCCCCAGTCCGCCATAGCATCAATAATGGGGTGCATGGATTTGCCCAGTTCACTCAGTGAATATTCCACGCGTGGAGGCACTTCCGCATAAACCGTGCGCACAACAATGCCGTCCTTTTCCATTGAGCGCAGGCTGTCTGTAAGTACCTTCTGGCTGATGCCGTCCAAATCTTTTTTCAGTTCGTTAAAACGCCAGGTACGCATTTGCAGGTTGCGCATAATCAAAAGCTTCCATTTGCTGCCAATTAAAGCCACCGTGGTAGCTACCGGGCAGGCCGGCAGTTCTTCTTTCGTCAGCACGCTTTTCACCTCCAATAGTATCAAATATAATGTTACACCATCATTATAGCCTGCTGCGGTAAAATGCGCAATAACGCTTACCAAAAGGTGACTAAGTAATAGATTTGTGCGTACTTGTCTGCATGAATATAACCTTTTATAATCATAATTGTAAAAAGCAAATGCCGCTTAAAACAGGCAGATAACCGGAGGTTTTTATTATGAAAAAGAAATTTTTGGCAATACTTTCCGCAGCAATGATGTTTTCCGTTATGGGTGCAGGCAGCGCCGGCGCAGCACCTGCTAAAGCCGTGCCGACAGAAAGCCATATCACGCTTAAAAGCGGCGGCGTAAAACTGCACGCTTATTTTACAAACGACCCGCTTGCCGACGTTGCTTACATTGTTGAAGGCAAAAAGGCTCTTGCCGGTATTGAACTGCCTGCCTTTACCGCCGAGCTTGATACCTGGAAAGATTATGTTAAATCGCTCGGCAAACCCATGAATGATATCTTCATCGTTTGCCATCCTGCCGGAGCAAGCTATATTAAAGGCATGAACGTTTACGGCACGGAAGGAGCGCAAAAATCCATTGTTTCCGGCAGTACCGGTGCAACCACGCAAGGCCTGTTTGCAGCTTTCGGCGCTGATTTCCACGGCGGAGACGATACGGCGGCAATTACCGATACCGTAAGCGGCAAAGTACAGCTTGCCGGTGTTGATTTTGAAGTTATCGACCGCGGCGAAAGCTATGACCTGGCAATTCCTTCCATAAACGTAATTTACACGCACATGCTTGGCAAAACAACCCATTCCATTTTAACAAGTGCTGCACATATCGAAGCCTTCCTGCAAATGTTAAAGGAATATCAGGCAGCAGGCTACGAAATGATTTTAACCTCGCACGGCGGGCCGGAAGGGCAGGATGCCGTTGCCGAAAAAATCAGCTACCTTAACAAAACTAAAGAAATCATGCAGCAGAGCAAAACCGCTGATGAATTTAAAGCAAATATGAAAGCTGCCTTCCCCGCTTATGACGGTGAAAACTACCTTGATATGACAGCAGGCTTTTTGTATAAATAATTAAAAACGGTATTAACGCAAAACAAGCGGGCAGGTTAATCCTGTCCGCTGTTTTTTAAATCTTATTACTTAACTGTGTAAGGCTTTACCAAATATTACAAGTTTATTTATTTCACTGCTTTTTCCAGTTTTGCCAAACTTTCCGTTACCATGGCATACTGGTTAATTGCGGCATATTCGCATACCTGTACTGCCTGTGGCGCGTATTCCTTAAGCGCTGCAAAGTAATCGTTCCAGTCTATATTGCCGCAGCCAACCGGCAAATGAGCGTCTGCCGTACCGTCATTATCGTGAATATGTACGCCAACTAATTTTTTATTCAAATCGCGCAGAACATCGCTTAATTTCCAGCCGTTAACATGTGCATGCCCTGTATCAAGCAGCGCAGCAGCCTGTGGGAAGCGTTTAAACAATCCAAGGTATTCCTCATATTCAAATAAAAGAGTACCCGTTGTACGCAGGCCTACGTTTTCCAAAGCAACCGTTACGCCGTATTTTCCTGCCATCTGCAGCAGTTTTTCAATGCGGCTGCATACAAGCTCCTGCACGGCCAGTTTTTCTCCGGCAAAATGCCATGCTTCGTTGCTGTGTACAACAACAAAAGCCGCATTAATTTTGGCAGCATAGGCAAAAGTTTTTTCGTACACTTCCAGATATGCCGTGTCATTCGGGTCGGCAAGGTTTACCGCCACGCACGGCCCGTGGATGCTGAAACGGCGGCTCACGCCGTCTTTTTCCTTCAAATCCTTCAGCACATAATCCCAGTAATGGTCGGTGCCGAACTCATAAAAAATTTCAATATCATACTGCATCGGCAAGTCCTTTAAAAAGGCTTTGCTGAAGCTGCCGAAAGGCAAATCGCTTACCGAAAATTTCATCTTACAATCTCACCCTTTTGTACATAACCGATATTTTCTTTGGTTTCTGCGTTAAACAGGCTTACCTCGTCCCAGTTAAAGTCAAGGCCGATGTTGCCGCTAATTTCCGCGCCAACGCCCGGCAGCGTTACAAACACCGTTTCGCCGTTTACGTTAACGGTCACGGTACGCTGGTTGCCGGTGTTTTCCTGGTAGCTTACGCAGCCCTTAATTTTACCGTCAGCCGCAGGTTTTAAATGCTCCGGCCTTATGCCGACAAGCACATTGGTATGCCCTGCCAGAATTTTCTGCCACAGCTCCGGCACATCGCTTACCACATCGCCGATTTTGAGCTTGCCGCTGCTGTAATAGCCGCTGACGATGTTCATCGCGGGCGAGCCGATAAAGCCTGCAACGAAAGTGTTGGCCGGGTGATGGTAAATAACGTCCGGCGTGCCTGCCTGCTGCAAAACGCCGTCGCGCATAACGACGATGCGGTTAGCGACGGTCATCGCTTCAATTTGGTCATGCGTTACGTAAATCATGGTAGGTTTGTAAATTTCGTGGATGCGGACAAGCTCCGTCCTCGCCTGCTGGCGAAGCTGGGCATCAAGGTTGGAAAGAGGTTCGTCAAGCAGAAAGTACGGCGATTGTTTTACCAACGCCCTGCACAATGCAACACGCTGCTTCTGGCCGCCGGAAAGGTCTTTCGGCTTGCGGTTTTCGTAGCCCTGCAAATTCAAAATTTTCAGTGCTTCCGTAGTACGCCTTTTAATTTCGTCCTCGCCCAGCTTCTGGATTTTTAAGCCGAAGGCAATATTATCCCATACGGAAAGGTGCGGGAACAGCGCGTAGCTTTGGAACACCATTGCCACGTTGCGCTCTCCGGGAGGCACGTCGTTGATAACCCTGCCGCCCATAACAAGCTCGCCGCTGGTAATTTCCTCCAAGCCTGCAATCATGCGCAGGGTTGTACTTTTGCCGCAGCCGGAAGGCCCGAGCAGAATGAGTCTTTCGCCTTCCTTAATTTCAAGATTCAACGATTTTACAATTTTAGCGTCGCCGTAGGATTTGCAGACGTCTTTAAAAACTATGCTATTCATTAACCTTTAACCCCCGATTGCATAAATGTATTAAGGATGAACTTCTGGCAGAACACGTACAGAATCAACGGCGGCAGGCTTGTCAGCACGGCAACCGCCATAGCAATGCCCCATTCGCTGCCGCCCTCGGCGCTGATAAACATCTGCAAAGCCAGCGGCAGGGTGTACATATCTTTGTCCTGCAAAACCAAAAGCGGCCAGAAGTATTCGTTCCACGAGTTGATGAAGAACAGAATCGCCACCGCGATAACGGAAGGTTTAATCAGCGGCAGAATAACGCGGCGCAGGATGACAAACGGCTTGGCGCCGTCAAGGATGGCCGCCTCCAGCAGCGCCTTCGGTATGCCGCGCATCGTCTGGCGCATCAGGAAAATGCCCATGCCATCCGCGAAAGCGGGCAGCATTACACCCAGCGGGTGGTTTAACAGGTTCAGCTTGCTCATCAGCAGGTAGTTAGGCATAATCAGCACCGTTACCGGGATGAAGAACGTCAGCAGCATGCTGTTAAAAATCGTTTCTTTGTATTTAAAATCGTAGTAGATAAAGGCAAACGCCGCCAGGACGCTTGTTATAACCTTCATCGCGGTTGTGCCCGCGGCGATGATGAAGGTGTTGTAGATGTAGGTTAAAAGTGGGAAGTCCTCCAGCACCGTTGTGTAGTTGTTAAGCGTCGGCGGGAAGGGCAGCGGGTTCAGCGTAGCCTGAAAAATCTGGTCCATATCCTTTAAAGAAGTGGATATCATAAAAACTATCGGCCACAGCTGAATAAAAACTGCAATTAAAAGCGGGATATGCCACATTAATTCTTTTTTATCAGTTTTCATAATATACCTTCTTCTCTAAATATTTGGTCCTGAACAGCAGGAACGCGATATAGCAAATCATCGTGATGATGGCAAAGGCTGCGGATTTGCCGGTCTGGAAGAATACAAACGCATACTGGTAAATGATGTACACCAGGTTGGAGCTGCCCTGGTCAGGCCCGCCCTGCGTAAGCATGTTTACCGGTACCAGCACGTACTGCAAGCCGAACACCACGGTTATCGTAAACACGTAAATAGCGGTGGAAGACGTCATCGGCACGATAATCTGTTTAAAAATCTGCCAGTTGCTGGCGTTTTCCAGCTTGGCAGCTTCAATCATTTCCTTCGGCACTGCCAACATGGCGGCCAGCATTACAATCAGGTTGTAACCGAAAACCTTCCAGCCGATGATGGTGCAGATAGCAAAAATTACCAGCCAGTTTTCCTTAAACCAACGCGGCGATTCCAAATCGAACCACGAAAGCACAATGCTTAACGGGCCTGCCAGCGGGTTGTAAATCCACAGGAACAAAATGCTGGCAACAGCCAGCGACAGCGTTGCCGGCATGAATAAAGTTGAACGGTAAAAGCCCTTGCCGCGTTCAATTAAGTGCCCCAGCACAAACGAAAACAGGTATGGCAGCACAAAATTCAGCACCAGCATGATGGCTACAAACACAACCGTATTGGCAAGTATTTTGATAAGTTCCTCGCTGCCCAGCACGGCGGTGTAGTTTTCGATACCGACAAACGTCATGTTGGGGCTGACCATATTCCAGCTGAAAAAGCTTAAATACAGGTTTTGCAGCAGCGGCCAGTACGAAAATACTACAAAAAAGAAGATGCTTGGCAGCAGAAACAAAAACGCGTGCCATTTATTCTTTTCCATCTTAATTTCTCCTTTAGTTAAAAATCAGGCTGCCGCAGCAAGCAGCAGCCTGAAAGTTCATCAGCCCTTATTACATCAGGCTGTTAATTTTTTCTGCGGTTTCGTGCAGAGCCTGCGCAGCGCTTTCTTTGCCGCTCAGGATAATGTCGCGGGCGTCGATGAGAAGCTGTTCAGCCTGTAAGCCGTTAGCGCCGGGGAAGCTTGCCCAGGGAACCAGGTTAGGCATTAAGGAAAGTGCAACCTGCACGTTTTTGTTGGTGTCAACCAGTTTCTTGAAGCCGTTGGGGTCGTTTTCTACGCCTTTACGCGGCGGCAGGTAACCGGTGCCGGTACTCCATTTCAGCAGTGCTTCCGGGGATTCCAGATATTTGATAAATTCAACGGCTGCTGCTTTTTTAGCATCGTCGTTGCTGAAAATCATCAAGAAGTTGCCGCCTGCCGGAACTTTCAGCTCTTTGCCTTCAAATTTCGGGAACGGAGCAGCCATTACTTCAAACTTAGCGCTCTTTTCAAAGTTGGCGCGTTTGCCGATGGTGGTGCAAACCATGCCCAGCTTGCCGCTGAGATAAGCCTGGAAGCCTTCTTCATTGGTAGCATGCAGGCCGGTGCCTTCCTGTACCATGTCAGCCAGCAGCTGATATGCTTCGGCAGCTTCCGGGGTATCGAAGCCTGCCAAGGTTTTGCCGTTTTCTTTCTTCAGCATGCTGCCGCCGTTGGATTCGATGATAGCCTGCTGAGTCCAGTTATCGGCATATTCCTGCATGAAGAAGCCCATGTTGCCGGTGTTGTCTTTAATCTGTTTCGCAGCCGCTTTAACTTCGTCCCAGGTTTTGGGCGGGTTAGCGGGATCAAGCCCTGCTGCTTTAAAAATTTCCGGGTTGTAGTACAGTACCGGCACACTGATGGAGTACGGCACGCCAATCTGTTTGCCGTCGTCGGTCTGCGCCAGCGCCAGTACGTTAGGCAGGAAGTTGTCTTTTAAGAAGTTCGGGTCTTTGGCGCTTTCAAAGGATTCGTTAATATCCTGGTATTTCAGGTTTTCGGCAGCATAGTTAAGGTAAGACCAGCCCATCTGCACTACGTCCGGATTTTTGCCGGAAGCAATGGCTGCCTGCAGGTTTTGGGTAAGGCCTTTATACATATCAGGGTTGTATTTTTCAACTACTTCAATATCGGGATGTTTTTCGTTAAAATCTTTTACAAGTTCTTTAACGGTCTGGCCGCCGAAGCTTTCTGACGCTACATGCCAATATTCAATTTGTACTTTTTTGCCGCTGGCGCTGTCGGCAGATTTGTTATCGCCGCCGCAGCCGGCAAAGAATGCGGTACACATGGTTGCCAGCAGTACACCGGCAATTTTTTTCTTTAAACTCATTATTAGAACCTCCGTGATTTTGATTTTCTTCATATTAACATTAAAATTTAAAATGCAATGTGCGCAGCAGGTTAAGTATTGGTTAAAAAACTTTAAATTTCATTAAGTAATTGTTAATTATGTAAAATTTTCTACACAATAAATTCACACTCCGCCGCTATGATAAAGTTGACACCGGCGCAGAGTTTTCGTTACAATATAGTTAATATAATTAAGGAGGTTAACTTACACAATGAATAAAAACTTAATGATTGTTATCGCCGCACTGCTCGTAATTTTCGGGCTTGTAATGAGCGGTTACAACAACCTTGTAGGCATGAATGAAAACATCAATGGCAAATGGTCGCAGATTGAAAACCAGCTGCAGCGCCGCAACGATTTAATCCCCAACCTTGTTAATACCGTTAAAGGTTATGCTGCACACGAAAGCGACGTGTTTAAAGCTGTTGCCGACGCGCGCGCCAAACTTGGCGGAGCCAAAACCGTGCAGGAAGCAAGCCAGGCTGACGGCGAACTTTCCGGCGCACTGAGCCGCCTGTTAATGGTAGCCGAAAACTATCCGCAGCTTAAGGCCAATGCCAACTTTACGCAGCTGCAGGATGAACTGGCAGGCACCGAAAACCGCATTGCCGTATCCCGTCAGGATTACAACAACGCCGTGCAGGAATTCAACGCCAGCATCAAACAGTTCCCGACCGTATTGTATGCAGGCATTTTAGGCTTCAGCCAGCGCGATTACTTTGAAGTGCCCGAAAGCGCCAAAGCAGTGCCGCAGGTACAATTTTAAAATGCGTTAAGGATTTAAACCATGATTAAGCATTTTTTACTTCTGCTGCTGGTACTGGCACAAACCCTTTATGCCGCAGCAGGGCTGGAAGCAGCGGAAATACCGCCTAAACCGCAGGCAGGCAGCAATATATATGTTCAGGACTACGCTGACGTTATTTCCCCGGCTTCCGAAAAAATAATTTATTCTATCGGCCGTGAGCTTGACAGCAAAACAACGGCGCAGGTTGCCGTGCTGACTGTGCCTACGCTTGACGGCGAGCCCATTGAAAGCTATGCACTTAAAGTGCTGCGCGGCTGGGGCATCGGCAGCCGTGATAAAAATAACGGCGTGCTGATAGTTGTTGCCACGCAGGACAGGCAAAGCCGTATTGAAGTTGGCTACGGGCTGGAGGGCGCACTGCCCGACGGGCTTACCGGACGCTTGCAGGACGACACCATGCTGCCCTACTTTAAACAGGGGCAGTACGATAAAGGCATTGTTAACGGCTATGCCGCAACGGCAGCGACAGTTGCCAAAGAATACAATGTTAAGCTGGAGGGAGTAAGCTATACCCCACCGGCACCGAAGCAGAATGACAGCCTGCCCTTATGGGCAGAACTAGCAATCGGCATCGGCATAGTGCTGCTTCTCGTAATAGATAACGTGTTTTTAGGCGGCTTTATTACCCAAATGTTGATTTTATCAATCTTCCGGCGCGGCGGTGGCGGCGGCTTCGGCGGCGGAGGATGTTTTGGAGGCGGCAGCGGCGGTGGCGGCGGCTCCTCCAGAAGATGGTAAGTAAAAAGTAAACGCACCATGTAAAAACATGGTGCGTTTTTAGTTTAAACAGCAAAAAAGCTGTGGTGCTAAAAGCACCACAGCTTTTAATTTACGCTATAAACTTATTTGCCTTCAATGGCGATATACTTTTTAGCTTCAACGGTTTTCTGGTCTTTTTTAGGAATGCTCAGGCTCAAAATACCGTCTTCATATTTAGCCTTAATATCTTCTTCGGTAACAGCGTTACCAACATAGAAGCTTCTTGTCATGCTGCCGCTGTAACGTTCACGACGGATATAACGGCCTTCGTTATCTTTTTCGTCCTTATCAACGCCTTTAGCAGCCGAAACGGTAAGGTAACCGTCTTCCAGATGAGCGCTGATTTCATCTTTTTTGAAGCCCGGCAGATCAATATCAAGTTCATAACCTGTTTCGGTTTCTTTAACATCAGTTTTCATAAGGTTTTTGCTGTGTTTGCCATATAACGGGTTTCTGCCGCCGAAGAAGTTCCTTTCAAAAGCATCGTCCATAAAATCATCAAATAAGTTTTCTCCAAAAATGGTAGGTAACATCATAATAAAAGACTTCCTTTCAAAACTTGCAATTTATATCAGCAGCTTTAAAGGCTGTCGCTTCTGAACTTAAGGGTTCCGCCCCTTATCGGGGCCTTCCTTCGTTCTGAATATAATATACCACTTGTTGTTAGCACTGTCAATAGGTG
>OJQI01001249.1_pt1 | contig 11514 bp, 10 predicted proteins | sample 1598711 | NCBI WGS metagenome assembly OJQI01 (sample SAMN03922505, study PRJEB24848) | human gut metagenome | isolation source: stool sample | host: Homo sapiens | place: Germany | collected 2011-11 | reverse complement strand
AGCATGATGTTCATTTCCCTTATACGGTGGCTGTATCGGCTGGGGCATGTAATGGGATAATATTTGGGACAGGAAAGTCCTAGGTAGTAGGAGGAGAGGAAATGAAAGTAAGAGAGAAGTTAATGCGGAAGGTGATGGCAGTTGTGATCGCAACAGCCACAATTTTTTCGATAAGCGGAGGGACGAAGGTTGTGCCGGTCAAGGCTGCGGTAGAAGTGGCGGAGGTATTGGATGAGACTGGAATGAAGATAGCGGGATATACAACGTTTGAAGTAGCGGCGAGAAATGTATATAATAATTATACAATCAAGATGCTGGCAGACGCAACGGAGACCTGTTCTGTTGATATTGGAAACAAAAATCTTACGATTGATCTGAATGACAAGAATTTGACGATTACACAGATTTCCACTATGAATGCATTGACGATAAAAAATGGAAGTATGTCAGCGGAAATTGATAATGCAAATGTTGGAAATGATCCAGTGTTGACATTGAATGATGTAAAACTAACGATATCACATCTTTACTGGGCTACTAATGGTGGTGTTGCATTGGAAGGAACAAGTCAGGTGGATATGGTTGGTGATTATTGCTGGCTTGAGAAGCTAACAATGCAGGAAAGTTGTGTGTTTGAGGTTGGAACAAACGCATATATCAATAATTATGGTAATGTCGCGAATGGTTTAGATGTAAAAGAATTTCTGCCAGAAGGGTATCGTTTTAATGCAAAGGGAACAAGAATCTTTGACCAACAGAGGAATGAGGCAAGCAATTATGTACTTCGTTATCGCAGGCTCACCGATTCACAGCTTACCGTTACACTCAATCCGGATACATATGTCTATGATGGCAATGAAAAAAAACCTACCGTGACAGTAACCTATGACGGACAGATACTGACAGAGAACACAAGCTATAAACTGACTTATGCAAATAACAAAGATGCAGGAACAGCGAGTGTCACAATCGACGGAATAAATAGTTTACATGGACAAATTGTGAAAAACTTCACCATCCAAAAGGCAAATCAGAATGCACCGACGGGATTGACACCGACGGCAGAAACAATTGATGGAAAAAATGATGGTCAGATTGCCAATCTGGCAACGACGATGGAATATAGTGTTGATCAGACAAGCTGGACCGCCTGCACAGGCACGACGCTGACGCAGCTTTCCGATGGCGATTATTACGTAAGATATAAGGAAACAAACAATTACTATGCATCGCCATCTACCAAGGTGGTTGTTGCAAAGGGCGTGGCTCCATCCACAACAGGCGAGCAGACGACGACAGAAGGAACGACAACAACAGAAAATCAGACGACAGGTGAGCAGTCAACCACACAGCAGACATTCGTGGAACAGCCGGATGGAGCAACTACACAGGCAGGTGCCCCGAAGACAACAGAGACAAGCAAGAAAACGGATAAAACGGTTTCCACCGGAGATGCATATCCGATAGCGATTATGATTACGCTTATGCTTGGCGCAGGCGTCGGTATCACAGGTATGATCCGAAGAAGAAAAGAAAAATAGTTAATTGTGCAATTCATACACATGAGAGCAGGATGGAAGTCCTGCTCTTTTTTCGGAAGTAAATCATGTGGTATAGTGAAGTGAGCGCGATATATGACCGGAGCCCATGCGATGGGCGTGGGAGGAAGAAAGTAAGCAGAAAAACCAGGATTGAAAATAGAGGTGCATAGCGGGAACGGAAATAAATTTACAATTTCCGTATGAAATGGTATAAATAAAGAAGATTTTACAGATTGGAAATGCGTATGGAAGAATATGTGATCAAAAATCAAAAAAAGCTCCGGCTGGGCATTACGACAGGAACGTGTAGTGCAGCGGCGGCACAGGCAGCAGCGATACAGCTTCTGCTTGGGGTAGAAAGCCATGCGGTAACCTTGCGCACGCCGAAGGGGATGACGGTTTCCGTTCCGGTGTATCTGTTGGAGGCGGATGCAGACAGGGTAAGCTATAAGGTTGTGAAGGACAGCGGCGATGATCCGGATGTGACAAACGGCACGGATGTCTGTGTGACGGTGGCGTATGCGAAGCAGCGTGTGCGAGAGCAGATAGATGGAAGCCAAGACAGGTCCTGCGCATTTACCAGCGAATCATTTCCATATCTGACATTAGATGGAGGAATCGGCATCGGGCGTGTCACGAAAGAAGGCCTGGAACAGGCAGTCGGACAGGCGGCAATTAATCGTGTACCGCGGCAGATGATATTTGCGGCGGTGGCAGATGTGTGCGAGAAAGCAAATGTCAGTGAGCCATTGCACATCACGGTTTGGATGCCAGAGGGCGAGGCTCTGGCGAAGCGCACATTTAACCCGAAGCTTGGCATCGAGGGCGGACTGTCGGTGCTAGGAACAAGCGGAATCTTAGAGCCGATGAGTGAGCAGGCGATTGTGGCAACGATCGAGACGGAGATCCGGCAGTTGCATGCGGTCGGCGAAGAGAAAATATTAGTCACACCGGGAAACTATGGACAGGCGTATGCGTCTGAATATTTGAAACTTGATCTGACAAAGAGCGTCAAGTCAAGCAATTATATCGGTGATACGATTGACCTTGCAATCTCATATGGCATGAAGGATTTCTTGCTGGTTGGAAATATCGGAAAGCTGGTGAAGCTGGCGGCAGGAATTTTCAACACACATTCCAAGGTGGCAGATGGACGAGGAGAAATCTTCGCGGTGCATGCAGCGATGGCGGGTGCCGAAGCGAAGGTGGTACAGGAAATCTACGACTGTATCAATACCGATCGGATGTTGGATGTGTTGGAACGAGAAGGCTTGCGGGAAGTGGTGATGCAGAGTATCCTTGCGGCGATCGAGAAGCATGTCGCAGGCAGAGTCGGCGATACGATGCGGTTTGGAGTTATTGTATTTTCGGAGAAGTATGGATATCTGGGGCAGACGAGTGATGCGGAAAGAGAGTTAAATAAATGGTACATTTTGTAGGAGCGGGTCCCGGTGCGTGTGATCTGATCACTGTGCGGGGCATGAATCGAATCAAGGAAGCGGACGTGATTATCTATGCGGGTTCGCTTGTAAATCCAGAGCTGCTTTCCTATGCAAAGGCGGATTGCAAGATCTATAACAGTGCGCATATGACACTCGATGCGGTTGTGGCTGTAATGCGGGAGGCAGAGGCAGCAGGAAAAACAACCGTGCGTCTGCATACGGGCGATCCGTCCGTGTATGGGGCAATCCGCGAGCAGATGGATCTGCTGGATGAATACGGAATCAAATATGATGTATGTCCGGGTGTGAGTGCGGTGTTCGGTGCTGCGGCATCGCTGGCGTGTGAGTATACGTTGCCGGATGTGACGCAGACATTGATTCTGACAAGAGCGGAAGGGAAAACTCCTGTGCCGGAGAAGGAAAATCTGCGGAGTCTGGCGGCACATCGCGCCAGTCTAGTGTTGTATTTGTCGTCCGGGCTTGCAAGAAAGGTACGGCAGGAGCTTTTGATCGGTGGATATGCAGAGGATACGCCGGTTGCTGTCGTGTATAAGGCAACGTGGCCGGAAGAGAAAATCATCCGCACGACACTGGCAAAGCTTCCGGAAGATATGGAAGCTGCGGGAATTACGAAGACGGCACTGATCATCGTATCTCCGGCACTTGGAAGTATCTATGAGAAATCAAAGCTCTATGACGCAGCATTTGCAACGGAATACCGCGGTGCGACGGAGATTGCCCTTCCGGCAGGGATCCGCCGCATGCTGCTTATCACATGCAGTGTGCGTGGGTATGCAACAATGCAAAAATTGGCGAAGAAGCTGGAAAATATTTCCGGTGCAGAAATTATTGCGAAGGTAAAATGCGAGGCGCTTCCAGAGGTTTCAATGAAGGAAACAGTGAAGGCATGTGTTGACGAATATTTTGAACAGGTGGACGCTATCGTGTTCGTAACAGCAAGTGGAATCGCGGTACGGAGTGTAGCGGAACACCTGACACACAAATCCAAAGATCCAGCAATCGTGTGCATGGACGAATGCAGCAAACACGTGATATCGTTGGTGAGCGGGCATGCCGGCGGGGCAAATGCACTCACACAGATGCTGGCGGATGTGATGTGGGCAACACCGGTTATTACGACGGCGACGGACGTGGAAGGACAGTTTTCTATCGATGATTATGCGCGGGAACATAATTTAGTTGTGACGGACTGGGCGAAGGCGAAGGCAATCAGCGCAGAGGTGCTGGCGACCGGGGCGAAGCCTGTGTGGGTGGATGAAGCAGAGGTTTCGCAGGAAGAAGAGAAGAACGCATGCGGGAATAGAATCGATGTTCGGAGATTAAAGATAGGTTCGTATCAGGTTATTGTAACTCCACGAGATATCCTGCCAGATGAGAAAATGTTGCAGCTTGTTCCACTCTGCATCGTAGCAGGAATTGGATGCAAGAAGGGAACATCTTCGGATAAAATCGAGCATGCGGTGCAGGATGCATTTGCGAAAGCAGGCTTGCGGATGGAAGCGTTATGTGCGGTGGAGAGCATTGATTTGAAGAAGGAAGAGGCTGGATTGCTTGAATTCTGCGAGACGCGGAAAGTGCCATTTGAGGCATATACGGCAGAAGAATTGCAGGCGGTGTCGGGGACGTTTTCCGCATCCGAGTTCGTGACAGGCGTGACAGGCGTGGATAATGTTTGTGAGCGCAGTGCAGTGAAATATGCAAGCGAGCATGGCGCGAATGATGGAGAGCTGTTGCTTCGCAAGCAGGCGCAGGATGGCGTGACGGTAGCACTGGCGTATGTGGGTGTAGCGAGTGGAAAGTAAGCAGAAAAACCCACGCGGTGGGTTTGGAAGTCGAAAAACAAGCGAAAAAACCCAAACCGGAAGCTATAACATAGAAATATAGAGCAATAACGGAGAGAAATATGAGCGCAGATAGTAAGAAGGAATTGTATATTGTCGGGCTTGGCCCCGGCGCGAGACAGAAGATGACGCAGGAAGCAATCGACGTCGTGGAAGCCTGCGAAGTGATTGCGGGATATAAGGTGTACATTGATTTGCTGAAACCGTATTACCCGGATAAGGAATATCTGGTGAATGGTATGAGGCAGGAGGTAGAACGATGTCGGCTGGCACTGGAAACTGCGGCAGGCGGAAAGAAGACAGCGCTTGTCTGTAGTGGTGACGCTGGCGTATATGGCATGGCAGGAATCACATTGGAGCTGGCAACAGAATTTCCGGAGGTGGATGTACATGTGATTCCGGGCGTGACGGCAGCATTATCCGGTGCGGCATTGCTTGGCGCGCCACTTGGGCATGATTTTACAGTGATCAGTCTGAGTGATTTGCTGACACCGTGGGAGCTGATAGAGCGGCGTCTTGCGGCAGCCGCTGAGGGTGATTTCGCAATCTGTCTGTACAATCCGTCCAGTCACAAACGACATGATTATCTGCAGAAAGCGTGTCAGATTCTGTTACAGAAAAAATCTGGAGATACAATCTGTGGAATCACGCGGAATATCGGGCGCGATGGCGAAGAAAAACGAATTCTGACATTGGATGAGTTACTGGAGACGCAGGTGGATATGTTCACGACAGTATTTATCGGAAATTCTCAGACACGAAAAGTTGGTGACGCGATGGTGACACCGCGCGGATATAGAAGAGATAACGCATGAAAGTAGTCATATTTGGCGGTACAACGGAGGGGCGACAGCTTGCCGAGTATCTGATACAATTAAACAAGAAGCAGAAAATGCAGACTATCGAAGTCCATGTTTGCGTGGCATCGGAGTATGGTGCACAGGTACTGCCGGAGGATGCCGCGCTCAAGGTGCATGTGGGTCGGCTGGAGCAGGCAGATATGCAGGAATTCCTGCAGGCAGTACAGGCGGACCTCTGTGTGGATGCGACACATCCGTATGCGGTGATCGTGACACAGAATATCTATCAGGCGTGTAAGGCGGTGGAAGTTCCGTATATTCGCGTGCGGCGAGAGATGCATACCTGTGAAGCATCGGACAGTGTCTATGTTGAGGATACACAGGCGGCGGTTGATTATCTGAAAGGCGCGACCGGAAACATTCTGATTACGACAGGCAGCAAAGAATTACATTTGTATACGCAGATCCCGGACTATGAATCGCGCTGTACGGCGCGTGTGCTTCCAACGCAGTCTGTGGTAGAGGCATGTACGGAACTGGGATTTACCGGCAAGCATCTGATCTGCATGCAGGGCCCTTTTGATCTGGAGATGAATCTGGCAACTTTGCGCTATGCAAATGCTGATTTCCTTGTGACAAAGGCAAGTGGGAAGAACGGCGGCTACGATGAAAAATGTGAGGCTGCGCTTGCCGCGGGAGTGCATCTGGTTGTGATCGGGCGTCCGAAGGAGCAGGTAGAACCGGTGATGTCGCTTGCACAGGCAGAAAAATATTTGTCTGATATGATAAGGGGCAGAAAGGAGAATCAAAAGAATGGGGAATAATGAACACACAATCGTATATTTGATCGGTATGGGACCGGGAAATTCGGATTGCCTGACGCGGGAAGCGGTACAGGCATTATCGCAGGCGACCGTATGTATCGGTGCTTCCCGCATGCTTGCGATCTGGAAGAGCCTCTGTGAAGAAGATGGGCGCGACGCGGAGCAGACATTTTATAATGCGTATAAGGCAGAAGAAATTGCAGAACTGATTCAAAATCATGTCGGAGAGACGATTGCGGTAGTGTTCTCCGGGGATATTGGCTTTTATTCTGGCGCGAAGAAGCTTTCCATGATGTTGCGGAAGGCTGTGGGGAAAGTCTGCAATATGGTGGATGACACGACAGGAACAACCGAACAGATACAGGCAGATAAAACAATTTATGAGCTTTGTTATATTCCGGGACTCTCGTCTGTTCAGTATTTGTTTGACAAAATTGGCTGGGCATGGGAGGATGCAGAGCTTATCAGCAATCATGGCGTCTCTGCAAATATTCCAGCGAAGGTGCTGCATCATGCGAAGGTTGGTACATTGCTTGGCGGTGAAAATCAGGTGGCAGAGGTCTGTAAGCGGCTTACCGAAGTGGGATTGGGAGAAATCGCGGTAGTCGTTGGAGAGCGGTTGTCATATCCTGATGAGAAAATTACAAAGAAGTATGCCAAAAATCTATGTGAGGAAACATTTGATAAGCTGGCGGTTGCGATATTTATAAATGATCATCCGCAGCCAAGGCGTTTAGCTCCGGGAATCAAAGATGAAATGTTTATCCGGGGTAAGGTGCCGATGACGAAGGAAGAAGTGCGGATGGTTGTAATCGCAAAGCTTGGAATTCAGGAAGACACAGGACTGGTGAAATATGATCAGAACAGCGGGCAATGCATGACAAGCAATCCTGCACCAGTCATTTACGATGTAGGAGCGGGAACGGGTTCAGTATCCATTGAGTTGTCACTCCTGACAGAGCAGGGAACGGTATATGCGATTGAGAAAAAGCCAGAAGCTGTGGAATTGTTGCATGCGAACCGAGAGAAGTTTCATGTGGGAAATATGGAGATCCTTGCGGGCGAAGCATCGGAAGTGATTCCAACGCTTCCTGCACCGACGCATGTATTTATCGGAGGAAATGGCGGAAATCTGTTCAAGATCATGGATCAGATCTATGCGAAAAATCCGAACGCACGCATTGTTCTGACTGCGGTCACATTGGAGACGCAGGCAGAAATGCTTACATTGGCAGACATAGCGAAGCGGCATAACGTGGATTTTAATATGGTACAGATGGCGGTGACGCGCAGCCGCGAAGCTGGCCCGTATCATATGATGCAAGCACAAAATCCGGTGTGGATCGTGACGATGGGATAGAAAATGTACAGGAGCGACCGGAAGAAACAATAGTATAGAAAATGCACAGGAGCGACCGGAAGAAACAATAGTATAGAAAATGCACAGAAACAGCCGAGAAGAAACAATAGTATGGAAAATGGACAGGAACAGCTGGTAAGAATCAATGGTATAACATGTACAGTTACAGTCGGGGAGAAACAATGCAACACAAGAATAATATCCAGGTAAATACCCCACGCGTGATGTTCGCAGCGACACGGAGTGGCAGCGGAAAAACAACCGTGACGTGTGGTGTGCTGGCAGCATTAAAAAAACAGAATATAAAGGTACAGGCGTATAAATGCGGTCCGGATTATATCGATCCGATGTTTCACCGGACGGTGCTCGGAATCGACACTGGAAATCTGGATACCTTCTTTGCGGATGCTGATGCGATTGGACGCATCCTGGCGCGAGACACGAAGGATGCAGAATTGATCGTGATGGAAGGCGTCATGGGATATTACGACGGTGTTGGTGGAACAACGACGATGGCAAGCTCTTATGAATTAAGCAAGGTTACGAAGACACCGGTCGTTCTAATCGTGGATGCGAAGGGCGCGAGTGTCACGCTTGCGGCGATCATCCGCGGAATTATGGAATATAAGAAGGACAGCCGGATTGTAGGGGTGATATTAAACCGTGTATCACCGATGTTTTACAGCCGGATCAAGCATGTGATCGAGACGGAATGTGGGATTCCAGTGCTTGGATATCTGCCGGAAGATGCATCATTTGCGGTACCATCCAGACACCTTGGACTGCTGCAACCGGATGAAATGCTGAAGCAGAGAGACTGGGTGGAAACAGTTGCGGAAGCTGCCAGAAAAACGATTGATATTGACGGGATTCTGGAGATCGCGGCACAAGCAGAGATGTTGCAGATACAGAAGGCGACAGGTGAGACAGAAAAAAGCAAGTTCCCAGCCGGTTATCGCATTGGCGTGGCAAGAGATGCGGCATTTTCCTTTTATTATCGGGAGAATCTGCGCATGTTAGAGGATATGGGAGCGACACTTGTGTACTTTTCTCCGCTGACAGATGCGCATGTGTCGGAGGTGGACGCACTGATCTTTGGCGGCGGTTACCCAGAGCTTTATGCAAAGCAGTTGTACGAGAATCAGTCGATGCGTGCGTCTGTCTGGCAGGCATTGGAAGCAGGCATGCCGTGCCATGCAGAATGTGGCGGTTTCTTATATCTTGGCAAATCACTTGCCGATGCAGAGGGAAATGTATATGAGATGGTCGGTTTCTTGGATGGTGCAGGATTCCGGACAGAGCGGCTACAGCGATTTGGGTATGTGGAGCTGGCACCGCAGGAAGCGGATGCATTTGCCGTGAATACGGTTTTGCGCGGACATGAGTTTCACTACTGGGATAGCACGGATTGTGGCGATGCCTGTTTGGCGTGGAAGCCCCTTTCCAAGCAGAAGACCTATCCGTGTATGGTGAAGAAGAAAGGAACGTTCGCCGGATTCCCACACCTGTATTACGCGGGTGCGGAGAATTTTTTCTATCATCTATTTTTAAATAGTACAGAGAATGAAAATAGATGAAAATAGATAATATAGTTTTTGGTTAGTAATGAGGGAAGAGAAGAGTAAGAGGGTATTATGTTAGAAGAGATACAGTTACAGCAGGTGCTGCCACAGGAAATTGAAAAACGAAGCTTCGAGATTATCACAGAGGAGCTAGGAAATGTTGAATTAGATCCGCTTCAGGCACCGATTATCAAGCGGGCAATCCATACGTCGGCGGATTTTGATTATTTGAAGAATCTGACATTTTCTGAGCTGGCAGTGGAACAGTTCCATACGGCGATTAAAAATGGAGCCTGTATTGTCACGGATACGCAGATGGCGAAATCCGGCATTAACAAGAAAGAACTTGCGAAATACGGTGGTGAGGTCTACTGCTTTATGAGCGATGACGACGTGGCAGAGATTGCGAAGAAACAAGGTTCCACGCGGGCAGTAGCAAGTATGGAGAAGGCGTGCATGTTAGACAAGCCGCTTATTTTCGCGATTGGAAATGCACCGACCGCGCTGGTGCGTCTGTATGAGCTGATCGACGAAGGAAAGCTGCATCCATGCGGCATTATTGGTGTGCCGGTTGGCTTCGTGAATGTGGTGGAAGCGAAAGAACTCATCATGCGGACACCTGTGCCGTATATTGTGGCACGAGGCAGGAAGGGCGGTAGCAATATTGCCGCGGCAATCTGCAATGCGCTGTTGTATGAACTGCGGGATATGGAGAAGTAAGAAATTATGAACGAGACACAGCAGAAAATCTATACACAGGCAAAGGGAAAATGGGATGCGATCGCGAAGCCAATCGACAGTCTCGGCGTGTTCGAGGATATGGTTGCCAGACTTTGTGCGATCGCCGGGACAGTGAATCCCGGTGATTATAAGCGGCGGGCACTGCTGACGCTGTGCGCAGATCACGGCGTTGTGGCAGAGGGCGTGACGCAGACCGATGCCAGCGTGACAAAGGTCGTAGCGGAGAATATTGCACACGGCTGTTCCGGTGTCAATTATATGGCGCAGATGGCAGGCGTGGATGTGTATGCCGTCGATATCGGTATGCGGGGAGAAGCATATCCGGATGCGACATTCGGTATGGGACATATGATAAACCGGAAGGTACAGGCTGGAACCGGGAATCTTGCGAAGGAACCTGCGATGTCGATGGAAATCTGCGACCGCGCAATTGAAGCAGGAAAAGAGCTTGTACGGGAATGTAAAGAAAAAGGCTATGAGATATTAGCGGTTGGTGAGATGGGAATCGGAAATACAACTCCGACCTCTGCCCTGCTTGCGGCACTGCTTGATCTGCCAGCGGATACGGTGACCGGGCGCGGCGCCGGACTCAATAATGCCGGACTTGCAAGAAAGGTGCAGGTGATCACGCAGGCACTTGCGCGTGTGCAGGGAACGACCGATGCGAAGCAGCTACTCGCTGAGCTTGGCGGGCTGGAGATCGCCGGGATGGTGGGCGTATTCTTAGGTGCCAGACAATATCAGATTCCGGTCGTGCTGGATGGTGCGATCACCTGTGTGGCGGCGCTCGTTGCGATGCGGATGGATGCCGAGATCGTAGATTATCTTCTGGCATCGCATGTGTCGGAGGAAGCGAGTGGCAGGCTGGCACTGGACGCGCTTGGACTTCCGGCAGTGATTCATGGCAAAATGTGTCTGGGCGAAGGCAGCGGCGCAATGATGTTATTTCCGCTTTTGGATATGACATTATCCATCTATAAAAACATGGGAACGTTTGATGATCTGTCAATCGAAGCATACAGCCGGGATGGAAAGCCGGAAGAATAGGGGGGAACGCATGAAACATAGAAGGATATGGATAATTATAGCGGGTGTAGTACTGATTGTGGCTGGCGTACTCGGCGTTGTATTTGTAAGACAAAATTGGAATTCGAAGGATACGGGACCGCATTCGATTGAAATTACGTTTGGATTTGATGAGTTTACATTTATGAAGCATACGCTGTCCGAGGGTGACAGAATGAGTGCGATTATGATGGAGAACAATATTGGCATGGCAAACAGCGTGAATGATACAAGGGATTATTTTGTGTACTATGCTGATAATATGAAGGCTGTCTCTTATACACATCTGACGCTGCCGACGATATGCAGTGTGTAGA
>OJQI01001248.1_pt1 | contig 11528 bp, 10 predicted proteins | sample 1598711 | NCBI WGS metagenome assembly OJQI01 (sample SAMN03922505, study PRJEB24848) | human gut metagenome | isolation source: stool sample | host: Homo sapiens | place: Germany | collected 2011-11 | reverse complement strand
TTTTGGACGTGAGCAGCTTGCAAAAATATAGAAAATTGTTTTTCTCTACATTCAAACTGAGTGCTTGCACCTTTGGTGGCGGATTTGTAATAATTCCCTTGATGCGAAAGAAGTTTGTGGAGGAGCTTGGTTGGATTGAAGAAGATGAGATGTTGGACTTAACAGCAATCGCTCAGTCTTCACCGGGAGCAATTGCTGTTAATGCGTCGATTTTGGTGGGATATCATGTAGCAGGACTCCCCGGAGCTATGCTCACAGTGTTGGGGACAATATTACCGCCGCTTATCACAATTTCCATAATATCCATGTTCTACCAAGCATTTCGAGATAACGCTATTGTGAATATGGCGATGGCAGGAATGCTTTGCGGAGTGGCAGCGGTAATCTGCGATGTTGTAATCAATATGGCAAAAACCATTTTTCAGAAAAAGCGAATATTGCCTGTTATCGTTATGCTCGGATCTTTTGTTGCTGTTCGCTTTTTCTCTGTGAATATCATAATTATTATTCTTGTCTGTGGTGTAATCGGAGCGGTGGACACATGGCATCAAGGAAAAGCACGGAAAGAAGGCGATAAACAGTGATATATCTTGAGTTATTTTGGAGCTTTTTTCAAATTGGACTATTCAGTATTGGCGGCGGCTATGCCGCTATGCCATTGATTCAGAATCAAGTGGTTGATATTCATTCTTGGCTGACGATGACGCAATTTGCGGATATTATGACAATCGCAGAAATGACACCCGGCCCCATAGCTATCAACTCCGCAACATTTGTAGGGATTCAAGTCGCAGGATTGCCCGGAGCCCTTATCGCAACCATTGGGTGTGTGTTTCCATCTTGTGTTATTGTAGTAACTCTTGCCTATATTTATTATCGTTTTCGTAGTCTGAATATGGTCCAGGGTGTACTTTCCGGACTTCGTCCCGCGGTCATTGCAATGATCGCATCGGCTGGTATTTCTCTGTTGATTATGGCGTTTTATGGGCAGAGAACGCTTCCTAAGGATTTGGCATCTTTAGATGTAATTGCGGTGATTATTTTTGCCATTGGTTTTTTTGTTTTAAGGAAGTGGAAACCAAATCCGCTATGGGTTATGGCCGGTTCCGGCGTTGCAGGAATTATCCTGTATTCACTCGTATAAGAAGATAGGAGGAACAGTTATGCAATACACGATAAAGGCAGGTGTTCTATATAAAAAAGAACCGCAGCGTGCTTTGGCAAGAATAAAAAGCTCGTTGATCAGTCCGCAAAGAAAGATTTTCAGCGTCGCAGACGACGAGTTGCTTTTAACGGCAGATATCCGTCGCCCAGACAAGTCAAAAGCAGGCTTTAGCGATGTAATAAATCGGGAATATATACTGACCGGCAACGGAAAGCAGATAATCTGCTCTGCTCGTCCCGGATATGCGGATGGTGATGATCCGAACATAGTAGGATGGCCGATTTGCAGAATGCCAAGAGTTGACCATGCAAGCATTGTTATGAACGGCGAAGAATATCTTTTGACAATGCACAACAGCCAGAATTATTCTCTGAAAGACACCAACCATACGGAAGTTCTCCGTATTATGCACAAGGGCATCGCAGGAGGATGGGATGTGGAAGATATTTGCGATATTACTCCGGAAATTATTTGTGGTATATTTGTCTTTTGCAGATATATAGAGCAAGAAAATGAATTTCTGATTGTGTAGAAAAAGTATCGGTATGAGTAAGTGTTTAATTGGAAACCTGTTCGGTATAGGGACCGGCATATTGAGTAGCATGGCGTTATCATTGCATTTGCTAATATCATGCTAAAATGAAGAAAAAAACGGCATAAAATTAGCAGATTTCATAAGAGAACCGATTAACACTATAATTTCGAAAAAGCCGGTAAAATCAAGGATTATTGAGGATCTCGAGGGAATAAGAAAAGCCCCTCCGAGACTTCTCCTAAGCGGAAGGTCGGGGGTTCAAATCCCTTTTGGCGCGCCACAAGCAATGCCGAAAGCCTTTGTTTTCAAGGGCTTTCGGTTTTTATTTTTGTCAAAAACGAGAAAAACGAAAAAGCCGCAGTTTTTCATTGACTTTTTTCCGTCTGCTAATGGAATTTATGACTGATGTCGTCCGCCTTTCGGGCGGATTTTTTTATGTTATCCGATGCGTATTTTTATGATTGAAAAATTTAAAACGTGCAAAAGTGCGCATTTACGGTTCAATAATATTGCATATTAGATAACAAAACGGGCACACTATAAGCATAAACGCTGAATTTTATTGCGCGATATTGACTGTATCTGACTGTTTTTGTATAATTAAGGCACAACAGAGATATCGGAGGTGTGAATATGCTTACAACCGACAGAAGAGCGCAGATACTTGAAATTCTGCGTCAGAACGGCTCGGTTACCGTTTCAAAGCTTGCCGAAAAATTCGAAACAAGCGAATCTACGATAAGGCGTGACCTTTTGGCTCTTTCCCAGCTCGGGAAAATAAACAAGGTTCACGGCGGTGCGACTGTTCTCGGGCAGGAATTTCTCCACAACGAGGAGGATTTCAACAAAAAATCGCTGATGAACATAAACGAAAAGGAAGCAATAGCAAAATATGCCGCTTCGCAGATAAATGATGACGATTTCGTTTTTATCGACGCAGGCACAACCACCTTTCTTATGACGAAATATATAACCTCTTCCAAAGCAACCTTTGTAACCAACGGAATCGCCCACGCAAAGGAGCTGACGGCCAATGGCTGCAAGGTTTTTGTTATCGGCGGTGAATTAAAAAGCACAACCGAGGCAATCATAGGCTTAGTAGCCGCTTCAAATCTTCAGAAATATAACTTTTCAAAAGCGTTCATCGGAACAAACGGAGTCAGCGAAAAGCAGGGTTTTACAACCCCGGACACCGAGGAGGCAATGCTGAAAGCTGTTGCCATAGAGCGAAGCTTTGTAACCTATGTGCTTTGCGACCACACAAAGTTCGGAAAAGTTTCGGCGGTATCATTTTCACCGGTTGCGGCGGCGTGTATAGTCTGCGACAAATGCGATGACGAACAGCTTAAATCAAAAACGGTAGTGAAGGAGGTAACTGCTTAATGGTTTACACCGTTACTCTGAATCCGGCTCTCGACTATGTGATGAAGCTCAAAAATCTTCGAACCGACGACATAAACCGCACGGACGGCGAAGAAATCTATTACGGCGGAAAAGGCATCAACGTGTCGGTCATACTCACACAGCTCGGAATTCCCAACACGGCACTCGGCTTTCTCGGAGGCTTTACCGGAAAAAAGCTTGAAGAAATGCTCAAAAACGACAATATCAACTGCGACTTTAATTATCTTAAAAACGGCGATACGAGAATAAACGTCAAAATCAAGGCCGACAAGGAAATTGATTTGAACGCCTGCGGCCCCGAAATCACAAAAGAGGATATGCAGAGCTTTTTAAGAAAGCTTGACGGCATAAAGAGCGGAGATTACCTTATCCTCGCAGGCTCTATCCCGAATACCCTCCCCGATGACATTTACGAGCAAATACTTGAGAGAGTCGGCGACAGAAATATAAACTGCGTGGTTGACGCAACGGGCGATTTGCTCAAAAACGTACTCAAATACAGACCGTTTTTGATAAAGCCGAATCATCACGAGCTCGGCGACCTGTTCTCGGTCCAAATTAAAAGCGACGATGACATTGTAAAATATTCGAAAAAGCTTCAGGAAATGGGTGCTAGAAACGTGCTTGTTTCAATGGCAAAAGACGGCGCAATGCTTACGGACGAAAACGGAAGCGTCCACAAAATAGGCAACGCAAAGGGCAAACTCATAAACTCCGTCGGTTGCGGAGACAGTATGGTAGCAGGCTTTACGGCAGGATATATCAAGACCGCCGACTATTCCTACGCTTTAAGACTCGGCTCGGCGTGCGGAAACGCAACGGCCTTTTCAGAAAAGCTTGCAACCCGTGAAGAAATTGAACGCGTCTTTAACGCGGAGTATAAATAAGGAGGAATACTTATGAAAATCATCGACTTATTAAAAAAAGATGCGATTGCTCTTAATGTTTCTCTCACCGACAAGGAAGAGGCAATCGACAAGCTGATTTCCCTGCACGAAAAGGCAGGAAATCTTGCCGACAAGGCGGCGTACAAGGAGGCTATCCTTGCAAGAGAGGCTCAGGGCTCGACCGCAATCGGAGAAGGAATTGCCGTTCCGCACGCAAAATCGGACAGCGTAAAGACTCCCGGTCTTTCGGCGATAACGGTTCCGAACGGCGTTGATTACGGTGCTCCCGACTCCAAGCCCTCGGACATTTTGTTTATGATTGCCGCCCCCGTTGACGGAGATTTACATCTCGAAATACTCTCCCGTCTTATGGTAATGCTTATGGAACCGGAATTTTGCGCGGCTCTACGGGGCGCAAAAACGACGGACGAATTTTTAGAAATAATCGACAAAAAGGAAGCGGAGAAATACCCCGAGGAAGCGGCAAAGCCCGAAGTAAAGCCGACGGGTTACAGAATACTCGCAGTTACAGCCTGTCCGACGGGCATAGCGCATACCTATATGGCGGCAGAGGCACTTGAAAAAGCGGGCGAAAAATTAGGCTATCCGCTCAAAGCCGAAACCAACGGCTCCGGCGGTGCTAAAAACGTGCTCACAAAAAAGGAAATCGAAGAATGCGACGGAATAATCATTGCCGCAGATAAAAATGTCGAAATGGCACGTTTCGACGGCAAGCCGGTTGTAAAGACCTCGGTTTCAAACGGAATAAACAAGCCCGAGGAGCTTATCAAAAGAATCGTTGACGGAAAAGCCGCGATATATCACGCCGACGAAAGTGAAAAGCAGCCTATTGATGACGACGAAAAGGAAAGCGGCTGGCACAAGCTTTATAAGCATCTCATGAACGGTGTTTCGCATATGCTCCCGTTCGTTGTCGGCGGCGGAGTTCTCATAGCTCTCGGCTTCCTGTTCGATACGCTTGCAGGCAATGCCGATGTCGGCGGAACCTTCGGCTTCACAAGTCCCGTTGCGGCAATTGTATTCTGGATAGGCAAAGCGGCATTTGCGCTTATGCTCCCCATTCTTTCGGCTTATATCGCATCGTCCGTTGCCGACAGACCGGGTCTTTTGCCAGGTATGATAGGCGGCGTATTTGCGGCAAACGGTTACACCTTCAGCTCGCTGATTGAAAACCAAAGCCTTACCGGAGACGACAAAGCGGTGTCGGGCTTTCTCGGTGCTCTGCTCGCAGGTTTCCTTGCCGGTATTATTGTAAATCTCCTCAAAAAGGCATTTTCTTGGCTTCCGAAATCAATGGACGGAATAAAGCCCGTATTTATCTATCCTCTTTTCGGCACGCTTATCATGGGCCTTCTTATGTGTCTTGTAAACCCCGTTATAGGCGTTGTCAACTCCGCTCTTTCCTCATTTCTCTCGTCGCTCGGCGATACAAGCAAAATACTCCTTTCCATAGTCCTTGCGGCAATGATGGCAACGGATATGGGCGGCCCGTTCAACAAGGCGGCTTATGTTTTCGGCACGGCTGCAATAGCCGACGGCAACACATGGATTATGGCGGCTGTTATGATAGGCGGTATGGTTCCCCCGATTGCAATCGCACTTTCGACAACCTTCAACAAGAAGAAGTGGACATCGGAAGAAATCAAATCAGGCCCCGTAAACTATCTTATGGGTCTGTGCTTCATTACGGAGGGTGCTATCCCCTACGCCGCTTCCGACCCGGTCAGAGTTATCCCCTCATGCTTAGTAGGCTCTGCTGTCGCAGGTGCTCTTACATCACTGTTCAACGTTACATGCCCCGCACCTCACGGCGGAATCTTCACATTTATAGTATGCGACCATCCGCTTCTCTATATCGTAGCCCTTATTGCAGGCTCGGTTGTCGGAGCGCTGATGCTCGGTCTTCTTAAAAAGGATCGTAAAGAATCCGTATAACAAACAATCAGAAACCGTGCCGAGGGGCATCATCCTCTCGGCAGGTATCAAACATAAGGAGAATTATTATGGTACAGAAAACTTTTACAATCACTAATAAAATGGGACTTCATATGCGTCCGGCAAACACCTTTGTAACGGAAATGTCTAAATTCTCTTCGGAAGTTGACATTGTTTTCGGAGGTAAAAGGATCAACGGCAAGAGCATTATGAATATAATGGCAGGCTGCATCAAATGCGGAAGCGAAATCACCGTAGAGTGCAGCGGTGCAGACGAAAACGAAATGCTCAAAAAAGCCGAAGAGCTTATCACATCGGGCTTCGGCGAAGAATAATATTGCCGCGGCTTAATGAAAGGGTGGGTTTAATGCTTAAAGGAATCGGCGCATCTCAAGGCTTCGGAATCGGCAAGGCCGTTGTTATAAGGGACACAAACCTTGACTATTCATCCGTAAAATTTACCGATTCGGATCATCAAAAAAAGCGTCTGCACTCGGCAGTCGCCGACTTTTCCGACGAAACAAAATCACTTGTGGCGGAGCTTAAAAAGAATGCCGGAAATAAAGAGGCGGAGATACTCGAGGGACATCTTGTTATGCTTGAGGACCCGTTTATGCTCGCACAGATGGAAGAAGCAATCGACAACGGCTCTGTTGCCGAAGCGGCGGTTGACAGCATATGCACGATGTTTATCAATATGTTCTCCGGCGTTGACGACGAGCTTACGCGCCAACGCGCCTCGGATGTAAAGGATATAAGAGACAGCCTTTTGCGCATTCTTCTGGGTGTAAAAAGTGTGGACATTTCATCCGTACCGAAGGGCTCTGTTCTCATCGCCAAGGATTTCACCCCGTCCATGACGTCACAAATAAACAGGGAAAATGTTTCCGCAATTATCACCGAGGTCGGCGGCGTTACGAGTCACAGCGCAATACTCGCCCGTGCCATGGGCATACCCGCCGTTTTGTCGGTCGTCAATGCGGTTGAAAAAATCTCGGACGGCGATATGATTATTGCAGACGGCTTCAAGGGAAAAGTATTTACCGACCCCACAGAGGAAGAGCTTGAAGAATACAGAACCAAGCAGGCGGCATATCTGAAGGAAAAAGAAAGCCTCAACGAATACTTTTCAAAAGAAACCGTTACAAAATCCGGCGTAAAAAAACATGTGTACGGCAACATCGGCAAGGCTGAGGACGCACAGAACGTATTGCAAAACGGCGGCGAGGGCATAGGCCTCTTCAGAACGGAATTTCTGTTTATGGACAGAGCCTCTCTTCCCACGGAGCAGGAGCAGTACGAAGCATATTCAACCGTCGCAAAGATAACGGACGGCAAGGAGGTTATCATTCGCACGCTCGATATAGGCGGAGATAAAGCGATAGATTACCTTAAAATCGAAAAAGAGGACAACCCGTTTCTCGGACACCGCGCGATAAGATACTGCCTTGACAACCCTAAAATTTTCAAAATTCAGCTTCGTGCGATTCTCCGCGCAGCGGTTTTCGGAAACATAAAGGGTATGCTTCCGCTTGTAACGACACTTGACGAGGTTCGCAGAGCAAAAGCCCTTATCGAAGAATGCAAAGATGAGCTTAAAAACGAGGGTCTTAAATTCGCCGATATTCCCGTGGGCGTTATGATAGAAACTCCGTCGGCGGCAATAATTTCCGATTTGCTTGCAAAAGAGGTTGATTTCTTTTCCATCGGCACAAACGACCTGACGGGCTACACCATGGCTGTTGACAGAGGAAACGCCGCTGTTTCAAAGCTGTATGACCCGATTCAGCCTGCGGTTCTGCGCCTTATCGAAACGACGATCAAAAACGCCAAAAAGGCAGGCATCCCCGTCGGAATGTGCGGAGAAGCGGCAGCCGATACACGTCTTATTCCCTTGCTTTGCAAATGGGGGCTTGACGAATTTTCGGTAACGCCATCTTCGATATTGCACACAAGAAAAAGTATATGCGAATGCGAATAACGCTAAGTCTCCCGCATCTTATTTTATATAATCAAGCAGCTGAGCCCTCGTGAAGCACCTCAAAACAATATATTTTGATACAGAAACGGCCAAAACCCCTCGGATATGCGTCTGCATTATCCGAGGGGTTAAGTGCATTATTATATGAAAAACCGTTTATTTTAAGCAAGACCTACTCATAACGTGTTAATAATCAACATTCTCTTGCTTTTTTGTATGCTATATGATATTATTGGTATGCATACTAATAATATTATAAACAGGTGATATATTTGCGTAGAAACAGCAGTGAAACAAAAAGAAAAATCTTAACGGCGTGCGTTCGGTTGTTTTTGGAGGAGGGCTACAAAAGCACCTCCGTCAGTCGAATAGTCGAGGAAGCAGGCGTCGCAAGGGGCAGCTATTTAAATCTGTTTCCGACCAAGGACAAAATCTTGCTGGATTTGACCGAATCGATGTTCGGCGGCCAATTTGACGTGGCGAGGAGCATTGCGGACAAAAAGCTGCCGCCCGTATACGCCTATGCGGTGGAAACATCTCTTCAGCTCACGCTAACGGAGCTTAACGAGAACCTGCGAGAAATCTATATTGAAGCATATTCTCAGCCCGACACGGCGGAATTCATCTATCTGCACACCACGGCGGAATTAAAGCAGATTTTCGGAGCAAATTTCCCCGATTACAGCGAAAGTGACTTTTACGAAATGGAAATCGGCACGGCAGGACTTATGCGTAACTATATGGCTCGCAAATGTGATATTCATTTCCCGTTGGAGCGCAAGCTCAGCAGGTTTCTGGTGGCATCAATGAGAGTATATCGTGTACCGGAGGAAGAACAGGCAAAGGTGCTTACTTTTATCGGCTCGATTGATATTCGGGAGCTTGCCGTCACGGTTATGCATAAGCTGTTTGCCATGCTTGAAATGAAATATGACTTTAAGCTGTCTACGGACGGCGAAACGGAGGAAAGAAGATGAGAACAGGAAAAAAACTGCTCACAGGTATGCTTTTGGTACTTTTCATTGTTTTTGTCGCCGGATGCGGCAAAACGGCAAAAACCAACGCCGCACTGCCGGAGGTGCGCAATAGCGGCACGGCAATCCAATGGAGATACCCCGCCGAAGAAGAATGGCGCGACCTTGTGGCGCTTACCGAGCTGCGAGGTGCTGCCGGGGAAAACGGCAAGGACGGAATTAACGGAGTTGACGGGAAAGACGGTAAGAACGGAATAAACGGCGAGAACGGAAAAGACGGCGAGAACGGAAAAGACGGCATTAACGGCATTGACGGAAAGAACGGTGCCGACGGAAAGAACGGTGCCGACGGAAAGAACGGTGCCGACGGTAAGGACGGTATAAACGGCACCGACGGTAAAGACGGAGCAGACGGCAAGGACGGCATTAATGCCAAAAACATAGAGGTGCAGCGAACCGAAACCCACATACAGTGGCGATATGAGGGCGACGAGTGGCAGAATCTCGTTGCGATAGCCGATATAGAGGGCCCCGCCGGACAGAACGGAACGGACGGTGCAAACGGAAAAACTCCGGAATTTCGCGTAAGCGAAAATATCCTGCAATGGCGTTATGTCGGCGACGAGATTTGGCTGAACCTTTACGATCTTACCGCATTAAAAGGTGCGGATGGCAAGGACGGAGCCGACGGTATAAACGGTAAAGACGGAGCCGACGGTAAGGACGGAACAAACGGACAAAACGGCTCTGACGGCAAAGACGGTAAAACACCTTTTATCGGCGAAAACGGCAACTGGTGGTTCGGAGAAATCGACACCGGTGTAAAAGCCGCAGGTGTTGACGGCACAGACGGTGTTGACGGCACAGACGGCGAAAAGGGAGAAAAGGGCGACAAAGGCGACAAAGGCGATAAGGGTGACAAGGGTGACAAAGGCGACAAGGGCGATAAAGGCGACAAGGGCGACGCCGGTCAGAACGGCAGCTGCTCCGGATATTTTTATGCAGAAACAAGAATTCCGAGAGTATTTCTCAATAACGGCAACGCAGCTTTAAGCGTCTATGAAAAGGTAAACAGCGGAGACCTGATATCCACTTATCTTGATAAGATTACGCTCAAAAAAGGTCATGTTTACAGCGTCACCATAAGCGGCTCTCTCCAGGTGGTATCAAACGAGTCCAACAACAGCGGTAATTACTCCATCCAGATGACAGACGGCTATGACGACGACCTTTGCCGTGAGGTTACACGCATAAAACGTGACGGCACAAAAATAGCGCAGACAAACGACCAACATTCCTTTAATTTCACCAGAATTTACGACGCCTCGGACGAGGATATAACGCTGTACTTCATGTTTGAACAGTCGGCATACAATACCCGTCTCGAGAGCTTCAAAGGCACAATCACAATAACCGCCCTTGATTAAGTTTACATAACGGAGGTAGCAAGAAATGAAAAAACGAATACTCAGTATCCTGCTCACCCTATGTATGCTGTTCTGCCTTGTGCCGACTACGGCGTTTGCCGAGGGCGAGACAAACAGGAAAGTCGAAACGGAACAAGAGCTTGTCGATGCGCTGGCGGACAGCAGCGTAGACATCATCACGCTGAAAAATGACATTGCAATCGGCACGACCCTGACCGTCCTCCACAAGGTCACCCTCGATCTCAACGGCTATGTTCTGAAAATGACCGGCAGCGGCAGCGTTATTATCCTCGATAATAAGAGCGGCATCACCGGCGACCTGACCCTTATCGACAGCAATCCCACGGCGGAGCACAAATTCAAGGTTAACGGCGTAGAACCTTGGGTGCTGGACGACAGCGGTACAGAGACCGTCTATGGTGGCATCATCACAGGCGGCACGGGCAGCCGGATCTTCTTCTCCAACGGGGTGGAAGGCGGCGGCGTGATCATCGGCAGCGGCGCACTCACCATGAACGGCGGCAATATCGTCGGCTGCATAGCCAATGAAGGCGGTGGCCTGTTCCTCTCAGACGGTTCGTTCACCATGAACGCCGGCAGCATTGTCGGCTGCTCAACACCAAACAGATTAACGACCGGAGAGGCCTCTTACGGCGGCATATACGCTTTTGGTCCGATGGCGAACATAGACACAACCGGCGTGATCACGTTGACCGGCGGCCTGATCAAAAACAACGGCAGATACGCTATCAATGCTGCGTATATGACCACAATTTACGCCAACGGCGGCGAGGTATACGGTGGGGTTCACCTAAATCAGGCATGTAAGATCACCTGTCTTGCAGAAGATAACGGTATTACCGCCTTCAAAGGCAAGACGGTGATCGGCGGAACTTCCAGTGTAAATCCAAGCCATGTTGACTGGGGCCTCTTCTACGGCGGTCTGTATATTTACGGCAATACGACCGGCGTCATCGTGACCTACAAGGACGGCGACAGTGAATACGCAAAGCAGGTTCTTCCCTCCGGCACTCTCGCGACGCGTCCCGACACTCCCGCCGCCACACCGGGCTATACCTTCGGTGGCTGGAACAAGGCCGACGGCACGGCGTGGGATTATGCAAGCGATAAAGTCACCGATAACATAACATCTGTCTCTTATACACATCTGACGCTGCCGACGATATGCAGTGTGTAGA
>OJQI01001240.1_pt1 | contig 11586 bp, 18 predicted proteins | sample 1598711 | NCBI WGS metagenome assembly OJQI01 (sample SAMN03922505, study PRJEB24848) | human gut metagenome | isolation source: stool sample | host: Homo sapiens | place: Germany | collected 2011-11 | reverse complement strand
ATCTACACACTGCATATCGTCGGCAGCGTCAGATGTGTATAAGAGACAGGCCCTTTGCTTCCGCTTCCGCCAGTTTTTGCCGGTATGCGGAGTTTTTGAGGTTTGCGGTGTCTGTTTGATTGGTGTGGAAGCCATGCTCGATCAGAACAGCCGGAGCCACGGTGCCTTTCAAGACATACAGCGACGGGTCCGCCACAATAGGTGTAGACCTGACAGTAATTCCGGCGTCTTTGACGGCCTCCAGGATATCCTTTGCCGCCTTATAGCCGCTCCCGCTGGTCTTGTAGACATATGCGCTCCAACCGGAGGCAGAGGACCAGCCTCCATCTCCAGCGGCGTTGCTGTGCAGGCTCACGAACAAATCCAGGTCTTTGATGGCGTTTGCAATCGTACACCGCTGCGCAAGGCTGATTTCCCCGCCGCCAGTCCTGGTCATGGTGACAGCAACGCTATGCCGCTCCAGGATGCTCTGAATGCGTTTCCCCATGTCCAGGGCAAACTCATGCTCATAATAGGTTCCGTCCGGGCTTTTGTTGGCGAGGTTTCCCGCGTCATGGCCCGGGTCCAGGACCACCTTTTTCTTTTCCACAGTTGTCTCCCCTTTCTTGAGATAGACCAGAATCAAATCATGCACGTTCCTGCTGCTCTGGATGACCGCTCCATTGAAATAACACTGGCTGGAGCCGCCGCTATCCAGCATGACTGCGGAATCCCATCCTGCCGCTGTCAGATCGTCCCTGAGCGCTTCCGGCGTCCGGGTCATACTCCCTCCGTCCCTCGTACAGTAAAGGGCCAGAGAGCCGTCCTTGACGCCAATGGCAGAGCGCCCACGTTTGCCGCCCTGCCCCTCGTCATAGATCAATTTGGAGAGTGGCTTTCCGGAAACAATCAGCGGTGTGCAAGTGATATAATTGCGCTGAGAGGCGTCTGGCAGCATGTCCATAGAAATGTCCGGCCCATCATTCCAGGAGTAGCCGGAGACTGTGTAATCCGGTTTGCAGAGTACCTTCCCGTCTGCTTTCAGGTGGCAATTAGGTACAAACGTGCTCATGTTGTAGAGCGTGCCGTTGAGGATGTAATCCGCCCCGGTCTCCCTCTGAATTTGAGAGAGAGACCGGCGAGCGGTGTTGATGTAGAGCTGGATGCGCTGGATATCTTTCAGGGGGATTGTTACCGCCAGATGGTCAGGCATTTCCACCACTCCCCAGCTGCTTGAAAACCTGATTTGCACCGGTAGCCGCCAGGCCAGACACGATGCCGACAGCCGCAGCGGTGATGTAATCCGTGGCGGGGAATTCTGGCATAATGAACATGCCCGCAACACCCAGAACGCCGCCAAACACTCCGCAGACAATGGGAATCCACTTGTTGTCAAGCCCGGATGCCTTCACGCCTTGCCCGATCAGCAGGCAAATGACGGTGATTGCCGCCACACCGGTGATGCCGAGAGAAGAAACATCCATAGATTAAACCCTCCCATGGTCCTTGTCGTAGTCCGCCATAGACTTGGGCTGATACTTGCAGGACCCGTCCTCAGCGTAGATGTACCGCAGAGCGCCCTTCACCACTTCCTGGCCGTGATACTTGGGCCGGTTGTACACCATATCCTTTTCGGGGATGTACTTGTCGATTTCCTTTTGCCATGCCACTGCGCCGGTGAAGGTGTGCATGGAGGCCCACCAGGGAGCCTTTTCAGGCGCAAGATTGCCCAGCTCGTCACCGTACACCTGCCACACCTGACCGCCAATATAGACAATATCGCACTCGTTAGGCATACCATCGGAGCCGACGGTGTTGACGGCTCCACCCTGCAGCTTTCCCTTTACGACATGCACCTTGTCCATCGTGCTGGTGCCGCTGGACATCAGGCCGTAGCCTGTGGCGTCGTTGGGTCGGGGACCCACATGAGTAGCCGCGATCTCCTCAGCCGTCAGGGCATTCTTTCCAGGCTGAAAGGAAAATCCAGCACCGGCCTTTTTCAGTGCCTTGTTGGTGTCCTCCACGGGAGTCTTGCCACTGGTGTAATTGTTAATGATCTCGTTGATAGTCTTGTTCATAATATGTACTTCCTTTCTTTTTTACAGCCCGATTCGGGCCAGAATAAACGTAATTACTGCCGCCAGGACCGCCCAAATCACTTTATCCACAATGGAATCCCAGCGCTTCTTTGGGCTGGCCTGTTCTGTCTCCTGCCATGCGATCAGCTTGTCCAGCTTTTCCATGATGTTGTCATACTGCTCATTCCGGGCGGCCTCTGCCTTTTCCAGGTCTCGAATCCGGTCAAACAGTTTTCCATGGGTGTCTCTTGCCTGTTCCTGCAATTTTTCCATCTGCTTTTCTAGCATGTTTGCTTTTTGCAGGCCCAAACAATCCCGCTGTGGGTCTATGATACATTTTTCATTACTCATGGGCAGCACCGCCTATCTGTGGTATAATCTTTTTGAGGTGATGATATGGATTTGGATTTGTATAAAGTTACCGTGATCTGCTCAAAGTGTGGACGAATGGCCCCTTTCACTCCGCCAGATGGCTCCAACATATGGGGTTCTTGGGACTGGCATCATCCCTGTTCCTTTTGCGGGGAAACTGCATGGGTTGCCCACGAACCGGGACTGGACTGGAAAACCGGGAAGCCGCTGGACCCTTAAGGTTTGGCGCGCATACTTGATCTCGCTTTTTTAGAAAAAGCCTGTGTGATTTGCTTGTTGAAAATGTATGGACATTACGCCACAAAGATTTCATGTTACTTTGTATACTCTCACATCAGTGCCAGGAGCATTCATATCGGTAACATTTCCTGATAATGTCAGATATGAGCTATATTTCATATAAATTAAGGTGCCCTGCACGGCATTGAATGAGTCTCCACTTGCTGTACTAGGGGTTACTAATACACTAGTCTGAATAAGATAGCCTGCATTCAAATCTGTAAAATATATACGGATATTATTAGATATACCTGAATTTATAATCGTGATCCTTTTCACAGCTGGCGCTTTAACAGATAGTGTACCCACAACATTAACACCGGACACGCTTGTAAATGTCTTTCCACTCGTTACATCTGCCGCAGTAGCGGTTCCCAGGTTTGCAAGCATATCACAAACTTCTGCCGAGCCAGTGATTATTTCACCGCTGCTATCTATGGCCTGTTTTCCGGCGGCTAGATTCTCCGCTGTTGCTGGATTAGACAGCTCCGGAAGAGATGTACCAATGATCATCTGATTTGCAATCATGTGTCCTCCTTAGCTTTTAACATCAGTCATTACCACATACACAGTCAAATCCGCTTCCGGAACCGTCTGGCAAGTGAAGGTCAGATTATTGGCAGCTTGTCCGGTGCAGAGGATTCCTGCGGCGAGGTAAGCGGCTTGGGAGGCAATAGCAGGCACGGGCTGAATCAGCTGCTTTGTCTCGTCGGCAAGGACCCCAGAAACGGTGACTGTTTGAGAATTTCCAGCCCATGCAGACGCAGAAAGCGTCACACCATGCCCCATCGGCTTTCCGCCCGCATTGGCGAGTACTTCCTGAAATTTTTCCTCCGTCCCCGTATATCCCCCATCAACCGCATACTGATAAGCTGATTTGCCGGGAAGACCAATCCCGGCCACCAGCTTTCCATTTACTTTGATTGCCATTGTTCACCCACCTATTCCATCACTGGCCATAATGATTCCATCTTCTACGCTATACAAGATGGCTTTGCCTGTGTAGTTCCCATTATTTGCTCGGACATAAACATCAATCATGGGAGACTTTCCGTCAATGCCACTGCTGTCACTAAAAGCTAAATAAAACATATCAGAAAATCCTTGCATATAAATGGAGCGCAGCTTTCCTTGACTGTATCTTGTATAAACGTCGATTATAATTGCGTTCTGTGTTTCTATGTAGGCTTGGTTTTCTCTTTTTGAAAAAGCTTCTACTCCAGGATTCATATATGACATTCGCTGCACGTTTCCATTTGTCAACTGAATCTGAATTGATGGAAGGCTGTCAACCTCTCCCCCTGTTTGATAAACAAGCAATTTTAATACTTTGTTTGCCAAAGAAAGATCATTCAAATTAAAGGTTGCGTGTTTTGTGGCTGAAAAATCATCGCAGCTAATTATGTTATACGGGAGACTTCCTCCCCCAGAACCAGCCTCCTCCGTAAACTCGATGGTATACGGCCCTGTGCCCAGGGATTCCGCCATAGAAGCCGTTCCGCTGCCGGTCACAGTGATGGACTGATTCGCCCTCGCAATCCCGGAATCAATCTGCGGCCCTGTATAAGCCCCGTTATACCCTTCCGTTGTCGGCATGTTATCCCTCCCTCATACAGAGATATGGTTCTCCATCCGCGCAGACATACATGGAGCTGCCCTGCGGGATGTAATAATAGTTGTCGTTCCAGCTCCCGTCCTCCCCCTGGGCAAAGAGGGAAATTCGATAGTTCCCGTCTCCATGAACAAGGTAATCGTCATACACCTCGAAACTCCGCTGTGTGTTCGCCGGGGTGGTGGAGAAGGACGCGATCAGCGCCCCCTTCCCCACGCCGTACTCCTCCCCAGCCTTCGTAGCGCGGCACTCAAACGCCTGATAGGGAATATCTGACTGAAACGCCACAATGATATAATCAAAGCCAGACACAGCGGAGACCTTTTCTCCAGAAATAGAGAATGTCAGCTTTGGGGCCGCCATTATGCCACACTCCAAATTCCTGCGGCAGTCTTGACGAAGACCTTGACAATCTTCACGCCGTCTCCGGTAGACGCGCTCTCCAAATCGGTTCCGTTAATCGTAACCTGGATATTAGTGGTGGCGGGATAATTGCCCTCGTTTCCGCTGGTGTTGATGGAGCCGCCAGTGGTGGGGATCAGGGTGCCCGCATCCTGCTCGCTGGAATTGGCAGGAACCACGCAAACCTTGTACTCGTCAAACTCCACATCGGAAGTAAAGTTGATAACAGACTGATTGAATCCCGCAATCTTGGAAATCTTGCTCTTGTCCGGGCCGGTGACTGTGACCACGGGAACCGTAGTGTTGAGAGTGATATCATCCGTCACCTCGGCGCTCTCGTTGCCCACATCGTCACGGACCTTGATATGTACAGTCTTCAGGCCATCCCCAGAAGTCAGGTTGACGCTCTTGCTGGTGGCAAAGGTCTCCCAGCTGGCGGACTCTTCCTCCGCGACACCATCAATTCCCCAGATTTTCATCTGGTAGCCGGTGGTCTGCTCGTCGCTGACTCCAATGGTCAGCTTTACCGCTGTACTGGTCGCATACAGTGCCCCATCATTAATTTGCAGTGTCAGGCCAGACGGTGCGGTGGTATCAAGAGTTAGGTTAAAATAGCTTGCCATTTACTGACTCTCCTTTGTGTCAAGTTGGATATATACATAGGCCCCTGGCCTTTCATAAACATTCTCGCTGCCAGCCATGATGGTTTTAATCCCCATCTCTCCCAGCATCAAGGTCTCTATGGTCTCTGTTCCTGCATAAATCATTTTGCTACCCCCGAATCAGATAGAGCGTGGTGGGGCTCTTTGTGGGAAGCTCCTCATATTCCTGCCTGTCCATCACACGGATCACTGATATCTCCGGAGATGATACATTGCCGGAACCGGAGCCGCCCAAAACCCACTCCGCAGCGCCGTCCAGAACACCCAGAAACTTTCCTTCGTCCTCTGGGGTAATCTCCGGCACTCCATCTCCGGGCGGTCCCTGTGGCCCCTCCGGGCCGGGTTCTCCGTCAAACTTTCCGGCATCCGCGTCATCCCGCACGCTCTGCGCAATCTTTTCCGCCTGTTCGGCGGCTTCTAAAATCTGACTGTACACATCTGGTGTGGGAGGCTGCGCGTTGCTGCCCAGCGACACGCCCTCCCGGATTTCTCCCAGCTGCGCCCAGATGGTGGGGAGAACGACTGTGCCGCCCTTTGTTCCATATACGCCAACCGACAGGTTTCGTCCCGGATTCTCCAATACCTCCCACGGGATTTGGCACTCGTTGGAGCCGTCCAACACCACGGAAATTTGATCGTCGCCCGCGTGGAATACCGCCGTCCTGTCCAGGCCATCCCAATCCGAGTTGAAGGAAAATCGAACCGTGTAGACATTAACGGAACCACTGGTCACGCCCTCTTTCGCGCATACTTCCAAATATATTTTGTTGGCTTGTAGATGGAACATGACGCCCTCCTCACGTTTCAGACATAGAAAAGGAGCACCTGGTAAGGTCTGCCTTGTTCAAATTTGCACCTCGTGCCGCTTGTCCTCTGATAAGGGACAAAAATATCAAGTATTCCAGTCTGGGTCATTCCCAGAACAACACTGGAATTGGATGGTGTTGAACTGCTTGCGGTTAAATATTCTATTTCTGATGTAATCATATAATCGTTTCCACATAAAGCGGAGCCTGTTCCAACAATGGAAAGCATAAAAGTTGATCCTTCTTCATATGGGGCACCATTGCTTAAATAAACCATGACTGCTATTGGGAAACCGGTGCCTGCATACGTTGCTCGAATTTGGTTGGAACCAGAGCCTGTTATTTCTGATGCAAGTATTTTGAAGAACTGTCCTGTACCACTCACCTTTACCCCCGCCTCGCTGGTAAAGGTCTTTCCAAATAGAACGTCTGCGGCAGTGGCGTTGCCGAAGTTGCTAATTGGACACATCATATTAAGTATCGAATCTTTTCGCATGATTCTGTCCATTTCAAATGTGTAGTCCAGCTGAAGATTGGTACTGTTTAGTGTTGGGGTCGTATCTATCACCGTATAACCGGAACCTGCGGTACTTTCTCTTAATGTCCCCGTCACAATCTCGCCATTCTGGTCAATCAGCTGCTTCCCCCGTGCCATATCTGCCGCCGTGCCGGGATTTGTCAATGTTGGAAGCTGCGTCCCCGTCTCAATCGCCGCGATTCTCGCCGGGAAATCATTGGCAGCAATAGGGGCAGAGCTGCCTTCTTTCGCTCTAATAGCGTCCGCAACCGCTTTCAGCTTGTCCCCCTGAGTGCTCAATAGCTCGCCTCCCAACTGTCCAGGATCGCCGCCTGAATAGAGGTATCTGTGTAGCTCTTCGCGGAGTCCAGAATCCCGTCCGCGTAAGTAAAAATATCCGTGTTCTTATTCTTCGTGTCGTATACGCTTTTCAGCATATCGCCGGAGCCGATGCCGTCCGCGCCATTGTACACAGTAAATGTTCCAATCGCTTCATCGTCCGAATCGTACATCGTGTAGGTGTCTGTGGTTCCCGCCGCTCCGGTACCGCTGGTGCGCGTAATGCTCTTTACAGACGTTCCCTGCGGGCCGACAGGACCCTCCGCCTGAATGGTGGTATCTTCATAGGCCCCGGTTCCGCTGTTCCATACCTGCCAGAAGCCCGTCTCCTCGTTCACCTGGGGCGGGTGGGCTGTTACCTGCGCCGCCGCTTCTGCGGTCTCTGCGGCCTCCTGCGCTTTTTCCGCCGCATCTACAGCCGCTTGTACATTGGCGTTAGCTGCTTCCTTGGCAAATGACGCAACCTGCGCGCCCGTCACTTTGGAGGCCACTCCCTGCTGCTCCGCGACAAAGAGGGAGTCATTGTCGATGCTTTCCACTGCCGGGAGTGTGCTGATATTCTTATCGGCCATCGGGTTCCTCCTTGAGATTTGCGGATGCTTTCCGCAGCTTGCTCTTGGCTGCTGCCATCACTTCTACCGCGTCTCCATTCACAGAAAGCGTTGAAAGAATGGCAATCGCATCATCAATCAATTTCTTTGTCTCTTCCATATCAGCCCTCCAAAGCTTTCAATCGTTGTTCCAACTGCTGAATTTTCGCCGTCAGTACCGCGACAAACTCTCCATAAGAAAGGCCATACCGCCCCTCGTCATCTACGGACAAGGCCGCGAAATCATCCAGCGGCATCCCGATTTCATTTAAAACATCCTCCACATCCTGTGCGATAAAGCCCAGGTGGCGCTTGGCTTCTTTCCCTTTATAGAGAAAGCTCACTGGGTTCAGCCGGTCAAACAGGGAGATATACTTTTCGGCAACATCATACCGAATGTCATCCTTTGCGTTTCGGTCAGAAGTCACATTCAGCTCCACATCTGATGTAAAGCGGTTTGCGTACACATTGACGGCATTTCGGGTGTCCAGTGTAATATTGGTTGCCACAACGACCTCGCCATTATCGGTGGTCATACGAACGCCGCCGCTGGTAGCAACTACCTGATTTTCACTGACAGCTTCAATCATACCCATCCCATAGGTGCGGGAGCCGTTGTAATCGTAGCTGGTCACATACCCGATATAGCCGCCCAGGTCAGCCCTGGAACTAAGGCTCTCATAGACTGCCATTTCTCCGCCCAGCCGGATATATTCTGCGGAGACCTCGCCAGTCAAAATGTTGTCTCCGGAAATCATGGTGGAGCCGTCGGTCAGGCTGGACTCAAACACCACATCCCCAGTAAATCGAATGACCTGCGAGGCAACCGTAACGCCGCCCACAGAGAGATCAATATACGAGCGGTCCGTGCCGTTCTGCACTGTGAGTGTGATGTTGTTCACCTTTTGCGAAATCGTGGAAACCTGTCCATTCAACCCCTGCACTGTGGATGTAATGCTGTCCAACTGAACGGAAATGCTGGACGACAGACCTTCAATTTCGTTTTCCACTTCCAGACGGATTTCTTCCGCCGTTTTTGTGATCGTGGAACGGGTCTCTGCAATCTTGCGGTCAAAGGTTCTGGTAGTCTCGCCTTCCGTTTTATATTCGTGCCGCGTTTCTGTGCTTCCAGGCGCGGAAACGTCCATGACCTCCCCTGTGCTAAACCGGATATTCTGATAAGTCAGCTGACTATATAACCCGCCAACTGTTATGCCGTCTCCAAGTTCAGCAAGTGGTGTCAACTTCGCCCCATCCGCATCCACGGGTTGATACTCGTAATCTTTCAGCGCAGCCAGAAGCGTGTTCGCCATTTCTTGTGTAGCATAAGGGCATGGTTCTTCAATTACAGTTCCGGTGTCGTCTCCTGCTTCGTAATAATTGTTGTCATCTAGCAGGAGGATGATCTTACTGATCGGCGGAGCTGGCTCATACTTTGTAAGAGACAAGGCTTTCGCCCCTATGTAATGCTTGCCATTCATACTAAGATTCTGTCACCTCCAAAGGTGATAGCGTCCCCGTCTTCCGTCACCAAATAGTTTGTTTCTGGAGGCATGCTTCCGACCAGCGGCACAAGGAGTAATTTATCCTCGCGAGTGATCGTCCAGTTTCCGCCATGCGCAACGGCAATAAACTTCAAAACATCCCGCAGCGTATAGTCATTTGCAGGATAATCAATCGTATAGGCCGGATTCAACCCAGTCCTGCTATCAACCTGGATGCCCATAAGGTCGGCAATTACACCAACGGCATCCGGCATCGGCATGGGGAACTCCAAAGACTGCTCTGGAACCCATATTTTGTCCGCTTTCAGCATAGAGTCATAGGCAACCACTGTCATGATTCCGGTCGGCTTTATAGACCGTTCATCCAGGTAAAATACGCCAAGCTGCTCCCATTGGTTATTGACCAGTGCATAAGGAATCATCTTTGCCATCGTCGGAATAACTGTTTTCTGCCGGAACACAATTTTCAAAGTAGCTTCACATGCGTTTCCGATGCCAAGCTGATCAAACAGCGGTCGCTCTATATTGGCAGACCGGATGTCCGCATCTGTGTATTCCGTATTGTCAATGACAACTTTATATCGCATAGCTCACTTCTCAATCAGCGGAAATGTAATCCCGCTCCACCACTCTGTTCCGTCCGGATGCTTGATAAGGTAGGATGCCGGGTTATTGTTTGCATACATGGTTTTTGTAACCGTACTCCCCATTTGCGGGTCGTAATATGTAACCGAAACCCATTCCGGCATAATAGCGGAAAGTACAATACTTGCCTCAACCGATTTGAGCGGGCGGCAGGTCACATCCAGTCGAATCTTCGTTGCCATGCGGTTCCGCTCCAAAGTTCCGTCCAGCATGCGGCCCGCGCCTTCCCCGTCCACATCTGATCTTTGCCACTTCAACCCTCCATACGCGATATAAGGAGCAATGTCGGTTCCGTCAATTTTCAGTACCATCCATTTGCCTCCTTATACGCGTTGGAGCGTCTTTCCGTACATTCGGTTTTGTCTGTTCTGATAGGCCGTTACCCGTTCTCCAACCTTGTCGCCGTCCATGTAGACATCTCCGCTGTTTTCCTCGATGGCGGAAATGATCTGCTGTGTAACCGCAATAATTGCATTGATAACTCCTTCGTTCGCAGTTGCTATACCTGAAACAATCTGATCGTTGTTTGCTACCGCTGTCCGGTTCCCGATACGGCCCACTAGCTCAGGGCCTTGTTCTCTGGCAATGAACATTTCGCCGTGGTCCGGAAATCCGCCAAGTGCATAGGTTGAAACATTGATCTTGGGAACAGACATTTTTTCAAGATCGAAAGAGCCTGTTATAGAAAATCGAGGAACCTTCACTTTAACGCCTGTAAATAAATTTTCTAGCGAAGTCCTGACAGCAGGTTTTGCGCTTTCAATTCCTGTTTTTATATTGGAAACGACATCTGTTCCGAACGTTTTCATAGTATTGTAGGCAAGAAAAGCGTTCTCAGATACGCCATCAGAGAAACCAACTACCAACTGTTTACCAACTTCTTTCAAGTTGGTAAACATATCGCTGGCAAGGCTTATATTGCTGCTTCCGTCTATGTTCAGTTTTAAGCTGTCCATAAGTGAAATATAATCAGATGTCAGATCAATTGCTTTCTCAATCTCGGGATTAGCAATTTGCAACTTGGCGTTCAAGGCTCGTGTGTCTGTTGTGATGTCTTCTACATCACCAGTCAAAGCTTGAATGGGATTCCCCGCAAATAGCCTCTGGAACCCGCTCACAATACTATCCCAAGTAATGCTCCCCATGCTATCGGTATAGGAAGAAATTTCACCTGCAAAATCTCCCATAAAATCCACAAAATCAGACACATCATTTGTGAGTTGCGGTAAAGTTTCGTTTAAATTACGAAGGGAGGGCGCGAGATTAAAATTCAGTTCGTCAGCCACATCGACTAAACTTTCTGTGAATAGAACAAATGCTGCTGCAAGTTCTACTAAAATCGCAGTTCCTAACCCAATCGCAACAGGGAGAAGACCTACACTTGCAACCGTAGCTGCGCCAAGTGCCGCAGTCACAACACCAATTCCAACCAGTAACGATGTCCCAAGCGCAATCCCGGAGGCTATCGTTTCCCCATTGTCCAGAACCGGTTGCCACGCCTGACCGATTTCATCCAGGCCCTTTCCGATAGCCCAGATTTCAACGATGAATAACCCGGTTGCCACGCCCAGCTCAAGCAGAATTGCGGTTCCGATTCCAATATTGATAGCTGCTGTTGCTCCCAAGGTTCCAAGACCATAGGTGGCAAGCCCGACAGCCGCAATAGCCGTTGTGCCAAGCCCGACTCCTGCCGCAACCGTGGCACCGTTGTCAATAACCGGCTCCCATGCCTTCCCGACTTCCTCTAACTCCTGTCTCTTATACACATCTCCGAGCCCACGAGACGCTACGCTATCTCGT
>OJQI01001233.1_pt1 | contig 11599 bp, 12 predicted proteins | sample 1598711 | NCBI WGS metagenome assembly OJQI01 (sample SAMN03922505, study PRJEB24848) | human gut metagenome | isolation source: stool sample | host: Homo sapiens | place: Germany | collected 2011-11 | reverse complement strand
ACCGCATGAGCCAGATAACCCTTACCTTCGAGGCGGGCGACGGCGTGGATTTCAGTATGATCAAGCCTGAACGTTACACGCTGGACGGATTGATACTCACCGGTACGTTCAACACGGCCGACGGTATTGCCACCGCAGACGACGGGGCACAGGCCGAAACGCTGGCCATGGAGCTGGCAGACGGCAACCTCACGTCATCGGTCATCCTCTTCCCGCAGACAGCTGCATCTCTGCCATTGACTGTGAATTACAGAAGTCAGAATTATCGTGCCACGCTCACCGTGCCCGAAGGCGCACTGCAGGCGGGCAACAACTATACCTATACCGTCAAGGTACGCAACAAAAACCTTGAAGTCAGCGAAGCCACCATTGCAAAGTGGAACGATATAGACGGCGGAGAAGTGGGCGCTGACCTGTAAGACAATGAAGAATTAAGAATGAAGAATTATGAGACATAGATTATTTATCCCCGCAGCCACCGCGCTGCTGATAGCCCTCACCGCCTGCACACAGGACGAACTGGCGGAAGGCACGCTGCCCGAAGGTGAATATCCCGTAGTCATCCGTGCCACCGGACTGTCCGTAGAGGCAACGCCGCTGGCAACCCCATCAACCCGTGCCACCGTGGACGGCGACTGGCAGGGCGTACAGACCGTGGCACTCAAGATGGGCGACGCGGTAAAGGAATACACCGTGACGGCCACGGATGCCGACGGATACAAGAGTGCCACGCTCTCACGCGAGAACGACCCGCACTACTGGACCAGCCGCGACCCGATTACCGTATCAGCATGGTGGCCCCTCGACAAGGCAGACATCACACAGATGCCTGCCGTGAAGGTGGCGGCTGACCAAAGCAAGTTGGCAGACTTCCAGAACAGCGACTTTATCTCTGCTGAAAACCAGACGGTAAAATTTGACGACCCGACTCTTGAATTTACCCACCGCACGGCACGCGTGGCAATCGAACTGAAACCCGGTACGGGATTCACGAGCGTGGACGGTGCCACGGTGAGCCTCGTGAGCCTGTCCGCCGATAACGGCAACCCGACCGCCATCCAGACCTACCACGCAAGCGGCAACAGCTACGAGGCACTGACCGCCCCGCAGACCGTTGCGAAAGGCGAGCCGTTCATCCGCGTGGAACTTGGCGGCGGCAACTTCTACTTCCGCCCGCAGAACGACGTCGTGCTGGAGGCGGGCAACCGCTATAAATATACCGTCAACGTCAATGCCACGGGGCTGACGCTGGCAGGCTGTGAAATCGGCAAATGGGACGACGGCGGCGGCGAGAGCGGCGCAGCCGAGGATTTGGGCTACAACTACGACACCACCACCAAGACCTACACGGTCTATAACGCAGACGGCCTGCTGGCATGGGCGGAAGCCGCAAAGAGTGATCTCAGCTTCAACTGCACCCTGACTGCCGACATCGACCTGACGGGCAAGAAGTGGACACCGATAGGTAAAGGCACCACTTCTGAATCCGGTTACCAAGGCACCTTCGACGGACAGGGACACCGCATCACGGGGCTGGCCATCACTACGGACAATCCGCAGGGTGAGAGTGCTGCGTTGTTCGGCGGTATCGGCGGCAACGGCGAGGTGAAGAACCTGCAACTGGTGGATGTGGACTACGATGTGCGGCAAAACGGTGTGGCCGGTGGCATAGCGTGGAGCAACTTCGGCACCCTCACCGCCTGCTCCGTAACGGGAGATATTTCTGCAACAGGAGGATATGTCGGCGGCATTGCGTCTTCCAACTTCGGTAGCATTATTGGCTGTTGGTTCGATGGAAATTTAACGTCAGGCATTGGTAATGGCGGAATCGCTGCTCTCAACTATAGCACCATCACCGCCTGCTATTATGGTCAGAATGGGTATCCCGGAGTAGCAATTAACGATGGCACCGATGATACGCATCGAATAGACTCCGGCGACTCCTGGCAGCCAGCCGTCGATGGCATGAAAGCCGCCCTCACCGGCAACGACTACCAATGGGCACTCGGTACCGACGGTCTGCCCGTACTGCAAAAGAAACAATAACAACCCCTAAACAACACGCATCATGAAACGAACAACCATTCATATATCCGCAGCCCTCGCCCTGCTGCTCGGCTTTGCCGCCTGCACGCAGGACGAAGCGGGCTTCCTGCCGGAAGGGGCGGAAGGCACACCCGTCGTCTTCACCGCCACGGGGCTGAACCCCGACGCGACAGCCACCGCAGGTACCCGTGCCCCCGTGGACGGCAACTGGGAAGGGGTCTCTTTAGTGGGCGTCCTGATTGGCGGCACGGTGAAGGCATACAATGTGACGCCCTCCACCTCCGACAACACCGGCGCCACGCTGACCTCCGATGACCCGCACTACTGGACCAACCACGATAACATCACCGTCACGGCGTGGTGGCCCTACACCGCTGGGGAGACAACCCCGCCTGCCGTGGTGGTAAAAGCCGACCAAAGTGCCCGGAAGGACTTCGAGGGCAGCGACCTCATCGTGGCCGAGGAACAGACGGTGAGCTACGGCAACCCCACACTCCGCTTCACCCACCGCACGGCGCGGGTCACCGTCATCCTGACGGACTACACCGAGGAGCGGATGTTCGTGCGGCTGACAGGCCTCTCCACCGAGAACGGCAACCCCGCCCAAATCACCCCGTATAACAAGGGCGGTGACACCTACACCGCCCTCGTCGCCCCGCAGACGGTGGCGGCGGGCACGGCCTTCATCACCTGCAAATTCACCAACGGCAAGGTCTTCGTCTATAAGATGAAGGAGGCTACCGACTGGCAGGCGGGCGAGGAATATACCTACACCGTCTCCCTCGCCGCGGCATACCCCGGCTATACAGACGACGGCAACGGCAACTACACCGTGACCTCCGCCGATGGGCTGAAAAATGTAGCCAAGCTGGTGAACGAAGAGGGCAAGACCGACATCAACATCACCCTTGACACAGACCTCACCCTGACGGGAGAGTGGACGCCGATAGGCACTGAAAGCCAACCATACACCGGCACCTTCGACGGCAATGGCAAGACCATCACGGGGCTGACTGTTACGGGAAGTGACCGATATACGGGTCTGCTCGGCTTCATCAAAGGCACGGTGAAGAACGTGGTGCTGACAGAAATAAACATAACAAGTGGCACGTTCGTCGGCGGCGTGGCGGGATGGAGCTTTGGCGGCAACATTGAAAACTGCTCGGTGTCGGGCAGCGTCAGCGGCACGGTGTATGTCGGCGGTGTGGTGGGTGTTCAAATAGGCGGTTCCATCACCGGATGCAGTTCCTCGGCCACAGTGAAGGGAACGCAGCGGGCAGGCGGCGTGGCAGGTGCAACGAATTCCGGTGCCACCCTGGCCGCCTGCTATGCCACGGGCGACGTGACCGTTGAAAACGACGGTACGAACAACTCCCATGCCGGCGGCGTGGTGGGATACAACGGAGGTGGCACCCTGACCGCCTGCTATGCCACGGGCAGCGTGACCGGTAGCGGAAGCGGCACCATCTATGTAGGCGGCGTAACGGGAAGCAACAATTTAGGCACCCTGACCGCCTGCTACCATGCCAAAAGGAATATCAACGGTCCGAACGGAACCACAGGCGGCGTGGTGGGACGGAACTTCAAGGACTCCATGATTGGTGGCGGTATCATCACCGCCTGCTACTGGGGAGACAACGGCCAGACACAAGGCATCGGTGAAGACCAGGTAGGCACCGGCGGAACCACACAGGTGACGGACGGTAACTGGTCAGGAGCCAAGGATGCCATGAACGCCGCCCTGAAGAATGCGGGCTCAGCGTGGTCTTATACAACAGGCGAGGACTTCTTACCCACACTGGAACAAGGGCAACAATAAAAGCCGGGTCCAAAGTTCGGCTGACAGAGATATAGAACAGTAAATTACAGGGCATTATGATACGCAAGATACTGACAACTTACGCTGCACGGCTGGATGAATATCTGGCCCGCTCACACCGGCAGCCCGAAGGGGTGGCCGAGGTCGGGCTGATAGGCTCTGCCGGCGAGCAATGCCCCAACAAGCTGGTGGTCTCTCTCGTTAATCTGGAACGGGAAGCCAGCGGCGATGGCGGCTATATGCAGCGTGCCGCAACCGGCTATGCCGGTAGACGTCAGCCGCTGCTGCTGAACATGCACATCATGATGGCGGCAGTATATGAAGACAAACGGTATGCCGAAGCGTTGTCAGTATTGTCCGATGCACTCACTTTCGTTCAGTCGCTGCCTCGGTTCGAGGTCGGCAATGAAAGTTATACTTTGGAACTGGTCCCCATGTCCACTACGGATCTGCACAACATCTGGACGACCATGGGAGGACAGTATTACCCTTCGTTCATCTGCAAGGTTCGCGGACTGACAGTGGATTCCACCGAAATCATGTCCGGCAGCAGCATGGCAGGAACTACGGATGTAAAAACATAAATGTAATCAAAAGTTAGATATATGGGCACTTATCGACCGTTATACAGCTTTCGTGTGGAGCACGACTACTATGACAATCTTGCCTGTCGTGCCCTCGCTTTCCGGCTCAAAGCCGGTGGGGTCGATTTGTGCCGGCGAAGAGGACTGCTGTTCAGACAGACAGCGGTCAACGAGTGGACACTGTTGTATGACTGCGACAGTGCGGGGGTGGACACCTCTTCCGACAAGGTCGAAGCGGAACTCTGCATTACGGATCCGGCTTTCGTCCTGTTCACGGATTGGGCGGCACTGCGCCCCGAAAATGCCTATACCCTGGAGTTGCCTGCATCACGCGATACGGTCGAGGCGGCAGAAGCCATCCGCGAATCCGCCGACAGAAGGCGTATCGGCAGCGGCTTCTGTTCGGTAAGCATCCTGATGACGGAGAAAATCCTTGCAGCCGCACAGAAAGAAAAACACAAGACCTGCACGCTTCGTTTCCATGCCCCGCAATGCAAATGGGAATACCTGCTGGTGCCCCGCGATGGAGGCAGCCCTGATCCCAGGCAATGCCGGATGGAAGAACAGGGCGGCACGATGGCGTTCACGCCGTTCAAGACATTCAAAGCATACGGGCTGGAAGTGCTTCGCACCGTTTCACAGGAGGCTGTCCCCATGAAGGAACACTATGCCTGCAAACTCAAGGTATTCTCTTCAACTTCAGGAGGCGGACGCAGGCAGGTATTACTCAAATACGTCCCGCCACCGGAACCGGGCAAGTTTCTGGATGCGGAACCGGGCCTGCTTAGGCAGGTCTGCTATCTCTAATAAACTGAATATACCAGATAACTGATTGTCTAACTATTTAAAACAAAAGCGTATGGCACAAATGAAGACACCAGGCGTTTACATCGTAGAGAAGAGCGCCTTTCCAAACTCGGTAGTCGAAGCCGCTACCGCTATCCCTGCTTTCATCGGCATCACGGAGAATGCACAGAACGGTCCTGATTCATTAAGCGGAAAGCCGTGGAAAATCACTTCCATGACGGAGTTCCAGCAGTATTTTGGAGGGGCACCGTCACCGGTATTCACACTTTCCGTAGGCGAAGCCCCGGTGGAGGATGAGAAGGTTCTCTTTTCCATCCCTTCATCGGACGGCACGAAAGCCCTCAAAGTGGCGGATACGGAAAACCCGTTCTCACTCTATTACAACATGGTGATGTTCTTCGCCAACGGTGGCGGCACCTGCTACATCGTGTCTGTAGGCACATACGCTGAAGGTGCGCCGGTGGACAAGGAGAAGGTGGTGGCAGCGCTCGCCGCACTGGAGAAGGAACAGGAAATCACGATGGTTGTCGTTCCTGAAGCCGCATCCACACCGGACTGCAAGGACATCCAGGGACAGATGCTGGCACACTGCGGAAAGATGATGAACCGCTTCGCCATCCTCGACGTACAGCCCAAGGCCAAGGCCAACGAGGTGATGTCGGAACAGATAGACAAGTTCCGCACGAACGTGGGAGCAAACTTCCTTTCCTATGGAGCGGCGTATTATCCGTGGCTGAATACCTCCGTACTTTCCGACAAGGACATTGACGGTTCCGTACTGGTATGGGATAAGTCTTCTACACCGGACCTGACACCGTTCTTTGCCCCGGGCTCGAAGTTCCCGAAGTATTTTGAAGAGACCTACTCCGATATCGCCGCCGGCAAGAAGGTCGTAAAACCTGCCGTGACAGACGAAACCGGAGCGGAAACGGAACCTGCCGAGACTGCGGACTGCACACCGGACGAAATTGCGGCCATGAAGAACAACCTGCACAATGCCCTGCTGCAGAACCTTCCGGGCTATCAGTACATCGTCAACCGTGTGAAAGACAGGCTGAACCTCCTTCCTCCGTCAGCAGCGATGGCAGGACTATATACCATGGTGGACAATACGCGCGGCGTATGGAAGGCTCCTGCAAACGTGTCCGTCAACTACGTGAACAGCCCGACGGAAAACATTGACAACGCACAGCAGGAAGACCTGAACATGCCGATGAACGGTAAGGCGGTGAACGCCATCCGCACATTCCCGGGCGAAGGCATCAAGGTATGGGGAGCCCGTACACTCGACGGCAACTCGCAGGACTGGCGGTATGTGAACGTGCGCCGTACGATGATTTTCCTCGAAGAGTCGGTCAAGAACGCAGCCAAGGCGTATGTGTTCGAGCCTAATGTGGCGGCTACCTGGATGAATGTGAAATCCATGATTGACAATTTCCTGCGCAGCGTATGGAAACGTGGCGGACTTGCCGGTTCCACTCCGGAAGATGCCTACGAAATCCATGTAGGGCTGGGCGACACAATGACAGCGAATGACATCCTTGACGGAATCATGCGCGTTACCGTACTGGTGGCCATCACCCGTCCGGCCGAGTTCATCGAAATTACCTTCCAGCAGCAGATGCAGAAGAGCTGATATGACAGATAAATTCAGTTATTAACATTTTAAAACCTAAGATATTATGGCAGAAGACGGATCAGCACAGAGCGCTACCACGTGGCCCGTGCCGGAATTTCATTTTAGCGTAGAGATCTCCGAGGTAGGAAAAATCTCCTGCAAGGAGGTGTCCGGACTCGATATGGAGTTCGATGTAATAGAGTACCGATCAGGCGACATGCCAGGATTCACAAAAATCAAAATGCCTGGGCTGAAGAAGAGCGGTGATGTAACTCTTAAAAAGGCAATGTTCAAGGACGACAAGAAGTTATGGGACTGGATCAACACTGTAAAGATGAACACCATCAAGCGTGCCAGCGTCACAGTGGCCCTGCTGGACGAGAGCGGCAGTCCTGTACAGAGCTGGAAACTCACCAATGCCTGGCCGAAGAAATATACCGTAGAGGGCTTCAAGGCCGACGGCTACGGCGTGTCAATGGAAACCATCGTACTCGCCCATGAAGGTGTGACACCGGCATAATGTAAACCTTAAAAAACGAACAAGCATGGCTTCTGACTCAAATACATGGAAACCTCCTGTACTATTCCACTTCCGGGTGGACTTCCAATGGGAAGGAGGAGACAAGGCATCCGCCTCCTTTGCGGAAGTGGACGGCTTGAGTCAGGAGCTTGTGCTTGATGACCATACAGTAAAATCTGATTTGACTCCCGGCCATCCCAAAGGCGTTAAACCTGCTGACATTGTACTGAAGCGTGCCATTGAGCCATTGAATGAGAAAATAACTGCATGGTTGAAGGACTGTTTCAATTTTCGAGATACAGGGTGGATAGATACGTGTACGGTTATTATATCCTTGCTCAACGAAAAAAACGAGATTGTTGCAAGATGGGTCGGTGTCCGCTCCATTCCCGTAAAATGGCAGATAGCCAGTCTGAATGCAAGTAAAAGCGAAATAGCAACTGAGACAATTACTCTTAGACATACACAACTGATAAGGAACAAATAATGCCGATTGTGATAAAGGAAATAGAAGTAAGTACTATTGTCGAGAAAAAGGTCATCATTCCGGCAGAGATTCCTGACAGTTTCTATGAGAAACTGAAAGAAAAAATCATAGAAGAATTGTCAGAACGGGAAAAGTATATATCACCGGAAAGAAGTAAGGAACGATAAAAACGATTGCTATGCAGAAAATTATACTGAGTGCCTATACAGACAATCAATTCAAAGATGAGCATGGCTCGCCATTGAAATTTCCAATAGACCCCGAACAGATTAGTTTGGGGAAGAACATCCTTTACCGTGAAGACAAACAGCTTGGCAATACAGGTGGTAACATACGTTTTGAAAGATATGGTCCGACGACACTTTCCCTGAATTTCGTCATAGATTGTTCGGGAGTGGCGGAAGGAATCGAAAAGGGAGAACGTGTATATGATAAGGTGAAAGAAATTACCGATCTGCTCTATATTTATAAGAACAAAGGACACAGCCCTTCGTATGTCATGGTCTCATACGGTGAACTGCTTTTCAAAGGAAGACTCGCACAGATGGGTACAAAGTACACTATGTTTACCACGAAAGGCATACCCCTGCAGGCCAAGATTGAACTTTCATTCAAAGGGTATATGTGTAGTGAGGAAGAACGCAAGAAGTATTCCAAACAGTCTCCCGATATGTCACAACTCATTACCGTGAAGGCTGGAGAAACCTTGCCATACCTCTGTCACAAGATATACGGTGATTCGCTGCTTGTGCGTGAAGTGGCAAGGTTCAACAACCTTGACGGATTCAGGAATATACCGGCAGGAACGGAACTGCTGTTCCCGCCGCTCAAAAAAGAATGAACAAGCTATTGTAAACCAGTAGAAAATTAATTATAATATGGCCGACTCTCCATCGAAATATGCAGACCGTATCCTTGCCTGGACAGTTTACGCAGGCGGTACCAGGCTCGACGGTTCCTACGAACTCGTTTCAGTCAAAATACGTCTTGAACTGAACCGTATCGGCAAGGCCACCCTCTGCTTCAACGCCGGGGACATGGATGCCCAGACTTTCGATGAGAGTGATTCGGACAGTTTCAAGCCCGGGAATGCCATCCGCATTGACGCAGGCGACCTGAACGACCAGAAGACCTTGTTCGAGGGCATCATCATGCAGACAGCCATCCGCATCGGGAAGGGACATCGTTCCATGATGGTGGTGGAATGCCGCGACAACGCATGGCCCGCCACGCAGGGACGGCACAACCGTATCTTCGAGAAAAAGAAGGATGCGGACATGATCAGGGAAGTGCTGAAGGATTATGGAAGCGTATCGGTGGACAGTACGGACTACCAGCATCCTGAAATGGTGCAATACTATTGTACGGACTGGGACTTCGCACTCTCCCGTGCCGATGCCTGCGGAATGTTCATCCTGACCGTGGGAAAGGACATCAAGGTGTTCAAACCGAAAGTAAGCGCGTCACCCGTACTGACCGTCACCTACGGCAACGACCTGATAGATTTCGATGCCGGACTTTCGGCAGGCGACCAGTATTCCGGCTATGATGCCGTGTCATGGAATCCGGAAGAACAGAAGCAGGTCAAGGCGTCCGCATCCGCACCGTCACTGAACAGCCAGGGCGACCTGAAGGCGGGTGACCTTTCTGCCGACGGCAACATGCTGCTCCAGACGGATGCCCCGACCGACAGTTCCGTGCTGAAGGCATGGGCGGACAGCATGGCATTGAAGGCCGGACTTGCCCGTTATCACGGCACGTTCAGCTTCTATGGTGCCGCCGAAGCCGTACCGGGCTGTATCATCGAACTGAAGGGTCTCGGCAAACGGTTCAACGGGAAGGCTTTCATCGGCTCCGTGACCCATATCATCGAGAAGAACGAGTGGATTACCAAAGCCGGAATAGGTATCAGTCCCGGCAACATCACCGACGAACCGGATGTGGTAAGTCCGCCGGCAGCAGGGCTGCTTCCGGGTATGGAAGGACTGCACACGGCTGTGGTGAAAAAACTGGACGGCGACCCGCTGAAGCAATGCCGCATACAGGTGGAACTGCCATGGATGGACGGAAAGGAAAAACTGCTTTGGGCACGCCTGTCAACCCTTTACGCCACAGGAGGTTCAGGTTCCTTCTGGCTTCCCGAGCCGGATGATGAGGTGCTGGTGGGATTCGTGAACAACGACCCGACGCACCCGGTAATTCTCGGAAGCCTGTACGGGAACAAGCATAAGCCTCCCTACGAATACGAAGCGAAGAACAACAGGAAAGCCCTCGTCACACGCGAGAAAATGCGCATTGAGTTCGACGAGGAGAAGAAAATAATAACGGTCTCCACACCCGGCAACAACAAGGTGGAAATCAACGACGACGGGAAATCCATCACCTTGTCCGACCAGAACGGCAACAGCGTCAAGATGGACAAGAATGGTATCTCGCTCTCGTCTGCCAAAGACATAAAGCTGACGGCAAAAGGCAACATTTCAATGGATGCCACGATGAAACTCAGCGGCACAGCCAAGCAGGATGCCAGTCTCGAAGGCATGAATGTCAAAGTGCAGGCTAAAATAGGCGCTACCGTCAAAGGCAACGCCACGGCAGAAGTTTCTGCCAGCGGCCAGACCACCATTAAAGGTGCGATGGTAATGATAAACTAAAAAAGAAAGGAGGACAATATGCCACCGGCAGCAAGACTTACAGACATGCACACCTGTCCCATGCAGACTCCGGCATTCCCATCGCCGATACCGCATGTGGGCGGCCCTATTACAGGCCCCGGAGTCCCCAACGTATTGATCGGTAAACTACCTGCGGCAGTCGTGGGCGATATATGCGTCTGCACCGGTCCTCCGGACACGATTGTCAAAGGTTCCGCAACGGTTTTTATAGGCGGGAAGCCTGCCGCCCGCATGGGCGACACGACGGCACACGGCGGCGTCATCGTAGCCGGATGCCCCACGGTACAGGTAGGAGGATGATTGCTGCGGAGGTCACCGTAAAAAATGCGCTGAAGGCCCCGAAAATCATTTTCACGCCCAAGCAAAAGATGCATGATGCCGCCAACAAGGTGGAACAGAGCATTGACAAGGGCACGGTAACAACGTCATCCTCCGGCAGCAACAACGAAGGCGGTGAAGGCACTTTCGGCTAAGCCAAGCATTAGGAGCGGCCGCCACTTCGGGCGGCTGCTCCCTAAAGTGTTTTAATTGAGTAATAATCTTAAAAAATTGATGGATATGTATGAGGCAAGACAGAATAAAGAGAAGGTTAGTAGGAGGATTGATAAATATTGTACTTCTAATAAATTATTACAATCCCAAACAAATAAAGGTACAATACAAAATTATATTGATAATTATCGAAAACCTCCATTTTGTCATTTTGAACAAAAAAACATACAGTGCTACACAGAGATTGTATCTAATGTAAATGGTACTAATCCAATGGATGACAACAACTCTCAAGCATATCATAATTGGAGACTAATATCAAATCAAAAAGGCATTATACCGTTAAAACAAGGATTGAGGCCTATTTATAACTTAATGCGCCACGGCGGGACCGGCATAGGACCTGAAAGTTGTAATGCAGTAGCAGAATATTGTTCACCATATTACGGTGGTATGTTTTATACTGCTATTGGCAATTCTTACGCGCAACAAGCAGGGGTACCTGTCTCTTATACACATCTCCGAGCCCACGAGACGCTACGCTATCTCGT
>OJQI01001229.1_pt1 | contig 11650 bp, 7 predicted proteins | sample 1598711 | NCBI WGS metagenome assembly OJQI01 (sample SAMN03922505, study PRJEB24848) | human gut metagenome | isolation source: stool sample | host: Homo sapiens | place: Germany | collected 2011-11 | reverse complement strand
TATCGTCGGCAGCGTCAGATGTGTATAAGAGACAGTTGTAGGAAAGTCGCATTGAGTCAATAAGACCTGCGATTCCTCTTAAAAACGGAAGCTTAAAAAGCTTACATTTTGAGGGAATTGTGTTTATGCTTATATCCTCGCTGTAAATCTTGTCGGGTGCGGTACGAACACACACGGTTGTGCGTTTCGGACCTCTCATCATAATGCCTTCAATCAGGGCGCTGCCGCCGATTGAGGTGATTTTTTTAGTAGTATTTTTAGCCATTAGCTGTTCCTTTCTGTATTAGGCTGCACAGAGAAATAAGATTAAAGCTTAATGTTTTCGGGAAGTGAGTTTTCACTGCCCTCTTTATACACAGGGAAGGTGAGCGTTACGGTTGTGCCGACACCCTCTCCGCTTTCGATATCAAGTGAACCGTTGTGGAGGTTCATAATCTCATCGGCAACCGCAAGTCCGATTCCCGAACCGGCATGATGCATATCTATTTTATAAAAACGATCAAAAATATTACGAATATGTTCGGCAGAAATCATCGAACCAGTATTAGATACAGTAAAACGAATCCAACGGCTATCATCTTTTGTCAAGGTGGACAAACGGACGGCAACTTTTCCATTTTCCGGCGTAAACTTAAAAGCGTTCGACAGAAGATTAAAATAAATCCGTTCCAACTTCTCCACATCGGCTTGTGTATGATAATTCGAATCCGGCATATTATCGAAAGAGAAATGGATATGCTTCTTACGGGCTGCCGTCTGGAAAGATTCATTCCACCCTTCAAAAGAAGAAAGGATATCTACCGAAACAGGAGTATATTCCATTTTTCCGTTCTCATATTTACGGAAGTCCAGAATCTGATTGACCAAGCGCAAGAGAATATTTACGTTACGCTGAATGAGCAACAACATCCGGTGCTGGTCTCCGGTCAGCGTTCTGTCTGCCAATAATTGTTCCACAGGATCAGCAACCAAAGTCAGAGGGGTACGGAAATCATGAGAGATATTCGTAAAGAAAACCAGTTTGGCATGAGTCGCTTCTTCCAGTTGATGCGACAGTTGAATCAGTTGGTCACGCTGTTCCTCCAATTTATCCCGCTGTTCTTCGAGTTGCTTCTTCTGTTCTGATAATTCCCTATTCAACCGGTTCTTGGAACGGAGAGATTTATAAACGACAAGTAGCAATCCGGCCACCAATAACAGAATCAACAAACTTCCATACATGATAACCTGCTGGGTAGCTACCCTTGAAAGATAACCACTGATACGTCCGTTCAGTGTTTCGATTTTTTGGTCGAGTTCTGAAATATGAGTAGTCTGAAGTTGCATGATATGCGCATTGGTACGGTCGACAACAGCCGTATTCATCACCGTTTCGCGAGGATAAGATTTCTTTTCGAGAATGTTCATTGCCAGTTGCAGTACTTTATCTCCATTGGTAGGATAAATGAAAGTCGCGTCCAATACACTATCGAGCACGAGTTCCAGACCATTTCCCTTACCAGGCAGGGCGTCAATGCCTACAAAAATCATTTCTTTTTCCCGTCCGGCTTTTTTGGCGGCCTGATAAGCTCCCGGAGCTATTCGGTCATTATGCGCATACACAGCATCAATCTTCGAGTGACGTCGAAGCATACTGTCCATTTCTACTTCTGCCGGCCCACGCTCCCAAGCCGCATCTGCTTTATCAATCAGCTTTATCTCGGGAAAATGACTGATAGCAGCCATAAATCCCTGATGACGTTCCATGGCGGGAGTCGAGCCACTTAACCCAGTCAGTTCAACGATATTACCTTTCCCTTTCAGGCGGGAAGCGATATAATTGCCTACCGCACGACCGATTTCATAATTATCCGCACCAATATAAGCAGTATATTTATCCGAAAGAATTTTCCGGTCGACCGTGATGACCGGAATTCCTTTCCGGTAAGCCTCCTCAACAATTGGAGTCATGGGGGCAGCCTCATTAGCTGAGATGATCAGCAAATCCACTCCCTTATCCATAAAGTAATGAATATCTTCCGCCTGTCTGCGGTTATCATCACCGGCAGAACGTATCTCGACAGATACACCATCATAGAACATCGCTTCACGAAGTATCTCATCATTCATCTTATGTCGCCACGAATCATCACTACATTGCGCCACACCGATACGAAAACGGGGAGTATCCTGCCGACACGCCGTTATCCCAATAAGGCAAAGCAGTATTGCCGTCCAACGAAAATATCTCATAGCACTGTGCTTTTCTTTCTTCATCGTACCTCTTACCATACAAAATCCTATTCTATATCGGGATAAAGATAATGGTTTTCTTTCAAAAGAACACAAAGAACAGATTGAATAAGACGGAAAAAGTTCTCCATATCTGTTATATCCGTTAATCTCATTTTACCGCCAGTAGCTTGCTTTTTCAAAGCATACGTTATCAAAACAGAACCTCTCAAAGCATAACATTTAACTTTGAGAGGTTCTACATAGATAACAGATACTGATTCAATCTGCCAATATGTAAAATAGGATTATAATAGTCTGTCTTTCAACACCTGCGGCAGTTCCGGCATCGCCCCGCTCTGCGTACAAACGTAAGCAGAGACTTCCACAGCCAGTTTGTGTGCTTCGGGCACCGGCTTTCCATTCAATATGGAAGCACAGAAGGCAGCCGTAAAGGAATCGCCTGCACCTACCGTATCGGCCACGGGGACTTTCGGAGTCTCCTGGAAGGAAACAACCCCCGGAGTAAATACATAGCTGCCATTGATGCCGCAAGTCAGAATCAGCATTTTCAGGTTGTATTTAGCTAACAGAATCCAGCACTTATCCTGCAAGTCAATGCCCGGATAACCGAACATACGACTGATAGTCACCAGCTCTTCATCGTTTATCTTCAAGACATTACAACGTTGGAAAGAGTCACGCAACACTTCTTTGGTGTAGAAGTCCTGACGGAGATTGATGTCGAATATCTTTAATTGTCCATCTATCTCGGGCATTGTATCCAAGAAACGATTGATAGTGGCACGGCTTGCTTCGTTGCGCTGTGCCAGTGATCCGAAACAAACGGCACGTGTGTTCAGCGCCAAACGTTTCAGTTCGTCCGTGAAAGGAATGTTATCCCAGGCGACACCTTCCTTAATTTCATAGCAAGGCACCCCTTCAGCGTCCAGTGTCACTTGTACTGTACCCGTAGGATAATCTACCCGTTCAATCTGAGTATTCAGTTTCTTTTCCTTGAATACCGACATGATCTCGTCACCCAGTTCGTCATTGCCCACTGCACTGACCACACGGCTGTCAAAGCCGAATTGTGAAACATGATAAGCGAAGTTTGCCGGAGCACCGCCTATTTTCTTTCCTTCGGGCAACACGTCCCAAAGCGCTTCACCCATTCCTACTATTATATTATTCATGATAAACAGAGTTTAATTGATTCTCAAATATAAAATTATTTTCTGATACGGAACGTATAAAACAGCAAATAAAGTACACCGACAGTCATGACGGCAATTGCACCGTTCTGCCCCATTGAAGTGTCCGAAGCCACTCCCATAGCCAGCGGGAACACCGTTCCGCCGAAAAGTCCCATAATCATCAGACCGGAAACTTCGTTTTTCTTACCCGGCAAATAAAGCAATGCCTGCGAGAAGATAACGGAGAACACATTCGAGTTGCCAAAACCTATCAAAGCGATACAAACATAAATGATTGCCTTTTCGTGGAAGATAAACAAGCCAATCATGGCTGCCAACATCATAATAACACTGACAGCGAAGAAAGACTTCGCGGACATCTTGCGCAATATGAAAGATCCGAGGAAACACCCTGCCGTACGGAAAATGAAATAAAGACTCGTTGCAAAAGCTGCATCATCCAATCCCATTCCGATGCGCTCCATTAAAATCTTCGGGGCGGTAGTGTTTGTGCCCACGTCGATACCGACATGACACATGATACCGACAAAGCAAAGCAGGATAAACGGCTTGCCGAGCAAGGCAAGGCATTGTCCGAAAGTAGACGGTTTGCCTTCTTCCTTTTCTTCTTCAATCTGCGTGGCGTTGAGCAGAAGAATGGCGACAACGGCCACTATCATATAAACCGGGAAAAGAATCCGCCAGCCCAAATCGAAAGACGGAATAGCTTGCGTCGCTCCCCACATGGCAATGTATGGTGCCAGAAAAGAAGCAATCGCCTTTACGAATTGTCCGAAAGTCAGGCTGCTCGCCAAGCGGTCACCACGCACGATATTGGAGAGCAACGGGTTCAGAGAAGTCTGCATCAACGCATTTCCGATTCCCAACAGAGAGAAGGAAATCAACATCAACATATAACTGTCACCAAAAACCGGCAACAATAATGAAGCGAATGTCACGAGCAGACTGAGCAATACGGTTTTCTTCTGACCGATACGGCTCATCAACATCCCTGTCGGTACGGAGAAAATCAGGAACCAAAAAAAGACGAGTGAAGGGAAAATGTTTGCTTGTGAGTCCGACAGGCCGAGGTCTGCCTTTACATAATTGGAAGCAATGCCTACCAAGTCAACGAATCCCATGGCAAAGAAACATAGCATCACCGGGATCAGTTTGGAGAGAGAAGAGTTTTTACTGTTTTCCATTGTTATATCTATTATTTTATAAATTCTGTGTCCTTATGGCTTAACCGGTCCGCCCCTACGGGAATAAACCCATTTACCGCTTATACAGTTGATGTTTCATACTGATATAATAGGATGAAAGCTACGGTAATGTTGGTTCGCCACGGCCGTGACGAATTCTTTCCATGGCTGTGGAGAGATCTCTTCATGGCTGTGGAGAGAAGTTACCACGGCCGTGGTGAGGTATTAATACCGTAAGCCTGACAGAAGTATACCGTTGCCTTCAGTGTACTAATCCGTAGGGGTAGACATACTCTGCCGTAGGGAATCAGGAAAAGAGCGCATAGATTAAATGGCAGAAGCTTATTGCTTCAACCGGTAGACGATAAACGAGTCTACCTTGTAGGCTCCGCCTTTGCTGTAAAAATCGATGTGATTGTAAGGTTCCGAAGGGAAGACCTGATTGGTCATTGCGAAACGCCCACCGTCACCAAATGCTTCCACGCTTGATTTATCTACAAACAAATGAAGCTTCAGCTCATTCTTACCGCTTTCAACAGCTGTCCACGTCAGTGCCGGGAAATTCTCGTTGAAGCCGACATCACCACTTTTACGACGGTCCATAGAGAATCTATTCTCTTTCATATCATATTGCATATCCACTTCTTCGCCCTTGTCATTGTAAAGACGGAAGCCGATAACGTCCGCATGCAGGTTCTTGATAGACAGTTCTATTTCGTAAGCGCCTTCGTTGACCGGAATCATTTCTTTTACCGTACGTGTTCCGTTCACTCTGAACGAACGTTTCTTTGAGATGTCACGCAGTTTCTGCAATTCGGGAGATGGGGCAGATTGAAGATAAGTCTCACCGCCGACGGTAAAGAGACCCAAATCGCGGGGAACGGAGTTCGGACTGCGGTATTGGGAAGTCGGAACATCGTTGGCATATTGCCAGTTGCTCATCCATGCAATAGCGATACGGCGGTTGTCGGGAGCATCGCTCCAAGTCACGGTTGCATAATGGTCTTTTCCCCAGTCCATCCATTTGGTTTTGGAGGGAGATTCGTTTACAAATTCTTTTCCGTTGAAGGTTCCTACAAAATATTGAGTGGCACTTCCTCCGAACGGACCGCCGGGATTCAAATTACAAAGCAACACCCACTTCTTTTCATTCGTCCCTTCTACCGGAAGTTCAAACAAATCGGGACATTCCCATACGCCACCATGTGCGCCCTGGCCTTCTCCGAAACTGCTTTCGTACGTCCAGTCTTTCAGATTGGGAGAAGAAAAAATCTGCATCTCCTGTCCTACTGCCAATATCATAATCCAGCGCCGGGTTTCTTTATGCCAAAAGACTTTCGGGTCGCGGAAGTCACGTGCATCGGATGTCAGTACGGGATTGTTCTCATAGCAGGTGAAAGTGCGTCCGTTGTCGGTACTGTAAGCAATGCTTTGTACTTGCCGGTCGCTGTTTTGCGTATAAATGGCGATGATAGCTCCCGCACCGAAACCGGCAGTGTTATCGGTATCGACAACAGCCGAACCGCTGAAGATAGTTCCCAATGCATCGGGCGCAATGGCTACGGGGAGATGTTGCCAGTTTACGAGGTCTTTGCTGATAGCATGTCCCCAGCTCATATTTCCCCATTTGGAGCCGTAAGGGTTGTATTGGTAGAAAAGGTGGTATTCGCCATCCTTGTATACCATTCCATTGGGGTCGTTCATCCAACCGTAAAGAGGTGAGAAGTGATAGGTGGGACGGAACTTTTCGCGGTTGCCGGTATCGAAGGTGTCGGCCAACTTCATCTCCTTGCAGCAAACAACAGAAAGTTTGCCCCGTACAGGGTCGTTCGAGCCCAACTTAAACTTCAATAGTACGTTTTTGCCGGTATAGCCCGAAAGGTCCAGCGGAACGAAATAGTCCACTCTGTTCACCGCCAGACGAACGTCCGCAGCCTTCACCTCTTTATTATTAACGATCATGCTGACACGCACATCAGGCATCACCTCCTCAACGGGGAGAAGCAAATATCGTTGGTTCGTGTTTATCTGTACCAGACAATGCCCTTCGCCCAGGTCCTTGATTATCAAGGAAGGTGCGTCGGCAACAGCGTCCGGAAATGAGAAAATCATCATAGCCAGCATTGCCAATAAGGTCCGTAACTGTTTAAACGAGAATAATACATTCATATCAATATGGTATTAGATTAATTATTAGTATTCATAGCCTTTCATTTGTCACAATGCAAAGATAGGCGTAACGGATAGCTACACCTATCACTTTTGTTTCAAAAGATAGAAAAAATGTTACCTGCCTATTTCTTAGCGCTTAGATAATGCAATATGTTCTTCGTCATGAGCATGATATTATCCTGATAAACGTTCAGATTACTATTCTGGTTCCATTCGTAAGCAGCCAGTCCGAGAGCGATGCAAGTTCCTTGATATTCCGTTGTCGGGGCAAATTCCACCATTCCGGCACAACAATAGTCCGTCACATGACCCCATGTTGCCAAAACGGTAGCGTTATTTTCCTCTTCAAACGCTTTCACCACATTTCCTGCATTGGGGTAAAGGCCGGGGAAACCATAAGAATTCAAATCCCACATACAGTTATGGTCTTCACGCTGTCCGGGACCGATCAACGGGAATGTTTCGTGAGGGAATTGGTCGGAAGTAACCATACCGGTAAAAGCAGGATGCGAGCGATGGTCATACTCCATTCCGATATTGGCATTAATCGTCCAAATGTCTGCACCTGATCCGCCTTCACCGTCTCCAAATATTCCGGGAGCCCGTTCGGTACGTCCCAAAGGTACAACCAACTGAGTCGCATGATTGCTCAGGAACAGGTTTCCACCATTCTTATAATAGGTTGTCAACGCGGCAACCGCATCGGCAGACAAAGGTAACTTGTCCCAGCCGGCTCCAATACCCACACGGTCTATATGTACCCAAATAACATCATAAGCAGAAAGATCCTCGCCAGCCAATGCAGCGGCAGTAATGACTTTGCCATTTACAAACTGTTTCTTGAACCATGTATAGGAGGCCTTTTCATCATCATCTTCTATCTCTTCGGGAGTGTCATACGTTATCACATAAGCTGCGTTCGTCAAGTCCTGCGCTTCAGACGGTTTCACCTTTATATTTTCTTCTGTCACTCCGCAATCTATCACTTCGGACGATTCGCTGACATAAAAGACTTGATTGCTGTTCGTATTTTCTATCGTGAAACTTGCGAAACGGTTATTTTCCCCTTCCGCAGCATTCACAGTCACGGGGTTTTCTATACCGTCACTCCAATCCGCATGAATGGTGTTCGACGTGAAGTGGTTATATTCTCCTTTCACATGAATCACTCCATAGTCCGCCTCTTTGCCATTGAGTTGATTATCGCTCCTGCTTACGGTGAACACGTTGTCACTTATCAGATTGTTTTGCCCGCTTATATCAAAGAAGGTCATTTTGTTTCCTGTAAATTCATTATCCGAGATATTCACCCGGCTGCAACCTGTAAAGCTGGCACAACGGTCATCTTCCGCCGTCAGTTTGTTGTGAGAAAATATCAGATTACTTTCACCGGAGATACGCGCCGCCACACCGCCCTGCGCTGATCCGAAGAGGGAGTTGGTCACCATATTCTGTATGCCGCCGTTCATTTCAATACCATTCACTGCGTCGGTTGCATCTATCCGAGCCAATGTAATGGCATCACATCCCTGGAGTTTAATACCCTGGTACATATTCTCCATTCTGATGTTGAAGAAGTGCAGGCGATCGTTATCGTGCTCGACAAAGATTCCGGTTCCCTGATGATCGGCCTTTCCCACAAGTGTAAGTCCGTTTACCTCCACACCGCTGATACGGTTCTTACGTCCGTCTATATCGGTAACAGGGGCAACGTGTAATGCATATTCGGCATTTCCCAGTATCAGGCGACTTTCCCGGGCATCGGCAGCAGTAGCAGCGACGTCGTCATTCACGCCTTTCAGCGTCACGAAATTGCGGGTGAGCTGAATGGGACTATCCAAACGGAACGTTCCTTCGGGAATAAGTATCGTACCTCCCTCGGGCGGAAGGTCGGCTATTATGGCATTGATGAGGTCGGCACAATCGGTAGAGCCATCAGTCGGAAGCCCGAACTGGGTTATATCTATTATCTTCTGACCGTTACATTCATCACAAAGCGTATAGTTATCGTCATTGCTGCAAGATGTGCCCAATATAAAGAGCAGTCCGCTTATTAAGAATTTATTTATCTTCATGGTGTTATTATATTAATAATGGTATATGATAGGGAGGTTATTCTACTATGCTCACCTTATCGGATGATACACAATTGGAGACTTCGGTTTGTGCGTTCACCAGAAATACCCGATAGCTCTCCAAGTTGTCAACAAAGCAATTCTTGAACACGTTACCGGTTCCCTGTACGGCATTTACAGTCACAGCACCGGCATAAGCCCATTCGCACGACAAGCTATTGGATGCAACCATATTATTGTTGCCCTTTACGTTGATGATGCCAAAGTCATCGCCGTGGTCGAGCAGCTGGTTCTGAACAGCTCCCGTAAGCCAGAAGATGTTCTTATTCACCGTATTATCATTACCGTTCAACACCAGAATACCATTATAGTAGCTCTTGAAATTGTTGCCCTCAATCACACAATTATTACAAGCGTCAAGTACCAGATTTTCACGTCCGTCGGGATAAACCTGATTATTGATGAACGAAAGTTTGTTCACTTCCTGCACCTTGCAAGTAATCCCCGTAGGTTGAGCACCCAATTGGCAGTTCTTCACAACAATATTTTCACCGCCAATCAACTCGATACTATTAGGGAGTTCGCATACCCAGCAATTGACTATCTGCATATTTTTTGCCTGTTCTATCTTAACACCGGTATGCAAATTTATACCGATAATATTAGAAAGCATTCCATTATCGGTCGCGCCGGCAAAGTGTATGCCGATGTTCTTGGCTTCCGTGCCGCCTGACACCATCAGGTTCATAATCTTTACGCCTTTCATGCCCGTCTCCACTTTTATGGCAGCCTCGGCATTACGCGCCACCAATTTACTTCCACCGCCAGGACCCAAGAGGTCATTTATTCCATTCACGTCAATATTGCTGCGCATACCGGGATTCAATCCCTTGATCGTCACATTATGCTTATTGATTACAATGGGAGCGTCAAGTACAAAATCACCTTCGGGAATCACCAATACTCCCCCTTCGGCGGGCAACGAGGCTATTGCACTATTTATAGCTTTCGAACAGTCGGTCTTTCCATCGCCAACAGCTCCGAATGCAGTAACATCACCTTCGATGTCAGTATGGGTACCATAACACAACAGGTTATTGTCATCACTATCGCAAGCCGTGAACATACACAGGCAGAAGGCGCTCATCAAGTATCTTTTTATTTTCATCATATCTATATTTAAGGAGTTTATATTAGTTAAACTTACCATATCCGGGGTTTTGTACATAAGTACCTTCAGAGAAATTATATTGTGCATTGGGAATGGGTAAGTATTCATCCCTGCCACCGATGAAGCGGGTACCGCGATAATAAACACGCTTGTTTTGCTCCACAACGATATAACTGTTCATGGTTTCCTCAGCAATCCCCCAACGTACCAGATCGAAGAAACGGTCACCTTCCATGGCAAACTCCATGCGACGTTCCCAACGTAATGCTTTGCGGGCAAAGTCCTGATTCCAACCTTCAGCCGGATATTCGCCTATCAGGTAATTGGCCGCATTTTGTTCGGGATGCTTAAAGTCCTTCACATAAGGACTATTCTTGGCACGCAGACGAATACGGTTAATAATCTTGCGGGCTTCTTCCAGTCCGGCAGCTTCGCCAATCTCTATCAAGGCTTCAGCCTTCCACAATAATACATCAGCATAGCGGATTATCTGCCAGTTAAGATGAGAGGCTCCCCAAGGCCACCCCTGGAACATATCTTCACTTTCAGGCGAGATGTAAAAGCGCTTGGTGCAGTTAAAGCCATATTCGCCACTGTTACGTATCCAGTTTGCTTTGCAAGGCTCAACTGTGTAAGTTTTCCAGGTAATGCCCGGACGACCGGTAACAAAATCCAGACGGGGATCTACTGTTGCCTCAACGTTAGTGAGCTCATTCCCTTCGTACGTTCCATAATCACTGTTGTTGAAGGTATCAAACAAAGGCAGTCCATAGGCATCTGTCTTATACGCGTTTATCAGATTCTGACTGGGCAGGAAGAATCCGTCGCCACCGTAAGGACCTTTGGGGGCATTGAGCAGGTTGCTCCAATTTATGTTTCCGGCACCTTCGGTTTCATCATCCATCGAATATTGTACGGCAAACACAGACTCTACCCCATTTTCATATTCCAGTTGGTCGAGCTTCTGAAAGTCATTCAAAAGATCATACGCCTTCCCTTGCGCACCTACTTTATCACAAAGAGCCGCTACTTCAGCAAGCAACTGTTTGTCGACAGCAATGACCTGATTATTCTCATCTTGTTGGTAAGCTTGATAAAGTTTGGCTTTGGCAGCGTATGCGTATGCTATGTTCTTGGTGATACGGCCTATTTGGGATTGAGTGTCAGGCAAGTCGTTAGCGGCGTCAAGAAACTCCTGCGCAATCTTGCCAAGAAGTTCTTCGCGGGTAAACTGATTGTTGGGGATGTATTTATAATCATCAATATCCACGTTTTCGTCAAAGTAAGGTACTTGTTTGAAAAGGCGGACCAGTTCGAAGAAAAAATGTGCACGAATCACTTTCATTTCAGCTTTACGGCTCTTAAGTACCGGCAAGGTGTTCTCATCAAGTGTATTCATGACTCTCAATGCACTGTTGCAACGTTGCAAGCAACAATAAAGTTGAAACCATTTTTCATCGGCATTAGCCCATGTAGCATCTATCTTAAAAGTTTCAAGCAGTGTACAAAAGTCACCATCGTTTACACCACCGCCACCTTTATAGGCATTGTCCGAACGTACTTCACCATACGTCCAATTGGTCATCGGTACCCCTGTCTCTTATACACATCTCCGAGCCC
>OJQI01001221.1_pt1 | contig 11703 bp, 7 predicted proteins | sample 1598711 | NCBI WGS metagenome assembly OJQI01 (sample SAMN03922505, study PRJEB24848) | human gut metagenome | isolation source: stool sample | host: Homo sapiens | place: Germany | collected 2011-11 | reverse complement strand
GGGCACTGTCGGCCCATTTGGGATTACAGAAGGTCGGAGGATGCTTTCCGAGCTATGAAGAACATGTGATTGATTTGGGTTCAGGAAATCTTGCTTCCCAGTTGTCTTGGATTTATTATTACCTGAAACCTTCGTTCGATAAGGTAAATCCTTTGATTTCAAAAAGGCTGCGGCATGAATTACAGGTCCGCATCCTCGATACCTATATGAATGAAGATCATTTCTGGTGGATGGCGTTCAACCTGAAGCCTGGCGGATTGGTGAATAACTGGAATCCGTGGTGTAACTTCAATGTGCTGCAATGTTTCTTCCTGCTTGAGAATGATCGGGATAAATTGGCAAAAGCGGTTTACCGGACGATGACTTCCGTGGATCATTTCATCAATTATACGCATGGAGACGGAGGTTGCGAGGAAGGCCCTTCTTATTGGGGACATGCTGCTGGAAAGATGTACGATTATCTGCAGATGCTTTCTGACGGGACAGGTGGTAAAGTCTCCGTATTCGATCAGCCTATCATTAAGAATATGGGTGAATATATTGCCCGCTCTTATGTGGGGAACGGCTGGGTGGTCAACTTTGCCGATGCTTCTGCCAAAGGAGGAGGGGATGCCGATCTCATTTTCAGGTATGGGAAAGCAGTCGAAAGCCCTCTTATGATGAACTATGCTGCTTATCTCAAGAGTCTTTCTGATAAGGACGGTATTCCTTCCGGTGACCCTTTCCGTCTGTTCCAAACCTTGCTCTCCCGTGAAGAACTGGAAGGAATGAGTGCAGATTATCAGGCTCCCGGCTATTCCTGGTATCCGGAAACCGAATTTTGCTATATGACCAACAAGAATGGCTTTTTCGTGGCAACGAAAGGAGGCTATAATAATGAAAGCCATAATCATAACGATGCAGGGACCTTCTCCCTTTACTTGAATACGACGCCTATTTTTATCGATGCCGGAGTCGGGACCTATACCCGTCAGACCTTCAGTTCCGAACGCTATTCAATCTGGACAATGCAGAGTAATTATCACAACCTGCCTATGGTGAACGGTGTGCCACAGCAGTTCGGTTCGGAATTTAGGGCTACGGATGTGCACTTTGATTCGAGACGTATGTATTTCTCTGCAAATATTGCGACAGCTTATCCGGCAGAGGCAAATGTAAAAAAATGGGTCCGTTCGTACCAGTTGGGAAAGAACTCCCTGAAAATAGAAGATTCGTTCTCTTTGGACAAGGCGGATAAACCGAATCAAGTCAATTTCCTCACTTGGGGGAAGGTGGATGTGTCGGTTCCGGGAGTAGTCACGGTTGAAGTGAATGGCGAGAAAGTCCGGATGACGTATAATAAGAGCGCCTTTACACCGACTGTCGAAACGATCCGCCTGGACGATCCTCGCTTGTCGAATGTTTGGGGCGAACAGGTCTGCCGGATATCGTTGAACGCCAATAAGCAGCTGCTTTCCGGCTCCTATACTTATACAATAACAACAATAAAATAATTGGTACATGATGAAAAATTTGATTGCATTTGCTTTTTCGGCATTTCTGCTATCTTGTGCAGGTGCCCCTAAAACAGAGGAAAAAAGTTTTATTGACGAGAATATCGATTTTGCCCGTGCACAAATAGGGAATGAGATCGGTGTGATCGAAGCGAGTGGGAAATGCTTGAATCCGGTGACGCTTAAGACAGACAGTTCTGTCTATTATTGTGGTTATGCGGATTGGCGGAGCGGCTTTTTCCCCGGATCTGTCTGGTATTTGTATGAACTGACGGGCGACAGCACGTTGCTGCCGTTGGCCGCCAAATATACGGATGCCATAGAGGAAGCCAAAAACCTGACTTGGCATCATGATATCGGATTTATTGTAAATTGCAGTTTCGGGAATGGCTTGAGACTGGCAGGGACGCCTTCTTATAAAGATGTGATGGTGCAGGCTGCCAAGTCGTTGTCTACCCGCTTCCGTCCGGCTGCCGGGATTATCCAGTCGTGGGATGTGGAACGCGGATGGCAGTCTGAACGGGGTTGGGAATGTCCGGTTATCATTGACAACATGATGAATCTGGAACTGATGTTCGAAGCGACGCGTCTGTCCGGCGACTCTTCTTTCTATAAGATTGCGGTGTCGCATGCCGATCGTACCATGGAGGAACATTTTCGCCCGGATGGAAGTTGTTACCATGTGATTGATTACAGTATCAAGGATGGTAAAGTGCGCCATCGCCAGACGGCACAAGGATATGCCGACGAATCTATCTGGAGTCGCGGGCAGGCATGGGCTATCTACGGTTATGCGGTATGCTATCGTGAAACCAAGGACCGTAAATATCTGGATCAGGCCTTGAAAACTTTCAATATGATGAAGAACCTGGAGAATATGCCGGAAGATCTGATTCCTTACTGGGATATGTCGGCTCCGAATATCCCGAACGAACCACGCGATGTATCGACGGCTTCCTGTATCGCTTCCGCGCTTTATGAGATCAGTACGATGGATGTTCCGGATGCAGCCGGCTATAAAATGTATGCCGACAGTATCATGGTTTCACTTTCTTCTCCGGCCTATCGGGCTGCATTGGGCACGAATGGAAACTTCCTGCTGATGCATTCTGTTGGCAGCATTCCTCACAATTCGGAAATAGACGTCCCATTGAACTATGCCGATTACTATTATCTGGAAGCATTAAAACGTAAACGGGATATCGAGAAAGGTCTTTAATTAATGAGTATGCATTATGCTTAAATATCTATTTCCCTTATCATTTTTCTTTTTTATATAATATTCATAACTTTGCTTATCCGCGCGTATCGGAACCGGCAAGGAGAGTTTCCGTTCGATAAACCCTATTATTTGCTGATCGATATGTTGTTGGGTGGAGCTTGTATTGGCGAAGTCGATTCTCTGGCTTTGCCGGTGGAGATGAAAGTGGGGCGGGTACGATATTATAGGAAGGATTGATATATTTAATTTAAGATAGCATGAAAACAGGAAAGTTGATTTTAGCATTGGTATTTCTGATGTTGTTTGCCGATGCTTCGATGGCTGCCAAGTGGAAAGCCAAACATGTAGTTTTGATCGGTCTGGACGGCTGGGGCGCTTATAGTGTGAACAAGGCCGAAATGCCGAATGTGAAGAAGTTGATGGAAGAAGGATCTTATACGTTGAAAAAACGCTCTGTACTTCCGTCTTCCAGTGCCGTAAACTGGGCTTCCATGTATATGGGGGCGGGACCGGAACTTCATGGTTACACGGAATGGGGATCGCAAACTCCGGAACTGCCTTCCCGTGTAGTGAATAAGCACGGTATTTTCCCGACTGTGTTCAGCTTGCTTCGCGAGTCTGATCCGAAAGCTGAAATCGGCTGTATCTGTGAATGGGCGGGAATCCGTTACGTTGTCGATACGTTAGCTTTGAGTTATGATAAAAATATTACGGAAAAGCCGCAGAATCCGGCCACTGCCAAATGTGCGGTTGAATATATCAAGCGTGCACGTCCGGCATTGGTCAATATCGTTTTCGACGAACCCGATCATGTCGGTCATGCTGAAGGTCATGACACACCTGCCTACTATGAAAAGCTGAAAGAGCTCGACGGCTATATCGGCCAAATCATTCAGGCGGTTAAGGATGCAGGTATGTTGGATGAGACTATCTTTATCGTCACAGCCGATCATGGTGGTATCAAGAAAGGGCATGGCGGCAAGACCATGGAAGAAATGGAGACTGCCTTTATTATTGCCAGCAAGGGAATCAAGAAAGGATATGAATTCCAGGAAAGCATGATGCAGTTCGACTGTGCTTCGACAATCGCTTATATCTTCGGGTTGAAACAGCCGCAGGTTTGGATCGGACGTCCGATGATCCAGGTGTTTAAATGACCGTTTTCTTTCTGTATTCAGCCGGGGTAATTTCAAACTGGGCTTTGAAACAGCGGGTGAAATAACGCGGAGAACCGAAGCCCAGCCGGTCGGAGATGTCGGCGATCTGTAGATCGGGGTTTTCCGTCAACATGGTTGCGGCCCGCTTCAGTTTGCAGTTGAGGACAAAGTCATTTGGTGTCATACCTGTCAGTGCCTTGAATTTGGCATACAATGAACTTCGACTGAGTCCCAACTCGCGGGCCATCATATTCATGTCGAAGTCGATATTATCAAGATTCTTTTCAATGATCGAGTTGACCGTATCCAAGAACTTTTGGTCTATCGGGTTGCTTGCCAGCGATTGTGCATCGAAATCTTTCTGCTGGCTGAATTTCTTTTGCAAGATAATACGATTACGGACCAGGTTATTGCAACGTGCCAGTAATACCTTTGCATTGAATGGTTTGTTTATATAGTCGTCGGCGCCTCGTTGTAAGCCTTCGATATTTTGCTCGGCGGAAGTGAGTGCCGTAAGCAGTACGACCGGGATGTGACATACATCAAAATCATTTTTGATCTTCAAGCACATCTCTGTTCCGGACATTTCCGGCATCATGACATCGCTAACGATGATGTCCGGTCGTTCTGCGCGTGCCTTTTCCAATCCTTCTTTACCGTTTCGTGCCAGCAGGACGCGGTAGGTCGGTGAGAACAGGGAGTTGAGTATCTGGAGTAATTCTTCGTTGTCTTCGACCAGTAGGATCGTATGAGGGGAATCGTCTCCTTCGATCAATAGCTCTTTTTGTTCCGTATCGGAAAACTCTTCCATGTGATCGGAAAAGGCGACCGTGTCGGGAATCAGGCTTTCCGTTTGCTTTTCTTGCTGCTTTTGTGCCAGTTCTTCCTCGGTAAAAAGCGTGCAGCCTTTCTGGAGATGGACAATGAAAATACTACCGTAGCCCGGTGTACTTTCCACTTGTATCGTTCCGTGGTGCAACTCGATTATGCTTTTGGTCAATGAAAGTCCGATCCCCGTGCTGGGAGTCTTGGTGATATTCGAGATACCGTTTTCAGCCTGATAGAATCGGTCGAATATTTTGTCTATATCTTCTTTGCTGATACCGATACCGTTGTCGATAACTTTAATGGTAACTTCATTTTCTTTGTTTTCCAAAATCATTTCAATGGCTGCATTCGGTTTGGTGTACTTGAAAGCATTGGATAGCAGGTTATAGAAGACTTTTTGCATTTGCTTCGGGTCGAAATAACACAAAACATTCTCTTGCGGAGCCGTGAAATTGTATGTGATGGAACGGCTGGACGCATATTCATAAAAAGACAGGTAAATCTCTTTCAGGAACGGGACGATGTCTTGCTCGTATACTTTCAGCTTCATATGTCCCTGTTCCAGTTTACGGAAATCCAATAACTCACTGATCAAGTTCCGCATATGATAAGTGTTTTTATATACTTTCAGCAGTTTGTTGTATACGGAAGGTGACAATGAACTGCTTTGTAATAAGAGTTCTATCTGGGAGATAATCAGCGTCAACGGTGTCCTGAACTCATGCGAGATGTTGGAGAAGAACTGTAGTTTTGCCTGATTCAACTCTTCGATCGCTTCTTTTTCCTTCCGTTCCATTTCCAGTGAAGTTTGCAACATGTATTGTGATTTCTTGAAACGGTAAATGCTGTACAGTATACTAATGATCAAGATGAAGTAGAGGAAATAAGCTAAGTTGGATGCATACCAGGGGGAATGGATATGAATGTCCATCTTGATGGTACGCGGTTGTTCCTGATTCGGGTCGTATTGTATTTCCCGGACGATGAGCGTATACTTTCCGGGGTTCAAGTTCGTATAGAAAATATTGTTGTCTTTGCTGGGTATCCATTTCTTGTCGAAACCTTCCAACATGTATTCGTAAGACGCCTTTTTCAGCGTATTGACATAGTTGTTCGATGTAAAAGTGAAAATCAGATTATTTTGATTATAGGCCAGCTCTATTTCTCGAGTGAAAGGTAGGGCGGTGGCCAGCACCTTGTTGTGGTCGCCGGGAGAAACTTGTTCGTTGTTAATGAACAGGTCGGAAAAATATAGTTGGTAGTCTTTGGCGGAGTTGAACAACTGCTGTTCAAAGAATGTCGCCATGCCATTGCTGCTGCCGACGAATATTTCTCCGTTTTTGCAGACCAGGATTCCGCAACCGATGTTTATGCCTGTCAGAGGCAGGGCCGTCCCCAGTTCCACGACCTTGAACAGGTTTTGATCCAGATCGAAAAAGGTAATTCCTTTGTCGCCTGTTATCACTAATTGGTCCAGGGTCGACAAGGTGAGTTCATAGCAGTAGTCACTGGCGATGAAGCTATTTTCGGTTGTATATCCGATAAACCGTTTGTTCTTCTCGTCATAGTGGAACAGGCCGGAACCACGGGTTCCGAGGAAGATCCGTCCCTCTTTGTCTTCGATTATTTGAGATATGGGAAATGTTCCCAATCCGTTTTCACCAGAACGGTATTGTACCTTGTCTTCTTCATTTTCGAGGTTGATCTTCCAGACACCTTTGCCGTAGGCCAGCCAAATGTACCCTTTCGAGTCAATTAGGAAGCAGGTGTTCCCGTAATACTTACCGCTTTTGAACAATGGAGATACTTTTTCTGTATATAGATTCATTTTGAAGATTCCTTTCGGTCCGGTACAAATCAATTCGTCATTGTAGATTCTCATCTGGTTGATGCGGTCGCCTGCTATTACGGCATAAGACGGATCTTCGAAATAGGGATTTTTGAACCGTTTGTTTTTGATGTCGTAGATGGATAGTCCCCCGGTATGTGTTCCAATATACAGTTTGTTGCGTTCAGGGCTGTAGGCTATTGCCTTCAGGTTGTTATGAGCAATGGAGTTACGATTCTCATCGGCCATGAAGTAGGTGAATTTCTTCGTTTTCCGGTCGAAAAAGTTCAACCCACCTCCTTCGGTACAGATCCAGATATTATTGTCTTTATCTTCCACCATATTACCGACGAAAGGATAATTCAGGCAATCGTTCCGGCTGTTGTTAGCTGCATAAACCGTGAAAATATCTGTCTCCGGGTTGAAATAATTGACACCGCCGTAATAGGTCCCCAACCAGATCGTGCCTTGTCTGTCTTTGTAAACGGGGAATACGGATGAATGGGTCATGCTGCCGGGCAGAGGGTTGCGGGCATAAACTTCGAACTGATTGCTGGTCGGATTATATTTGTTTAGCCCGGTGAAAGTGCCGAACCAGATGTTCCCGAAGTTGTCTTCCACGAAATCCCGGACCTGGTTGCTCGATATGTTGTTGGGGTTGGAAGGATCGTAGCGGTAACGGGTGAAATTGCCGTGCACGTCCCTTTTGTACATGCCATTCATGCGAATGGATATCCAAAGATTATATTTGGAGTCTTCATATAGGTCGTAAATGTCTTCTCCCATGATCATACAGGTCAGGGATTTGTCGTCATTCATCCTGAAGAGTCCGTCTGTAGTGCCGATCCAGTACCGGCCGCCGGAATCTTCCAACAAACAGGTCGCACGCTGGTTCCGGTTTTCCAGCCTCGTGACGAAATCGAAATCGTTTTTATCCGGATTCCAGGTGAGTATGGAGTCAGCTATTCCTACCCATATTGTTCCTTTGATAGAAGCGACGGTATATACGTTTGATTTCCGTAGGCATGAGAATTTCTGTGTCTGGATGTCATAGCGGATCAAGGATTGATCGGAGTCGAAGAAAACATTTCCATCTTTGTCGCCGGCAATGAAGTGCGTCTGGTTACCTATCGGATTGGCGTTTTGGCGATGAAATTCGGATGGTTTGTATACTTTGGTCTGTACGCCGTCGTATATGCTGATTCCCTCTTCCGTCCCGAACCACATTCTACCCAAATTATCCTGGTAGATGGCCATGACGGAAAGTTGTGACAGGCCTTCCTGCATGCCTATATGCTTGAAATATATCGGGTATGTGCCGGAACAAAATCCTATAAGCAGTATGAGTGATATGATGATTCTTCTCATAGTATTATAGTATATAACATTAGCAGTTCTGTTGTTTAAGGGGCTAAGGTAAAAAATTTTTCTAAAAGCATTATCTTTGCAGGCATGAAAAAGCAAGTCTTCATTTTTTATCCGTTTTTGTTAGTTCTCCTGTTGCTGTTGTTTGCCGGCGGACTGGTTTATGGCGCTGTCTCGATACCCGTTGAAAGTGTGGTGAATATATTGCTGGGAGAGGGAACGGAGCGACTTGCATGGCAGAATATTGTGTTGCAGAGCCGTTTTCCCCAGGCTGTAACGGCTTTGTTGGCAGGTGCTTCGCTGGCTGTTAGTGGATTGTTGCTACAGACATTGTTCAGGAATCCGCTTGCCGGTCCTTCCATATTGGGAATCAGTGACGGGGCCAATCTGGGAGTCGCTGCGATCATGCTCTATTTCGGCGGTTCGTTGAGTATGGTGACCGATTTGCCGATCAGCGGTTATCTGGCGGTTATCATGGCCGCATTTAGTGGTGCGGCCTGTATTTTGGGATTGATTATTTATTTCTCGGCGAAGGTGAAGAATAACGTCATGTTGTTGATTATCGGTATTATGATCGGTTATCTCGCTTCATCATTGATTTCGGTTCTGAATTATTATGCATCGACTGACAAGGTGCATGCATTTGTGATGTGGGGATTGGGGAACTTCTCCGGGGTTTCCTTGCAACAGCTGCCTTATTTTGCCGGTTTTACCTGTATAGGATTGCTATTGGCCATTCTTTTGATCAAACCTCTGAATGCATTGCTCTTAGGAGAAATGTATGCTGCCAATTTAGGAATCAAGATCAGGCGGACGCGTATTCTGATCCTGTTGTGTACGGGATTGCTTACTGCGACTACGACTGCCTTTTGCGGGCCGATCTCCTTTATCGGGCTGGCGGTCCCGCATGTCGCACGTTTGATGTTGGGCTCATCCAATCATAAGATGCTGGTTCCTGTAACGTTGCTGACCGGTTCTTGCATCGCGTTGCTTTGTAATCTGTTGATGGTATTGCTGGGTACGCATAACATATTGCCGCTGAATGCCGTGACTCCGATGCTCGGCGCGCCTGTCATCATTTATGTAATTGTGAACCGGAAAAACATCCAATACTTTGACTGACCGATATATGACAAAAGTAGCTGCAATAGAAACAAAAGGACTTTGTATCGGTTACCTGCTGAAAGGCGGTAAGCGGAAAGTGGTCCATGAGGATTTGAACCTGCAACTCGTTTCGGGCGAGGTAACTTGTTTGTTGGGACTGAACGGTGCCGGTAAATCGACGCTGCTTCGTACGCTTTGTGGTTTTCAGCCTCCACTCGGAGGGGAAATACGTTTGATGGGGAAGCCTCTTTCCGGGCAGGAGCACTGGATGGATCATTTGAAGAACTTTGTGGATAATGGTGTAGACGGTTTCAAGATGGACCCGGCACGTACGATAGACGAACATCCGAATTTCAAGTATTATAACGGACACACCGATAAAGAGATGCATAACTTGAACCAGATTCTTTTGCCGAAGCAGATGTATAAGATGATGCGTGAACACACTGGACTCCGTTCTTGGCATCATTATACTGCCGGGTGGTCGGGAACGCAGCATTGGAGCGCTTCCACCAGCGGTGATAACGGGGGAGGGCGTACGGCTCTGTTCGACCAGTTGAACTTGGGTATGAGCGGTTTTCTCAATACTTCTTGCGACGTGATGAATGTCAATAAGGACGAGGAACTGCAGAGTCTTCATTTCGGCCTCTTCTTGCCATGGGTGCAGATCAATAGTTGGTATTCGTTGCATCAACCGTTCTATTTCCCAGAGAAAGAAAAGAAAATGTACCGGGATTATGTGAAGTTGCGTTATGCGTTGATGCCCTATATTTATTCGGCAGCATTGGAAGGGGCACAGACCGGTATGCCGATTGTACGCTCCATGCCTTTGATGTTTCCTGATGACCGTAAGACGGATGATATGGTCTATCAGTATATGTTTGGCCAAAGTTTTCTGGTCGGTATCTTCAGTGATTCGATCTACTTGCCGAAAGGGAACTGGTTTGACTTTTGGACAGGTGAAAAATTGGCTGGCGGTAGGGAAATCAAGCATGCAATACCTGATAACCGTGCAGGGTTGCTGTTCGTACGTGAAGGGGCGATCATACCGTTCCAAAAAGATATGCAATTCATTGGGGAGGAACCGTTGGATACTTTGATGGTGAAAGTATTTCCCAAAGATGTCTCTTCCTATACGATGTATGAAGATGATGGTAAAACATATGATTATGAAAATGGAGCGATTGCTACAACCCGTTTTGAATGTAAGCAGAGCGGGCGGACAGTAGAGTTTACTGTTTTCCCAGTGGAAGGATCGTATAACGGCATGTGCAAAGCACGGACATACGAATTGGAGATCGACGCTCCGCAGCGCCCGTCGGAAGTGCTAGTAAACAATGTTCCGATAATGGATTGGCAGTATGGCGACGATCACAAGGTACGTTTCAGTTTGCATCAGGAAAATAACGAGTTGATAAAAGCTATGCTTCGTTAGTTCAGTTCGCTTCGCTTTTCATTTTGATAATATTCGATTATGTATAGGGTTTTAGCTAAAGATGGACAGATAGGGAGTATGACAGGACGATCCGGATTCCATTCCGGATCGTCTGTTATCATTTCGGAAAGCGGACCGGCATGCATGAGTATGAGTCGTGTCGATGTGATGGCTATCGCAATAAATGATTTTTCGGCAGGCAGTAATACAAAATGTCCTTCGTCCACATCGGCAACCGGCGTCTGGTTTTGATTATAGATGACCAGTTTTCCGGAAGAGACAAACAATAAGACATTGCCGGTGTCATCCGTATTACATAAAATTTCGCCCGCTTTTCCTATTTTACATTCAAGCTGGTTCAGGACGTTTCTTGTCATATTTAATCAATCAGGAATTATCCGAACTTATCATTGTTTCCGTTTAGGCAGATACTGAAGCATCCCTTTTGAGTATTCAATCTGATGCTTCCCATTTTCGTCAGCGTATATCACGTAGTATTCGATCTCAGGTAAGGAATCTGCCATTTGCCGGGCTTTTTCCAAGCCCATTGCCATAAATGCAGTGGCGTAAGCATCGGCAGTCATACAGTCATTAGCAACGATTGTTGCGCTCAACACGCTTTGTTCGGCTGGATAACCGGTACGTGGATCGATTGTATGGGCATATTTTTTACCGTCTTTGATATAAAAGTTGCGATAATTGCCTGAAGTGGCAATCGCGCCTTTTTTACATAGTTGGACGATTTCGTCATAATTATTTTTGATGCCGTCCGGATCGTCTTCCGGGAGATTGATACCGGTACGCCAGCATACGCCATTCTGATTGACACCCTTTACTACCACTTCGCCTCCAATCAAAATCATATAGTTTTCCACTCCTTCTTTTTCAAGCAGGCGGGCGATCACGTCACAGGAATATCCTTTGGCTATGGCGGAGCAGTTCAATAGCAGACGGGGATCGTCTTTCACGATTTTCTTACCTTCCAGGTGCACTTTCTGGTAACCTACAAAAGTTTTGAGGCTGTCGATCATAGCAGGTGTCACACTGTCCTTTTTATTGAAACCGAACCCCCAAAGATTAACCAGAGGGGCACAGGTGATATCGAAAACACCATCTGAATTGCGGGAAACTTCCATCGACTTGTTAAATACCTCCGTGAACCATTCGTCTACTTCCACCGCTTCGTTATTATTCACTTTTGCGATGATCGAATTTGGGTTGAAGGGATTCAAGGCTGTCTCTTATACACATCTGACGCTGCCGACGATATG
>OJQI01001212.1_pt1 | contig 11780 bp, 8 predicted proteins | sample 1598711 | NCBI WGS metagenome assembly OJQI01 (sample SAMN03922505, study PRJEB24848) | human gut metagenome | isolation source: stool sample | host: Homo sapiens | place: Germany | collected 2011-11 | reverse complement strand
GCAAGGGAGCGGGCGCAGTTTTCGCCGCAGGCGGAAACGGAGCTGAGCGGACTTTGCGACGACGACAATGGGGGGCGCATCCCCCGTGGAAGCGGCCCCCTGCGGGAGCAGAATCCCCCGTGGCCGCCGTTCGGCGGCCCAAATCATCTCCGGGCGGTTGATCGCCGCCCCTACATCCCCCCGGAAGCTCTTCCGCCATCGAATCACCCCGGCGGAAGCCGCTCTCACCCCGCCGGTCGGTTGACCTTCAGCACCCCGGAGATCTGGTTCAGCTTGTTCATGACGGACTTCAGCTGGGCGCCGTCCTTCACCCGGATCTCCAGCCGGAAGATGGCAAACTGGTCCTCTGTACTGCGGGAGTTGATGCCCAGCACAAAGGTATTCGTCGTGGAGAGGGCAGCGGAGATGTCCAGCAGCAGGCCCTGCCGGTCCTTGCACACCACCTCCAAAATCGTGGGATAGCTGTCGTTGGTGTCGCCGCCCCAGGAGACCTTGATCCAGCGCCCCTCCTGCCCCGGCTGGGATCGCTTCTCCTCCGAGGCGTTGGGACAGTCGCACCGGTGGACGGACACGCCGTACCCCCGGGTGATAAAGCCGATGATGTCGTCCCCCGGCACCGGGGTGCAGCACTTGGAGAACTTCACCAGGCAGTTATCCAGGCCCTCCACGATGATGCCCTGCTCGCTCTTCACCCGCTTGGGAGCGGAGGGCTGTTTGGCAGGCTCCGCCGGTTTGGCCTCCGCCAGCTCCTCGGCGGCCTTTTCCGCCTGGTGGAGCTTCGCCACCCGGTTCAGCTCCCCCTGGATCCGGCTCACTGCCTTCTGGGCGGTGAAGCCGCCGTAGCCGATGGCGGCGTACATGTCGTCCAGAGAGCCGTAGGACACCCGCTTCAACAGCACCGGCAGCATCTCCGGCGAGAGAACGTCCTTCATGGAGATGCCGCAGTGCTTCAGCTCCGCCTCGAAGGCGGCACGGCCGTTTGCGATGTTCTCCTCTTTCTTCTCCTTCTTGAACCACTGGCGAATCTTGCTGCGGGCCTCGCTGCTTCTGGCAATCTTCATCCAGTCCCGGCTGGGACCCTTGGCGTTCTTGGAGGTGAGGATCTCCACGATGTCGCCGTTTTTCAGCACATGGTCCAGCGTGACGATCCGGCCGTTCACCTTGGCGCCCACCATCCGGTTGCCCACGGCGGAGTGGATGGCGTAGGCAAAGTCGATGGGCGTGGCGCCGGCGGGCAGGTTCTGCACGTCGCCGCCCGGTGTGAAGACGAACACCTCATCGGAGAACATATCGATCTTCAGAGAGTGGATATAGTCCTCTGCGTCCGCGCCCTCCTGGTTTTCCAGCAAACGGCGGACCCACTCGTAGCGCCCTTCGGTGCCGGCGCCCTGGCCGTTCTGCTTGTATTTCCAGTGGGCGGCCACGCCGTACTCGGCGGTGTGGTGCATCTCCCAGGTGCGGATCTGCACCTCGAACGGGATGCCCTCGTGCCCGATCACCGTCGTGTGCAGCGACTGGTAGCCGTTGGGCTTGGGCGTGGAGATATAGTCCTTAAAGCGGCTGGGGATGGGACGGTACAGATCATGGATGACACCCAAAACGTTGTAGCAGTCCCCCACCGTGTTCACAATCACCCGGAAGGCGAACAGGTCGAAGATCTCGTCCAGGCTCTTGTTCTGGTTGAACATCTTCCGGTAGATGGAGTAGGGATGCTTCATCCGGCCGTAGACGATGTGATCGATGTCCAGCTCCTTCAGCCGGTCGTCGATCTGGATCTGGATGCGGCGCATGAAGTCCTCGTACTCCTGGTGCTTGGCCTCCAGCTTGGAGACGATTTCCTCGTAGCCAATGGGGTCCAGATATTTTAAGGACAGGTCCTCCAGCTCCCACTTGATGCGCTGCATACCCAGCCGGTGGGCGATGGGGGCGTAGATCTCCATAGTCTCCAGAGACTTCTGCTTCTGCTTGGCGGGAGACTGGTACTCCATGGTCCGCATGTTGTGGAGCCGGTCGGAGATCTTGATGAGGATCACCCGGATGTCCTTGCTCATGGCGATGAGCATCTTCCGCAGGTTCTCCATCTGCTCGTCTTCCTTGGTGGCGTACTGGATGCGGGTCAGCTTGCTGACGCCTTCCACCAGGTCGGCGATGGTGGGTGAAAAGAGTTTGGATACCTGTTCGTGGGTGGCGGCGGTGTCCTCGATGACGTCGTGGAGCAGGGCGGCCTCGATGGACTCGCTGTCCAGCCGCAGCTCCTCCGCCACAATCTGCGCCACCGCCAGGGGATGGATGATATAGGGCTCCCCGCTCTTGCGCTTCTGGTCCTTGTGGGCCTCTGCCGCAAATTCAAAGGCCGCCCGGATGTGCTGGAAGTCTGCCGCAGGATTGTAGCCCCGGACAGTCTTTTCCAGGTTCTCATACTGTTCCTGAATGGTCATGACACAACACCTCCACTCTTGCCGGCGGCGTCCTCCCGCAGGCGGGACAGATAGGGGCAGGCGAAGAGATCCACCTTCCCCTGGATGGGATTCAGCGAAAGCGTCACCTGGTCCCCCTGGACGGACAGGGCGATCAGGCCCCGCTCCTGGAACACGGCCAGGGCCAGGCCGGCCCGGAGGAAGCTCTCACACCCGCCGGAGAGTGCCGACAGCCGCCGCAGAAAGGGCAGCATCTCCTCCTCCGCCTTTCCCCGGCGGAGCTGCCGCTCCAGCACGGTCCAAAAGGCGGCGAACTGGCTGCGGGACGCCTGGAGCCGGGCCCGCTCCTGCCCGGTGAGGCCCTCTCCCGCCACGAGGCGGTGGAGCAGGTCCAGGTCCGCCGCCTCATGGCGGCTGGGGGTCAGAGAGGGGCGGATGTCGATGAGCTGCAGCTGCAGGGTGGTATTGCCCCGGAAGGTATTGGCCTGGAGATAAAAGGCCGCGTCCACCCGCATGCCCGCCGCCACGCCGCACGTCTCCTCCGTCATGGAGAAGAAGATGGCGTCAAACCGGCACGTGCCCTTGGAGAGGCGGAGCTTCAGGTGCTTCCCCTGGCCCACGGGCTGCAGGACGTCCACCGTGGCGCCCAGCAGGGCGAACACCGGCCGGGGATTACCCGCGCCATAGGGCTCCAGCTGGTCCAGCTGCTCCACCTCCGCCAGCGTCACCTCGCCGGGGCAGGAGATGGGCGCGTCCACGTCCAGGCAGGATACCGCCCGTTCCCCGCCGGAGGCGGAGCGGACATACCGGTTCATCCGGGCCCGGAAGGCGTCGATGTTCTCCTCGGAGATGGTAAAGCCCGCCGCCAACTCGTGGCCGCCGAAGCCCTCCAGCAGGTCGGCGCAGGACTCCAGCGCGGAAAACAGGTTGAACCCGCCGTAGGACCGGCAGGAACCCTTGCCCACGCCGTCTTTTAGATGAATCATGAAGCTTGGGCAGGCGTACTTCTCGCTGAGGCGGGAGGCCACAATCCCCACCACGCCCTGGTGCCAGTCCTCGCTGGAGAGGACCAGGGCGCTGCGGTCCTCGGCCCGGAGGCGCTCGATCTTCTCGGTGGCGTCGGCGCAGATGGCCTGCTCTACCGCCTGCCGCTCCCGGTTTAGGTCACACAGAGCCTTTGCCAGCTCCTCGGCCCGGGCGGGGTCATCGGTCTCCAGCAGGTCCGCGGCCAGATCCGCCGCACCCATGCGGCCGGCGGCGTTGATCCTGGGGGCCAGCACAAAGCCGATCTGGACAGAGGTGATGGGCTTGCCCAGAAGCCCCGCCTCCTTCAGCAGGGCGTGGACGCCCACGAAGTCCGTGTGGGGCAGGGCCTCCAGCCCGCAGAAGGCGATGGTGCGGTTCTCCCCCTCCATCCGCATCACGTCGGCAATGGTGCCAATGGCCGCCAGGGTGCAGTACCGGGCGAACAGGGCATCCTCCCGGCTCTCGCCTCCCAGGGCCAGCACCAGCTTCAGCGCCACACCCACTCCCGCCAGATGCTTGAAGGGATAGGGGCAGTCGCTGCGGTGGGGGTCCACCACTGCCAGCGCCCGCGGCAGCTCCTCCTTGCACTCATGATGGTCGGTGATGACCACATCCAGCCCGATAGAGGCAGCGAAGTCCACCTCCTCGTTGCCGGTGATGCCGCAGTCCACGGTGATCATCAGCGTGGCGCCCTGGTCCCGCAGGCCTTGGATGGCCTCCTTGGACAGGCCATAGCCCTCCTCGATCCGGCGGGGGATATGCCGCAGGCAGCGGACGCCGCAGCTTTTGAGATAGTCCATCAGCAGAACCGTGGAAGTGATGCCGTCCACGTCGTAGTCGCCGAACACGGCGATGGTCTCCCCCTGGCTGATCGCCCGCTGGATGCGGGCGACGGCTTTGTCCATATCCCGCATCAGCATGGGGGACATGCTGAGGCTCCTGTCCCGCTCCAGCGCCTCGGCCGCCGCCTCGGCAGTGGTGACACCCCGGGCCGCCAGGACCGTGGAGAGGAGATAGGGGTATCCGGCACTCCGCAGGAGGGCAACGTCCCGCTCAGCCGGGGTCCCGATGTTCCATTTTTTGAATCTCATGGCACGTTCCCTCCCTTTCAAAGGTAATAAAAAGCCATCATAACTAAATTATTATAGCAGGCAAGGGGTGAAACGTAAAGGTTTTTCTGCGTTCCGACACCGTTCGTTTGACGGCGGCGGCAGATTCTGGTACAATGGCATACCGACAGAGGGCGAATCCGGGCATCTCTGCCAGAATCTGAAAGAAATCTGACGCTAAAGGAGCGAAGAATGACAACATGAAAAGACGACTGCAATGGTTCTGTTCCTGCGCGCTGCTCTGCGCCCTGCTGGTGACAGCGGCGCTGCCGGCGCCCGCGGCAGCGGCCTCCACCGGCTTTTCCGACGTGCCGGAGAGCCACTGGGCGGCGGACTCCATCCGTCGGGCTGTGGACCTGGGCTTGTTCCAGGGGCAGACGCCCACCCGCTTCGGCTTGGGGGCTCCCATGACCCGGGGGGCCTTTGTGGTGGCCCTGTGCCGCCTGTTCGGCTGGGAGATGGTAACACCGGAGGCCGGGGCCTATACGGACAACCAGGACAAGAGTGCCTGGTATTACAGCGCGGTGGAGACCGCCTATGCCAACGGGGCCATCACCCGGCAGACGGATACGTTCCGCCCCCGGGAGCCCATCACCCGGGAGGAGCTGGCGGTCATGCTGGTGCGGGCTATGGGCTACGGCACCATCGCCGGTTTGGCCCAGGACCTGCCCATGCCCTTCCGAGATGTGACCACCAACGTGGGCTATATCGCCATGGCCCATGAGCTGGGGCTGGTGAACGGCACTGCGGCCACCACCTTCTCCCCGGATCAGACTGCCACCCGGGAGCAGGCGGCGGTCATGCTGATCCGGCTGTATGACAGCTATCACGCCGCGGCCCCGGAGAAAACCGGCATCGCCTATTCCGCGGAGGGTCTGACAGACCTGACCGGCTATGGCGCCGTGGCGGTGGGCGGCGCCCGGCTGATCTACGCCGGGGAGTCCCGGCTCGCCGGTACCCCCGATGCAGAGACCGCAGCCGCCCTGCAGGAGACCATCACCGCCGCCGGTGCCGTGCCGCTGCTGCATGTGGGCGGGAGCGCCTCGGCACTGAAGGATGACCCCAGCCACACCGCAGAGGTGCTGGCGGCCGCGGTGGAGAGCGGCGGTTATGAGGGGCTGTTTCTGGATCTGGCGGAGCTCTCTTCCGCCCAGAAGAAGGATTTCACCGCGCTGGCGGAGGCGCTGCGGGCCGAACTGGGAGAGGACCGGCTGCTCTATTTGATGGTGGAGGCGCCCGTCTGGCAGGGAGCCGCATACAACGGCTATGACTATGCCGCCCTGAGTGAGCCGGCCGACAAGCTGGTGGTGCGGGTGGCGGACTATGGCGACGTGTCCGAGGACTTCCCCATCGCCCCCCTGGCGCCGCTGGAGGAGGTCTACTACGCCCTGGCCGAACTGGCGGACCAGGTGGATTCCGACTGTCTCAGCCTGCTGCTGACCACCACGGGCTCCGCCTGGACGGATGGGCGGCACACCGGCCAGGCCTCCGCCGCCGAGATCGAGCAGCTGCTGTCCGCCTCCCAGACGAAAGATTACTACTCCGACCGCTACGCCTGCGCCTATCTCACCTCCGGCAGCGGGGACACCGCGGTGTGGTATCTCAACGGCGAGGCCGCCCTGGAGCGGGCCCGGATGGCTGCTTTCTTCGGCGTGGACCAGCTGTGCCTCAGCGACCTGTCCTCTGTGGCGGACTATGATAATTACAATCTGCTGGAGGGGCTGGACGCCGGATCCTCCCAGGTGCAAATCTGAAACCTGAAAAACGCCGCCTCTGCCAGTTGGCAGAGGCGGCGTCTGTGTATATGGGAAAGCGCAGCAGCCTTACAGGAACTTCTGCATCCCGTCAGTAGCCAGGGAGAGGTCGGCGCTGATGGTGACGGTGAACTTGATGTTGTTCTTCTCGCCAAAGGCGTCCAGCCAGTTCAGGAAATTCTCGGTGTCCTTGTCCACTTCCCGGCCGATGGTCTTGCACAGGTTGTCGATGAACACATGGGAGATATCATAGTTGCCCGCATACAGGCCGCTGATGAAGCCCCGGAAGAGCTCGTAGCTGTCCAGATTGTACTCCTGGGCGTCGATCAGGCGGATGTGGTAGTGGATATCGTATGTCATGGTGCGGTTAGCCTCGATGCAAACCACGTTGCCGGGCTCGTCCTTCGCCGCGTTGTTGATCAGTTCAATGAGCTGCTTGGTCTTGCCGGAGCCCTTCACGCCCATAATCAGTCTGACCATAGTAATCACTCCTGTCAATTAAAGTCGCTGGGGGAAATTCGGTATGTTAAGCATACCACAAGATCGCGTGAAAAACAATGGAGAAATGAAGATTCAAACTTTGTTCATAATGGAGATTGACAGTGGGCGGCAGGACGGGTGCCGCCCAATCCGAGGCTGGTCACCCCTCCAGCTTGCTCTCCAGCTGCGCCCGCCGGTCTTCATAGCCCGGCTTGCCAAGCAGGGCGAACATATTCTTCTTGTAGGCCTCCACCCCCGGCTGATCGAAAGGGTTCACGTCCAGCAGATAGCCGGAGAGGCCGCAGGCGTACTCGAAAAAGTAGATCAGCTGCCCCAGGTCTGCCGGCGTCCTGCCGGAGGTCTCCACGATCAGGTTGGGCACGCCGCCCTCCGTGTGGGCCAGCAGGGTGCCCTCCATGGCCCGGTCCCGGATGAAGTCCAGGGACTTGCCCGCCAGGAAGTTCAGCCCGTCGCCGTCCGCCTCGTCCGCCGGGACTGTCAGCTGTCGGTCGGAGGGACCCAGGCGCACCACGGTCTCAAACATCAGGCGCTTGCCCTCCTGGATGTACTGGCCCATGGAGTGGAGGTCCGCGGTGAACTCCACGCTGGCGGGGAAGAGGCCCTTGCCCTCCTTGCCCTCGCTCTCGCCGAAGAGCTGCTTCCACCACTCCGCCATGAACCGGAACGCCGGGTCATAGCAGGCCAAGAGCTCAATGGACCGGCCCGCCCGGTACAGCTCGTACCGGATGGCGGCGTACCGCCAGGCAGGGCACCGGAAGGAAGCCTCGGTGCAGGTCTCCATCATCTCCGCCGCTCCCTGCATCAGGGCGGTGATATCCACCCCGGCCACGGCAATGGGCAGCAGGCCCACGGCGGTCAACACGCTGTATCGGCCGCCCACGTCGTCGGGGACCACGAAGGTCTCCCATCCCTCGCTGTCCGCCAGGGACTTCAGGGCGCCCCGGGCCTTGTCCGTGGTGGCGTAGATCCGCTCCCGGGCGCCCTCCCGGCCGTACTTCTTCTCCAAGGCCTCCCGGAAGAAGCGGAAGGCCACGGCGGGCTCAGTAGTGGTGCCCGACTTGGAAATCACGTTGACGGAGAAATCCACATCCGCCACCAGGTCCAGCACCTCCCCCATAGCGTCGGAGGAAAGGCCGTTGCCCACAAAGTAGATGTTGGGGGTATCCTTGCGCTTCAGGTTGTAATTGGGAGAGCGCAGGCAGTCGATGACACCCCGGGCGCCTAAGTACGAGCCGCCGATCCCGATGACCACCAGGGCCTGGGAGTTGGCCCGGATCCGGGACGCGGCCGCCTGGATGCGGGCGAACTCCTCCCGGTCATAGTCCCGGGGCAGATGGACCCAGCCGGTGAACTCTCCGCCGGCACCGCTGCCGCTCTGGAGCTTCTCATGGGCCCGCTTCAGCCGCGGCGCCAGGACCTCCTCATAGGGCAGGGGCAGAAAAGACTGTAATTGGAACGATTTGACATCCAGCATCATGACCGGCCTCTCTTTCGTAAAGCTGCGCGGGTTTGTTGCTTTATTATACCATGCTCCGAAACGGGACACAAGGGAAAGCGGTCGCAATCCGCCGGGATTTCAGGGGGCGCAGCGCCCCCCACCGCCGTCAGCCGCAGAGGAAGGCCGTCCGCAGCATCTGGACCAGCATCTGGCTGAAGGTGACCCGTGGGATCTCCTCTCCTGCCAGGATGGGCAGCTCCGCCACGACCTCTTCCCCGGAGGTGATGGTGAGGGTCCCCAGTTGACTGCCCGCCGCCACCGGCGCCTCCACAGAGTCCGCCAGGGTGACCAGCTGCTGCAGGCTGCCCGCCTTGGCCTTTTCCAGCAGGAGGTGCGTGTTCTCCCCCAGCACCGGCTGCACTGTGGCCTGGGTCCCCAGGGACACGGGCACCGGCGGCAGGGCGGACTCCGGCACCACATTCTCCAGCGTGTAGGTGGAAAAGCCATAGTTCAGCAGATTGGTGGCATCCTCAAACCGCTGGGTGGAGGTTGGTGCCTTCATGATGACGGCGATCAGCTCCATGCCGTCCCGCTCGGCCGTACCAGAGAGGCAGTACAGCGCACTGTCTGTTGAGCCGGTCTTCAGGCCGGTGGCTCCCTGGTAGAAGCGGATCAGGCGGTTGGTGTTCACCAGGGAGGAGGCCCCGTCCCGCAGGGAATCCATCCAGATGGTGGTGTACTGGCGGATGTCCGGGTGGTTTCGGATCAGTTCCCGGCTCATAAGGGCGATGTCGTATGCGGAGGTGACATGCCCCTCCGCCGGCAGGCCGGTGGCATTGCAGAAGTGGGTATCGGCCATGCCCAACTCCGCGGCCCGCTGGTTCATTCGCTCCACAAAGGCCTCCTCGCTGCCGGCCACCGTCTCCGCCAGCGCCACGGCGCAGTCGTTGGCAGAGACAACGCACACCGCCTTCAGCATATCGCTGACCGTCATCTGCTCATTCTCCTTCAGCCAGATCTGGCTGCCGCCCATGGAGCAGGCGTGGGCCGACGCGGTGACCACGTCGTCATAGTGGAGCTGTCCGGCGTCGATGGCCTCCATGGTCAGCAGCAGCGTCATGACCTTGGTGACGCTGGCGGGCTCCAGCTTGGCATGTTCGTCCTTGGCGAAGAGGACGGTGCCCGTCTCCTTTTCCATCAGCAGAGCCGAGGGCGCGGATACTTCCAGCGCCTGGGCACTGCTCCCCAGCGCCAGCAGGGCGCACAGCAGCACGACGAGTTTTTTCATGGTGATCCCCCTTTGCTTCGATGGTAGAATCTATGTCCGCGAAAAGGCGTTCATGCCGGAGAAGATTTGGGGGTTGCAAAATATGAAGCGGTCTGGTATAATAACAACTCAGATGCGGCTGTAGTTCATCGGTAGAACGGCAGCTTCCCAAGCTGCATAGGTGGGTTCGACTCCCATCAGCCGCTCCAAAAGAAAATGCGACTTGTTTCGACAAGTCGCATTTTCTTTTGGGTTTCGCTCCCGTTGGTCGCTCCACCCTTCAGTGATTGAAATGCTCGGGCGAAGTGAATTCGCCCTGCGCCAAGGTTTTGCCTGTGGTAAAACGCTTGTACGGCGCAAAGGCGCTGCCGGCCAGAAGGCCGGTTAGATGCTTCTCAAGAAAAATTGCAAATTTGAATGCAAGAGAGTTCGACCGACCTGAGAGGATTTGGATTGTTACCCCTTGCCATGAAAGAGAGACATCTGCTAAAAGCAGATGTCTCTCTTTCGTTCCGCCAAGGGGTTTTCCTGCGGCGAAAACGCTTGCAGGACGCAAAAAAGGAAAGCCTTGAAACCTGACGGTTCCAAGGCTTTCTGTGGCGGAGAAGGAGGGATTCGAACCCTCGAGACCCTTTAGGGGCCTACATGATTTCCAATCATGCGCCCTCGACCAACTAGGCGACTTCTCCATAGCTGTTCTGGTTCTAATTTCTGTATACGAGGCGTCGCCAAATGCGACAGCGTTATTATTATACCAGAGCTTTTCCCAAAGTCAAGCCCCAAAAACGATTTTATCAAAAAAGGCGGAGAGCCGAGGCTCCCCGCCCTGCGCGTCAGCGCATTTCGGAAACGATGCTGTCCACGGCATGGTCCACGGCGACACCCAGCTTGTGGATACTCTTTCCCACCTGCGTTTTCATGGGATCCCTGCCGTAGGGCATCATCATTCCCACTGCCGCGCCGGCCATCAGTCCGGCGCCGATACCGACCCAAAATCCGGTACACATTCTCATCTTCAGTCACTCCTTTGCGGCCTGAGCGTAGTATAGCCGCTTTCCCGGAAAAAAAACGCGTTAGAGCGATTTGCCAGAAACCGGCAGATCCGTTATAATGATGATAACGACATCCAAATCTCAAAACGGCGGGCCCAGGCCCGGACGGAGGAAACCATGACCACCATCTATCTGATTCGCCACGCAGAGGCGGAGGGCAACCTGTACCGCATCGCCCAGGGACAGGCCAACAGCAGCATCACAGACCGGGGCGAGCGGCAGATCCAGGCGCTGGCGCGCCGATTCGCGGATATTCCCATCGACGCGGTCTACGCCAGCGACCTCTACCGCACCTGCGCCACCGCCAGCGCCATTTACAAGCCCAAGGGCCTGCCCCTGCACCGGCGGCGGGACCTGCGGGAGATCTGCGTGGGCGTGTGGGAGGAGAAGACCTGGGGAGAGATCGCCCGGCAGGACCCGGCGCAGCTGGAAAACTTCAACCACCGGCTCCACCTGTGGCACGTAGAGGGCGCGGAGACGCCCCAGGCAGTCCAGACCCGGCTGCTGGCGGCCGTGCGGGACATTGCGGCGGCCAATGACGGAAAAACGGCGGCGGTGTTCTCTCATGGCTGCGCCATCCGCCTGCTGCTGGCGGCCCTGCAGGGCATCCCGCTGGAGGAGCTGGGGAAGACGCCCACCGGCAGCAACACCGCTGTCTCTCTGCTGCGGGCGGAGGGGGCGCGGATCCAGGTGGTCTGGCGGGACGATGCGAGCCATCTGACAGACCCGGCCTTCACCCAAGGATGCACCGTGAAGCAGCGGGCCAACGGACTGGAGCCCGGCCTCTATTTCCGCCCCCTGGCGCGGGAGCAGGCGGAGTTTCCGGCGGCGTGGGCGGGGACCTCCGGGGCACCGCCCGCCGGGGCGCCTGTACTGGCGGGGTATCTGGATGGAACGCCTGTGGGCGCGGTGGCCTTTGACGACGGCCGGGAATCGGAGCGGGGCTGCGGCTGGATCCCCCTGCTGGCAGTGGCAGAGCCCTGGCGGCGCCGGGGTTACGGCGTGCAGCTGATCGGCCAGGCAGTGATGCACTATCGCCCCATGGGCCGGGACCGCCTGCGGCTGCCCACGCCGGAGACGGAGGCTGCGGCGGGCTTTTACCGGGAGTTCGGCTTTTCTCCGGCGGCGGACGGGCCAGCGTGGGAAAAGTTCATCGGATATGACCCGGAGTTTCTGGGCACATAAGTCCTCCATTCTAAACAGGCAGGGCCGGAGC
>OJQI01001184.1_pt1 | contig 11965 bp, 10 predicted proteins | sample 1598711 | NCBI WGS metagenome assembly OJQI01 (sample SAMN03922505, study PRJEB24848) | human gut metagenome | isolation source: stool sample | host: Homo sapiens | place: Germany | collected 2011-11 | reverse complement strand
GTCGAGACCTTCGGGCAATCCGTCTTTTCGTTCAAAAAATTCAAAGCGACCATTGATGAGTACGAAAAGTGGGTCATTGCCTACACCAAAGAGCTGCGGATGCCGATGATGCTCTATACTGCCGCAATCAACGGTGTGTTTGCTTTCTTGATTGTAGGTGGGCTTCTGTTCACCCGGAACGGTGTGACTTCGGAATTTCTGCTGAACCTGCTGTTCTACATCATCATTACCCCGGTAATCTCCCTGACCCTGACCCGCATCATGTACATGAGCGAAAATGAACTCGTTGTGGCAGATGCGTTGGCTCGTGTGGATTCGGTTCTGGATGCGGAACCTGTGCCAGAAAACGATCATCCGCGGCATCCGAAAGATGCCTCTGTGTCCCTGAAGGATGTGCATTTCAGCTATGATGGCAAAACGGATGTTATCAAGGGCGTTTCGCTGAAAATTCAGCCGGGTCAGATGGTGGCTTTCGTTGGCCCCTCCGGCGGCGGCAAATCCACACTGGCAAACCTGATTTGCCGGTTCTTTGATGTGCAGAGCGGCAGCGTCCGAGTGGGAGAAGCGGATGTGCGGGACATCCCCAAGGAAGAGTTGATGGACACCATTTCCTTTGTGTTTCAGAACAGCCGCCTGCTCAAGGGCAGCATTCTGGACAACGTCCGGCTGGGCAGAGCGCAAGCCACCGAAGCCGAGGTGCTGGCGGCGCTGAAAGCTGCACAGTGCATGGATATCGTGGAAAAGTTCCCGGAGGGCATCCATACCGTCATTGGCACAAAAGGCGTGTATCTGTCCGGCGGCGAGCAGCAGCGCATTGCCATTGCCCGCGCCATGCTGAAAAATGCGCCCATCCTGCTGCTTGACGAGGCCACCGCTTTTGCCGACCCGGACAATGAAGCTAAGGTGCAGGCAGCCTTTGCCCGGCTTGCCAAGGGCAAAACCGTGCTGATGATCGCACACCGCCTGTCCACCGTAGCCAACGCCGACTGCATCTATGTGGTGCAGGATGGGCAAATTGCAGAATCCGGAACAAAGGACGAACTGTGCGCGCAGAACGGCCTGTTTGCCCGGATGTGGCAGGATTATCAGGCCTCGGTGCAGTGGAAGGTCGCAAAGGAGGGGTAAGGAATGATCGAAAAAATTCAACACGCCACAGCCAGCTCCCCGGAGGGCGCAAAGGGGCTTGTAAAGGGCGTTCTGGCCTGTGCGTTCCAGAACATGGCGTTCATGCTGCCCACCGGGCTGCTGTATCTTCTGGTAAAAGACTTGCTGGCAGGCTCTACGAGTGAGAGAAGTACCTTTTATCTGCTGGGATGCGTTGCCTGCTTTGCACTGATTTTACTGACCACATGGTTCCAGTACAACGGCACCTATTTTACCACCTATAAAGAGAGCGGCACCCGCCGCCTGACCCTTGCAGAGCGGCTGCGGAAGCTGCCTCTGTCCTTTTTCGGCAAGCGAGACCTTGCCGACCTGACAAGCACCATCATGGCGGACTGCGAGGTACTGGAAAAGGACTGCTCCCACTTCATCCCCGGTCTGTTCGGCTCCCTCATTTCCACGGTGCTCATTGCCCTGAGCCTGTTCGCCTTTGAGTGGCGGATGGCACTGGCGGCTCTGTGGGTCATTCCGGTATCCGCTGCCATCGTGGTGGGCAGCTATCGGGTACAGGATAAGGTGCAGGCCAGGACCATGGCGGCGAAAATGGCCTGTGCGGACGGTATTCAGGAGTACATCGAGACTCTCCGGGACCTGAAAGCCAGCAATGCGGAGCAGCAGTATCTGTCCGGCCTTTCCGGCAAAATTCGGGCAGTGGAAAAGCAGTCTATTGTGGCAGAGCTGGAAACAGCGCTGTTTGTGTCCTCCGCCGGCATGGTGCTCAAGCTGGGCATTGCATCGGTGGCGCTCACCGGTTCGGTGCTGCTGGTGCAGGGCAGCATCGACGTACTGACCCTGTTTCTGTTCCTGATGGCGGCATCCCGGATGTACGACCCCATGCAGGGGGCTTTGCAGAATCTGGCGGCGGTCATCGCCATGCGTACCAATGTGGGGCGGATGAATGAGATTCTGGACGCTCCCCTGCAGACCGGCAGCGAGCAGCTGACCAATCAGGGCTGCGATATCGTGTTCGACCATGTGGGCTTTGCCTATGACTCCGGTGAAGCGGTGCTGCGGGATGTCTCCTTTACCGCAAAGCAGGGGGAGGTTACGGCGCTGGTGGGCCCCTCCGGCAGCGGCAAGACCACTGTTTCCCGGCTGGCAGCACGGTTCTGGGATTACCAGAAGGGCAGTATCACCGTGGGCGGCATGGATGTCTCCCGAATCGACCCGGAAAAACTCATGAGCCTGTATTCCATCGTCTTTCAGGATGTGACCCTGTTTGACAACACGATCCTCGAAAACATCCGTCTGGGGCGCAAAGGTGCCACCGACGAGGAGGTCCTTACGGCGGCAAAGCTGGCAAACTGCGAGGAATTTGCCGAGAAGCTGCCGGACAAGTGGAACACCAATATCGGCGAGAATGGCTGCGCTCTTTCCGGCGGTGAGCGTCAGCGCATTTCCATCGCCCGTGCTTTTCTGAAGGATGCGCCCATCATTCTGCTGGACGAGGCCACCGCAAGTCTGGATGTTGAGAACGAAACGGCGATTCAGGAGGCTCTGTCCCGCCTCATCAAAAACAAGACCGTTCTCATCATCGCTCACCGGATGCGTACCGTGGCAGGTGCAGACAAGGTTGTTGTGCTGAAGGATGGCATCGTAGCGGAGCAAGGCAGACCGGATGAGCTTTATGCTCGGAACGGATTGTATGCGCACATGGTTGATTTGCAATCAGCAAGTCAGAATTGGACGATTTAAAGCTATAATAAGAGAAAGCTGTTTCAAAAGGATGCTCTGTCATGGGATAGAACATCCTTTTTGAATACCGTTCAGCCGAAATTTGTACAGGAGTCCATCATAAAAATGACATTCTATAAACCTATTGCAATAGGATGAAAAGTATGGTATATGCATTATACGAAACATTGCTTTGATGAACGTATTACCGTTCAATGACGTATAAAATGGAGGTGCCCGCCATGACCGCCGTGATCTATGCTCGCTATTCCTCGGACAACCAGCGCGAAGAATCCATCGAAGGCCAGATCCGGGAATGCACGACTTATGCCGAGAAAAACGGCATCACCATCGTCAAGCACTATATTGACCGTGCTATCTCCGCCAAGACGGACAACCGCCCGGAGTTCCAGCAGATGATAAAAGACAGCGACAAAAAGCTGTTTGACATTGTGCTGGTCTGGAAGCTTGACCGTTTTGCCCGGAACCGCTACGACAGTGCCCGGTATAAGACCCAGCTGAAGAAGAACGGCGTCAAGCTCATGTCTGCCACCGAGATCATCTCCGAGGGGCCGGAGGGCATCATTCTGGAATCGGTGCTGGAAGGTTATGCCGAGTATTATTCCGCTGACCTTGCCGAGAAGGTCGTGCGTGGACAGACCGAGAACATCCTGAAAGGCCGCTGCAATGGTGGCCGTGGAACCTTTGGGTACACGCTGGATTCCGAGCGGAAGTTCCACATCGACCCTCTCACCTCGCCTTTTGTGCTTGAATCGTTCAAGAAGTACAATGAAGGCTCCACTATGAAGGAGATTCGGGACTGGCTGAACGAAAACGGCATCAAGAACCCGGTGGGCGGTGCATTTACTTATAACAGCGTTGAACATATGCTCAAGAACCGGCGGTACATCGGAGAACTGAAATTCCGGGATGTGGTCGTACCGGATGCTATCCCGCCCATCATTCCACTGGAACTGTTTGAGGATGTGCAGGAGAAGATCGCAAAAAACAAGAAAGCCCCTGCCCGTAGAAAGGCAGAGGACGACTATCTGCTCACCACCAAGTTGTTCTGCGGCTACTGTGGGGCGTTGATGTTTGGAGAGAGCGGCACGAGCCGGACGGGCGAAGTCCACCGCTATTATAAATGTGCTACTGCCAAAAAGCACAAGGGCTGCAAGAAAAAGACCGTCCGCAAACAGTGGCTGGAAGATCTGGTGGTCAACCAGACCATGCAGCTTGTCAAGGATGATGCCGCCATGGAATCCATCATTGCCAAGGTGATGGATCTGCAAAACAAGGAGAATACCAACATTCCCCTTTACGAGAAGCAGCTCCGGGATGCGGAATCGGGTATCCAGAATATGCTGAATGCGATTCAGGCTGGTATCCTGACCAGTTCCACCAAGGAGCGGCTAGAGCAGCTGGAAGAAACCAAGCGTGAGCTTGAAGCCCGCATTGCGGAAGAAAAGCTGGCGAAGCCCAAGGTCACGGAGGAGTTCATTCGCTTTTGGTTGCTGCGGTTCCGTAAGCTGGATATGAGCCTGAAAGACCAGCGGCAGGCACTGGTGGATACCTTCATCAATGCAATTTACCTGTATGATGATAAGGTTTTGATAACCTTCAATTATAAAGAAGGAACACAGACCGTCACCTTTGGAGAAGCGACAGAAGTTGCATCTGAGGGAAATGGTTCGGATTTGGATTGCTTTACTGCACCAGAAAATGCCGTGAAATCGAAAGATTTCATGGCTTTTTTGTTTTGTAAGCCATGACTGCACGGTTTCTGCACGGTTTTTGCACGGTCGGTGTTTTCCATGTCCGATGATGTAGGGCGCTGTATTGCATTGCAATCAGTGCCCTTTTTTGCATCAGGTGAGCAGGGCTAGGCGGAGCTTTGCCTTCATTTCCGGGTCGGCATCCTTCAGCAATTCCAAAAGAGCCGTCATGGAGAATGGTGGATTCACCTGCGGCGGGTACAGCCTGCGGGCTGGAGGTGTCGGGATTGGCATAGAAGCCGCTTTCAAACTTCTTGCCCAGCTCCACACGGGAGGACTGCTGGATAAGTCGGACAAAGACTTCCTTGAGGATGTTCTCCGCTTTTTTAGCGTGAAAATGTAAAAGACCAACTGTATATTTCAGGCTTCGGAAAGAAGCTTCCCCTCCTCCAGCATCTTTTTCACCTCGCGCAGGTCTTTGCACTCGGCGGTGTACAGACGGCGCATCTCGTCGTCGGCGGGGGCAAGGTCCGGCACCATCACGGTGACAAAGCCGCCCCGCGCACCGGCGCGCACGCCGTTGTAGCTGTCCTCCAGCACCAGCGTTTCAGCCGGGGCTGTGCCCAGCGCCTTGGCCGCGGTGAGGAAGATCTCCGGGTCGGGCTTTGACGAGGTGAACTGCTCGCCGGAAATAAGGGCCTGAAAGTGATCGGTCATATGCCAGTTGTTGAGGTGCCGCAGGATGGATGCCATCCGGCTGGAGGAAGCCACCACCATGGGAATGTGCTGCGCTTCCAGATAGGCGATGAGTTCATCCAGACCCGGCTTTTTGGGCGGCGGTGCCTGAAAGGCCGTCTCTGCCTGCGCGTGCAGGGCATCCATGATGGCATCGGTGTCGCAGTCCGGGCCGTAGAAGCGGCGCAGCACGGCCCGCATGGAATCGCCTGCCGAGCCGCGCGCGGCAGCGTCCAGCCCTTCCTTATAAGAAAGGCCCAGTGTGGCCAGTGCGGGCTTCCACAGGGTGGCCCAGATGCGCTCGGTGTCGAACATCAGCCCGTCCATATCAAAAATAACACCTTTTATCATTGTGCAAAAGCTCCTTTCTGAGCCTGTAAGATCCGGCTTATGCCCTCATTGTATCATATTTTGGGCAGTTTGCACATGGAAAAGCAGGCAATTTAGCGCAACTTAACCTGTCCAAAGATGAAAGATTTTTCGTTTCCTTGTAAATCACATTCATATTATTATAATAGAAAACAACATTCGGTGTTTGCGGGCGCATTTTCACTCGCTGCGCCCGAGATCAGGAAAGAGGGAAAATAAATCATGTTGGATATCAAGATCACCCGTACCACTGCTCCGAAGGCAAAGCCTGACGAGAGCAATCTGGGTTTTGGCAAGAAGTTCACCGACCATATGTTCGTGATGGATTACACCGAGGGCGAAGGCTGGCACGATGCCCGCATTGTCCCCTACGGCCCCTTTGAACTGGACCCGGCTACTGTCGTGTTCCACTACGCTCAGGAGATCTTTGAGGGCATGAAGGCATACCGCACGGCCGATGATACCGTCCAGCTGTTCCGCCCGGACTGCAACGCAAAGCGTTTCCAGGACTCCGCCGACCGTCTGTGCATCCCCAAGATCCCTGTGGAGGACTACATTCAGGCCGTTGAAACGCTGGTGGACGTGGACCGTGACTGGGTGCCCCATTCCGACGGTGCTTCCCTGTATATCCGTCCCTTCGTGTTTGCAAACGACGTGGGTCTGGGCGTGCACGCTTCCAAGCACTACATTTTCTGCATCATCTGCGCTCCCTCGGGCGCTTACTATGCCGAGGGCATCAACCCCGTCCGCATCTACGTGGAAGACGAGTACATCCGCGCCGCTCCCGGCCTGACCGGCTTCACCAAGTGCGGCGGCAACTACGCTGCTTCCATCAAGGCCGGTGAGCTGGCCGAGGAGCAGGGCTACGCACAGGTGCTGTGGCTGGACGGCGTGGAGAAGAAGTACGTCGAGGAAGTTGGCAGCATGAACATCATGTTCAAGATCGACGGCAAGGTGTACACCGCTGCTACCGTCGGCACCGTTCTGCCCGGTGTCACCCGCCGCAGCTGCATCGAGCTGCTGAAGGACTGGGGCTATGAGGTCGTCGAGGGCAAGATCGCCATTGCCGACATCATGGCTGCTGCCCGCGAAGGCAAGCTGGAAGAGGTGTTCGGCACCGGTACCGCCGCTGTCGTCTCCCCCGTCAAGGAGCTGGTCTGGAAGGGCGAGCACGCCTACATCGGCGACGGCAAGATCGGCCCTGTCACCCAGAAGCTGTACGACACCATGACCGGTATGCAGTGGGGCAAGATCCCCGATACCAAGGGCTGGATCGTGCCTGTTGAGAAAAAGAACTGATCCCGATTCTCCGGAGAGAACCTTTTTATTCAGAATAGCAGCAAACGCCGCCAGGCCTCCGCTCGGCGGCGTTTGCCGTATATTAGGATAACGTCCTCGCCCTCTCCGTCAAAACTCCAAAATTTCCCGGCGCAATTGCTTTCTGTGCCCTGCAGTGCTAAACTGAAAACAGAACAGCGGCCTGCATTGCGGCAGGCGTGCGGGAAAGATTGAGAGGAATGGACCCATGGTCAAAAAATGGAGCGTGAGCTACCCTGCCGTCAACGGCACCGAGCAGCGCAGAGTATATGTTTATCTGCCCACGATGTATGAAGCTGACCCCGACCGCCGGTATCCGGTGCTGTATATGTTCGACGGCCAGAACGTCTTTTTTGACGAGGATGCCACCTTTGGCAAAAGCTGGGGCGTGGCCGATTATCTGGACTACACCGACACCCCGCTGATCGTGGCGGCGGTGGAGTGCAACGCCGGAGCCAACAACGAACGGCTGGTGGAGTATTCGCCCTACCGGTTCGACGACCCGCAGTTCGGCCACTTCGACGGCACGGGTCAGGCCACCATGAGCTGGTATATCCACCGGTTCAAACCCTTCATCGACCGCAACTTCCGCACTCTGCCCGACCGGGAGCACACCTTCATCGGCGGCAGCAGCATGGGCGGCCTGATGAGCCTGTACGCCCTTTTGCAGTACAACAACACTTTCAGCCGTGCGGCGGCGCTGTCGCCGTCCATCTGGGTGTCGCCGGAAAAGCTTTCCGGCCTTGTGGGCCGCGCAAAGCTGGAGCCGGGCACCGTGCTGTACATGGACTACGGCTCCCGCGAGATGGGCAACCACGACGGGATGCGCTGCGGCTTTGCAGAGATGTGCGCAAAGGTCATGACCCGGGGCATCCACCTTACCAGCCGCATCGTGCCCGGCGGCACCCACAGCGAAGCCAGTTGGGAAAAACAGCTGCCCTTTATGTTCCATACTCTGATGTATGAGGTGGAGGAGTAAACCCTAAAAGGAGGAAACACCATGGAAATGCAGTATTTTAAGGACTACAGCCCGGCGCTGGGCCGCGACATGGAGTGCAAAATTTACGGCCACGCAGGCCGCCCGATGCTGTACATCCCCTGTCAGGATGGCCGCTTCTTCGATTTTGAGAACTTCCACATGGCCGACACCCTTGCCCCATGGATCGATGCTGGTAAGATCATGGTGATCTCCATTGATACCATGGACAAGGAGACCTGGTCCGACACGCAGGGTGACCCCTATTGGCGCATCCGCCGCTATGAGCAGTGGCTGCGCTATATCGTGGAGGAGGCTGTGCCCAAGATCCAGTATCTGGCCAAGGAGCGCAACGGCTGGGACGACCTGCCCGGTGTCATTGCCTTTGGCTGCAGTCTGGGTGCCACCCATGCGGTCAACCTGTACCTGCGCCGCCCGGATGTGTTCTGCGGCTGTCTGGCCCTCAGCGGCATCTACACGGCCCACTATGGCTTCGGCAATTATATGGACGAGCTGGTGTACATGAACTCGCCCGTGGACTACATGAAGAACTTCCCGGAGGATCACCCCTACATGCAGCTGTTCCGTAGCCAGAAGGCGGTCATCTGCTGCGGTCAGGGCGACTGGGAGCAGCCGGACACCACATGGTTCCTCAAGCGCATCTTCGAGGCCAAGAACATCCCCATCTGGGTAGACCTGTGGGGCCACGATGTGAACCACGACTGGAACTGGTGGTATAAGCAGACTGCATATTACATGCCGTATATTCTGGGCGAGTAAAATGGCTCGCCCTCTCAGTCACCTTCGGTGACAGCTCCCCCAAAGGGGGAGCCTTTGGCAAAACCAAAAGGCCTTGCCGTACTGCCAAGGCCTCTCCCTTTGACAGATTTCCCCCGGTCGGGGGAAGATGTCGCGCAAGCGACAGAAAGGGGAACGAGGTGGACGCGAGCTTTGCGAGCGGACGGAGAGGGCGAGGCCGCCTTTATAGAGGTTTATAGAGGAAAGAGGAATCATAAAACCATGCAGAATTTTATTTTTATTTCGCCCAACTTCCCCACCAACTACTGGCAGTTCTGCCGTGAGCTGAAAAACAACGGCATGAATGTGCTGGGCATCGGCGACCAGCCCTACGATGAGCTGAAGCCGGAGCTGAAGGACAGCCTGAACGAGTACTACAAGGTGGGCAGTCTGGAAAACTACGACGAGGTCTACCGCGCCGTGGCCTTCTTTGCCTTCAAGTATGGCCGCATCGACTGGCTGGAGTCCAACAATGAATACTGGCTGGAGCGGGACGCAGCCCTGCGCACCGATTTCCACATCACCTCCGGCTTCCAGACCTCCGATATGCCCCGCATCAAGTACAAGAGCAAGATGAAGGAGTATTACAAGAAGGCCGGCATCGCCACCGCACGCTACCACATGGTGGACGATTACGAGGGCTGCCGGAAGTTCATCGACGAGGTGGGCTACCCGGTGGTGGTAAAGCCGGATAACGGCGTGGGCGCATCCGATACCCACAAGCTGTCCAGCGACGAGGATCTGAAAAAGTTCCTCGTGCAGAAGACGGCCCATCACCCGGATGTGGAGTACATCATGGAGGAGTTCGTCCGGGCCGAGGTGAACAGCTACGATGCCATCATCGATGCCAACGGCAACCCCATCTTTGAGGCCGGCAACGTCAGCCCCATGTCCATCATGGATATCGTCAACGACAACGACAACTCCATCTACTACATCATCAAGGACCTGCCCGAGGACACCCGCGCTGCAGGCCGTGCCGCCGTCAAGAGCTTTGGCGTGAAGAGCCGCTTCATCCACTTTGAGTTCTTCCGCATGACCGAGAATCAGGCCGGCATGGGCAAAAAGGGCCAGATCGTGGCACTGGAGGTCAACATGCGCCCCTGCGGCGGCTTCACCCCGGATATGATCAACTTTGCCCGCTCCACCAACGTGTATAAGATCTGGGCGGATATGATCGCCTTTGGCGGCACCGATATGCCGGTGGGCGAGCACTTCTACTGCCCGTTTGCAGGCCGCCGCGACGGCAAGCACTTTGTGTACAGCCACGAGCAGATCATGCAGAAGTACCAGCAGAACATGCGCATGGTGGACCGCATGCCGGACGCGCTGAGCGGCGCCATGGGCAACCAGATGTACGTTGCCACCTTCTCCACCCGCGAGGGCATGGAGCAGTTCTACGCCGACGTGCTGGCCACCACCGATGCCACGAATGCCGCAGCTCAGAAGGAGCTGAGCAGCATTCTGGCTCTGGGCGAGCCGGAGACCACCCCGGCGGAAAAGCCCGCCGCTCCTGCCGCTAAAAAGGCACGCACCACAAAGAAAAAGTAAAAATACGCTCAAAAAGCCCCGGAATGGCGTGCCCGTTCCGGGGCTTTTCGTTGTCCCTTTCTGCAAAGTGTGCTATACTGTTGCCAGACATTTTATTGGGAACGAGGTACATCTATGAAAATTCCTGCAAACGGCTTCACCCACGCCGGCAAGTTCCACGCCGACGATGTGTTTGCCACTGCCCTGCTGCAAATTTTGCGCCCGGACATCAAGATCACCCGCGGCTTTGTGGTGCCGGATGATTTTGACGGCATCGTGTACGATGTGGGCTTTGGTATGTTCGACCACCATCAGGAGCCGCGGGAGTGCCGCCCCAATGGCGTGCCCTATGCGGCCTTCGGCCTGCTGTGGCGGGTGCTCGGCCCCGGCCTTGTGGGTGAGCGTCAGGCCCGGCTCATTGACGAGAACTTCATCCAGCCGCTGGACCTCAACGATAACACCGGCGAGCAGAACAGCCTGTGCGATGCCATTGGCTTTTTTAACCCGGTGTGGGACTCCAAAGAGGATCAGGACACCTGCTTTTTCAAGGCGGTGGCCGTGGCAAAGCAGATCTTGGAAAACCAGATCGCCAGCGCCAACGCCGTGAACCGCGCCGACGAAAAGGTGCAGCAGGCTTACAAAAACTCCCGGGACGGCATTGTGGTGCTGCCCTGCTATCTGCCGTGGAAGAACGGCCTGTACAAGACGGACGCGTTGTTCGTGGTCTACCCCAGCCAGCGCGGCGGCTGGAGCGCCCAGTGCGTCACCGACCACAAGACCAAACGCCCCAAGCTGCCCTTCCCCCAGAGCTGGGCCGGCCAGCCGCAGGAGGTCATTGAGCAGAAGAGCGGCATCCCGGGCATCAGCTTCTGCCACGCCAGCCGCTTCCTCATCACCGCCAAGGATAAGGAAACTGCCCTTGCCGCTTGCCGTCAGGTGTTAAAGAACAATGGCCGCATCTGAGCCGTGCGCCCGGCCAAAGCCCGCCTTTGTGTATATGGTGCGGTGTACCGGCGGTACGCTGTACACCGGCTGGACCACCGACCCTGCCGCCCGCCTGCGCGCCCACCAGAGCGGACGCGGCGCAAAGTACACCCGTGCCAGAGGGGCCGGGGGCTTTGCCTATCTGGAACTGTGCGCGGATAAGCGCGCCGCCCTGCGGCGGGAGTATGCCCTCAAGCAGCTGCCCAAGGCCCAGAAGGAACTGCTGTGCCGCGCATGGAGCGCGGCGGGCGGGCCATTTTCCGGCGCATAAAGCGAAAACGAAACCCGGGACTCTTTCAGGGCCAGACGGCTCACAAAAGGGTCCCGGGCTTTTTGTTTTTGCGGTGTGAATTCTTTCCGTGTGCTGTAGTCCGCACATGCCCCGGGCGGGATGCATGTGCCCCGAATATATACTGTGTAAATGCATAAAATATGAATATATTCTGTAAATAACGCATAAAGATGCAACATGAACGAAAAACGGGTGCCGGAAGCAAAAAAGGTTTGTATGGTTTTGTTATTGACGAAAAAACAGCGCGGCGTATAATAAAAGCATCAACCGAAACGCAACGGAAGAGGATGCGAAGGGAAAGTGCGCATCAGAAAACAAAAGTGTATTTTTATGAAAAAGGAGCGTCACCTATGAAAAAGGAAAACATCAAAAAAGTCGTGCTGGCTTACTCCGGCGGTCTGGATTCCTCCATCA
>OJQI01001183.1_pt1 | contig 11966 bp, 10 predicted proteins | sample 1598711 | NCBI WGS metagenome assembly OJQI01 (sample SAMN03922505, study PRJEB24848) | human gut metagenome | isolation source: stool sample | host: Homo sapiens | place: Germany | collected 2011-11 | reverse complement strand
AGATAGCGTAGCGTCTCGTGGGCTCGGAGATGTGTATAAGAGACAGCTCTTAGAATTTTCCGCCGGAACTGCCGCCGAAGCCGTCGCTGTCGGTACTCGAGCCGCTCGAGCTGCTCGAGCTGTCGTTCTTGACGGGGTCGTACTTTTCGGTCTCGGTGGTGTGGGTGTAGGTGTCCTCCACCACGGACAGCGCCAGACCCTCGGCGGGCATGTAGGCGTTGGCATGGGTCTGCTCGTTGGCAGTTTTCATCTGCGCATAGAAGATACCGCAGACAATACACGCTACAGCCAGCGGAATGACAAACACAAACACCCACTTGATCCAACCCTTGGCGGGGTCGTTGCCGCTGTCCAGCGGTGCACCCTTTTCGGCATAGAAATCAAGCGTGTCAGCGCACATTTCCATGTAGGTCTCGGAGGCCTTGTAATACGTTCCGTCCGAGAGCATCGGCACGATCTTATCTTCGATCTGCGCGATGCGGTAGTCGGTAAAGGCGGTCACGCCGCCGCCGTAGGTGATGGTAACATAATCGCGGGAATCCAGCGCAATCAGGAACAGGATACCGCTTTTGCCCTCGCCGTAGCCAAGGTCATAGTCGCGGTACCAATCCTTGGCAAACTCGCGCACGTTCTGCCCGCCGATATCTGACACCGTCAGCAGGTAGACGTTGACACCGTGTCCGGCACTGGCGTCCTGCGCCTTTTGTTCCAATTCAGCGGTCGCTTCGGGTTTGAACAACTCGTAGGTGTCCATCACCAGCGGCATTTCGGCAAACGCCGGTACGGCGCAGAGCAAGCACAGCACCAGTGCCGTAAGCAGAGAAAACAGTTTCTTTTTCATACTCTGTTTCCCCCTTTCAAAGCAGGATGGCAAGCAGGATCATCAGCGGAACACTGATGCCTGCAAACCAGGCGGCCACCTTTCGATTATCAACCGGCAGATCGCCCACCAGCTTGCCGGTCTGCCCGTTCATGGCGAACAGATAATCCTTGCCCTGCCACTTGGTGTGCAGCATCCAGACCGGCAGCAGCGCGTAGTGCTTGGCGGTGTAATCAATATGGATGTTCTCGCTCAGGGTGCTTACGCTGTTGTAGCCGGTAATGCTGGCCGAAAGCTCGCTGCTGACCGAATTCCGCATCCGGCTGTGGGCGCGGGCCTGGCAGGTGTCGGCGTCCTCGTCGTATTTGTCTGCCATATAGCCCGGCAGGTACGCGGTCGAGAAGGGCTGGAAGGCGCGGTAGTCATAAGGCTCAATGGCGTCCATATGCCCGTTGGGCATCTTGGTCGAGCCGTCCACCGGCACACCCATAAACTGCGTAGTACCCGCGCGGCGGACATCATAGTGCCTGGTCGTGGTGATGACATAATCGCCGTTGCGGTGGCTGGAGCTGGTCGTGGCTTCATATTGGCCCGAACCGGAGGCGTTGGCATCGAACAGCCAGAACGGGACATACACGCCCTTGATCTCCTCGATATGATTCTGCGAAGAGAAGGCATTGGGCAGGAATCTCTTCCCGCGATAGTATTTTTTCAGTGCGGCCTTGGCGGCGTTCTTATCCAGCACAAACGGCAGGACAAGCTCAGGCCGCTGCATGCCGCTGAACTGCCCCGCGATGACCGTTGGATTGCCGCAGTACGGGCAGCTTGTCGCGGCGGTCGTCTCGTCACAGATCAGCTCTGCGCCGCAGGATGGGCAAGAATAGCTGCGCAGTCCGGCGGCCTCATTTTCGCTCCAGACGGAGTCTGGCGGCGGTGCTTGTTTATTCTGTGCCGCGGTTTCGGCAGCGGCTTCTTTTTCAGCATAGAGCGCTTCGATCTCAGCAGTATCGTAGCTGCTGCCGCAGAAGTCACACACCAGCTTTCCGCTGGCACCATCAAAGTGAAGCGGACCGGTACAGGCAGGGCATTGGTAGTTGGTAAGCTGCGTTGCCATTATGCGTCACCTCTCTTTCCTTCGGTTTGCAGCTGCCCTGCCAGATCTTCAAAAAAATCACGCAGGGTGCTGCGCGTATTGCCATCGGCATCCAGATAACGGTAGATGATCTCGCCATCCGGGGCCTTGTAAATCAGGCAAACGCTAACTAACGTTTCATCGGTGATGAATAAGCCGGGAGAATTTTTCTTTTCGTCTGGCAGGCTTTCCAGCCCCAGCTTTTCTGCCAGAGCCAGGGCTTCTTGCCAATGGGTGTCCTCAACAGGGATGTTTTCCAGCTCCACCCATTCATCATCCTTGTAATTGCAGCTGAAAAGGCAGCCGTCAACCGGGTCATTTCTTATGCTGAACCCATAGGTGTCGTCATAGCACATACCGGAATAACTGATGCTGATACCGGTCAGCGTGCCGGGCGGCGCTTTTTTACAGCCGGACATTGTCAGAAAAGCGGCTGCGGCGCAAAGCACCGCAGCGATTTTTTTGTGCATCACTGGCCAAACGGCTTACCGCACTCCGGGCAGAACTTGGGCGGATGAGCCGGGTCATCCGGGGTCCAGCCGCACTGGCTGCACTTGGCGGGAGCCGGGGCGGGCTTGGGGCTGCCGCAGTTGCAGCAGAACTTACCGGTGTTGGAAGTGCCGCAGCTGCATACCCAGCTGGCGGCTGCGGGTGCCGGGGCAGGCTTGGGGCTGCCGCAGTTTGCGCAGAATTTGCCGGTGTTGCCGGTCTGGCCGCAGCTGCAGGTCCAGCCTGCGGGGGCAGAGGCCGGGGCCGGGGCGGGCTGTGCGGCGGCCTGCTGCTGGGCACCCATCTGGTACAGGTTCTGGGCGTTCATACCGCCCGCCGCACCGGCCATATTCATGCCCATAAAGGCCATGGCGGGGCCTGCGCCCTGATTACCGGCCGCGGTCTGCATGGCACTGGCCTGTGCGCCGACAAGATGCGCAGCGGCGCGGGTCGGGTCCATAAAGGCTGCGTTGCGCTGCATTTCCTTGAGCATCTGCTCGTCTTCCTCGCTGGCCTTCACGCTGGAAACGCCGAAGGATACGATCTCGATGCCGCGCAGCTTGCCCCACTTGGCGCTCAGCACATCGTTGAGGGCCTCGGCAAGCTCCATCGTGTGGCCAGGCAGTGCGGAATAGCGGATGCCCATATCGCTGATCTTGGCAAAGGCGGGCTGCAGGGCGGTCATCAGCTCGGATTTCAGCTGCCCGTCAATCTCATCGCGGGTGTAGCCTTCCTCCACATTGCCGCAGACATTGGTGTAGAACAAAATGGGGTTGGTGATGCGGTAGCTGTACTCGCCGAAGCAGCGGATGGCAATGTCGATGTCGATGCCGGCGCGCTGATCCACCACGCGGAAGGGCACCGGGCTGGGCGTGCCGTATTTGTTGCCCACCAGCTCCTTGGTGTTGAAGTAATAGATGCGCTGATCCATCGGGGCCTCGCCGCCGAAGGTAAAGCGCTTGCCGATGTTCTGGAACACTGCGCCGATGGACTCGGACAAATCGCCGCTGAACAGCGTCGGCGCGCTGCCGGTATCGTAGGTGTACTCACCCGGCTCGGCGCACATATCCACGACCTTGCCCTGCTCCACAATCATGGCACACTGGCCGTCGGCAACGGCCACGATGGAGCCGTTGGAGATAATGTTGTCATTGCCTTTGGTGTTGGCGCTGCGTCCGCTCTGGCGTTTCCAGCCGCGGGTAGCCAACAGGTCAGCTGGCATGGCTTCACAATAAAAGTATTCCTTCCACTGGTCGGCCATAACGCCGCCAGCAGCGCCCATTGCAGCTCTGATAAGTCCCATAATGATCCTCCTATATCAGGGGCGGGCAGGGCCCGCCCCATTTTGTACAGATAAATCAGTTCGTTATTTGTTGGCCAAGGCGGCCTTGTACTCCTCATAGCGGGGCGGCAGCTCTTCGAGCTCCTCGTTCCACTCGGTGCCGTCCAGCCTCATGTAGAAGCTGACCGCACAGGCCGTACCGTCGTCGCCCTCGTAGTCATACATGAACAGCGAGATGTGGTCATTGTACGGGTACAGGTAGAAATTGTATGCCTGGTCCTCGGTAATGTTCTGGTCAAGCACAAAGTCATAGCCGTCCAGGATCGGCTCAATGTGGTCATCATATACGTTGACCCACATCGTGATAACGGGGTCGTCGGGCATGCCGTCGCGGTAAACCTCAAAGTAATGGCTGCCGTCGGAGGTCTCACCGATGTAGCCCCAGCAATCGTAGGTGTCGGTGTCAAAGTAATCACGGTTCGGTACATTCTTGTAGTTTTCCATCCGGAACCAGCCGTACCAGTTGGTGTTGCCCAAATCATCGTAGGTGTTGCCGTCGTCGTAGGTGTAGGGCGGGTCAGGCTCATCCGGGCCGTCGATCCAGCCGTCGCCGTCATATTCGTCATCGCCGCCGTCCAGCAAAGTGGGGTCGATTTCAGGCTTGGTGTCGCTGCGCTTAAAGACCATGGTCATACCGTCAAACTCAATGGTCAGCAGGTCACCCTCGCGGGTGTAGGTCATGGCCGGGGTATCGGGGTCGGTCAGCGCGTAGAAGCTGCCGTCCTTCCATTGGAAAGTGACAAAATCCTCCATGTAGGTTTCGCCGGTGCCGTCCGCGCGCAGCTCAATGTAGAAGTCCTCCATATCGACGAGGGCAAGCTCCTCCTTGGAGAGGGTATACTCGCTGTCGGAGGCGGATTCCAGCACATAGATGCCCACATCGGTATCGCTGCCTGCGGTGGTGCCCTGGGTCATGCTGTCACCGTCCAGAGGCTGCTGCATGGTGCTGCCGGACTTGACGAAGTAGATCGTCACGCCCTGTCCCTGCACATCGTTCAGGGTCAGGATTTCGTCTTGCAGGGTGCCGGTGCAGCTCAGGCCGCCGCAATCCAGCTGGAAGACCCCGCCGTTCAGCGTCCACTTGCCGTAGGACTTGGTGCCGTCCACCGTTACAACGCACTTGCCCTTATCATTCAGGTCCATCAGGAACCCGCTGCCGAAGGCATCCTCGACCTGCGTCACGGAGCCGCCGATCTCGGCGTAGGCTGCTTCCCAGGTGCCCTGATTCGGGTCACCGGCGTTCGGCTTGCCGGTGCGGATAGAGCCGCTAATCATTGTTACGATGATCATAAGCAGGAATATCACCGGGATGGCGATCAGGATCATCCGCTTGGGGGACATTGGTGCGCGGGGGCGCTTGGGCTTGCCGCCGGGGGCCACATTGCCGTAAGGGTTGCCGCCCGTGCCGCCGGGTGGCGGCGGCGTGACAGGCGGTGCGGACGCGGACGGGGGCGTTTCCTCGGCGTAAAGCGGTGCGCCTGCGCCGGTCTGCGGCGGTGTGCCGGGCGCATTGCCTGCGTAAGGATTCGCTGCGTTCGTCCGGGGCTGCGGGGCGGCAGGTGCGCTGCCTGCATAGGGATTGCCGCCGCTTGCCTGCGGCTGCGGGGGCGTCTGTACAGGCTGTGGGGGCGGCGGTGCAGCCTGGGTTGGCTGAACCGGGGGCGGGGGCACAGCTGCGGGCTGTGCGGCGGGCGGCGGTACGGATACTTTTGCACCGCAATTCTCGCAGAATTTAGTACCGGGCTTTAACTCGGCACCACATTGCGTACAGGTTGCCATAGTGTCTGCCTCCTTTACAAGATAATCGTTTCAGATTTTTTTATTCGTTTGTCATTTCAAACCAAACGGATTCGTCCTTTGGCAGGTTCAGCAGGGATTCCCCGCCGATATGCCTTACGTAAAAGCCGCCGTAATCGGTGGGCATCATGGCCACGGTTTCGCGCTGTGCGCGCCCTAGATCCATGCGGTACAGCGAAATGCTGCAGATCCAGCCGCGGTGATCCATACCAAGGTAGGTGATGCCGCTGTCCCATGTGGCGGGCTCTCGGTTTTCGTTTCGGTATTCGCCGATGTAGAAGTTCGGCTGATCCTCGCAAATTTCAAACCAGGTACCGGTGTAGTCACTTACATACGAGCCGATCAGGCTGGAAAGTTCCATCGGGTCGGCATTGTGCATGGCCTCGACCAGGTTGAATTTTTCATTGTTGCGGGAGACAGCGTACACCGTTGTATACTCGGCCTCGAAATCCGCATCGTAAGCGGTGCCGATCTCAAACTTGACGATCTCGTTGACGCCGTACAGCGGGCCGCCGTTGGCCATGGTGCCGCACTGTGCGCCGCTGATGACGTCGATGTACTCGACATTGCCGTCCTCGGTCAGCAGGAACACATAGGGGGCATAATCCTGGCCGACACTGGTCATGAGCATCTTTACATAGTTGCCGTAGCAGCCGTTTACCGTAAACTCGGTTTGGTCGCCCAGCTCGTACCATTCCTTCATGTCTTGGTAGGTAACTGCGCCGTCGGAGCTTACATAGTCGGTCAGGGCGCGCACCGTTACCTTGCCGGTGGCGGTCACATCGCAGGTAAACCATTCGTCCTGGCCGTGCAGCACCTGGCCGCTGGCCTGCCGCTTGTTGGGGTCAACCTGAACATCTGTCCAGTACATTCCCGACCCGGCGGGGGTGTACATCGGTACGGTCACGACAAAACCGTTTGAAAAATGGGGAAATATGGAGTAGTAGGTAAATACACTGTCAAGCTCGCTCAGGCTTTGCGCGCGCATCTTGTACAGCATGGCGGTATATTCGGGGTCATAGCCGCCGAAATGGACATCGAAATGCTGTGCTGTGGCGCGCTGCAGCGCGTTCAGGGTCTTTGCGCTGTCGGTGTAGCCCATGTATTCGAGCAAATCCAGATTGGTAAGCTCCTGCCCTGTGGCAAAGTTGTAATGGTAGCTGCCCACATCGTGGTTGAACAACGTGTCGGAACTGGTCACCTGCAGGCTCAGCACGGGGCCGTTCCAGTTGCTGACCCAGATGATGAAGCCGGTGTCGATGAAATCATTGCGGGAACGGGCATCCTGGGCACGCTCTACCAGATAGCCGTATCGGTAGTTGATCATCTCGTTGATGTGCTTGGCGTCCTCGGTGTCATCATCGATCTGCGGTACTTCATAAAAATAGGTGTCCTCGATGCCGTTGGGGTCGGTGTAGGTAAAGCGCTCGCTGTACAGCGGGATAATGCGGGAATCATCCAGCCTCCGGCTGCTTTGCGGCTTGACAGCGGCTTCGTCCTTTTGAACGGTCGGGGTCGTATCGTCGGACGACTCGACTGTCGGTTCCGTTATCGGGGCGGAAACCGACGGGGTGCCGGAAGATGCCGAGGCAGGCGGGGCATTGCTGCGCCCGCAGCCCGTTGTGATCAGCAGCAGGGCCGCCGCCGTCAGGGATAGCAGTTTTTTCATGGTCGGTTCACCTGCCTTTTCGTTGCGGGTAGTGTGTGTCAGCGATTGCCTTAGCCAAAGGTAACGCTGTTCAGAATGGTGTCGCCCTCGGTGCCGGGGTCAATGTCTACGCCGGAGATCTTGATGGCCAGCCAGCCACCGGTGGGCATCTCGCCGTAGTATTCCGTCCACCACATACCCACGTTTTTGTAGGTGCGTCCGGCCATCTCCACGCCGCCGATGGTGCGCGTGGCAAGCTCCTCCACGTTTTCAAAGCTGTCGTAATAGTAGTTGATCTTGTCCAGACCGCTTTTCAGTTCAAAGGTTATGCGCGGGTCGCCGGAGAAGATATGGCTGGGGTCATCGGTCGGGAACAGCTTGAGATCCCCGAAGCTGGTCGAGGCGGACTTGTACCAGCCCTGATCGGGGCAGGTCACGTTGAGCACCAGCGTATAGTCTGTGCCGAATGCCTCCAGCGTCTGGGTGTTCAGGCCGGCAGCCGATGGATAATCGGGATTGTCCGCAGGAGCGGAAGCTGGGGCCGGTTCGACGGTGGCTTCCGGCTCCGGCTCTGCAGCAGGCTCCGATGCAGGTTCGGATGCAGGCTCGGATGCCGCGTCGGTCTTGGGCTCTGCCGGGGTCTCCGTCTGGGGTTCAACAGCCGGTTCGGCGGCCTGCGCTTTCAGGTCGGATAAACCGGAATTGACCTCTTTGGTCACATCCCCCTTGGAGCAACCGGCCAAAGCCATAAGCATCATGGCTGCCAATACGGCAGCGAGCGTTCGTTGTACTTTTTTCATAGCTGTCCTCCTTTTGGTCATAAAGTGTCCATCATAGCGCTCAGATAGGCAGGCGAGACGGAAGCGTAGACAAAATCATCGACAATATGGTCCTTTTTTGCCAGGCACACGGCGGTGGCCAGCTCGGGATATTCGGCCTCATCCACAAGCAGTACCGTTTTGCAGTGCGGGCAGACATCCCGCAGGTCGTTTGCCAGCAGCAGTCTGTCCTGCAGGGTGCGCGGCGGATGCGGGCAGACCTCCAGCAGCAGGACATCCGCCCTGCAGGAACGGCATAGCTTTACAATATCCTTTGTCTTAGGACCAGCGTTTTGCACCTGGAAGTCCGGCCCGCCCTGTTTCAGTGCCATTGTCAATGCGCTCGTCATCACAGAGTATTGCGCGTCCAAAACGATCCTCCGCACGGCGTAGCCCTCCTTTCCTGCAAAGAATACGATTTGTCAATTTCATCATACAGGAATCGGACGATTTCTGCCCCCACCATTTGGATAGTTTTTTGGACTTTTTTCTGCTTTTTTCAGTACTATTGCAAAAAAGTGCAGATTGCGTCATAATGATACTGGAAAGAAACAGACGGATGATCTACCCTTTGGAAAGGACAGGCACTATGACAAAGGTACGGCTTGGCAACCTGTGTTTAGCCGCTGCGGTTGCAGGGGTGATTCTCTGCGCTGTCCTGATGCGGGCGTTTTATATGCCGTATTCCGGCTTTTGGCGCACGGTGCTGTATAATATTCTGATCTTTTCCTGGGCGGTATCGGTCTGGTGGCGTATCCTGCACGCACAGACCCGCCGCTGCCTGCTGGGTGCTGCCGCCCTGATGCTGTTCTGGCTGGATATCCGCCTGATCCGCTATGACTTTGCCCAGACGCCGGAGATGCTGCGGCGATTGTGGTATGCGTACTATATCCCGATGCTGCTGATCCCGACCCTTGCACTTTATACGCTTTTCTTTTTGGATCGGGGGCAGTCCTCCCCGCTGTACAAGTACCGGTACGTGATTTTTGTATTTCCTGTGGTACTGTTCAGCCTGGTGCTGACAAACGACTGTCATCAGCTTGCGTTTGCGTTCCCACCCGGGCAGGAGGTACTGGGCAGCCCCGATTACACCTATCGGTTCGTATATTACCTCTGTCTGCTGTGGATATTTTCCTGTGCCGTGTTCACGGTGGTGTACCTTGTACGGCGCTGCCGTATTCCGCATACAAAGCACATCCTCTGGCTGCCGCTTGTGCCGATTTTTTTTGCCACCCTCTATGCTTTACTGTACAAGCATATTTTAAATGTGCCGTGGATGCATGCGATCGCCGGTGATATGACCGTGGTGCAATGTCTGACCTTTACAGCGTCCTTTGAGGCGTGCATCCGGTGCGGGCTTATCCAATCCAATATGGGGTATGCCACGCTGTTTGAGGTATCTATGGCCAAGGGTCTGATCACGGACCGGGCGTTTGTGCCTGTGCAATGCTCCATGCAGGCAGCGCCGCTCCATGAGGAGCAGCTGCGTCAGGCGCTCACCGGCAGTGTCCAGTTGGATGCAACGACCCAGCTTCACGGCCACCCGATCCGAAAAGGGTATATTTTCTGGCAGGAGGACATCACCGAACTGGTGGCTCTGCTGGAGGAGCTGCGTCTCACACAGGAGGAATTGCATGACATCGGGGACGTCATACAGGCGGAAACAGCCCAGAAGGCACAATGGCTGAAGCTGAGCGAGCACAACCGGCTGTATGACAAGATCGAGACCGTCACAGCCCGCCAGCTGGCACGGATACAGGAATATCTGATCGCGCTCAAGGCCACGGACGATGTCGATACCGCCCGGCGGCTGCTGAAGCACATCGTCATTTTGGGAACCTATATCAAGCGGCGCAGCAACCTTGTTTTTGTCTGCGACAAGGCGGAGGACATCGACACCACGGAGCTGCGGCTGAGCCTGTTTGAATCGGCCGAGAGCCTGCGCCTGAGTGATATACGCTGCGCCGTACAGATTGCCGACACAGCAAAGATTTCCCCTGCATCCGCCGTGGCAATCTATGACGCCTTTGAAGCCATCATAGAAGCGACCCTGCCGGGATTGCAGGAGATCCTTTTCTGCGCCGAGCATACGGCGCAGGGCTGGGGGCTGCGCTGCAGCGTTCAATGCACCGACGCGCCCGCTGCGCTGCCCGGCCTGCCGCAGATGCAGCTTGAACGGGATGATGACGGGCTTTTGTATTTCACGATGTTTCCGGCAGAAGGAGGCGGCCTATGATTCCCCGAATCTCCCGCAACGCCGTCAAGGAAGGCTTTGACACGCTGCCGGCGGCCATCTGCTACTTTGACCGCAATGGTCTGCTGCGTCTGATCAATCACAGGATGCAGGAAATCGCCGCAGTCCTCTGTGGCCGGGATCTGCAGACCCTTACGGATCTGGAGCAGGCGCTGCGCAGTCCCGGCGGCGGTGTGCAGCTGCGCGATGAGGCCACCCGCATCTACGAATTCCCGGACGGAACGGTATATCATTTCACGGTGCGCCCTGTTCAGGACAAATACGGTATACCGTACACCGAGGTGATGGCCACCGATGTCACCCAGCTGGCTAGATTGCATGCTGCACTGCAGCAGGAAAACGAGCGCCTTGCCGATGCAAACCGCCGCGCAAAGCGCTTATATGACAATATGCCCGACATTGTGCGGGAGGAAGAAATCCTGAAAATGAAGATGCGGGTGCATGACGACATCGGCCATACCCTGCTTGCCGCACGGCGCGCACTGCGGCATGAGCATGACCTCGCCCGGCTCAGGAGCGAAGCTGCGAAGTGGGAAAGCTCCATCTCCCTGCTATGCCGCGCCCGGCAGGAGAATGCTGCAGAGGACCCGCTGAGCTATATGCAAAGGCGGGCGGCTGTTCTGGGTGCAGCCGTACAGCTGCGCGGTGCGTACCCTGCGGCACGCGCCACCCGCGAGCTCTACGCACTGATCCTGCGGGAGTGTACCTCCAACGGTGTGCGGCATGCGGGCGCCACGGAATTGTACGCCGATTCCGAGCATCGGCCACAGGCATGGCACCTTTGCATCACGAACAACGGCGCACCACCCAAGGCGGAGATAAAGGAAGGCGGCGGGCTTTCCTCGCTCCGCCGCCGTATTGAAAAAGCAGGGGGTACAGTAACCGTACATTCCCTGCCTGTATTTGTTCTGGAAGTCACCCTGCCCGATAAGGAGAGCACTAATGATACGCGTTATGATCGTTGAGGACCAAAAGCTGGTACGGAGCCTGCTTGAAAGCTATATTCAGAACGAGGACGGGTATCAGCTTGCTGTGTCTATCCCCGGCGCTGCAGAGGCTCCAATCCTGTGCGATACCGAGGACATCGACCTTGTGCTGATGGATGTGCAGACAGAACACCGCGAAAACGGCCTGGCCGCCGCAAAAAAGATACGAGAAGCGCACCCGGAAATCAAGATCGTGGTGGCGACCTCGCTTATTGACACACAGGTCTTGGCGCGCGCAAAAGCCGTGGGCGCGGACAGCCTGTGGTATAAGGACGGCGATGAAGGGACCCTGATGCAGGTCGTGCGCCGCACGATGGCGGGGGAGCATATCTTCCCCGATGCACCGCCCAGCGTGGAGATCGGCACTGCCATGAGCGCCGAGTTCACCAAAGGAGAGATGAAGGTCCTGCGCTGTCTTGTGCGCGGGCTGTCCTATAACGAGATTGCAAAAGAACTCGGCATCGAGCCATCCACCGTGAAGTACCACGTCATCAATATGCTGCAAAAGACGAACCTGGAGAATAAACTCCAGCTTGCCATCGCCGCCACCGAAGCCAAATTGGTGGTGGAGTTGGCAGAGGAGTAATTTGTAGTATATAAGGCAATACCGCACAATTCCCGCCTAACGGCTTAAGCACCGCTCCGGCGGCTGCGGCACGGCATCTGCGTTGCCAAAATGC
>OJQI01001176.1_pt1 | contig 12042 bp, 8 predicted proteins | sample 1598711 | NCBI WGS metagenome assembly OJQI01 (sample SAMN03922505, study PRJEB24848) | human gut metagenome | isolation source: stool sample | host: Homo sapiens | place: Germany | collected 2011-11 | reverse complement strand
TTTTTGCGCTACACAGAAAAATCAGTGAAAACGATGAAAAAGCGCATTTTTCATCTACCGCGCAAATAGACTGCGTAGAAAATGGGAGATCAGTCGATGTCGATCAGTTGGAAATGCTTGTTGAAGGTGAATTCCATGCCGTTGGCCAGCTCCACCTCATACTCCTTCTTGCCCATCTCCAGTTTCTTGACCGACTTTCCGGGATAGTGGAGGCGCAGGTAGCTTCGGATGGGGTAGGGGATCAGCTCCGCAGGCACCGAACCGTGCTTGCAGTCGATCTCTGTCAAATTGCCCCTTTTGTCAAACTCGAGTTTGGTGCCATTGCGCAGCACGACGTCATAGCTCTTGCCGGCTCCCGACTCCATCTTGGCCAGCACCACCTTTTGGTGGCTGAAATGGCGCGTGATCACGGCCTGGGCCTTGGCGGGAAGCATGGCGACGGAGATGGGCTTGTCGTTGTCCACATGGGCAGAAATAGCGCAGGAGACGATGCAGCAGATGGCGATCATCAAAAATCTCATTGTTCTTTTCATAAACTTCAAATCTATTGTTTTATTATACCTATATACGGATCGTGCCGAGACACGATACACTGTTTTGGACGGCTAAGGGTCGCAATGGTTTAAGGCCGCGCTCCACTTTGACAGAAAAAAACCACCCCCGGGGACAGCGAGGGTGGTAATGGTCAGGTCATTGGGCTTGGCGTGAGGCAAGAAAGCGCTCCGCCCTATGGAGGTCTTCGGGCGTGTCGATGCCGACGGTCTCGACATCGGTCAGTCCGACCTTGATCTTGTAGCCGTTTTGCAGCCACCGCAGCTGCTCCAGGCTCTCCGCCAGTTCGAGCGACGACTGGGGCAGACGCGTGACCTCGCGCAGCACGTCGGCACGGTAGGCATAGAGGCCGATGTGCTTGAGGAAGGGGTAGGCCGCCAGCCACTCGCCTCGATCCTTGCCCCGGACGAAGGGGATGGGAGACCGGGAGAAGTAGAGGGCGAAGCCGTCGTTGTCGAGGACGATCTTGGGTGAGTTGGGATTATCTACCGCCTCGATGCTCTCGAAGCGCTTGCCGAGGGTGGCTATCTGCGTGGCGGGGTCGTCGAAGGCCTCCATCACCGTACGCAGTTGCGAGGGCTGGATGAAGGGTTCGTCGCCCTGAACATTGATGACGACGTCGGGAGATCCGCCGACCAGGTCGAGGGCCTCGCAGATGCGGTCGGTGCCGCTCTTGTGGTCGGATCGCGTCATGACGGCCTGGCCGCCAAACGCGGTGACGGCATCGTAGATGCGCTGGTCGTCGGTGGCGACATAGACGCGGTCGAGGACCGATCGTACCTGCTCATAGACGCGCTGGATGACGGGTTGGCCGCCCAGGATGGCGAGCGGCTTGCCCGGGAAGCGCGTAGAGGCGAAGCGCGCGGGGATGATGGCTATATACTCCATGGCGTGATTACTTGATGATGTGGAGCCACTTCAGCGGCTTCTTGACCAGTTCGCTGAGCTTGCTGTCCTTGTTCTTCTGCGGCAGCGCATAGTCCTCGCGAATGTCGTACTTCGTGGAGTGGACGGGGGCCTGGTCGCCACCCTGCTTGCCACGGCCGCGGCCGCGCTTGCGCGAACTCTTCTTCTTGCCCTTGGGGGCGTCGGCCTGGGACTGGGCCTGCTGACCGCCCTGCTGGCTGCCTTTCTGGCCTCCCTGCTGGCCTCCTTGCTGACCGCCGCCCTCGGTGCTCTTGTCCTTGCCACGGCCACGGCCGCGGGATCTGCGTTCCTTTTGGTCCTTTCGTTCCTTTTGGTCCTTCTGGTCGCGGCTGGCGTCGCTCTGCTGCTGCTGATCGCGGGCCTCACGGGCCTCGCGCGGCTCACGGCGCTGGCGTCCGCGGCGCGACTGCTTCTCCCTGGGCTGCTGGTCCTGGGGCTGCGACTGCTGCTGGCCGTCCTTGGCCACGGGCTGATCGGCCTTGTCGGCCTCACGGGGCTGCGGCTTCGCGGCCTTCTCGGCACGCTGCTTGTTCTGACGGTTGCGGCTCTTCTTGTCCTTGTGGCTCTGCTGGTCGCGGGCCTCGCGGCGGCGGCTCTTCGCACTCTTGCCCTTGGCGGGGCGCGCCGACTGGCTATATTCGGGTGCCTCGCCGACGTCCTCGGGCAGGGGCACCTTCTCCACGGTCTTCTCCAGGAACTTCTCTATCTGCTGGAAGTAGTACTGGTCCTGCTCGCTGACCAGCGTGATAGCCACGCCGTCGCGGTTGGCACGGGCCGTACGGCCGATACGGTGGACGTAGTCCTCGGCGTCGCGGGGCACGTCGAAGTTGACGACCATCGCGATGTCGTCGATGTCGATGCCGCGGGAGATGATGTCGGTGGCGACGATGACGTCGAGCTGGCCGCTCTTGAACTGGAACATCATCTCGTCGCGCTCGGCCTGGTCGAGGTCGGAGTGCATCTCGCCGCAGTTGACCTTCATGCGCTTCAGCGAGGCAGCAATCTGCTTCACCTTCTGCTTGGAACCGGAGAAGATGATGACGCGGTTGAGGTCGCCGGCCTTGAAGATGTCCTTGAGGATCGCCATCTTCTGCGTCTCGTAGCAGACGTAGGCCTTCTGCTGGATCTTCTCGGCGGGCTTGCTCACGGCGAGCTTCACCTCGACGGGATTCTTGAGCAGCGTCTTGGCCAGGTCCTCGATCTTGTCGGGCATCGTGGCCGAGAACATGATGGTCTGGACGTTCTGCGGCAACTTGCGGGCGATGGTGAGGATGTCCTCGGAGAAGCCCATGTCGAGCATGCGGTCGGCCTCGTCGAGGATGAAGAAGCTCACGCGCGAGAGATCGACGTTGCCCAGCGACATGTGGGAGATGAAGCGGCCGGGGGTGGCGATGACCACGTCGGCACCGAGGGAGAGACTCTTGAGCTCCTGGTCGTAGCGGTTGCCGTCGTTGCCGCCATAGACGGCCACGCTCGACACGCCGTCGAGATGGTAGGCGAAGCCCTGCATGGCCTGGTCGATCTGCTGGGCCAGCTCACGCGTCGGCGACATGATGACGCAGTTGATGGCGTCGGCAGGATAGCCGCCGTCGGCCAGCTTGGAGAGGATGGGGAGCAGGTAGGCCGCCGTCTTGCCCGTGCCGGTCTGGGCGACACCCAGGATGTCGCGGCCTGCGAGGATGTGGGGGATGCAGCTTTCCTGTATGGGAGTGCACGTCTCGAACTGCATGTCGTCCAAGGCGTCGAGCACATAATCGTTCAAATCTAATTCGTCAAAATACATCTTTTCTGAAAGATAAAAATGGTGAGTGATACTACCTTGGCGCGTGCCTATAGCAGAAATAGGCTATGAAGGCAAAGATAAGGTTCGGAATCCATGCGGCCAGCACGGGGGGCGTGCCGGCATTGATGGCAAAGGTCGAGGAGACGGTCTGGAGCATGATGTAGCCGAAGCTCAGCCCCAGGCCGATACCCAGATAGAGGCCCATTCCTCCCTTTCGCTTTCGCGCCGAGAGCGAGAGTCCGATGATGGTGAGGATGAAGGAGGAGAAGGACATGGCGATGCGCTTGTGGAACTCCACCTCGTACTGCACGACATTGCCCGAACCGCGGCTCGTCTGCTTGGAGATGTAGTCGAGGAGCTCGGGCGAGGTGAAGGTCTCCTGCTGGCCCTTGGAATAGACCAGGTCGGTGGGCTCCATGAGGATGACCGTGTCCTTGACGTCGCCGGTGACGATCCGCTCGCGCAGGCCGACCAGCGTGCGCGTCTTCCAGTTGGTGGCCTTCCAGTGGTACTTCGCGTCGGCGATCGTGTCGTACTGGATCTCCATGGCCGTCATGTGGCTGACCAGCTTCTTGCCCTCAAACTTGTCAAGGGAGAAGCCGTAGCCGCGCTTGTAGCGGTCGTCGTAGTGCTGGATGTAGGCCACCGTGCCCTTGCCCACCTGCAGCTGGACGTTCTCCGCCGAAGTGTTCTTCTTGGAGTTGCGGTAGAGCGACTCGAAGTTTTGGCGGATGACCGTGCCGTGGGGGATGACGAAGCTGTTGAGGTAGAAGGTGACGCTGGCGATGAGCACGCACGAGATCATGTAGGGGCGCATCAGCCGCCGGAAGGAGACGCCCGAGGAGAGCATCGCGATGATCTCGGAGTTGCCGGCCAACTTCGAGGTGAAGAAGATGACGGCAATGAACACGAAGAGCGGGGAGAAGAGGTTGGAGTAGTAGGGGATGAAGTTGGCGTAGTAGTCGAAGACGATGGCACGCCAGGGCGCATGGTACTTCGTAAACTTCGAGAGGTTCTCGTTGAAGTCGAAGACCAGGGCGATGGAGATGATCAGCACGATGGAGAATATGTAGGTGCCGATAAACTTCCGGATGATGTACCAGTCGAGACGACCGAAAAGGTGCTTGGGCGACAACTTGCGCAGCACACGCGCCACCCTGGCCCCCGCCCGGCGAATCGTCTCGGGCTGGGACATCCTGCGCCTCATCTTGTCTATGGTCTCTCCCATCTGCATGTCGAAAAATTTGTTTTTAGAGTCAGTCCTGCGAACGTAAAGGAGCCGGGCCTATATCCTCCGCCCGAGCTGGTCGATGACGGAAGACTTCCACTGGGTGAAGTCGCCCTGGAGGATGTGGGCCCTGGCGTCGGTGACGAGCCGCAGGTAGAAGGCAAGGTTGTGGATGCTGGCTATCTGCATCGCCAGCAGCTCGCCCGCCTTGAAGAGGTGGTGGAGGTAGGCCTTGGAGGTGATGCGGTCGATCTCGCAGCCCGTGGGGTCGAGGGGCGAGAAGTCGGCCTCCCACTTCTTGTTGCGCATGTTCATCGTGCCCTCGTAGGAGAAGAGCATGGCGTTGCGGCCGTTGCGCGTGGGCATCACGCAGTCGAACATATCGACGCCGCGGGCGATGCCCTCCAGCAGGTTCTGGGGCGTGCCCACACCCATGAGGTAGCGCGGCTTGTCCTTGGGCAGGATGGCGTTGACGACCTCGATCATCTCGTACATCACCTCGGTGGGCTCGCCCACGGCCAGTCCGCCAATGGCATTGCCCTCGGCGCCCTTGTCGGCGACGTACTTAGCCGCCTCGCTGCGCAGGTCGGGATAGGTGCAGCCCTGGACGATAGGAAAAAGGGCCTGGGGGTAGCCGTAGAGGGGCTCAGTCTCGCGGAAACGCTTGAAGCAGCGGTCGAGCCAGCGCTGGGTAAGCCCAAGGCTGTTCTTGGCGTAGGCGTAGTCGCTCTTGCCCGGCGGACACTCGTCGAGCGCCATGATGATGTCGGCACCGATGACGCGCTCGATGTCCATCACGCGCTCGGGGGTGAAGATGTGCTTCGAACCGTCGATGTGGGATCGAAACTCGCAGCCCTCCTCCGTGAGCTTGCGGATGCCCGTGAGGGAGAAGACCTGGAAGCCGCCGGAGTCGGTGAGGATCGGGCGGTCCCAGCCGTTGAAGCGATGGAGGCCACCAGCGGCCCGGAGCACCTCGCAGCCGGGGCGGAGGTAGAGGTGGTAGGTGTTGCCCAGGATGATCTGGGCCTTCACCTGCTCCTGGAGTTCGCGGAAGTGGACTCCCTTCACGCTGCCCACCGTGCCCACGGGCATGAAGATGGGGGTGAGGATCTCGCCATGGGCCGTCTGGATGCGGCCAGCCCGCGCGTCGCTGTAGGCGTCGGTGTGCTGCAGTTCGAACGTCATTGGGCCTTCTCCTCCTTTTGATCCGCAGTCTCCTCGACGACGAGCTGGACGGGGTGGGCCACCAGTTCGTCGGTGAGGGCGAAGTCCCACACCTGCTGCACGTTCTCCACATAGTGGAAGGTGACGCCCTTGCGATAGATCTCGGGGATCTCCTCCACGTCGCGCTGATTCTCGGCACACATCACGATGTCGGTGATGCCGGCACGCTTGGCGGCGAGGATCTTCTCCTTGATGCCGCCGACGGGCAGCACCTTGCCGCGCAGCGTGATCTCGCCCGTCATGGCCGTGTTCTTGCGCACCTTGCGCTGGGTCAGCGCCGAGGCCAGGGAGGTGGCGATGGTGATGCCCGCAGAAGGGCCGTCCTTGGGCGTGGCGCCCTCCGGCACGTGGATATGGATGTTCCACTGGTCGAAGAGGCGGTAGTCAACGCCCAGGGCGTCGATATGGGCCTTGACGTACTCCAGGGCGATGACGGCGCTCTCCTTCATCACGTCGCCGAGATTGCCCGTGAGCGTCAGTTTGCCGGCCTTGCCCTTGGAGAGCGAGGTCTCGATGAAGAGGATCTCGCCGCCCACGCTGGTCCACGCCAGGCCCGTCACCACGCCCGCGTAGTCGTTGCCCTGGTAGATGTCGCGGTAGAAGGGCGGTTTGCCCAGCAGGCCCGGCAGCATGTCGGGGGTGATCTTGTTGGAGGACAGCTGGCCGTCGGTGGCCTGGCGGAAGGCGAGCTTGCGCAGCGCCTTGTTGATCTGCTTCTCCAGCTGGCGCACGCCGCTCTCGCGGGTGTAGTTCTCAATGACCTTCTCCAGGGAGGCCTTCGTAAACTTCAGCTTGGGCTCCACCTGGTCGAGACCCGTGTTCTCCAGTTCGCGGGGGACGAGGTGGCGCTTGGCGATCTCTATCTTCTCCTCGGTGATGTAGCCGCTGACGGGAATCACCTCCATGCGGTCCAGCAGCGGACGGGGGATGGCGTTGAGGTCGTTGGCCGTGGCGATGAAGAGCACCTTGGAGAGGTCGTAGTCGGTGTCGAGGTAGTTGTCGTGGAAGGCGTTGTTCTGCTCCGGGTCGAGCACCTCCAGGAGGGCCGACGCGGGGTCGCCATTGACGGTGTTCTGCGTCACCTTGTCGATCTCGTCGAGGATGAAGACGGGGTTGGAGGAGCCAGCCTTGAGGATGCTCTTGATGATGCGTCCGGGCATGGCGCCGATATAGGTGCGGCGGTGGCCGCGCACCTCAGCCTCGTCGTGGAGGCCGCCCAGCGAGACGCGGACGTATTTTCTGCCCATAGCCTCGGCAACGCTCTTGCCCAGCGAGGTCTTGCCGACGCCCGGAGGACCGTAGAGGCAGAGGATAGGGGACTTCAGGTCGCCACGGAGGCGGAGCACGGCCATGTACTCCAGGATGCGCTCCTTCACCTTCTCCATGCCGTAGTGGTTGCGGTCGAGGACGCGCTGCGCACGCTTCAGGTCAAGGCGGTCCTTGGTATATACGCCCCACGGCAGCGAGACGAGCGTCTGCAGGTAGTTGAGCAAGACACTGTAGTCGGGCGACTGGGGATTGATATTGTCGAGCTTGGCGAGCTCCTTGGCAAAGAGCTTGCTCACCTCATCGGGCCAGGGCTTGAGGAAGGCCTTCTTCTTGAGCTCCCTCTTGTCCTCAGACTCGCCGCTGTCGCCCAGCTCCTCGCGGATGTTCTTGATCTGCTGGTGGAGGAAGTACTCCTTCTGCTGCTCGTCGATGTCGGCGCGCGTCTTGTTCTGGATGTTCTTCTTGATGTGCAAGAACTGGGTTTCGCGGTTGAGGACCTTCAACAGCTTGAACAGTCGCAGCTTCATGTTGTCCTCCTCCAGCAGCATGATCTTGTCGTAAATGTTGCTGACGATGTTGGAGGCGACGAAATTGACGATGGAGAGGTGGTTGCTGATGTTCTGCAGGGCGACCATCGCCTCGTTGGGGATGTCGTCGTTCATCTTCACATAGATCTCGACGCCCTGGCGCAGGCCTTCCACGGCCGCGGCAAACTCCTTGTCGTCTTCTGCGGGGAAGACCTCAGGGATCATCTCCGTCTCGGCGGTGAAGAAGTTGTTGGCGTCGTCGAGCGACTTGAGACGGCAGCGCGCCGAGGCGATCACGATGGCCGAATGCTCATTGTTGGATCCGGGCACCTCAAACTCCTTGACGAGCTTGGCATAGACGCCCACTTCGAAGAGGTCTTCCTGGATGGGGTAGTCCACGCTGGCGTCTTTCTGTGCGAACACGGCAAAGGTCTGGTCGGGATGATCGCGGAGGTAATCCAGCAGCTTCAAACTCGGCTGGCGCCCAATGAGAATCGGGGTCATGACGCCGGGGAAGGGGATCAGATTGCGGGTGATGAGGACGGGGATGGGACCATCCACGGGACCGACCTCCTTGGCCAGCGCCGAGGGGTCGCCGTCGTAGTCCGACAACATCATCCGTATCGTTGTATTTTGCTTCATTATCTTATTGTCTTCTGTGTTTTGGCGTGCAAAGGTACAAAGAAAATTCCTATTTCATGGAAAAATCCGTGCGAAACCTTGACTTTGCCCGCACAATGCGGCATTAGGGTGGCCGCAAGGAAGGCAATGGGGTGGCTGCAAGCGCGGGCGACAGGCTGGCCGCGCGCGCGACAGAATCCACAAGGCAGGCGATGGGCTCAGTCTAAAGTCTGATCACCTGCTTCACGCCCTTGACCGTGCGCAGCTTCTTGATCAGCAGGTTGAGCTTCGACTTGTCGTCGAGCTGCACGACAAGATTGCCCGAGAACAGGCCGTCATGGGAGTCGATATTGATGGATCGCATCACGATCTTCTCGTCCTTGCTGATGATGTTGGTGATGTTGCTGACGATGCCGATGTCGTCGTTGCCGATGACGCGCAGCGTGATGTCGTAGTGGGAACTGCCCTTGCCGCTCCACTGCGCACGGACGATGCGGTAGCCGAAGCGGCGCTGCATCTCGGCGGCGTTGGGGCAGTCGGCACGGTGGATCTTGATGCCGCCATTGACGGTGACGAAGCCAAACACCTTGTCGCCATAGATGGGGTGGCAGCAGCGGGCGAGCGAGAAGTCGATGCCCTTGAGGCTCTTGTCGATGATGAGCACGTCGTCGTTCTTCTTGGCCTCGGTGGTGGCGGGGTGGGCATACTCGAAGTTTTCCGCGCTCTCGGCCTCGCGCTCCTTGACCTGGCTCTGGTCGACCAGGGCCTGGTATTCGTCGAGGACGCGGGTGGGGTCGAGGCGGCCTTCGGCGATCTGGTGGTAGAAGTCGCTCTGCTCCTTGAAGCCCATCTTGCGGATGAGGTGGGCGACGGTGGCCTCGTCGTAGTCGAGCTTCTTGTTCTTGAGGCGGCGCTCCAGCAGCTCCTTGGCGTAGAGGCCCTGCTTCTGACGTGTCTCCTTGAGCGAGAGGCGCAGCTTGGCGCGGGCACGGGAGGTGACGAGGATGCGCAGCCACTCCGGCTTCGGAGTCTGGTTGCTGGCCGTCAGGATCTCGACCGTGTCGCCACTGTGGAGGGGCGTGCGGAAGGAGACATTCTTGCCGTTGACCTTGCCGCCGACGCAGGTGTCGCCGACGCGCGAGTGGATATGGTAGGCGAAGTCGAGCACGGTGGCTCCCTTGGGAAACTTCAGCAGGTCGCCCTTCGGGGTGAAGGCATAGACCTCGTCCTCGTAGAGGTCGAGCTTGAACTGGTCCATCACCTCCAGGTTGTCGCCTGCCTCCAGGGCGGTGCGGATCGAGGCGAGCCACTCCTCCATGCCGCCGCCGTCGGCCTTCACGCCCTTGTAGCGCCAGTGGGCGGCGAGGCCGTGCTCGGCCACCTCGTCCATGCGCTCGGTGCGGATCTGCACCTCCACCCACTTCTGCTCAGGACCGAGCACGGTGATGTGGAGACACTCGTAGCCATTGGACTTCGGCACGCTGATCCAGTCGCGCAGGCGCTTCGGGTTTGGCTGGTACATGTCGGTGACGATGGAGTAGGCCTGCCAACACTGCATCTTCTCCTTCTCCAGCGGGGAGTCGAGGATGATGCGGATGGCAAAGAGGTCGTAGATGCCATCGACACCACACTTCTGCTTCTTCATCTTCTGCCAAATGGAGTGGATCGACTTGGTGCGGCCCTTGATATGAAATTTGAGTCCGGCCTCGGTGAGGTGCTTGCTCACCGGACCGATGAAGCGCTCGATGTAGGCGTCGCGGGAACGCTTCGTGGCGTTGAGTTTCTCCTTGATCAGATAGTAGGCGTCGTGCTCGAGATACTTCAGCGAGAGGTCCTCCAGCTCGCTCTTGAGCTGGTAGAGGCCCAGTTTGTGGGCCAAGGGGGCGTAGAGGTAACTGGCCTCCTCGGCCACCTCGTGCTGCGCCTCTTTGTTGGGCGTGTCGCGTATCTGGCGCATCAGGCAGACGCGGTCGGCGATCATGATGAGCACCACGCGCATGTCCTCGGCGAAGGAGAGGAGCAGGTTGCGGAAGTTCTCGCTCTCCACAATGGGAGTCTTGCTGTAGAGCTCCTGGACGCGGACGAGGCCCTGGAGGATCGTCGCCACGCCCTCGCCGAAGTCCTTGCGCGCCAGCGTCGTGTCATAGTGGCCGCGAAGCACGCTCTCGTAGAGCATGATGGCCAGCAGACTGTCACGGCGCAGGCCGATGTCGCCGACGGCCACCTTCGCCGTCATCAAAGCCTTGAGGACGGGATTGAGGCCGAAGCGGTCGCGCTCGATGTGGCGAGCCTCGATCTCAGAATGGATATGGGTGCGCAGACGCTCCACGTCAGTACCGCTCAGGGTGTCGTTGAGCATCTCGTGAATCTTCTTAGTAAGTGCCTCGCAGGCGTGCTTTTCTTCCGCGGTGAAAACGAATTTTTCTTCCATTGGCTGACGTTGCTTTGATGAATGATGCTACAAAGTTACGAAATTTCATCTGAATATTTCCCGATTTAAGAAAAAGTAAGTATATTTGTGCATTGGTTAGAGGACAACAAATAGACCACCTTATTTATAATATTAATATCGCAAAAGGATATGCTGACACAACAAGACTTGCAACAGATTGCTGCCAAGAGCATTGCCGAAGAGCAGCTGCAGAAGCAGATGGATGATTTCAAGCGCGGATTCCCCTTTCTGAGGCTCGACTCCGCAGCCACCGTGGGTCATGGCATCCTGGCACCGACGGACGCCGAGCGCGAGGAGTACATCCGCCAGTGGGACGCCTACAAGGCCGGGAAGCACCGGGTGACGAAGTTTGTACCCGCCTCGGGTGCTGCCAGCCGCATGTTCAAGAATTTGTTCGCCTTCCTCGACGCCGACTACGACGCCCCGCAGACGAGTTTCGAACACGAGTTTTTCGACCACATCCACCAGTTTGCCTTCTTCTCCGAGCTCGACGCTGCCTGCCTGAAGAATGAGGGCAAGGGAATCGACGACCTGCTGGCCGCGGGAGGACACAAGGCCGTCGTGGCCAACCTGCTGGAGGAGCGCGGCCTCAACTACGGCCAACTGCCGAAGGGCTTGCTCCGCTTCCACCGCTATGAGGACGGGGCGCGCACGGCCATGGATGAGCACCTCGTGGAGGGCGCACGCTACGCCAGCACCAATGGCGAGGCCCACATCCACTTCACCGTCTCGCACGAGCACCTGCCTTTGTTCAAGGCGGAGGTGGAGAAGCGGGTAGGGAAGTATGCGGAGAAGTACCAGGTGCGCTACGACATCTCCTTCTCGGAGCAGAAACCGAGCACGGACACCGTGGCGGCCAATCCCGACAACTCGCTCTTCCGCAACGAAGACGGGTCGCTTTTGTTCAGACCGGGTGGACACGGCGCGCTCATCGAGAACCTCAACGACCTGAAGGCCGACGTGGTCTTCATCAAGAACATCGACAACGTGGTGCCCGACCGGTTGAAGGAGGACACCGTCACCTACAAGGTGCTGCTGGGTGGCGTCCTCGTGGCGCTGCAGGAGCGCGTCTTTGACTATCTTAGATCGCTCGACGAGGCCACGCCGACGAAGGAGAAACTGGCCGAGATGGAAGACTTCCTGGAGCACACGCTCTGGTGTTTGCCGCCGAAGGAGAAGGCGGGATGGAGCGACCAGGAGCGTGCCGATTACCTGCACCGCAAGTTGCACCGACCGATCCGCGTCTGTGGTATGGTGAAGAATGTGGGTGAGCCCGGCGGAGGCCCGTTCCTCGCCTACAACCAGGACGGCACGGTGAGCCTGCAGATCCTGGAGTCGAGCCAAATCGACAAGGCCAACGAGGCCTACCAGCGGATGTTCTCCGAGGGTACGCATTTCAATCCCGTGGACCTGTCTCTTATACACATCTGACGCTGCCGACGATATGCAGTGTGTAGAT
>OJQI01001170.1_pt1 | contig 12088 bp, 8 predicted proteins | sample 1598711 | NCBI WGS metagenome assembly OJQI01 (sample SAMN03922505, study PRJEB24848) | human gut metagenome | isolation source: stool sample | host: Homo sapiens | place: Germany | collected 2011-11 | reverse complement strand
CCGGACTTTTCGGGAACTTCTTCGGCGATGCAGTCCATTCGCTCGGCGCACCGAGAAAGGTGGTTCGCTGCCCGAAATGCGGCTCTTCGTTCAATGATATCGTCCGCGAGGGCAGAGTCGGCTGCGCGGAGTGCTACAAAGTTTTTTATAACGAGCTCAAGCCCTCGCTCCAGCGCATTCACGGTCAGATTCACCACAGCGGCAAGATAGCTTCGACCGCCGAGCCTGTCAGCGAGGAAGAGGCAAAAATCGACGAAAAAGAGGAGCTCAAAAAGCAGATGGACGAAGCGGTTGCCGCGCAGAATTTTGAGCTTGCGGCGCAGCTTCGCGACAGGATAAAAGAGCTTGAGGGAGGGAACGAAAATGAGTAAATGGTATGTCGACAAGGGCGAACAGGGAGATATAGTCCTGAGCACCCGCGTGCGTCTTGCGCGCAACTTAGAAGAGTTCCCGTTCCCGTGCCGCCTCGATACGGCGGGCAAAATAAAGGTCAACGAAAAAGTTCGTGACACCCTGCTCTCATGCGTGCCCGAGCTGGGGCTCCACTATGTCACAATGGATTCGCTCAGCCGCGAGCAGGCGATATCTCTCGCCGAGCGGCATCTGATAAGCCCGGAGTTCGCTTCCGCCCGCGAGGGCAGGGCGCTCATGCTTACTGAAGATGAGACGGTCGGCATCATGCTCTGTGAGGAGGATCATATCCGCGTCCAGGTCATGAAAGCGGGTCTCGCGCTCATGGACTGCTATGTCCTCGCAGATAAAATTGACTCCGCGCTCGATAAGAAGCTGAATTTCGCGTTTGATGAGAGTCTCGGCTATCTGACCCAGTGCCCGACGAATCTCGGCACAGCCATGCGCGCGTCCGTCATGCTGCATCTGCCCGCGCTCAGAAGAAGCGGTCAGCTCGCAGTCCTCAGCTCTACCATATCCAAGCTCGGTCTGACCCTTCGCGGCGCATACGGCGAGGGCAGGGAGTCGCGCGGCGATATCTATCAGCTGAGCAATCAGATAACCCTCGGCATAACCGAGCAGGCGGCGATAGAGAACCTCCAGTCGATAACCCGCCAGCTCGTCACCCAGGAGCGCGCGGCGGCGGAGCGTATGTGCACCGATGTCGCGATGCAGGACAAAATATACAGAGCTCTCGGAATTTTGAAGAGCGCGCGTGTGCTGTCCTGCGATGAGATGATGGATCTTATATCCATCGTGCGCCTCGGCTCGGCAAGGGGAATACTTGATATACCGATAGAAAAACTTAACGAACTGCTCGTCAATATGCAGCCCGCCACCATAAGCGCTGCGAACGGCAAGCATATCGACGCGCGGCAGAGGGACTGCCTCAGAGCGGACGCGGTGCGCGAGGCATTGTCCTAAAATACCGCCGATAAACATATATAAAAACATATATCTTTCGATTCGTCGGCAATTTTCCGGCAATAATCTCTATTGTACGGTTCACCGCGGAAAGGAATGATGATATGTATAAGTTTACCGGCTTCACCCAGAAAGCCAACGACGTGCTCAACGCCGCCATTGAATACGCGGAGAATATGGGGCACACCTATATCGGCAGCGAGCATCTTCTGCTCGGTCTGCTGACCCAGAACGGCGGGATAGCCTATACCGTTCTGATAAACAAAAAGCTTACCGCCGGCAAGGTCGAGGATGCCGTCAGAAACAGCATCGGCTTTGGCGTGCCGACGGTGCTGACTCCGGGCGATTTTACGCCCAGATGCAAAAATATTATTGAGAGCGCGATGATTCAGGCGCGGGATATGGGTCACAACTATGTCGGCACGGAGCATCTGCTTATCGCCATGATAAAAGAGGGCTCGAGCGCGGCAACCGCCGTTATGACCCGCCTCGGCGTGTCACCGCAGGAGATTTTGCAGGAGCTTTTGAAAGCGTTCGGCTCGGCGTCGGGTAAAGATTCCGGAAAGCCGGAGACGGTCAAAAAGCCCGGCGGCAGAACGGATACCCCGACCCTCAATCAATATGGGCGCGACCTGACTTCATTTGCCGCGGCGGGCAGAATTGACCCAGTTATCGGCAGGCAGAAGGAAATAGAGCGCGTCATTCAGATTCTCTCGCGCAGAACGAAGAACAACCCCTGCCTGATAGGCGAGCCGGGAGTCGGCAAGACGGCGATCGCCGAGGGGCTCGCGCTGAAAATTGCCACGGGCGAAGTACCCGAACTGCTCAAAGGCAAGCGCATAGTTTCGCTCGACCTCACGGGCATGGTTGCCGGTACAAAATACAGGGGCGATTTCGAAGAGCGCGTCAAATCCGCCATTGAAGAAGTTTCAAAGGCGGGGGATGTCATTCTCTTTATAGACGAATTGCATACGCTCATCGGTGCAGGCTCGGCGGAGGGTGCGGTCGACGCCGCGAATATTTTGAAACCCGCGCTTGCCCGCGGCGAGATGCAGGTCATCGGTGCAACCACGCTCGAAGAATACCGCAAGCATATCGAAAAGGACGCCGCGCTCGAGCGCCGTTTCCAGCCCGTCACGGTCGGCGAGCCGAGCGAGGACGAGGCGGTCGCGATACTCATGGGCATCCGCGACAAATACGAGGCGCACCATAAAGTCAGAATAACCGACGACGCGATAAAGGCGGCGGTGAAAATGTCGGTGCGCTATATCGGCGACAGATATCTGCCCGATAAGGCGATAGATTTAATAGACGAGGCGGCGTCGCGCGTCAGACTCAGCGCATTTACAGCGCCGCCCGATCTCAAGGATATGGAGGACAGACTCCGCGCCCTCGCCGAAGAAAAGGACTCGGCAGTGAATTCTCAGGAATTCGAGCACGCCGCGCAGATACGCGACGAGCAGAAGAAGCTGAGCGACGAACTCGAGCGCGCAAAGCACAGCTGGCGCGAGGAATCGAGCAAGAAAATAGGCGAAGTTACGGCGGATAATATAGCCGAAATAGTCTGCGCGTGGACTGGGATACCCGTCTCGCAGCTGACTCAGGCGGAGAGCGAATGCCTGCTTCATCTTGAAGATGAACTGCACCGCAGAATAGTCGGCCAGGATGAGGCGGTCAGCGCGGTCGCGCGGGCGATAAGGCGCGGCAGAGTCGGGCTCAAAGACCCCAAACGCCCGACCGGTTCGTTTATTTTCCTCGGTCCTACGGGTGTCGGCAAAACGGAGCTCTGCAAAGCGCTTGCCGACTCGCTCTTCGGCGACGAGAACGCGATGATAAGGCTCGATATGTCCGAATATATGGAGAAGCACACGGTTTCAAGGCTTGTCGGTTCGCCGCCCGGATATATCGGTTACGACGAGGGCGGTCAGCTGACCGAAAAAGTCCGCCGCAGACCGTACAGCGTTATTCTCTTTGATGAAATAGAAAAAGCGCATCCAGACGTTTTCAATATGCTGCTCCAGATACTTGATGACGGCATCTTGACCGACTCGCAGGGACGCAGGGTCGATTTCAAGAACTGCATTATTATAATGACCTCGAATGTCGGCGCGAAGCTGATTTCGGGCAGCGGAAAGGCACTTGGCTTCTCGTCGGAGCGCGGCAATGTCCCGAGCTACGACCGCGTGCGCGAGCTTGTGATGAAAGAGCTCAAGAACACATTCAGACCGGAGTTCTTGAACCGCGTTGACGATATAATCGTCTTCCACTCGCTCGAAAAGCAGGATATATCCGAGATCGCGCGCAGGATGCTCGAAACGCTCTCAAAGCGCGTGGCACAGTTGGATATAACTTTAATTTTTGACGAATCGGCTGTTCAAAAGACGGCGGATGCGGGCTTTGACCCGGTCTACGGAGCGAGACCGCTCAAGCGTGTTATTCAGCAGCAGATCGAGGATAAGCTCTCGGAGCAGATGCTCGAGGGAAAGGTAACAACCGGCAAAAAGTATATCTGCAAAGCTGAAAACGGCGAATTTGTTTTTGCGGAGCAGACTGAGCCAGAATCGGCTGAAAATGAATAAAAGTGCACCCGAAGGCGTCTTGCTTTCGGGTGCGTTTTTTGGACTCTTTTAACTTTTTACTCAGCCTCGGCTATGAATCTCTTGAGATTCTCAAGCCCGATTTCGATGCCCGTGAGCGTCTGTTCGATACCCTCAAACTCGATGCTGACATATTTGTCGTAGCCCGCGCGCTTGAGTATGCCTATGCACTGCGCCACGGGGATGTTGCCGTGACCTATCACTGCGCCGCGCAGGTAGTTGCCGGCTCTGCTGCGGAAGAATCCGCGCCCGGGATCGGGCTCTGAGCCGCTCTTGATGTGAAAGTCCTTGGCGTGAACGTGCTTTGCGTATTTTGCGACTCTGCCGACCGCCTTGTCCGAAGGGTCGTCGGCGCAGGCGAAGTTGCCCATGTCAACGAGCAGACCGAAGTTCGGGTTTGCAACTCCCGTGACGAGCTTTTCGACGCGGTCGCTGTCCTGCGCGAAATAGCCGTGGTTCTCGACCATTGTAGATATGCCTTTCTCTGCGGCGTATTCGGTCACTCTGTGGCAGCCCTCGATGAGCGTGGGCAGAGCCTGATCGAAGCCGCAGTATGCGCTCTGCTGCGCGTTGAAGCCGCCTGTCGCGTCGTGGCGCATACCCGACGCACCGAGTATCTCAGCGATATCGACCTGCCTGAACAGGCGCTCGCACTCCTCGTCGAGCGGGCGGTTGAGAAGCTCCGCGCCGATGGTGTAGTTGACTATCGGCAGGTTTTTATTTTCGCTCTCGTCGCGCAGGCGCTTGGCGTAGTCCTCGACGGACATTCCGTTTTCGGGCATGAGGTCGATAAATTCAATTCCGTCGAAGCCCATCTCTTTGACCTTGCCTATGAGCTGAAGCTGGGTCAGCTCTCCGCCCGAAAGCATCGGCTGAAAGCTGTAGCTGCTGACGCAGGTTTTCATTTCATTCACCTCAGTCCATGTATCCTTTGAGAAAGTTTACGGCGTTGCCGATATCCTTTTCGGGGTCGTCGCCGACTTCGCGCTCTATCGTTAGGAAGCCCTTGTAGCCGATATCATTGAGCGCGGCGAGATATTCGTCCCACTTGACGCTGCCCTCGCCGAGCGGCACTTCTTTAAACGAGCTGCCTGTGACGAGCGGGTCTTTCTTTATGCCATAAACTATCTCGGGATCCCTGTAGAATATCTGAACGCCGTCCTTGGCGTGGGTGTGGACTATGTAGTCGCGCAGGTTATAGACCGCCTTTGCGGGGTCGTCGCCCGTGACCATAACAAGATTCGCGGGGTCGAGGTTGACCGCGACGCCGGTAGAGCCGAGCGAGTCGAGGAACTTCTTGAGCGTTGCCGAAGTCTCGGGACCCGTCTCGATCGCAAAGTGCGCGTCGAGGCTGTCCGCGAAGCGGGAGAGCTCGAAGCATGCCTCCTGCATGATTTTATATCTCTCGTGGCTGCTGTCCTCGGGAACAACGCCGATGTGTGTCGTGACGATATCCGTGCCGAGCTCCTTTGCAAGCTCGATTATCCTCTTCGACTTCTCGACTCTCCAGGGGTTCTCCTCTTTGTTGCCGAAGCCTCCGCCGAGGTCGCCGCAGAGGGCGGAGATGACGAGCCCGTTGTCCTCAACGAGCCTGCGGAAATCCGCACGCTTCGAGCCGACAAGCTCCTCTGGCGACATCTCGCCGCTGGTGGCATAGACCTGGATGCCCTGCGCCCCGACCTTGGCGGCCTTTTTTACCGCCGTCGGGATATCCGTGCGGAAGCTGTCAATAATAACGCCTATTGGAAATTTCATGGTAGCACCGTCCTTAAAACGTATTTTTTACAAGGCAATGATAACAAATAAGTGGGGGATATTCAAGAGAAAAAAGCCTTTTCCCCGAATAAAATAAAAAACGGCTCGGCACGGGGAAATTCCCGAACCGAGCCATGATTTTTTATCAGCCGACGACTGACATAATAAAGACGATTATAACGATTATCGGCAGGATATATGTGAAATAAGGTCTTATCCAGCCGGGCATTTTTGCGCCCTTTTCGCCGCAGTTGACTTCGCCAATGTAGTTCTTCCAGCCCCAGCCGTATTTCCTGCTGCAGAAGAGAACATAGACGAGACTGCCGAGCGGGAGCAGAACATTTGAAACGAGGAAGTCCTCGATATCCATGATGCCCTTGCCGGCTATCTGTATTTTTTCGAGCACATTGAAGCCGAGCACGCAGGGGAGGGAGAGCACGAGCATGAGCGCGATGTTTATCAGCGCCACTTTGCGGCGGCTGAGCTTCGTCAACTCGAGCCAGAAGGACATGATGTTTTCAAAAACGGCAATGACCGTCGAGAACGCTGCGAATATCATGAACACGAAGAACAGCGCACCGACTATGCGTCCGCCGGGCATGCTGTTGAAGATGCTCGAAAGCGTCGTGAACAGGAAGCTCGCGCCGACCGTGCCCGCGTCTGCGGTGACGCCGCCGTTATAGGTGAAGCATGCGGGGAAGATGATAACGCCGGACATGAGTGCAACGAAAGTGTCAAGCCCGACTATTGTCACAGCCTCGCCGAGGAGCCTGCGCTCCTTGCCGATGTAGCTGCCGAATATCGCTATAGAGCCGATACCGATGCTCAGAGTAAAGAACGCCTGCCCCATTGCGGACGAGATTACCGTCCATACGCCCGAATTTTCAAGGGACTTGAGCGAGGGGACGAGATAGAATTTCAGTCCCTCTGCGGCGTTCGAGAGCGTGCAGGAATAGATTGCGAGCCCAACCATGAGAAGCAGGAGAGCCACCATCATCCATTTTGTTATCCTCTCGACGCCCTTTTGCAGACCGAACGAGCAGATGCTGAAGCAGACAAGAATGACTGCGAATGTGGCGCAGATCATGAGCACGGGGTTGCTTATCATCGTGCCGAACACCGCTCCGAGTTCTTCCGCGCTCTTGTACGCGAGGATCGAGCCGTCCGCATACTTTATAAAGTATATCAGCATCCAGCCGGAGATAGTCGTGTAGAACATCATGAGCAAATAGTTTCCGGCGATGCCGAGATACTTGGCGAGATGCCACTTCTGCCCCTTCTTTTCGAGCACGTCGTATGACGAGGCGATGCTGCGCTGGCTTGCGCGGCCGACTGCGAGCTCCGCCGTCATGACCGGTATGCCGAGCAGAACAAGAAACGCGATGTAAATCAGCACGAAAAACGCGCCGCCGTATGCGCCGGTCGTTATCGGGAATCTGTAGACATTTCCCAGCCCGATGGCGCAGCCTGCCGAGATCAGAATGAATCCGAGTCTCGACGAAAATTTTTCCCTGTTTTCCATTGAATCTTCCTTTCAAAAGCCGTAAAAAATGAGCCGATGATAATTCTACCACCGACTCAACGAAATTTCAATATTTTTAAAAAATAAGTTGAAAAGACTGACTCAGTTGAGCACGATTTCCATCTCGCGCTTCTGTATCTTCATGCCGTGCTTCTCATAGAAACGCAGCGCACCGTCGTTGCCCTCCCAGACATTGAGCGTCAGGTCGTGGCAGCCGAGCTCTTTTGCCGTCTCAAGAGCCTTTTTGAACAGTGCGTCGCCGATGCCCTCGTGCCTGCACTTTTCGTCAACGCACAGGTCGTCGATATAGAGCTCCTTGTTCGGGCAGCGTGCGGAGTCAACGGAGTGGTCGATAAGAATGCAGAAAATATATCCGAGCACCTCGTCGTTTTCGTCCGCCGCAACAAAAGTTAAGCGGTTCTCGTCGGCTAAGAGCTTCGCGAGGCTTTCACTGTCGTATTTCGACTTTCCCGCCTTGAACAGGTCGGGTCTTATCCCGCTGTGAAGATTGCAGATATATTCGAGCAGTTCGAGCATTTTAGGGCAGTCTTTTTCTTTTGCGATTCTTATTTCTTTGAGCATTTTTATTTTCTCACCTTACACAGATTCTTTCAATACTTCTCGACTTTCCGGTTTTTTCGTCAACATCGATTATAACGCCGCACATCATGCGTGCGCCGCCGCTTATCTCAAATCGTGTCGGAAGTCCCGTCTTGAGCCACGATATCGAAGCCTCGGGGCGGACTCCGAGCACCGAGAGCTCGGGTCCCGTCATGCCGAGGTCGGTTATATAAGCCGTGCCGCCGGGCAGGATTTTTTCGTCGGCGGTCTGAACATGGGTGTGCGTGCCGACAACGGCGGTCGCCTTGCCGTCGAGATAGAAGCCCATGGCGAGCTTCTCGGCGGTGGCTTCGGCGTGGATATCAACTATTTTTATCCGACAGTCGCTTATCTTTTCCATGAGAGAGTCGATGCAGGAGAACGGATTGTCCGAGCCGTTTATATATGCGCGCCCGAGCAGGTTTATAACGCCGATGCGGACTCTGCCCATGTCTATAACACCGAAGCCTTTGCCGGGGCAGGCTGCGCCGACATTCGCCGGGCGGATTATATCGCTGCGCTCGTCGAGAAAATGATATACCTCGCTGCGCCGAAAAGCGTGGTTGCCGGTCGTTATAAAATCAACGCCGCTTGAAAATATGTGCTCGGCGGCGGACGAAGTTATCCCGTTGCCGGGCGCGGCATTCTCGCCGTTGGCTATCACGACATCTATGGCCTTGAGCTTCTTGAAGCCGGGGAGCACAGAGCGCAGGAAGTCGCAACCCTGCGTGCCGACGATGTCGCCTATAAGAAGTATATTCATTCCGATTTTCCTTTCAAAAAATCCCACCGCGTTTGACGGTGGGATTCGTTTTTATTTTGCGTAGTCGCTGACTCTGCTCTCCCTGATAAGGTTGACCTTTATCTGACCGGGATATTCAAGCTCGTCTTCGATCTTTTTGACGATGTCGCGGGCGATGAGAACCATCTTCTCGTCGCTGACGACTTCGGGCTTGACCATTATGCGCACTTCGCGGCCTGCCTGAATGGCGAACGAACGCTCAACGCCCTCGAACGAGGATGCGATGCTTTCGAGCTTTTCAAGGCGCTTGATGTAGTTCTGAACATTCTCGCGTCTTGCGCCGGGGCGGGAAGCCGAAACGGCGTCGGCGGCCTGAACGAGGCAGGCGACAAGCGTCTTTGCCTCAACGTCTCCGTGGTGAGCCTGGATGGCGTGAATGACGCCCTCGCTCTCGCGGTATTTCTTCGCGGCCTCAACACCCAGCTCAACATGCGAGCCGTCCATCTCGTGGTCGAGTGCCTTGCCGATATCGTGAAGAAGACCGGCTCTCTTTGCAAGCTTGACGTCGGCGCCAAGTTCCGCCGCCATGAGACCTGCGATATAAGAAACTTCGAGTGAATGATTGAGTACGTTCTGACCGTAGCTCGTTCTGTATCTGAGCTTGCCGAGGAGCTTGACGAGCTCGGGATGCACTCCGTTGACTCCTGCGTCGATGAGTGCGCGCTCGCCGGTCTGCTTGATAGTTGCATCGACCTCGCGGCGGGCTTTCTCGTACATCTCTTCAATGCGGGCGGGATGAATTCTGCCGTCCGATATAAGCTTTTCGAGCGTCAAACGCGCGACCTCGCGGCGAACCGGATCGAAGCTCGAAACGGTGATAGCCTCGGGCGTGTCATCGATTATCAGATCGACGCCGGTTATGGTTTCGAGTGTGCGGACATTTCTGCCCTCGCGTCCGATTATGCGTCCCTTCATCTCGTCGTTGGGCAGGGCGACAACGGATACCGTGGTCTCTGCCGTGTGATCTGCGGCGCAGCGCTGGATAGCGGTGCCGATTATCTCTCTTGCAATTGTATCAGCTTCGTCCTTTGTGCGCTGCTGATATTCGAGCACCTTGACCGCCTTCTCGTGAACAAGGTCGTCTTCAAGGTTCTTGAGCAGGTATTCTTTTGCCTGCTCCTTGCTGTAGCCCGAGATTTTTTCGAGCATATCGAGCTGGCTTCTCTTGAGGCTCTCCGCCTCGGCGAGTCTGTCATCCGCATCCTTTATCTTGCGGTTGAGGGTCTCGTCCTTCTTTTCGAGATTCTCGATCTTCTTGTCGAGACTCTCTTCTTTCTGAATGACTCTGCGCTCCTGGCGCTGAACTTCATTGCGTCTTTCACGCAGTTCTTTTTCGTTTTCGCTTCTCTGCTTGTGGATCTCATCCTTGGCTTCAAGGATAGCTTCCTTCTTCTTGGCCTCTGCCTGGGTCATAGCCTCGCTGACTATGCGGTTCGCCTCCTTTGTGGCGGAACCTATTGCGGCTTCGGCAACTCTCTTCCTATGTAAACCGCCGAGAATGAAACCGATGATGCCGAATGCAACTCCGACAGCGGCGGCTATAAGAATAATTTTCCAAACGTCCAAACGAATAACACCTCCCGAATAAAAATTTTGATTATTGTAAAACTCAGTAAAATAACAATATGGAGTATAGCTTGGCACATAATACTACCATTATTATGTATAATAACCTTAAACGGGAGAAATGTCAAGGTATTATTGCAACACATGGTACAAAAATTTATGGAAGTTGAACAAAATCCAGCGCGAAAGAAAGTGTTGACTTTTTCGCGTTTGGTGATAAAATGATAATGTTAAAAGCTGTGAAGCAGAAGACGTGTTCCGAACGTCCTCAAAGAGAGCCGCGCGCCGTTGGCTGAGAGCGCCGGTGTTGATACGGGATATGTTACCGCTGCCGAGCGCGCACCGAAGCCCTGCGGGATAGGCTGCGACGTATGACCGCGTTAAGGTCGCATGAGTGGCGGCGCGAGCCGCAAACCGGGTGGAACCGTGGAGCATTTGCTTCACCCCTGTAATTTTTACGGGGGTGGAGCTTTTTTCATCCCTGAGACGGGCATCAGCCCGAAGCTGAAAGGAGAAATTTTTATGGTAAACATTGAACTCAAGGGCGGAGTCGTCAAGGAGTTTGACGACGGAATAACCGCCATGGAAGTGGCAAAGAGCCTCGGCATGGGACTCTATAAGGCGGCGTGCGTCTGCCGCATCGACGGCGAGGTCAAGGATCTTCGCACCCCGATAAACAAAGACTGCAAGCTCGAAATTCTTACTTTTGACGATGACGACGGAAAGCGCGCGCTCAGACATACCGCTTCGCACGTCCTCGCTCAGGCTGTCAAGCGCCTTTATCCCGAGGCGAAGCTCGCGATAGGCCCCGCTATCGACAACGGCTTCTATTATGATTTCGATGTCGATGTGCCGTTCACTCCCGAGGTTCTCGAGAAAATCGAGGCGGAGATGAAGAAGATAGTCAAAGAGGCTCTGCCGCTCGAGAGATACGAGCTCGATCCCGACGATGCCATCGCAATGATGGAGAAGAAGGGCGAGCCCTACAAAGTCGAGCTTATCAAAGAGCACGCCGGCAAGGGCGAGAAGATATCGTTCTTCCGCCAGGGCGAGTTCGATGAGCTCTGCGCAGGCCCCCACGTCCCCGACACTTCGCGCGTCAAGGCATTCAAGCTGACCTCCTGCACCGGCGCATACTGGCGCGGTGACTCGGACAACAAGATGCTCCAGAGAATCTACGGAACCGCTTTCACGAAGAAAGAGGATCTTGACAATTATCTTCATATGCTCGAAGAGGCGAAGAAGCGCGACCACAGAAAGCTCGGCAAGGAACTCGGCCTGTTCACCATCATGGACGAGGGTCCCGGATTCCCGTTCTTCCTGCCCAACGGCATGGTTCTCAGAAATACCCTTATCGACTATTGGCGCGAAGTGCATAAGCGCTACGGCTATGTCGAGATATCCACTCCGATGATGCTCAACCGTTCGCTCTGGGAGCGCAGCGGTCATTGGGATCACTACAAGGAGAATATGTACACCACGGTTATAGACGACACCGACTTTGCGATAAAGCCGATGAACTGCCCCGGCGGAATGCTCGTCTATAAGCTTCAGCCCCATTCATACCGCGACCTGCCCCTGAGAATGGGCGAGCTCGGACTGGTTCACCGCCACGAGCTGTCCGGCGCGCTCCACGGTCTGTTCCGCGTGCGCTGCTTCACTCAGGATGACGCGCATATCTTCATGACATGGGATCAGATGAAGGACGAGATAAAGGGCGTTGTCCGCCTGTTTGATGAGGTCTATTCCGTGTTCGGTCTGACCTATCAGATCGAAGTCTCGACCATGCCCGAGGATCACATGGGCGACGAGAAAGACTGGGATTTCGCGACCGAGACTCTCAAAGCGGCGGTCACCGAGATGGGCAAGGAC
>OJQI01001169.1_pt1 | contig 12091 bp, 14 predicted proteins | sample 1598711 | NCBI WGS metagenome assembly OJQI01 (sample SAMN03922505, study PRJEB24848) | human gut metagenome | isolation source: stool sample | host: Homo sapiens | place: Germany | collected 2011-11 | reverse complement strand
CTTTCGCTCTGCTTTTATGGTTTTTCTGCAATTCTTCCAACACTTCTGGCGGTATCTTTGAGAGCAGCCGCCCCATCTGCTCGTTGGTTCTCTGCAATTCAAATATCCTCTGGTTGGCTTTCTGCACCTTTAATTCCTGCTCGTACTTTTCATCACGCATACGCCCTGCATAGTCGGCTTCCTGCCCGATTTGCTCCTTTAAGCTGTCGATATACGCCTGCTGTCTGCCGATTTCCTTAGAGAATTTCTCCACTTCGGGCAGCCATGCGGCAACCAGTTCCAGAGCCTTGTCACGCTTTTTCCCTGCGTTAAAGGCGTTGATGTCGGACAGGGCAGACACGATTTCCCCATACTGCTTATCAAGCCTGCCGCCCAACTTATAGAGCCATGTGGGGACGTGTTTCCGCTTGGTTTCCATCGAAGATTGACCTCTCTCAAGCTGATTCCAACGTGAGGACATCCGCTCATGGTAGGCGGTCTGCCACTCCGACAGGCTCTTTTGATTGCCTAAAATTGTTTTGGCGGACAGCTTATTGTCTGGTGTAATCGGCACAAAGCAGAGGTGCATATGGGGCGTTCTCTCGTCCATGTGGACGACTGCGGAGAGGATATTCTGCTCCCCGACACGCTCCGAAATGAAATCCAGAGCCATCGTAAAATACGCTTTCTGTTCTTCGGGCGGTAACTGGTTCATAAATTCTGGTGAAGCTGTGATGAGCGTTTCCACCATCATCACGCTGTCTTTCCTCGTCCTGCACCTCGCTTCGGCTACCATGTGGTTAATCTCTTTCTTGTAGGTGTAGCGTGGCGGTTTTACAAGGTGATAGTTATTTTTAGAGCGTTCCATATCGATATCTGGATTACTTTTGTAGGCTTCTTTCTTCCGCTCGTTGTGGCGTTCGCAAGCCGCAACGCCGCCCGCTTTGCGTTTCTGGAAACGCAGGATTGCATAGGGCATAATCCATCATCTTCCTTTCTTCGGCGGGTAACTGCCCTTTGGGTGACAGCGGTGACGGTGGTGACGGCAGTTTTGGGATGCCCCCTGCCGATTGCCGTAACTGTCACCCTTATCCCCTGCATGACGGTCATGACGATGGTGACGGTGTTTTTGGGATACTCCCTCGCAAGAGCTGTAACCGTCATGCCGCCGTTCTTTTATCCGAAGCCGCAAGGCGTAGGATAGCAGGGCGTAAGACCTGCCATAAGGGAGTCCAGAGGGAACGTCTGGCACACGACTTTGCAGGGCAAAGTGTAGTGTGTTACACCCTGTAAACGCAGTCGGAAAAATCGGAAGGATTTTTCTGACCGCAGGGGTGGTTTTACACGCCGAAAAGGGCGGGTAAATCCCACGCCTGCACTTTGCGTTTACGGGGTGTTCTCCCGTAGGGATGACAGCGGCAGGGTATCCTAAAATCACTGTCACCACCGTCACCGCTGTCACCCGCAGGGCAGAGCCGCCAACTTTACACGGCTTTAAGCGTCAATGACAGTAACAGGGGGTATCCCAATATCGCTGTCACCACCGTCACCGCTGTCACCCTCCCGCCTTGCAAGGGCAATCTGCCTGCCGTCTTTCCTGCGGCTGTACTGGTAGCAGATACGGTTCTCGCTTAAAAATGTGGTGTGATATTCATTCAGCCATTTCGTAATCACCGTGGGTATGGTTTCCGTTTCCCCCATAGCGGCTAACAGCTCCGTTGCCGTGCCTGCCCATTCTTCCTTATCCCTCATAAAATCCACCAACCGAAAAAGGACATCTGGTATCGTTTCTTTCGCAAGCTGCTCCTGCGTTTTCCTCTCCACAAGTTCCCAACTGCAATCACGGAAACGGAGCGTGTATTCCTGATAGGGCGTGTCCCTGCCCGTTACATACAGCTTGGCGGTGTCAGATGCCCGTTTCTCCTTTTCCAGAACAAAGGTAGCGTCCGCACTCCCCGTTAAGCCTGTCGTCCCAGACACCTTGTTGAACACATCGCTGTCATTCTGCTTTCGGATGTGGTGTACGACAATGACCGCCAGAGAGTGCCTGTCGGCAAAGTCTTTGATGAGGGAGATGTCCCCATAGTCACTTGCATAGGCATTGTCTTTTGAAGCTGTACGGACTTTCTGCAAAGTGTCAATGACAATGAGCCTGCTGTCTGGATGGTCTTTCAGATAATCCTCCAACTGCACGATAAGACCATCTGACAGCTTGCAGCTTGCCACGGCAAAGTGGAGCCGCCCGCTCGCTTCGTCCGTCAAGCGGAACAGCCTGCTTTGTATGCGGCAGAACGTGTCCTCAAGGCAGAGGTAAAGCACGTCGCCCTCCATTGTCGGCATATCCCACAAGGGAAGTCCCTGCGACACGCATAAACATAGCTTCAGCATGAGCCAGCTCTTTCCTATCTTCTGTGAGCCGCAGAACAGCGACAAGCCTGTGGGGATAAGGCTGTCCACCACAAAGGACGGCTTCTCAAGCGGCTCATAAAGGAGCGTTTCGGCGTTGACTGTCTGTAACTTCTGCATGGCTTTCCTCCTTTCGGGCGGTGTCTTTGTTTTTGTTGCACATAGGCGTTGACCTCCTTAAAAATAGATTTACTCCCACGAAAAAAGTGAGAGTATGTAATACCGCCAATCCCACACAAATAAAAAACAGATTTCTTTTTCGGGCGGTGTCGGTCACGGTTGGAGATACTTCCTCATTTCCGCCTTTACTTTCTCCTTTGCAATCGCAACAGATTTCTGTATTGCCGAAGCGGTGCAATGCTCCATAGCGGCGATTTGGTAAAAATTGAACTCATACTCGTAGTAGAGCAGGAAACGCCGCCTTTGTATCTCTGGCAGTCCGTCAACCGCCTTACAGAGCGTTTCATTCCGTTCTTCCTCAACCATGTGTTCATCAAGGCTCTTAGGCACACGCAACGCCCGTCTGTAAAGGGTTTCGTCCCATACCTCGTTAAACTCCCTGTGCCGCTCGTCCCATTGGAGAAGATTCCTGTTCCTGCGCTCCATCTGCCGAAACTCCATAAAGAACTGTTCCGACACTTCCAACTCGTGGGATTTGCCCTGCCCGTCCTTAAAGCTGATAAAATACCTTGTGCCGCTTTCCGTGGATTCCTCCCGAAGCGTGTACGCCTTAGCCTGATATGCCATCCCTTTGTCCTCCTGCCAAAAAATAAGCGGGGAGATTCCACTCCCCACCCAGTAGCCCGCAGGATAATGGGATGTATTAGACGCTTACAAAATTTTCCGAAGCTTCTTCCGCAGATGGTCTAACCTCGCATAGATGGCACCAGTCGTCAAATGCACGAGCGGGGCAATTTCTTTTGTGGAATACCCCTGCATTTTCAGCAGGACGATTTTCAAGGTACGCCCGTCCACCGTGACTAATACTTGATAGAGATTTTCGCTCTCAATCTCGTCCAGTAACTCCGCAACCGTACCCACTTCTGCCTGCCGCTCCCTGTCTGCCATGTCCTCAAGGTATTCCGCAACGTCATTCGTCCATCGGTAAAACCGCCTGTTGGAATTGAAGTCTGCCCTGTCCGCTATGCGTATCTGCTCAATGGTCACTTCATCAACGCCGCACTCACGCAGCAGCTTTTCCTCCGCTTCTTTCCAGATACGCCATTTCCTGTCCTCCCGTCCGTGGTTGTATGCCATTCTTTCTTCCTCCAATCAGAATTGATTGAGAGGGCAGAGAAAAGCCCCCTCATTTTCCCAAAGGAAAAAACAAGGGGGCTGAACGCCTTAAATTTTAATTTTCTATTATCTTTCTTAGTTTTCTTAGGATTCTGGCTTTGCGTTTGTTCACAACGCTCTGGGTTATGCCTAACCTCGCCCCGACTTCACGCTCGGAAAGTCCGTCAAAAAAGATTGCCTGTATCAACTCCTGCTCACTATCCGACAACAAAGGCAGGGCGGCTTTCAGCCTGTCCACCATAACAGCATTGACAACGGTTTCCGCAATGTCCGCCGCTTCATCAGCGATAAAGTCCAGAGGATTCCCCTCGCTGTCTGTAAACCCGTCCAGAGATAGCAGGCTGTTCTTTGTATCTAATTTTTGCAGATAACGCCACCGTTCCTTGTCACGATAGAAGTCTGTGTATTGCTCCCTCACGACTTCAAGCAGACAGCCCTGAACGGGAATAAACAGCTTGTCCATATAGGTCTGGTCGGCTTGCCTGCGGCGGCAGAAGTCCGTGTAAGATAATTCCACATAGCCACCGCTTTCTCTGATATATACTTTTTTTGGTGCATACTTCACCGTAAGTACCTCCCATCTGAATTTTTGAAATCTAAAATCCAGATGGAGAGGCGGCGAACGACACCTAATATAAGAAACAGCCCTGCGGCACTTTCCAACAAAAATCGACAAAAGAAAAACCGCAAAGGCTCTGTGACCTTTACGGTTATAGGAAATAGTAATTCTGTTGTATGGAGATTGTACTTCCACTTTCAAGGTGAGAAGTACCGCTGCACTGGCAGAAATTTTTTTAACTGGTTTCCTGCCATTCTCTGATATGCTATGTATTGATAAATTTTACTTCGTATGAGCAGATGAATAACCGCCCGAAAAAAGAACATAAAAAAATCCCTCCAAATTTAAAAACAAATTCAGAGGGTAATTTAGGGTATAACAAAATAACCCACCCGAATATCGTTTTTTTTATTTGGTGAGTTTGTTCTTTCAAATACGAAACAAATGCTCATGTACGGTAAAGTATCACAAGAAAATTATGTCGAATTGACAGCCGCCTCCGCTATACCGAATAAGGAAATAAAGAGTCCTCAAATTTTGCGCTACTAAATGAAGACGAGCGGAAGTAATCTCCCGCTCGTCAGTAAACTTAACTATGCCATATCAATCCCGCTTCTTTCCCGCCACCGGCACTAAGAACAGCGCGGGCAACAGCAGGAAAGCGGTACAGACCAGCCCCCAGGGTATGGACACCTGCTGGGCTACCAGCCCCACAATAGGCCCGCCGATGATCTGCCCGAAAGAGTCCAGCTGTCCGCTGGTGGAAAAGACTGTGGCGCGCATTTTCTCATCCACATGGTCGTTCATCCAGGCGGCCAGCACAGGCTCCTTGATGGTGCGCATAAGCCCCGCCAGCAGGAACACCAACAACATGAACCAAAAGCTCCGCCCCACCGCGAAGAGAACCAGGCACAGGATATACCCGGCGCTGGTGGACATGACCACACTGGTTCGGCTGACAGTCCCTTTTTTCTCCATGCGGGCGATGAGCAACTGAGAAGCCAGAATACCTAAGCCGCTGCCGATAAGACTGATAACACCGAACCAAGTGACGCTGTTCAGCGGCCCGATAACGGGTATTACCGTGTCATCCAGAAAATGAGCGGTGGAGAGCCGGTCAAAGCCTTCACTGGCAAGTCCCCCGCATAGTGTGATTGCTAAGAGCGCCAGCAACACAGGTGCGCCTTTCACAAAGCCCAGGTTGAGCTTGAACAGGCAGACAAAGTCTTTAAGCAAGCCCTGCCGTTCCTCAATAGCAGGGGAGAAGTTGGTTTCTGGCATGATGCGACCCAACACCAGCCCCAACAACAAGCACAAACTGCCCCCCAAGATGAGAGGCATTTGCAGGTTTATGTTTCCCAGCAGTGTGCCCAGCACCACGCCCAGAACGCCGCCGATTTGCCCCATTTGACTGCCCCGCAGGAACACCTTGTCTATGGGTTTGTCCTCTTCCTCCGAGGCAATCCACGCCTCCAGAGCGCCGGTGATGAAGGTATCACCGCAACCCCAGACAACCTGGGCCAGCAGAACCGGCGCGAACCACGGTAGCGCACCCTCCATCAGAAAGCCCAGGCCGTAGAGGAACATTCCAATCAGCACCGAGCGCCGACGGCTATACAAATCCGCCACCACACCGGTGGGTATCTCGAACAGAAAGCAGGAGGTCTCCAGAACCGTCCCTACCAGGACAAGCTGGAAAGCATCCAGCTGCACCACCTCCAGGTGGTACACGATGGAAAGCACTGTGGACATAGAAACCGCCAGGGAACAGACAAATCGGAACAGCAGGTAGACAGAATATGCCTTTGAATTTTTAGCAAACATGAAGTTACATTCTCCTTTCAAATCTCATTTTATATGACTTTTGCAAGCTGTTAAGCTAACTTGTGGAACATATGCCGAACCTTATCTATACGGCTATTCGGGCGGCGGGGTTGGCAAATAAATTTACCAATAGCTGGCTGGTATCCTTTTAACTCTGTCAAGCAGACTCCCTGCCCATTTGTGAAATAAGTTAAATCGTTCCTGTATTCTTGAATACATCTAGCAGGGATTTCTCCTTTCAGAATGACCTCGTCATTCTTTATCTGAGTACTTACAATATCTGCACAATACCTTGGAGCATCATGATACGCCCGTGAGAGATATTCCTGCGGTGCATAAATTTCAAAGTGGAGATATGGCTCTAATAGTTCTGTCCCTGCTTTTTTTAAAGCCTGCTCCAATACGATAGGGGAAAGCAGCCGAAAGTCTGCGGGGGTACTTACAGGACTATAATACAATCCATATTCAAAACAGATTTTACAGTCTGTCACTTTCCATCCATACAGCCCCTGCTCGCAGCCATAAAGAACCCCCTCCATAACCGCATTTTGGAACGATTGGTTTAAATATCCAAGTGAAACTCTGCTTTCATACTGCACTCCGCTTCCAATAGGGAGCGGCTCTATGGACAACCCGACAGAAGCCCAGAAAGGATTTGGCGGGACTTCTATGTGGATGGTATATTCTGCTTTTCTAAGCGGTCTTTCCATATATATAACAGTAGGCTCTTTTATTTCTGCCTCCACATGATATTTTTCCTCAAGGATGGCACAAATGACTTCCATCTGCACATTCCCCAAAAAAGAAAGTATAATCTCATGCGTTGTAGTATCCACATAATATTTTAAAAGAGGGTCGCCATCTGAAATTTCTGTAAGTGCCCCAAGCAATATTTCCCGCTGTTCAGATTTCTTTACTGCAATCGTTGTTTGGAGCATAGGGAGAGGATTTTCAATAAATTTTCTCTGCGGCAACAGCATTTCGTTCCCCAAAATACTGTTTAGCTGCAAAACATCATTTGGTAAAATTACAATATCACCAGAGCAGGCTGTATCGGATGAATATAATTCACCGTTTGTCGGAACACACATCTCTGTGATTTTTATTTTCTCTTTTTCAGATATTCTAATAACATCCCTCAAATGCAATGTTCCGCTATATATACGCACATAAACAAAACGCCGCCTTTTCTCTGAATATTCAATCTTAAAAACCTGCCCGCATAGTTCAGATTGACCTTCAGGCGTTGATGAATAAAATTTACTGGCAATTACTTCTATAAGCTGCCGAATCCCCAGATTGTTTTTAGCGCTTCCGTGATAAACGGGAAATAACGTTCCGTTTTGGAATCTCCTGTTTTCTTCCTGTTCCAGTTCTGACATTTTAAACGGTTTCCCTGACATATATTTCTCTAATAGTTCATCGTTTCCCATAATTACCGCATCCCACTGTTCCATATCGTCATTGTCCGTTACATTTATATGGGGATGCTGCCCAACCTTTTGCTTCACTATAATTTCCGAAGAAAGCTTTGCTTTCATTTCCCGATATACCATTGGCAAATCAATCCCCTCTTGGTCAATTTTATTGATGAAAAAAATTGTCGGAATCTTCATTGTCTGTAGTGCATGAAACAGTATACGGGTCTGTGCCTGTATGCCATCCTTTGCAGAAACTAATAATACTGCTCCGTCTAATACGGATAAAGAACGGTATACTTCCGCCAAAAAATCCATATGGCCTGGCGTATCTATAATGTTGACTTTTACATCCTCCCACTGAAAAGATGTCACTGCTGTCTGGATAGTGATTCCCCTTTGACGCTCCAAATTCATTGTATCTGTCCTTGTTGTGCCTTCATCTACGCTCCCTAGTTCTGCAATTGCACCACTGGTATACAATAAACTTTCCGTTAATGTTGTCTTTCCTGCGTCAACGTGAGCCAGAATGCCTAAGTTAATTATTTTCATGTGATTTTCCTCCTATCAACACCCAAAAAAGGGCATAAAAATACCCAGTGATAAATACTCCTATCACTGGGTAAATAACTCCAATAGCCCCAAAACACTTATATGTTTTCGGGCATATAAAATTACATGATAAAAGTATTCTTAAACTGGGTACAAAAAACTAAGCCCCATATTAAAAGTGAAACGGGACTGCTACTTTTTGTTCCCACTATCAAATTGACAGTTTATTTAAGAATACCTTGCCGCATATTTATTAACTCCTTGTATAATACTGAATCTAATTATATTCCTTAACCCTTTATTTGTCAAGCTGACAAACTAAAGCAGAAAAAGCGGCAGGATTTCCCCCTGCCACTAATCATCTGTTTATGCAAAAATAATTTCCTTTTCCACAATCTCCCTCGCACAAGCCCTTATGTTATTGAGGCATCCTGTCCATTCTAAGGCGTTTTCTGCCTTTAGCTGTTCCGTTATGCCCTGTGCCTGTTTCATACCCTCTATGAGCCTTTCAAAGCGTTCCTGTGCCTGTCTGTTGATGTCGGCAAGGTAGGCGTTTAGCCTGCCGCTTGTAAGAAGATTGGTGTATGTAACTTTACGGTACTGTTTTAGATAATCTAAATGCCGTTGCCCCCAGATGCCTATTGCCTGTTCTTCTTCGGCGGGTACAGTTAAGCACGGTATCAAATAATCCCCTTGCCTTTCGTATTTGCCGCCCAGTTCCTCAAATAATGATTTTGCCATTGTCTGTTACCTCTCTACCTGTGCTATCTGTAACGACTCTTGTTGAACTGATATTATTTGTATCTTCTTCATGTGAGCGAAAGCCTAAAAACAATCCGCCAATAGCTATCAAACAAATAATTCCAAAGATTACTTTTCTTAAATAGCCACTCATATTTTCACCTCTTTATTTTTCAATCAACTTTTTATACAAATTTTATTTACATCTTTGCCAATTTTACTTATACAACTACATTTAGGGCATTTTATTTCTACATATTTAACTTTTCCATAAAAAAGCAATCTATTACATCGCTTACATCTATGTTCTGGTAATTTAGTTAACGTTTTCTTTTCGTCCTTTTTTTCATCATCTATAATAATATTTTCGATTTCTTCTTGTTTTAATATAACTTCTTGCATCAAAAACATCTCTTTTCTCAATATCAATTCAAATAAAAATTAACAGGAACATTCATACTAATACTTTCACCTAAACCATGACTAAATGGACATGCATTATATACTGCATTTAAAGCAGCCTTATCTAAATTCCCATTAACGCTAGAAATTACACCTGCACTAATTAAATTTCCACTTGCATCAATAGTTACATTGATAATTACTGTACCTTGCTGATTTAATCTGACAGCTGCATAAGGATAAGATTTATGATTTTCCACAGCTTGAGCAAATCTACTTGCTACACTATATCTATCTTCGGTAACATTTGCTCCGCCACTAGCTCTTTCATTATCGCCACCAGCCATGCCTTCTGCTGTACCACCACTTCCACTGCCACTGTTTTTATTTTCGCTACCAGAAAAATTCTCACCATCTCCCTGACCAATACCGTCACTGATTGCTTGCGTATCATCTTCTGATACTGTATTTGTCATATTATTGGAAGCTGGTAAAATTCCATCTTCTGCACTAATTTCATCTTTTTCAATCTGCTTATTTTCTACATTATTTATTTGTTTTATATCTTTATTTTCATTTACTTCATTATTTTTATTTTTAATATTTTGATTATCATTATCACTATTATGCTTAAAAATATTTTCTATATCTCTACTAAATGAATTAAATGATGATTTTTCTTGAGCTTTTGCTATCTGTTCTGGTGTGTCCGCTAGATTGACTGTAATCAATTCTTCTTTTGGTCTTTGTATCTCTTGATGAAAGCCTGCTACCATAGCACCAATAGTTATGACTACTATAAAATGAAAAACAAATGATATTGAAAAAGATTTTTTCCAAATATGTTTTTTCATTGATTATTTCTCCTGAGTAGCTATGGATAATTTTGTTACACCTGCACTCTTAATTTCATCCATCACTTTGATTACTTTTCCATGTTCTACATTCTCATCAGCTCTTAAAATCACAGGAGTATCTGCTTTATCAGCTAATTGTTCCACTCGCGGTTTTATTTCTTCAATGTCCACCACAGTATCACCTATACTGATTGTGCCATCTTTCATTAGTGTGATAGCCACTGGCTTTGGTGCTTCTTTATGACTAGAAGATGCTACTGGCAAATTCACAGGCATAGATTTTTGATAAACCATTTGCAAAGTGCTAAATAAGAAAAACACCATCAAGAAAAATATAATATCAATCATCGGTATAATCATCAATCGTGGTGGTCTTGCCACGCGATTACTACGTATATTCATTATTATTTACCTCTTGCCTTACTAATCACTACAGTACAAACATTTTCTACATCAGTTAAAACACTATCTAAGCGATTGCTAAAATAACTATGCACAATCAATGCTAACACAGCGACGCAAAGACCAGTAGCAGTCGCGATTAATGCCTCACCTACACCACCAGTGATCAATGCAGGATTATCACCAGCAACATCTAATACTTTAAAAGAACTAATCATCCCCACCACTGTGCCTAATAAACCTAACAGCGGAGCCATTGTAACAATAGTATCTAAATAATTTAAATTTCGTTTTAAACCATTTGCTCTAACAGAAATATATTCCTCAAAACTTTCCTTCATTGACATTGGACACTCACGATATTTTAAGCCTATCGCCAATACATCACTGACAAAGCAACGATTATTAGCACATACTTTTTCTGTTTCTTGCCAATTACGCTCTTTAGCTAAAGCTAAAATTTGTTGAGCCATATCTTTATTATCGCCACAAGTTCTCTTATAATAAATAAAACGCTCAATACCAATAGCAACAACTAAAATAGAACAAGCTAAAAGTGGATACATCACCCAACCACCATGATGAAATAATTCTAATGCACTAATAATAAAATCCAATTTAAACGCACCTTTCTCTAAATAATAATCTTCATTAAAAAGATAAAACTCCATAGAATAAATCCAAAATAAAATTTTCCTATGCTCTAAATAAAGATAAATACACACAAAAATTTTATTCAAAAATATATTCTATGGAGTTCTAGACTCTCTTTTAAAAATTACATAAATAATTATATTGAAAACAATTCTCATTGTCAAATATTTTATGAACAATTTTTAAATCTATTCAATTTTATTTTTTAGTACATTCTAACCATTCTTGATAAATATACTCTTTCAATCTATTGAAAGTATCACTATCTTTTTTACCTACAGCTTTTCCTTCAAATTCTGTAGCACGAATACACAAATCACCAGAACTACTTACAATTACTTCATCAGCATTGATTAATTCATCTACTGTAAAAGGTCTTTCTTCTACTTCAATATTCAATGCTTTACATGCTTTTAATAAATGTGCCCTAGCAATACCAGGTAAAATATATTCATCAGCAGGATGAGTGATGAATTTTTTATCTTTAATTATATGCACATTACTATGAGCACATTCTGTAACTATATCACCGCGATGAAATACAGTTTCATCACAATTATTTTCCTTAGCATGTTGATAAGCTACTACACTAGGAATTAAATTCAAAGTCTTAATATTACAATGTAAAAATCTTGTATCTTCCATAGAAGTCAATTTATATTCTTTATCTTTATCAGTTATTTTTTCTGGGCAAATTGTTATCCATAAATTAGCTTTTTGTTCTTTATCATAATTATGACTTCTAAGCCCATTACCGCCACGAGTAGCTTGCCAATATACAAACAGTTCATCATCATCTAATTTTTGTACTAATTCATTCAATAAATCTTTTAAATACTCTTTAGTAAATCCTAAATTAATATTTAACAATCTAGCGCTATTAAAAAATCTATCCACATGTTCATCAATAGCCATGATTTTATAATTTCTAGCGCAAGTGGCATCATATACACCTGTCTCTTATACACATCTGACGCTGCCGACGATATGCAGTGTGTAGA
>OJQI01001124.1_pt1 | contig 12503 bp, 10 predicted proteins | sample 1598711 | NCBI WGS metagenome assembly OJQI01 (sample SAMN03922505, study PRJEB24848) | human gut metagenome | isolation source: stool sample | host: Homo sapiens | place: Germany | collected 2011-11 | reverse complement strand
CACTGCATATCGTCGGCAGCGTCAGATGTGTATAAGAGACAGGGCTAAATCGGCAAGAGAAACGACCTCCGCCGTGGCAAGCAAAGAGTCTGCCGGCACTACTGCCATCAACTCGTCGCGCACCAAAGACCGCGATGCCATGCCGTTTTCTCGGGGCTCACGCGGGATAAAGCCCAGGTCGCAGCGGCCTTCCGCCACCCATTGCTCAATCTCGGAGTAATCACCCATCAGCAGCTCGTAATCGACGTCCGGGTGATCGGCGCGAAAGTGCGCAATCACCGGCGGCAGCACGTGGGTCGCCACGCTCGAAAACGTACCGATGCAGATTTTGCCGCGCATGAGCCCACGCATCTCATCCACCCGTCGCTGCAAACGAACAAATTCCTCGCACAACGCCTCGACCGCCGGCATAACTTGCCGCCCATCGGCAGAAAGCACTACGCCCTCGCGGCTTCTATCGAGCACTTTAAAGCCCCAGTCGGCCTCGAGATCGGCCACCATACGGCTCACGCCCGACTGCGAATAGCTCAGCCGCTCGGCGGCGCGCGTAAAACTTCCGGCGCGCACGGTCTCAAGCAGCACCTGCATCTTTTGAATATTCGTTTCCACGGCACCCCTCCACATATGCATGAGCTTTTGTCATGTTATCTATGAATTATATTCGCTTTTCTTCTATATCCAGTTCACCCATAGTGAACAAGCTCGGATATAGAGGGGATGTCAGCGCATGAACAACGGACTGTTTACGTACTTAGCAGCATTGCTGTTGTTTGGCTCCAACGGCATCATCGCCGCCGCCATCGCGCTGCCGAGCTCCGATATCGTGCTCCTGCGCACGTTTTTGGGCGCACTCTCGCTCGTCACCATCCTCGCCATCACCCAACGCCATAAGTTGCAGGCGCCATCTCGCCCCCGCGAAGCCGCAGCCCTCCTCCTCTCGGGAGCCGCGCTGGGCGCCAGCTGGATTTTTCTGTTCCGAGCCTACCAGACGATCGGCGTCGGCGTTTCCTCGCTGCTGTACTACTGCGGCCCCATCATCGTCATGGCGCTCTCCCCGCTCATCTTTGGCGAAAAGCTGACCGGCAGCAAAATCGCCGGCTTTATCGCCGTCGCCTGCGGTGCTTTTCTCATTGCGGCACAAGGTCTAGGCGGCAATATGCCCATTGCGGGTATCGCTTGCGGCATCGCCTCGGCCTTCTGCTATGCATTGATGGTCATCGCCAGCAAGGGTGCGCCGCACATCGAGGGCCTCGAGAACTCCGCGCTCCAGGTGAGCGCCGCCTTTTTGACCGCGCTGGTCCTTACGCTCCTCACGCAGGGCGCCCCCTCATTCCTGTCCGCCGGCGTCGCCGCCAGTATTGATTGGCGCGCCGTCGTCATGCTCGGCGTCGTCAACACCGGCATCGGCTGCCTGCTCTACTTTAGCGCCGTCGCCAAACTGCCCGTCCAGACCGTCGCCGTCGTCGGCTACCTCGAGCCGCTTTCGGCGGTCGTGTTCTCGGCCGTCCTTTTGGGCGAAGCCATAACACCGGTCCGTCTGATGGGCGCCGTGCTTATCATCGGCGGCGCGATCTTTTGCGAACTCGCCGGCAAACGCGCAAACGCCAAGGCTGGCATCGCCCAGGCAGCACGTGCTTAAAGCCCCTGCTTTGAAATGCTACCTGCATACATAAATAATCCTCAGCTGGGGATTATTGTCTAAAATAACCTGATGTGCCAAACTGCTCTTGTATGTATAAAGACGGCATAAAGGTTATCTGTCCTAGACGGATAACCGGATGTCCAAGGGAGTCCACGTGGCACATAACAAACTGGAGGCAAGCCCCCAAGATCAGCGTGGTCAAGGCGGGCATGGAGCCATTCCCCTCTCCGCTGGCATGCTGCTCGTTACGCTCGGCGTCGTCTACGGCGACATCGGCACGAGCCCCATGTACACCATGAAATCAATCGTCGCCAACAACGGCGGCATCGGTACCGTCAGCGAGGACATGATCCTGGGCGCGCTTTCGCTCGTCATCTGGACCATGACGCTCGTGACCACGGTCAAGTACGTGGTTATCGCCATGAAGGCCGATAACCACAACGAGGGCGGCATCTTCGCCCTGTTTAGCTTGGTGCGCAAAGTGGCGCCGTGGCTGATCCTTCCCGCCATGATCGGCGGCGCGGCGCTGCTCGCCGACGGCATCCTCACCCCCGCCGTCACGGTTACCACGGCCATCGAGGGCTTGCGCACTATCGAGTGGGGCCATGCGCTTTTGGGTGACGGCCAGACCAACGTCATCATCATCACCATCATCATTATCTGCGGCCTGTTTGCCATGCAGCGCGCCGGCACCTCGTCGATCGGCAAGCTGTTCGGCCCGCTCATGACGCTGTGGTTCCTGTTCTTGGCTGGCGCCGGCCTGTTCAACATGCTCGGCAACCTGTCCATCCTACGCGCGCTCAACCCCATCCGCGGCATCATGTTCCTGTTCTCGCCCATCAACCACTCGGGCATCATGGTGCTCGGCTTCGTCTTCCTGTCGACGACCGGCGCCGAGGCGCTCTATTCGGACATGGGTCACGTGGGCAAGGCTAACATTTACGCATCCTGGCCGTTCGTAAAGGCAGCCCTCATCCTTAACTATCTGGGTCAGGGCGCTTGGCTGCTCGCCAACAATTCCAATCCCCAGATGCTCGCGATGGATATCGTCAACCCGTTCTATATGATGCTCCCCGAGCCCCTGCGCCCCTTTGCCATCGTGCTTTCGGCCGTGGCGGCCATCATCGCCTCGCAGGCGCTCATCACCGGCTCGTTCTCGTTGGTTTCGGAGGCAACGCGCCTCAACCTTATGCCGCATCTGCGCATCCACTACCCCAGCGACACCAAGGGCCAACTCTATATTCCGCTCGTCAACAACATCATGTGGGTCGGCTGTATCTTCATCGTGCTGCTGTTCCAAAACTCCGAGCGCATGGAGAGCGCCTACGGCCTCGCCATTACCGTGACCATGCTCATGACCACGACGCTTTTGACGAGCTACATCGCCGGCATCCTCAAGCACAAGCTGGGCGCCTGCGTCTTCGCCCTGCTCTTTGGTGCCATTGAGCTGTGCTTCTTCGCTTCGTGCCTCACCATGTTCTTTGACGGCGGCTACGTCATGATCTTCCTGGCCGCGCTGCTGTTTGGCCTTATGTACGTGTGGCGCCGCGGCACCGCCATCGAGCGCACGCAGACGATCCTGCTGCCCGTCTCCAAGTACATTGACCAGCTCGGCCGCCTGCGCAACGACGAGACCTACCCCGTGCTCGCCGACAATCTGGTGTTCCTTACCAACAGTCCCGACCCGCTCACGCTCGACCGCGACGTGCTCTACTCCATCTTGGACAAGCACCCCAAGCGTGCCAAGGCATATTGGTTCATCAACGTACACGTTACCGACGAGCCCTATACGCACGAGTATTCCGTTGAGACCTTTGGCACAGACTTCCTGTTCCGCGTGCGCTTGGACCTGGGCTTTAAGGTCAATCAGCGCATCAACGCCTACCTGCGCCAGATCGTTGGCGACCTGATGGCATCGGGTGAGTTGCCGCCGCAGCATCACACCTACTCCATCTACGAGACGCGCGGCAACGTGGGCGACTTCCGTTTTTGCATGCTGCGCAAGATGCTCGCCCCCGAAACGGACATCAACCGCAACGACCATCGCGTCATGGCCATCAAGTACGCCGTCCGCCGCGCCTGCGGAAGCCCGGCACGTTGGTATGGTCTCGAGAACTCGGCCATCATCATCGAGTACGTGCCACTGTTTGCCCGCATGCGCCCGGCCGTTAAGCTCGTGCGCGCCCAGGTGCCGCTCGAGGTTCAGATCGAAGAGGCCGAGGAAATGGAAGTCGATATCTTCTCGGACGACTTGGTCAACGGCAACGAGGCCGGCAAGAGTATGAACGTCGATCCCACCGAGCTGCTCGAGAGCGTCGCCGATACGCCCGAGCAACAGCAACTCGACGGACTCGAGAGCACCCAGCTCAACGACGCCAACTTCTAACACGCCACCAGCCATTGACGACAACGGCTCCGCATCTCATAAAAGGTGCGGAGCCGTTTTATGTCGCAACGGACCGGTGAGCTACGAACGACGCGGCTCGGGAACCACGAGCCTATCGGGGCTCGCGCCCTCGGCATCCATCAGGCTCACGTAGCGAATCGACGGATCCCCATACATCGCGTAGTAATAATTGCCCGTGCGCGCGCTAAAGCATCCGGTGTAGATAGTCTTCTCGAACTTGCCATCGCCCATCCTGGACGCCCCCTCGATCATCACCACGCCCTCGAGCGAGCGGAACATGCGGACGACGTTTTCGGTCTCGCTCTCCTTTTGCGGGTAATTGGCATTGAGGTACGCCGCCTTTACAAAACGGCTCGGCGAATAGCAGTCACCCGGAATACCGCGCATGCCGGCACCCGCGCCATAGGGCTTGAGCTCGGCGCCACGCCATGTCGCCGTCTGCGGAAAATCGCTTGTGGCCGTGATATAGGTGCGCAGGTTTTCCATGTGCCACGGGAAGGTGGGCTGATTGGCAAGGGTGTCGACCGGATCGTCGTATACATGCAGGCCGTCAGCCATCATCTCGACCACGATGCTACGCTGGCTGTCGCCGATAATCCAATGGAGCAGCGACACGCCCAGCCCCTCTCCTGCAGATTTGGCGACAATCACCGTATCGCGCAGCGCAGCCTCGACCTCGTCGACCGTCGAGAACGTCGCTGCCACCCACAGGGGAAACTCATAGGCCGCGATATTGGTCTTTCCATCAACCGGGCCCTCGGCATACTCGGCATAGCCGGGAAAGTTGAGGCCCGCCACTGCCAAGCCTGCATCGTTACCGCAATCGAAAAACATGGGATAGTTCTTGTAATCGATGCACATACCGATCACCGCGTGTGCCGCTGTCGCGTCGTCGATAAACGAATACGGAATGTGAAACCCGCGAGGCATCACGCGAACCTGTTGGCCATAGTCAAAGCTCCAGTCGAGGTTGCGGCCTAGATACATGTGGCCAGAATTATCGGTAAATCGAATACTCGTGCACATAGCGCCTCCTAGCTTTACGTTCTTGCTAAGGTTATTGTCTCCAAACAAAAAGGGGCTAAACACAAAAGCCCGGACATGACAACAATGTCACGCCCGGGCTATTCAAGCAGGATAAACTCAACCAAGTTAACCCCGCAGGTCGTCTAAGGGGTCAAAGTGCCGCAGATTGCCACGAAAGAGGAGCGAAGCGTACTTAAGGTACGCGAGCGACGATTGAGCGGCAAGGTGCGGTGCTTTGATCCCCTTAGACCAACTTGCCGAGGCAGTGGTCGATCATATGCTGGATCATCTGCGCCTCGAAGCCGACGAAGTCCTGCTTGCGCTCGCGCATCTTGCCGTCGACGATCTGGTCAAAAGCAACCTTGCACTTGATGTAGCGCGTGGACTTGGTGATCTCCTCGTGCGTCAGGCAGCTCTCCTCCATCTTGCTGGCACCCAGGCCAAACACCAGACGGGGGTTGTAGAGCACATGGGGCTCGCCGGCATCGTCCAGGTAGACGCAGACCTTCTTGGTAACGCCAATCTGGTTGGCGGCAAGGCAGCCGGCGTCCTCGAGCGACTTGATGGTATCGATCAGGTCCTGTGCGACCGACTCGTCCTCGACAGTCGCAACCTCGCAACGCTGGGACAGGATAGCCTCGTCGTGGCAGAGCTCTTTAATCATACGTTCCTCCATAGGGGTCGTTGTAACTGCTTAAGTATACTAAGGTACCCACACATTTTCATGCGAAAAATACCGTCCGTCTGCTACAAAGCGCCGAACATCAACTTGCGAGGAACAACAGCGTCGTAAAGGGGCTATAGTGAGAACGTTCGTGTCAATCGGCCTAAACTCGGGGCCGAACAAGGAAAGGGTATGCATGGACGAACTTTTTCACGTCAGTGAGCGCAAGTCCACAATCGGGACCGAACTTCGCGCTGGACTGACAACGTTCCTGGCAATGGCCTACATCATTGCCGTCAACCCCGCGGTGCTCTCGGGCGCCGGCATCGATGCGGGAGCGCTCGCCTGCGCCACCTGCCTGGGCGCCGGCATCATGACCATCTGCATGGGTATCTTCGCCAACCGCCCGCTCGCCTGCGCGTCGGGCCTGGGCATCAACGCCATGATCGCGGGCATCGCCACCACCATGTGCGGCGGCGACTGGCACGTTGCCATGAGCGTTATCTTCCTCGAGGGTATCGTCATCTTGCTGCTCGTCCTGTGCGGCCTGCGCGAGGCCATTATGGACGCCATCCCCGTGGTCCTGCGCCACGCCATCTCGGTTGGCTTGGGCCTGTTCATCGCCATGATCGGCCTGTGCGACGCCGGCATTATCACCGCTGGCGCCGGTACGCTCGTCGGCCTGGGCGACATCGCCTCCCCCACCTTTATCGTCGGCATCATCTCCATCATCGTGACGGTTGCCCTGGCTTCCCGCAACGTGCCGGGCTCGCTGCTCATCGGCATCATCGTCGCCGTTATCGCCGGTATCCCGCTGGGCGTCACCCATGCGCCCGAGGGTCTCATCGCACCGCTCGACTTCTCGACCTTTGGCGCCCCGTTTGCCAGCACCGCCGATGGCAACATGGCCATCGTGAAGGTTCTGACCGACCCGATGCTGCTCGTCGTTGCCTTCTCGCTGCTCATGAGCGACTTCTTCGACACCATGGGCACCGCGATGGCCGTCGCCAAGCAGGGCGAGTTCTTGACCGAGGACGGCAATGTCGAGGACATCCGCCCCATCCTGGTCGTCGACTCCGTGGCCGCTGCTGCCGGTGGCTTTATGGGTGTCTCCTCCATCACCACCTTCGTCGAGTCCACTTCCGGCGCCGCCGACGGTGGCCGCACGGGCCTCACTTCCGTCACCACCGGCGTGCTGTTCATTCTCGCCGCGTTCTTCTCCCCCATCGTCACCATCGTTTCCAGCGCCGCCACCTGCGGTGCCCTGGTCTACGTCGGCTACCTCATGATGAGCGAGGCCTCCGAGATCGACTGGTCCGACGTGTCGCAGGGTTTCCCGGCGTTCATGATTGTCGCCGGCGTGCCCTTCACCTACTCCATCTCTGCCGGCATTGGCCTGGGCTTTATCGCCTACGTGATCGTCGCGCTCTTTAAGGGCGAGGCCTCCAAGATCAAGCCGCTCATGTGGATCGCAGCCCTTGCCTTCCTCGTCTACTTCTTTGTAGCGTAACGGCAAAGCTGCCAAAGCAGAACACCAAAGCGCGGAGTCGCATCGAGCGGCTCCGCGCTTTGCTTTTAAAGCCAGGCAACGCACAGACGCGCGATGTATTGCTTCCCAAGTTTTGGACATTTTGCCCTCCAAACGGCACTACCACCGGCTACATCCTGCAGATATGCTGGGCGTAATCGCATAGGCCCTATGAGGATGGGAGCAACCATGGCCGCCTTGTTCACGACCCCCAAGCGCAATGACAAAACCTCTGGAGCCCATTTTGTCGAGCCCGACGTGTGCCGTCGCACGCTGCTCACACACGGCAGCTGGCGCCGCGTGACGCGCCGCATCATCTGCGGCCTGGCCTGCGCGCTTACGGTGAGCTCGCTGCTCATGCCGAGCGTCTCGCTCGCGGCCGAGTGGGTCAACGTCGGCGGCACTCAGTACAACACTGCAGCAGGCGACGAGGCCGGCACCTGGGCCTGGGACGGCGCCGACGACATGAAGCTCAACGGCTATAACGCCGGCGCGATCGAGGCAGCGGGCAAGCTCAACGTGAGCTACGAGGGCAACAACATCGTCACTAACGGCGATGGCCGCGGCATCAAGGTTAAGGATGGCGCGAACGAGAACGCCGAGCTTAATATTCAGGGCGACGCGTCCAGCACGCTCAACGTGACATCTTTTCGTGACGCCATCACTTCCGTCGGCAGCATCAACATCGACGGCGCTGGCACTGTCAACGCCACGAGCACCGAGCACGATGCCATCGATGCCGGGGGCGATGTCACCATCAAGGGCTCGGGAAACGTTAACGCCACGGGCGATTCGGATGGCATCAGGGCCGACGGCAACATCACGATCGACAACAGCGGAACCGTCACCGCCAAGGCCACCGAGGATCAGGGTATCGATGCTAACGAGAACCTCATCATAAAGGGCGGCGGCAAGGTAGAGGCAAGCTCTATCAAAGACAATGCGATTTGGGCCGACGGCAACATCGAGATCTCGGGTGGCAGCCAGGTCAAGGCAAGCTCCGAGGAAGACGCCGCCATCGACGGTAAAAACAGCCTCACGGTCACGAACGCTTCCCTCAACGCAAGTGGCGTTGGGTATGGCATCTATGTCTACAAGGGCATCACGTTCGATGGCGCAACCGTAACGGTCCGTGCAAGTGCAGGGAACGATGAAGCCAGCGCCCTCTTCACCGACGAGGACGACATCGTCATCAAGAACGGCTCGATCGTGGATGCGTTCGCAGAAGGCCAGTTCTCGACCGCAATCTCCACCAGAAACTACTACCCCAACGAAGCGGGTGGTCACATCTACATTAGTGACTCCGTTGTCAAGGCTATAGCCCGCTATGTCGAGTCCGGTAGCGACGGCCCCGATCACTACAGCAACGACCAAAGCGGCGCGGTCATTCCCGAGCATGGGGGCGTGAACATCGGCATCTTTGCCCGGACCAAGGAGGGCATCACGCCCGCGACCATCTCGATTGTCCGCAGTAAGGTCACAGCTGAGGGAGACACGGCGGCAATCTTCGCTCTTGCCATAAGCGAGGATGGCAAGGCGATCGGCACCATCAAGATCGAAGACGCTCCCATCCAGACGCCCGCAGGCGGCAAGATCATTAACTATTACAACGAGGAAGAGTACGGCCCCAGCATCTCCTACGAGGCAGGTCAAACCATCGGCACGGGCGACACCACAATCAACTCCCCCTACGACGCCGCTGTCGCCAAGAGCACGGTCATCGTGCCTCCCGAGGAGATCAAACCCGAGGAGAAGCCAGGCGAGACCAAGCCCGAGGGTTCCAAGTCCGAGGGCACGAAGACGACCAAGACCGTTGCAGTTGCAGCCACGGGAGCCAAGATCGCCGGCAAACTCGCAGCAACCGGCGACGCCTCGAGCGCAGCCATCGTGGCAGCCGCCCTTGCAGGAACAGCCGCCATCGCCGCGGGCGCCGTGGTGAGCCGCAAGCGCTCGTAAACACTTTTTCGCACGGGACGGGTGGATCGCGGCCCTTGCCTTCCTCGTCTACTTCTTCGTAGCGTAAGGGCAAGGCTGCAAAAGCTGAACAATAAAGCGCGGAGTCGCCATGCGGCCCCGCGCTTTTCTTTTAGCGCCGGTCCCTGCGCCGGCGTGCGGCCTATTTCTCCCCCATTTTGGCCATTTTGCCCTCCAAACGGCACTACCGCCGGCAACATCCAGCAGATACGCTGAATCTAGTCGTATAGGCCCTATGAGAACGGGAGCAACCATGGCAGCCTTGTTCACGACCCCCAAACGCAATGACACTACCGCCGGAACCCATGTTGCCGAACCCGACGTTCGCCGTCGCATAGGACTCGCGCACGGCAGCTGGCGCCGCGTGACGCGCCGCATCGTCGCGGGCGCCGTGTGCGCGCTCACGGTGAGCTCGCTGCTCATGCCGAGCGTCTCGCTCGCAGCGGAATGGGTCAAGGTCGGCGGCAACAAGTACAACACCGCGGCGAGCGACGAGGCCGGTACCTGGTCGTGGGACGGCGCCGACGACTTGAAGCTCAACAACTATAACGGCGGCGAGATCCAGGCCGCAGGCAAGCTCAACGTGAATTACTCGGGAACCAACATCGTCACTGCCGAATGGATCGAAAGCATCAACGTTTCTCATGGCACTAACGAGAATGCCGAGCTCAATATCCAAGGCGACGAGGGCGGCACGCTCAGCGTGACATCTACTGAGGACGCTATCCTCTCCACGGGTAATATCAACATCGACGGAGCCGGATCCGTCAACGCCACGAGCACTGGGTTTGATGCCATCAATGCCGGAGGTGATCTCGCTATCAAAGGTTCGGGCAACGTCAACGCCACGGGTGCATCGGATGGCATCAGGGCAAACGGCAATATCACGATTGACGACAGCGGAGCCGTCACCGCCAGGGCTACCAAGGACAAGGGTATTGGAGCCGACAAGAACCTCACCATCAAGGGTGGCGGGACGGTCGAGGCAAGCTCAGCCGATGGTGAGGCCCTTTGGAGCGGCGGCAATATCAACATCTCGGACGGCGGCCAGGTCAAGGCAAGCTCCGAGAAAGACGCTGCCGTCGAGGCCAAGGGCAGCCTCGCAGCCACAAACGCCTCCCTCAACGTAAACGGTGTTGAATATGGCGTCTATGCCCACAAGGGCATCACCCTCGATCATGCAAACGTGACGGTCCGTGCAAGTAAAGGCAGATGCGGTGGCGCCAACGCCCTCTTCACCTACCAGGACGACATCGTCGTCAAGAACGGCTCCACCGTGGACGCGTTTGCGGAAGGCGAGGTTTCGGCTGCATTCTCCACCAGAAACGATCGACCCAACGAGAAGGGCGGCCACATCTACATCAGCGACTCCGTTGTCAAGGCCATAGCCCGCTATGTCGAGAACGGCGACGGCCCCATCCCCTACAGCGAAAACCAAGATGGCGAGACGAGGCGCGAACCCCAAGGCGAGAACATTGGCATCATCGCCCAGACCAGCGAGGGCGTCACACCCGCAGTCATCTCGATCATCCACAGCAAGGTAACGGCCGAAGGAGATACAGCGGCAATCTTTGCCCGTGCCATGAGCGCTGACGGCAAGACAATCGGCACCATCAAGATTGAGAACGCCGCCATCCAGACGCCCGAAGGCGGCAAGATCATTGACTATCGCAAGCTCCGTGACGGCATCTACGAGGCAGGCCAAGCCATCGGCACGGGCGACGCCACGGTCGACTCCCTCTATATCAAAGCAGTCGCCAAAAGTACGACCATCGCACCTCCCGAGGTAGCCAAGCCGGAAGACCCCAAGCCCGACGAGACCAAGCCCGCAGAAAGCAAGCCCGCGGAGTCCAAGCAGAACCCCAAGCCTGAGGGCTCAAAGCCGACCAAGGCCGTTGCGGCTTCAACCACGAAAGCCAAGACTACCGGCGTGCTCGCGGCAACCGGCGACACCTCGGGTGCGGCCATCGTGGCAACCGTCCTTGCGGGAACAGCCGCTATCGCCGCAGGCACCATGGCGAGCCGTAAGCGTTCTTAGACGCCTCTGCGCACATGGCAGCTCCCGCGAAGGCCCCGAGCCCCAGCACCGTTTAACAACGCCACCGCCGAGCTCCCCTCCGGCGGTGGCGTTTTCCATATGCGTCCGCAGGGGATGCACGAGATTGTCTTTGGTCTAGCCCAACCAGCATACGCTGGCGTGCGACAATTGGGGCTGCCGATATCACAACACTGAGAGAAGCCCGTCATGGAAGCGCATCAAAAGCAGATAACCGTTTATTCGAATCATACGGAAAGCGCGCCTGTCATCTACCTTCCTGTGGTCGTGGGCGACGGCAGCGAGGTTTATAAGTGTTGCCGAGAGCTCGACTGTCCGCCATTCGCCCTCGTCACCATTGGCGGGCTCGATTGGAATCGCGAGCTGAGCCCCTGGGCATGCGACGGGACCGTACGCGATGCCGAGCCTTTCGGCGGCCAAGCTGCCGATTTTCTTGATGAGCTGCTGAATCAGATAATCCCCCAGGTCGAGTCGTCGCTTCCTCAGCCGCCCACCTGGCGCGGCATTGCCGGCTACTCGCTGGCAGGCCTCTTTTCGCTTTGGGCTCTCTGGCAAACCGACGCCTTTGACCGTGCCGCGAGCGCATCGGGGTCGCTATGGTTTCCCGACTTTGTCGACCGTGCCAGCACGACCCCTTTTGCCGGCAGCCCGCAAGCCGTCTACCTGTCACTCGGCAAAAAGGAAACCAAGACGCCCAACCGCATGATGCGGCATGTACTCGACGACACACGCGCGATGGAAGCGTTACTCGTCGAGCGCGGCATTCCAACAACGCTGGAGCTCAACCCCGGCAATCACTTTGCCCAAACCGACTTACGCATGGCCCGCGGCATCCACTGGATACTGACACATTAAAAATGGTGCCCACACGCATATACGCATGGGCACCATATCTTGTTTTAGCTGAACGCAGCTGCTACTCAGCAGCCTCCTCAAGCTCGGAGACATCAAACTCAAAGTCGTTACCCGGCAGGATGGCGTTGAGCACAATGCCCACCAGTGAGCCCACGGCAATGCCGGACAGCGAAATGGTCACGCCGCCCAGCTCCAACACGATGGCGCCGGCGGTGCTGTACGCGATGCCGAGCGAAAGCACGAGCACCAGCGCGGCAACCAGCACGTTGCGGTTGTTCTGGAAATCGACCTGGTTCTCGACTGTCTCTTATACACATCTCCGAGCCCACGAGACGCTACGCTATCTCGTAT
>OJQI01001106.1_pt1 | contig 12574 bp, 7 predicted proteins | sample 1598711 | NCBI WGS metagenome assembly OJQI01 (sample SAMN03922505, study PRJEB24848) | human gut metagenome | isolation source: stool sample | host: Homo sapiens | place: Germany | collected 2011-11 | reverse complement strand
CGTTTTCTGCGCCTGGCATAGTCTGCAGGCAGCCGCTGTCCCGGCTTGTCGAAAACATGCGAACACCTTGAAAATATTGAAATTTTTTATTTGCAATATTCTTGCGAATATATATCTTTGCGACGTTACGGAATAACTAATTATTAAACCTTTGACGCTATGAAAAAGATCTTTTCCTTTGTTGTCGTAATGGCTGCCGTTGCAATGGTAAGCTGCTGCGGTAATTCGAACAAAAAGGCTGCCGAAGGCGAAGCTGCCGCCGCTGCCGCTACGACCGAAGCCGCTGCCTGCACGGAGTGCACCGAGAAGTGCGACTCGACGGAGGCTTGCTGCGCCGAGAAGTGCGATTCGACCAAAGACTGCGCCGAGAAAGCCGAGGGCGAGTGCTGCAACAAATAGTTCTTGTCAGGCATTAGAGTGAAGGAGATTCGAAAGAATCCCCTTTTTTTGTGTCCGTATTTCCGGTCGCGGGGGCGGTGCGGCGCGTCTGTCCGGGCACTGCTGTTTTCTGAAAGCCATGGTCCGAGGGCCGAAAGCCATGGGCATGAGCTGAGTGTCGTGAGTCGTGAGCCGTGAGCTGGGATGCCGGAGCCGTTGAACCGGTGGGCGGCGTCTGCGGGGCTTTGCCGCGGCGGGGCCGTGCGGAGTTCTCCGGCGCGGAATGTGCGGTGTATAGCTGAAAAAATATATCTTTGCGAAAACTCTTGATACCATGAAAGTACTGCTGATAAACGGAAGCCCCCATCGCGAGGGAAACACTTTTATAGCCCTTTCCGAGGTCGCGCGGATCTTGGAGTCGGAGGGCGTGCAGGCCGAGATCGTCCATATCGGGACCAAGGCCGTGCAGGGATGTATCGCCTGCGGAAAATGCGCCGAGCTGGGGCATTGCGTCTTTTCGGACGCGCTCTATACGACGGTGCGGGAGAAACTCGCCGATGCCGACGGAATCGTCGTCGGTTCGCCGGTCTACTATGCCGGTCCCAACGGGTCGCTCTGCGCCCTGCTCGACCGTGTGTTCTATTCCTGCGGGAAATATCTCGCCTACAAGCCCGGCGCAGCGGTCGCCGTATGCCGCCGGGGCGGGGCGAGCGCGACGTTCGACCGGCTGAACAAATACTTTACGATTATGAACATGCCGGTCGTTCCGTCGCAGTATTGGAACAGCGTCCACGGACGTCTGCCGGGCGAAGCCCGCGAGGACGCCGAGGGGCTGCAGACGATGCGCGTATTGGCCCGCAACATGGCCCGCCTGCTGAAGGCGGGCGTCGGTCCGGCGCTGGCGCCCGAAGCCGAGGAGCGGCAGTGGACGCATTTTATCCGGTAGCGGAGCGCGGCCGGACGCGGTGCGCCGGATTGAGTGCGTCGCGGATATGTACGAAGGGAGCTTGGCTCCCTTTTTTTGTCGCACGGACTTCGTCCGGGGTGCTTCCGCGCTATTGTCCACGCATACAGCGGGGTGCGGAAAAGCCCGAAAAAATATCGGCCGGAGGGGGGCGGTTTTATGGAAAAAAACGATAACTTGCCGCCATGAAAGAGACCGTGCTCGAAAAACTCAAGGTGCTGGCCGAATCGGCCAAATACGACGTCTCGTGCGCGTCGAGCGGCGTTACGCGCCGGCATCGCGCGGGCGGTGTCGGCAGCACGGCGGGGTGGGGCATATGTCACTCTTTCACGGCCGACGGACGCTGCGTCTCGCTGCTGAAGATCATGCTCACCAACGTCTGCATCTACGACTGCGCCTACTGCATCAACCGCCGCAGCAACGACATTCCGCGCGCCGCCTTCACGCCGGGCGAACTGGCCGAACTGACCATCGAGTTCTATCGCCGCAACTACATCGAGGGGCTTTTCCTCTCGTCGGGCGTCGTCCGCGATCCCGACTATACGATGGAGCGCATGGTCCGCGTGGCCCGCGACCTGCGCACGGTGCACCGTTTCAACGGCTACATCCACCTGAAAAGTATTCCCGGCGCCAGTCCCGAACTGGTGGCCGAGGCGGGGCGTTACGCCGACCGCATGAGCGTCAATATCGAAATCCCGACCGAACGCAACCTGTTGCTGCTGGCTCCCGACAAGAACTATGAAAGCATCTACCGCCCGATGAGTTACATCCAGCAGGGGGTGCTGCAGAGCGCCGAGGAGCGCGGCCGTTTCCGCCATGCGCCCCGTTTCGCCCCTGCGGGGCAGAGCACGCAGATGATCGTCGGGGCCACCGACGAGAGCGACTGCGACATTCTGCTGCTTTCGTCGTCGCTCTACGACCGTCCCACGATGAAGCGCGTCTACTATTCGGGGTTTATTCCGGTGAATCCCTACGACAAGCGGCTGCCTGCGCTGGACAAAGCTCCGCTCGTGCGCGAAAACCGGCTTTATCAGGCCGATTGGCTGATGCGGTTCTACGGATTCCGGGCCGAGGAGATCGCCGACGAGCAGACGCCCCGGCTTGATCTGGAGATCGACCCCAAACTGGCGTGGGCGCTGCGGCATCCCGAATTTTTCCCGGTCGATGTGAACCGCGCGGACTACGAGGCGCTGCTGCGCGTGCCGGGCGTCGGGGTCAAGTCGGCGCGGCTGATCGTCAGCTCGCGGCGTTACCGCACGCTGACCATGCAGTCGCTGCGGCAGATCGGCGTGGTGATGAAGAAGGCGCAGTATTTCGTCCGCTGCCGCGAGCTGACCACGGGGCAGGGGGTGAACGAACTGCGGCCGGAGCAGGTGCGCCGTCTGCTGACTGCGCCTAAGCGGCAGAAACCGGATAAAAACGAGGGGCAGCTGACCCTTTTCTGAATGCGATGTTGGTTTTTCGTTATGATAAATCTTTCGACGGGCTGCTCTCGGCGCTGTTCGACGCCTATGCGATGCGGGCGTTCCCGGAGCAGCTGATCGGTCCCGGAGAGCCGGAACCGCTTTTTACGGAGCGCGTGCACGAGGTCGCGACCGATCCGGCGCACGCCGCCCGTGTCTGGCGCGGACTGGAACGCAGGCTTGTCGTCCGGGCGCGTTCGATGCTCGTCTACGCATGGCACGGGGAGCAGGAGCGGAGCGATCTGCTGATGCTGCGCTGCATGCGCCGGGTTTTCGACGAGGGCGGAGGCGTGCTGGCCGATCAGGCCGATCCCGACATGAAGGCGCTGCACCGGCTGGCGCTCAAAGTTTCGCACGAGTGCGAGCGGCTCAGGCAGTTCGTCCGGCTTCAGAAGGCTGCCGACGGCACCTATTTTGCAGCCGCCACTCCCGAACACGACGCCCTGCCGCTGTCGCTGGATTACTTTACGGACCGTTTCGCCGACCAGCGGTGGCTTATCTACGACCGGCGGCGCGATTACGGATATTATTACGACGGGCGGACGGCGCGCCGGGTGACGCTCGAAGACGACCGCGGCATGATCGCCGACAAGCTCGCCGACCGTTGGCTGGCCGAGGACGAACGGCAGTTTCAGCTGCTCTGGAAGAATTATTTCCGGGCGCTGGCGATTCCCCAGCGGATCAACGAGCGTCAGCAGCGGCGCATGATGCCCCGCCGTTACTGGAAGCATCTGACCGAAATGGAGTGAACGGGAGGTGTTGGCGCCGGAAATGAAAAAGTCCGCAGAAATAATCTGCGGACTTCGGTTTTGCGGGGCTTGCGTGTTTCACGCCTCTGGCGGAGAGGAGGGGATTCGAACCCCTGAAACCCTTTAGGGGTTTACTCGCTTTCCAGGCGGGCCAGTTCAACCACTCCTGCACCTCTCCTTGCGGTTCGCAAAGGTAATAATTATTTTCAGAATTTACCAATGATCGGCGATTTTCCGCTGCCGAAAAGATAAATTCGGCCCCTCCGGCGGCCCGGCCGTTTTGCCGGGCGCCGATCCGCAGCCGTTTTCGGAGGGGAATCCTCCCCGTCGCCGATTTAGAACGGATAGCCGATGGCCAAATGGAAACCGAGTCCGTCCTTGAAGCTGGAGATGTTGTAATAGCCCGTTTTGTCCGGATTCGGATAGGGCGTGTGCAGGCCGATTCCGAGATCGGCGCGGATGACCAGATAGCTGATGTCGTAACGCAGTCCGAAGCCCGTTCCCAGAGCGATTTCGTTGAGCAGCCCTTTCCATTTGAGTTCGGCGCCGGGACGCTTGGGGTCCTTTTTCAACAGCCAGATGTTGCCCGCGTCGAGGAAAACAGCCCCGTTCAGCCGTCCCATGATGCCGAAACGGTATTCGACGTTGGCCTCCAGCTTGAAGTCGCCGGTCTGGTCCAGATAGCCGTTGCGGTCGTCTGCGGGCGGGCGGTAGCTGCCCGGACCCAGCGACCGGATCGTGAAGGCCCGGATGCTGTTGGCTCCGCCGATATAGAACTGTTCGCTGTAGGGCATCACTTCGGAGTTGCCGTAGGCGTATCCCACTCCGACGAGAAAACGGGTGGCCAGCCAGTTGTTGCGGCGTCCGATGCGGTGGTAGAACTTCACTTCGCTCACCTCCTTGACGAACTGCGAGAAGCGGTTGCCGAACAAATGCTGCGGCTGTTTGCTGCCGAACAGGCTCAGGACGCCCGAAAGGATGTTTCCGGCCGAGGTGACGCTGTTCTGCCAGTAGAAACGGCGGTTGCCGGTGCGGCCGTAGGTTTTGTCGAAGGTGTAGGTGTAGTTGATCGACGGAACGAACTGGTTGCGGAAACTCATGGCGATCGCCGGATTCTCGTCCATCGTCTTGTCGAAAGCTTCGGTCGTGTGCAGCAGTTTGTTGTAGGTCAGCTTGAATACGGTCAGCGAATGGCGGCTGTAGGGCGAAGTCTGGAAATTGTAGCCCGCCGAGCCGCTGAAGGCGATCAGCCGGAAGAAGCTGGGGCGGTTCATCAGGTCCACGCCCAGCTGGAACGTCGTGCTGCCGGGGTATCTCAGCCTGCGCGTTGCGAACGACGGCAGCAGCAGCCGCGGAATGTTGAGGTTGGCGTTCAGCCCCAGTTCGTAGGAGTTGAGCCGCGACGAACGGCCCCCGGAGTTCTTGTTGCCCGTCTGCCATTCGTACGAGCCGTTCAGCTTCACGGCGAGCACCTCGCCGCCCCGGAAGAGGTTGTTGTTGCTGACCTTGAAGGTGATGCCCGGACCGATGAAGCTGTTCGACTTGGAGGTTACGTCGGTCTCCAGCGCCGCTTCCAGCGGATAGTCGAACTGGGCGTCGATGACCACGTCCAGCGTGTCGGCGCCCCGCAGCGAGTCGAGCGGCGTGACGCCCAGATTGACCGAGCGGAAAATGCCCAGTTTGTTGAGGGCGGTCTGCGTGCGGTTCTGAGCGTCCACGGTGAAGAGCTGGCCGGGTTCGAGCGAGAGCGTCCGAGAGAGTATCTTCGGGCGTATTTTCATCGGCCTTTGGGCGATGACCCGCACGTCCCGCAGGCGGAACGTATCGGCCGGACCGGGTTTGATGTTGGTGAGGCGGACCGTGATGTCGCCCACGCGGTAGGGTTTGAGGGCCACCTCCGGGACGTTCGGTTTGAGGTTCAGCCGCAGGTCGACCCGTCGCCGTTCGACGGTCGTGTCGGCGAGGTATTCCATGTATTCGGGCCGGAAATAATAATAGCCCCTGTTGCGCAGCAGCTGTGATATGCGCTTGCGTTCGAGCGTCAGCGAGTCCATGTTGTACTGCGCCCCGACCCGCAGCAGGGAGGTCGCCCGCATGCTGTCGATCAGGGGCTGCAGGCCGCCCCCGGCCTGCGGGTAGGAGATGTTCGAGTAGTACCACGGCGGCGCGATGCGGAGCGTATAATAGACCTTGGCCTTTCTGCCGTGCTTGCGGTAGAGCAGGGAGTCTTCGGCTTGGGAGCCGAAATAACCGTAGTTTTCGAGCACCTGCTCGGCGACTTTGGTCCGCAGTCCGGGCTGTACCTTGGAGATCAGCACGGGCTGTTTGGCCAGCCGCTTGTAGAGCCAGTATTTGAATCCCTTCTCCTTCGGCGTGTAGAGGTAGTTGTAGACCCAAAGGCCGATCGGCAGCGGCGTGCGGAGATAGGGGCTGTAAAGCGGGTTGTTCGGGGCCACGGAGAGCGGCTCCTTCACGGCCGATTCGGCCGCTGCGGAGAGCACGACGCCCGAATCGGGTTCGATCCGGATCTTCCTAACTCCCGTGTACAGGACTTCGTCCGTTCCCAGACGCCGGGTCGTGGAACAGGCCGCCGCGAGCAGTGCGGCGCAGAGGAGTATGCAGCTATTTCTGACGCGCATCGGACTCGTTTCGTTTTTGTTTTTCCTTTTCCGCTTTGGGACGCATCGGTTTGAACAGGTCGCCCAGCCGGAGCAGTTTCTTCCGGATGACGAAGCCCACGCCCGTCTCGGTGATCTCGCCTTCGAGGATGCTTTCGTAGCCGGTGTGGCGGAAGACCTTCAGGTACATGTTGTCGCGTTTGGTCAGCATGTATTCGAGCGAAATGTCGTCGATCAGGTTCTCCTTCAGGTTCTGCGACGGGTCGGCGTCGGTGCTGAACTTGCCCCCGATGACGGCGCGCACGCGGTTGCTGAAGAGACTTTTGGACAGCCGGTACGAATAATCGGTCCGCTGGCCGTTCGGGTCGTCCTCGCCGTAGGAGTCGATGCCGAAGCTGAGGTCCACGCCCTTCAGGTTGTTCTGCGCCCACTGGTTCAGCTCTTTCTGTATGAACGAGTTGAGCGGGTTCTCGGTGCTGACCTTGGCGGTCGTTCCCGGACCGGTGTAGGTGTTGTAGATGAGCAGGTTCATCGCCTGATTGGCCCGCTGTTCGGCCGTCAGCGAATTGAGCTGGTTCTGCATCGTGAGGTCTTCGGGGGCGGACAGCCCGAAGCTGACTTCGAGGTCGTTCAGCGTATTGCGGATATTGATGGAGATGTTGAAATTCACCGAGCGCGAATCCTGCCCGTCCGCGGAGACGCTGGCCCGGACGGTTTCGACCGCCGTAATGTTGAAGGCCGGGTCGGCGACGTTTCCGACCCAGTCTACATAGCTGTCCGGCGTGATCTTGAATATCTTCTGGGAGATCACGGGCGGATTGTAGCGCACCGTCCCGCCCGAAAGGACGTATTTGCCCGACAGGCTGACGTCTCCCAGCGGATTCATCGTGAAGGTCAGGTTGCCGCCGCCCTGCAGGTCTATCCGGTTGCTGCCGTCGGCGGAGAGGTCCACGGCGGCTTGGACGTCGTCGTTGATGTCGACGTTCAGGAGGATGTCCATACCGCCGATCCGCACCGTCGGGGTGGCCTCGGCGAAGCTTTGGTTGTCCATGTCGCGGAACGAAACGAAGGTCACGATGTTCTGCGGACGCTCCTTCACGTCCATCGGCGAGTCCTGCATGACATAGTTGATGTCGGTGTTTTTGAGCAGTGCGACGCTGCCACGGACGACGAGTTCGTCCAGAGGGCCTTTGGCCGTCGCGTCCAGATCGAGATAGGCTTTCCCGTAGACGTCCGTTCCCTCCTTCCGGGCCACGTTCACGAACTGGAAATCCGACGCCCGCAGCGCGATGTCGGCCGTTATGCGGCCGAAGTCGGTCAGATCGACGTAGCCTCCGATCGTCAGCGGGCTTTTGTTGGGGGCGGTGACCGCAAAGTCGTCGAACAGGACCCGGCTGTCGTCGATGCGGATCGTGTCGGAAGAGAGACGGAACGAAGTGCCGATCATCGGCACGCGGACCTCCGTCTGTGCGAACTGCAGACCGCCGTTCAACTGCAGCCGTTGCGGCGTTCCGCCCGCGTGGAGCTTCCCGGAGAGGATGCCGGAGAGACGGAGCATGTCGGCGGGCAGAAAGACGTCGGCCCGCTGCAGGGGGAATCCGGGGATCGACGCCGTGAGGTCGAGCGGGCTTTCCCGCTCTTTGCGGTAGTCGCCCCGCGCGGTCAGGACGTCGGCGCCGTCCAGCGTGAGCCGCACGTCGGCCTGCTGTTCCCGCCCTTGTGCATAACGTACGCCCAGCCCGACGTCCCCGAAGCGCTGCTTGTCGTACGAGAGTCCGGCGACGGAGACGTCGCCCAGGACGGCCAGCGAGTCGGCACCCGTGTTCAGGGTCACGGCGGCGCCCAGCACGCCGCCGACGGGCGGGGCGGAGGGAAGCATCGCCAGCGCCCCGCCGATGTTCAGCCCTGCGATGTCGAGCCGGATGCCGCGGAGCGAGTCGGTTTCCGGAACGGTATGGATCGCAAACCGCTGGTCGCCGTGAGTCATGGCGAGGTCGGCGCTCAGGTTTCCGTCGAACCGGTAGACGAGGTAATTGCCGGGATTCACCGTCCACGGCTCGGAGCCGAATACCGGGGCGAGGGGCGTTACGGACGCACGGATCAGGCTGTCGTTCCACGCTGCGTCCACCCCGAAGCGGAATCCTTCCCGGCCTGCGCGGTTCTTTTGGTAGAAATTCACCGTTCCCGTGTTCCGTACGACGTGGCCGTACACTCCCGCGAGGGCTATGTTGTCCAGATTTCCGGGGGCGTTCGCCACGCGGAGGGCGTATTCCAGCCGGCTCCCGTTCTGCACCGCGGATGCCGTCAGGGTGTCGAGAACGATGCTGCCGTAAGCCAGTTTTTCCACGCGCATCCGGAGCGATACGGGCAGGGAGTCGCAGTTCGTGCCGGCGATGTCGAGGGAGCTGAAAGCGATTCTTTTGGTTCTCAGGAAACTGCTGAGGATGTTGTCGCGTCCTGCCGAGACCCGCAGTCCGAAATCGGGCAGGACCGTTTTGAGCGAATCCATATCGACGTGCTGCGAGCGGATCTGCTGCGCCAGCACCCCGGCGCTCCGGGACGCGGCGGCGGTCAGCGAATCGAGCGGTTCGGGGGCGGCGAACGAGAGCGTCAGATCGCCGGAGGTCAGTCCGGCGCGGGTGGCTGCGGTGTCGGTGCCGAACGTGACGTTCGTCCGGCGGATGCGGTCCGTGCGGTTTTTGCTGCGGATTACGATGCTGTCCAGCGTGAGACGTGCGGCCATGCCGCCGGCATCCGAAGCGGAAGCGTCGGCGTCGAGCGCGAACGATCCGCCGATCTGCTCCGGGGTGATTCCCATGTCGGCCAGATCGAAGTCGAAGACATTGCCCGACACGCCGATCCGCTGTTCCCGCTCCGTCAGCGTTCCCGAAACGGACAGCAGCAGACGGAGCGCTTCGTCACGGTCGGAAAGACGGCCGGAGAGGTGCTGGTTTTCGAGGTCCGCATCCAGCTCTATTCCGCCGAAATCGTGGCTCCGGTACTCCGCGCGGCCGATCCGCATCCGGACGCTTCCCCGTGTCTGCGGCAATAACGGATCGAATCCGGCGCCCCCGGCCGTCAGCGTGAAATCCAGTGCGCCCAGCGAGTCGGCCGGAAGGAACCGGTTCAGCGGAAGGCTGTCGCATCGGACTTCCGCATCGTATATCTGTTTTTCCGGGTCGATCCGGCCGTTCAGCGTCAGCTGGCCGCCGTCGGCGTTCAGCGTCGAAGCGAGCGAGTAAAGTCCCCGGTCCGCGTCCGCCGCTCCGCGGAGCGTGATCCGTTCGGGAATCGTCACGCGCCGCCGCAGGGCCGTGTCGGGCAGCATCTCCAGCAGAAAAGCCATGTCGCGGAACTCCCCTTCGAAACGGGCCGCGGCTTCCAGCCGCTCCGGGGCGAGCAGGTTTTTCGCGGTGCCGTTCACCGCAAGGTCGATATGTCCGGGCGACGAGATGTCCAGCCCCGCCTTTTTGATGTCGCCCAGCGTTCCCGCCGCCGAAAGCTTGATCCGGACGATCCGGTCGTCCAGCGCGGCGGGAATCAATTGCGGATAGAGCAGTTTTATCTCCTCCGTATTCAGGCTCGCCGAGAGGTCGGCGGTCAGCGGGGTGTCGGGCGCCATTCGCATGATTCCGGCTCCGGCGTGCGCCTCGGCCCGGACGCCGGAAAGCGGCGTCGCAAGTTCGAACCCGGAGAGCGAAATGCCGGTGGAGTCCATTGCGAACGCTCCGGCGGCATTCCGTACGGACAACCCGCTGCGCTCGGTAAACGCCAGCCGGCGGATCCGAAGGGCGATGTCGGCGCCCCGGTTGTAGATCGAATCGACCGACAGGTCGAGCGGCGAGAGGACGATGAACGCCGGATCGAATCCCGCCGCGGGGCGGTGGTGCAGCGTTCCGTATTCGAGGCTGTTGTCGTTCAGCGCGACGCTGCCGACCCGGACGGTCCACGGCAGGGCGGGAGCTTCGCCGTCGTCGGCCGCTGCGTCGTGGGGTGATGATGCGTTGTCGGCGGCCGCTGTTTTATCGGGGTGCGCCGCTTTGCCCTGAGTCGCTGTTTTGTCGGAGGGCGCCGCTTTGCTCCGGGCCGTCGTTTTGTTCGAGGCCGTTCTCTTGTCCGGAACAGCCGTCTTGTCCGGAGCCTTTTCTCCGGCGTCCGCCGGGGCCGTCAGGTAGGCGTATCCGCCCCTGTTCAGCAGGATGCTTTTCACGGATGCCTGCCGGCTGTCCAGCAGAACCCGGCAGCTGTCCACCTCTCCGTCCGGCAGCCGGACGGAGAGGTCGGTTGCCGCTGGGGCGGTCCGCATCCCGAAGACGAGGTTTGCGACCGTCAGTTTCCCGACGTCGATCTGCCACGGCAGGGCCGCGGCGCTGTCCGCCTTTTCGGCGGGAGCGCTCTCCGCCGTATTCAGAAATACATCCCCGTCAGTCAGCGCGATACGGGAAATGCCGACCGTTTTGGCCGGCAGGCCGACCCGGCAGTCGTTCACGGCGAACTGTCCGGCGGCGACCTTCAGGTCCATGCCTGCCGTGGAATCTCTGTAATGCGCCGCGAGTTTTGCCAGTTCGAGACTCCGCACGGCGACCTCTTTGCGGAGCAGGGGCCACACGGCGACATCCAGCGAAAGGTGTCCGCAGGAGAGGAGCGTGTCGCCCTTGTCGGTCAGCAGCGTATTGTCCACGGACAGCCGCAGCGGGAAGGAGAGCCGCAGACGCTCCACCGACAGGTCCATTCCGAGCGTCCGGGATGCGTAGCCGACAGCCTTGCCCCGGACGAAATCCTGAACGGCCGGGATGTAGAGCAGGGCGGGGACCAGCATCAGGACGAGGAGGATGACGAGCAGCGTCCGGAACGTATATTTCAGTATCTTTTTCAGCATTTGCAGAGTGACTGATTCCGTGTTTGTCAGGCGGCGACGCGTCTGCGTGCGATTGTCCGGCCGGTGCGCGGGGCCTGCGAAATTTCGCGCAAATTACTAAAAACCCGATGATCGGGCAAGGGCTTCGCTCCCCATAAACGGTCTCTTTTTAAACAATTATCGTCTTTTCCCTTCCCGTGTTGCCGCCGGTCGTGCGAAAAGTCGTTTAAACGTTCCGGGCGGATTCCCCGAAATCGAATCGCAGCTGCACGCACTCGGTGCAGGCTTCGGGCGAATTGCCGACCGTAAGGCCGATCAGGCGGATCTTCCGTCCGCGGAAATCGACCGCCGCCAGCAGCTCCTCGGACACCTGCCTGAGCGTTTCGGCCGAATTGACGGGAGCGAAAAGCGTCTTCGACCGGGTTATCTGGCGGAAATTGTCGAACTTGAGTTTCAGCACGACGGTCTTTCCCTTGAATTCGTGCCGCATCAGGCGGTTCCAGACCTCTTCGCGCACGGCCGACAGCTCCAGCCGCAGCTGTTCCCGGTCGTCGGTATCTTCGGCGAAGGTCGTCTCGGCGCCGACCGACTTGCGCACGCGGTGGGGCTCGACCTCCCGCTCGTCGACGCCGCGCGCATAGCCGTAGTAGGCGTGACCGGCCTTGCCGAAGCGCTGCACGAGCGCCGCCTCGTCCCACTGCCGCAGATCGGCGCCCGTATGGATGTCCATGCGGTGCATCCGCTCGGCCGTCACGGCACCGATGCCGAAGAAGCGCTCGACGGGCAGCGCGGCGACGAACGCCTCGACCTCGGAGGGCGCGATCGTGAAGAGCCCGTCGGGCTTGCGGTAGTCCGAGGCGATCTTGGCCAGCATCTTGTTGACCGACACGCCGGCCGAAGCCGTCAGCTCCGTCTGCCGGCGTATGCGGGCCTTGATCTCGCGGGCGACGAGCGTCGCCGAACGTTCGTGCGTCACGTCCAGAAAGGCTTCGTCGAGCGACAGCGGCTCCACCAGCTCGGTATATTCGCGGAAGATGTCGCGGATCTGCTGCGAGACGGCCTTGTAGACGTCGAAACGCGCCGGAACGAAGATCAGCTCGGGGCACAGCCGCCGCGCCGTCACGGAGGGAAGAGCCGAGCGCACGCCGTAGGGACGCGCCTCGTAGCTGGCCGTCGAGACCACGCCGCGCGGCCCGTCGTGCCCCACGGCGATCGGACGGCCCCGCAGGGAGGGGTCGTCGCGCTGCTCGACCGAGGCGTAGAAGGCGTCCATGTCGATGTGTATGATCTTCCGTTGCAACATAGTCTCCGAAGACAAAGATACGAATAAGTGAGGGCAGAAGCAAGCGCCAGCCTGATTATGCCGAACAGAAGTATCTAAGGCGTCAGCCAAAGATACGAATAAGCCGAGTGCAAAAGCAAACATTTCCCCCATTTGGATCGAGCCAAAAGCACAAGAAAAAGAATTTTAAGCAAAGAAAAATTTCCCGATCGATTCTTCGGGAAGTATCCCCTCACCTTCGATTCGGTTTTTCCTGCGAGGA
>OJQI01001096.1_pt1 | contig 12644 bp, 12 predicted proteins | sample 1598711 | NCBI WGS metagenome assembly OJQI01 (sample SAMN03922505, study PRJEB24848) | human gut metagenome | isolation source: stool sample | host: Homo sapiens | place: Germany | collected 2011-11 | reverse complement strand
GCGAGCTTATATCTCCATAAATAAATTTAGGGGCTTTACGCTCGCATTTGGTAATTAATTAAAAACCCTGTAGGTTTTCTATTCCTACAGGGTTTAATTATTAATAGTACAAATAGATGTTACTATTATACACTATTTTATTTGTGTTTGAAATGAATTCTATTAATAAAATATAAAATAATTCAGTGCAAAAAATATAATATTCTTTTCAGATAATATTTTTGTCTATATTTAATATAAATATTTATCTAAATTAGTATTTAGTAAATAGCTAACATTTTCATAATCATTTTTTAATGCTTTATCAGCTTCTTCTATTATTTTCATATTCATTTCATTATTTTCAATACCATAATGTATCATCAATAATTTTAATATATCATTTCTTTTCTTATAATCAGTTATATTATTTATTAATGTATATATTTCTAACATATCTAACATTATATTTATTTTTGCTGTTTGTCGCATTATATAAAGCTTTTTAGAAGTTTGTTTAAAACGTATATAATAATAAACTCCTAATATAAACAAAACTATACTTAATAAAATAATATCCACGATAACACTTCCCATAAATAATTTTATAATACTAATAATATATATTAAATATTCTTTGTCTATTAAAATTTTAATAGATATTTAAAACCAGTTTACAAATCTTTAATAATTAACATAAAATATTTTTCATTTATACATTTTTCGTTCAATATCTTTAAAAACTTTGTATTTATCAACTATACTTAATGTTCCTTGCTCAATAGCTCTTAATTGTTGTACTACTAACATACAATTAGTTACTGTTCTTTCCATACCAACTTCATTTAAAATATCATATATAAAATCATATAAATCCTCTTCTTTTGGGTTATATAGAGCTATATATTTTGTTGTATATGCTATTACTAATGCCACTTTTTCTCTTTTACGTACTTGCATATATTTATATAATAAGATAAAGCATATTGACGTTATAATTATAAATAAAATAATATACATATCATATTCAGCTCCTAAATTTAAACTATCATAAATATTTATACTTAATGTAAAAAATATAACATACGTAATAAAATAAGGTAATATACTTCTTTTATTAAAATATATATCAACACAAATAATTGTAAATATATTTAAAAGTAAAGTAGATACTGTCCATATATCATTATAATTAAATAAATCATTTAAAGGATATATTAATAATGTAGTATTTAATACTACAACAATATACAAAGCATATAAATGATTTATATTACTTCTCAAACAAATTAAATAATACAATATATATACTAATGGATTTAATAATCCACATACTAAACAATAAAATAACTCCACTATAAAAAACCTTCTTTATAATCCATTTAAATTTTCGTTACTAACTATTTGCCATACTATATAAGCATCTACAAAATATACTATTATATATAACTTTTCTATTTCTTTATAACATACAAATTCTTTTCCTTTATTTGTTATAAACGATTTTAATACCCTTTTAATAATATTTTCATTAAAACTCTTTACTTAGTATTTATCTTTAGAGTATCATTTTCACTCTTTAAATCACCTTCCTTTATTTATTATATTAATTTAATATTTACTTAAATATATTTTCTCCTAAAATAGATAAATAGACATATACGTACAAAATTCAATCTTCAGAACCTTTATAGATTTTAAAAACACTAATAGTCTATTAAAATCTTATCATAGCAATGATATAAAGTAAACACAGGAAAGTATTAAATGAAATAGTAATATAAAAGTGCTAAAAAATATTTACATTTTATAAAAATTAAAAATAATTAATTTAACTAAATAATAAATTATAAAAAGAAAAATCCCCTAAATACTTATCATTCAGGGGATTTTTTACTATAAATACATTATAAATTTATATCTTATTTATAATTTAAAAGACCTTTTTCACCAGCAACAACATTTTGTCCAATTTTAAAAACTTCAACTTTATTATTGCCAGTAAAAGCAATAGGAGATACGAGTGATTTACCTGCTTCTTGTACAGCTTCTAAATCCACAACTACTAAAACATCACCTTGTTTTACTTCATCACCGACTTTTATATTAGAAGAAAAACCTTCGCCTTCCATTTCAACTGTATCAATTCCAATATGAATTAATACTTCTGTGCCGTCTTCTTTAGCTTCTAAACCAAAAGCATGACCAGTAGGAAAAGCAGCTGTTACTTTAGCATCAAAAGGTGCAACAACTGTACCATCTGTTAATTCAATACCGCAACCATCACCCATCATTTTTTGAGCAAATGCAGGGTCTGGAATATCGCTCATAGCCACCACTTTACCTGTCATCGGTGAAACAAAATTTTTTTCATTAGACTGAAATAGTTTTGAAAATAATCCCATTTATTTATCCTCCAAAATTTTAAACATACTACTTACGTTTTTTATTTATTATATACTAAGCTAGTATTACATTGCAATAAATATTCTAAATCATCATTAATTTTTGCAATTTAATTTCAAAATTTACTATAAAAAAAGACTTAATCTGGCATATAAACCAAAATTAAGTCTTTTTTATATCTTTAATATATATTTATTAAATTTAATCTGTCAATTTAAGTAATCTTTTACCATCTGCAATCGCCACAGCGGTTATGATGATGTCTGCCACCATCACGATAGCCATCACCATTACCATCACGGTAACCGCGACCATAGCCACAACCATATCCATAGCCTTCGCCATCACAAAGAGCTTGTCTTTCTTCAATAGAAGCTAAAATTTTATCTGCTTGTTCTTGAGTAAGTCTGCCATCTGCTACACGTGCTGCTAATTGATCTTTTCTAAGTTCTAAAATTTCTGCTTTAAATTCATCTAATCTACCAGCTTCTTTAGCGATAGTGCCAAAAGATTTACCTGTATCGTGTCTTTCATCAATAACACTTTCTACGCTACGACCAGTGAGTCCAGCAACTATTTCTGCTGGATTATTATAAGCAGATGTCGCAAAAGCTGTAGTTGCAACGCTCAATGCTAATAATCCTGTAACGATAATTTTCTTTAAGTTTTTCATATTTATTCCTCCCTACTTATCTCTTATCTTTGATTATATTGTAGCAAGACTTTTTGTCAAAATTATGTCTTTTTTGTTTTATTTTAATGGTATTTTAAAAATAAATTTTGCCCCACCATCAAAATTATTTTGAGCAATTAATTCTATATTATGTCTTTCCGCTATCTGTTTTGCTATAGCTAAACCTAAGCCTGTACCTACTTTATTATGCTCACCATGAGTTTTGTAAAATCTATCAAAAATATGTGGCAAATCTTTTTCATTTATGCCTATGCCATAATCACGAATAATAATTGTGTCATTTTTAGCCAAAACATCTACTTTATTATTTTCAAAAGAAAATTTGATGGCATTATCTAATATAATCAAAAACATTTGACGGAGTCTTCCATAATCACCAGAAATTTTTAAATTAGGATTTTCTAAATCAATATTTATATTAATATTTTTATTTTTAGCAATCTGTCTTGCACTTCTAACTACATCAGAAATTACATCATTTAAATTTAACTCCTGCTTTTCAATCGCAAAATCTGGATTTTGTAATCTGGATAAATCAAGCAAATCCCCTACTAATCTTTGCAAAAATTTAGCTTCATTTAACATCTGTAAATGATATTCATCAATTTGCTTAGGGTCTGTAATAATCTTATCACAAAGTGCTTCTAAAGAGCCTCTAATAACAGTTACTGGTGTTCTAAGTTCATGTGATATATTAGACACAAAATCCTTTCGCATTTGTTCTAATTTTAAACTTTCTTTACTAGCTTCATCTAAACGTCCAGCTAATAAATCCATTACATTTGCCAATTCACCAACTTCATCTTTCTGTTTTATATTACATTTAGCTTGATAATTGCCTTCGGCTAATTGCATTGCCACAGATTTCATTTTTGTCAAAGGTTTAGTGAAAAAATATGAAAATAATATTGCTAAAGCTAAAACAATAATAAGTGCTAAAATTATACTTATGCCTAAAATCATAAGCCCTTGATAAATCCCATCAGTAGTACCTTCTACAGGTGAATGTAACAATACAGCTCCCCATACTTTTCCATTTGCATCTTTTATCGGCACACCTACAGTTAACGTCAATTGTGATAAAACATCACTAAATCCTTCACTAAATACTGTTTTATCTTGAAAAACTTCTCTGATAACCTCACTGGCATTTGGTGGCAACTCAGAAAAAGTATAATTTGCATGCATCATTTTATGATGTTGCATATTCCTTGGTGTGATGACATTCATATTCTCGTCTACAATCCAAACATTATAGCCCATTATTTCACTACTAAAATATAAATGCGCGCCATATCCCATACCATTATATCGTCTACCACTTGATAATGATTGTGCTAGCGATTGCGCATAATTTTGTAATTGCGTCTTATGCAAATCCACAGTATATTGCTTGAATAATACTAAAAACACACCACTGATTATAATAGAAAAAATTATCAAAGCTAGCGCAAAACTTAAGCTTAATTTTAGAGCTATTTTATTGTTTAACATCATCACTTACCTCAAATTTATAGCCAACTCCCCAGATAGTTTTTATTTCCCACTTATCATGAGGATATTTTTCCAATTTAGCACGCAATCTCTTTATATGGCTATCCACTGTTCTACTATCGCCGATATAATCATATCCCCATAATTTATTCAATAACATATCACGAGAAAAAACTCTATCTTTTTTTGTAGCTAAAGTCCATAAGATTTCAATTTCTTTTTTGGTAAGTGATAATACTTTATTATCTATACTCACTGTATAATCAGCTAAATTTATCTGTAAATTATCATAACTAAAAACTTGTAAATTTTCTGTTTTAGGCTGAATACGTCTTAATATAGCCTTTATTCTAGCCATTATCTCTCCTGGTGAAAAAGGTTTTACTATATAATCATCAGCACCGATTTCCAGTCCCATAATCTTTTCAAAATCTTCACCACGAGCAGTAATCATTATAATTGGCACATTAGATGTTTTGCGAATTACTCTACATACTTCAAAACCATCTATTTTAGGCATCATGACATCTAATAAAATAATATCCGGTCTTTCCCTTTGAAATACATCTAAAGCCTCTTGTCCATCTACAGCAATAACAGTTTGATATCCTTCCTTTTTAGCATAAGCTTCTAAAATAGAAATAATTTGTTTATTATCATCTACAATTAAAACCTTCATAAAAAAACTCCCTTTATATCTATATTTTTTATTCTAAAAGTTTATAAAAAAAGTGCATAAGATAAAGTAAAAACTTTTTCTTACACACTTTTAGCTTACCCTATTTTTATATTACAAACAAGGTGAATATATTTAGATTTTTTCAGTAGTGGAAACAACAGGCTCTTTAGCTACAGCATCTGCTTGTTTTTCTTCTACTACTTCAGCATTTTTCACTTCTTCTGTAGTGGAAGTTTCTTTTTCTTCGCTATTTGCTTCTTTGATTTCGCAAACGCCTTCTAAGCTACCAGTTTCCATGATAATTTTTAAATCTTTTTCTTCTAAAGTTTCTTTTTCAATCAAAGCTTTAGCGATTAAATGAAGTTTATCTATATTTTCGATTAATAATTTACGACATTCATCGTAAGCTTCTTCAATATAACGACGAACTTCTTTATCAATAGCACAAGCTACATCTTCACTGTAATTGCGTTGATTATTGAAATCACGACCTAAGAATACTTGATGATCTTGTCCATCACCAAAAGCAATCGGACCTAATACATCACTCATACCATATTGAGTAATCATGCTACGAACTAAACCAGAAGCTTGTTGAATATCATTAGAAGCACCTGTACTGATTTCTTTAAGTACAACTTCTTCAGCAACACGACCACCAAGCATAGTTTTCAATCTATCAAGTAACTCTCCACGTGTAGCATAAGAGCGATCTTCTTTTGGTAACATTAAAGTATAACCGCCAGCTCTACCACGAGGAATAATTGTTACTTTATGCACAGGATCAGCATTTGGTAATAATAAACCAATTAACGCATGACCACCTTCATGATATGCAGTTAGACGTTTTTCACGATCACTGATTACTTTAGATTTTCTTTCAGGACCTGCAATTACACGTTCTATTGACTCTTCTAAAGAATTCATAGAAATAGTCTTTTTATTTCTGCGTGCAGATAAAAGCGCAGCTTCATTTACGAGATTGCTTAAATCAGCACCTGTAAAACCTGGTGTACGGCGAGCTAATACATCAAGATTAACATCACTATCTACAGGTTTACCTTTTGTATGCACTTTTAAAATAGCTTCACGGCCACGAACGTCTGGTCTATCAACAACGATTTGTCTATCAAAACGTCCTGGACGTAAAAGAGCTGGGTCTAAGATATCTGGTCTATTTGTAGCTGCAATGATGATAATACCTTCATTAGCTGCAAACCCGTCCATTTCAACGAGTAATTGGTTAAGTGTTTGTTCACGTTCATCATGACCGCCACCTAAACCTGCTCCACGCTGACGACCAACAGCATCAATTTCATCGATAAATACGATACATGGTGCATTTTTCTTAGCTTGTTCAAATAAATCACGAACACGAGATGCACCAACACCAACGAACATTTCCACAAAGTCAGAACCACTGATAGTGAAAAATGGAACGCCAGCTTCACCAGCTACAGCTTTAGCAAGTAAAGTTTTACCTGTACCTGGAGGGCCAAATAATAATACACCTTTTGGAATTCTTGCACCAAGGTCATTGAATTTCTTTGGATGTTTTAAGAATTCTACAACTTCAGCAAGTTCTTGTTTTGCTTCATCAGCACCAGCAACATCACTGAAAGTAACTTTTACTTTACCATCACCCATCATTTTGGCACGGCTTTTACCAAAGCTCATTACACGGCTACCGCCACCTTGTGACTGTTGCATGATGAAAAACCATACACCAATGAGTAAAAGCATAGGAAGTAAAGAAGAAAATAATGTTGTCCACCATGGTGTTTCAGGCGGATTTTCTGCTTTTATATCTACGCCATTATCGCGAAGAGTTTTTACAAGTTCTTCATCACTATTTGGATATCCTGGAGTAATAGTTGTAAATTCTGTACCATCTTTCAATGTACCTTTAATATTGCTATTTTGCATAACAACTTTAGCTACATTTTTGTCATCGACTTGTTTTACAAATTCAGTGTAATTTATTTCTTGTTTATTGCTTGTATCTACTGAAAAATGGTCGATTACAGTTATTGCTACAAGAATGATTAACAAGTAAAAACCCACATTCCTCAAAAATTTATTCAATCTTATGCCTCCTCATAGCATTGTCTTCAAATCATAATGATTAATTATATCATATAAATAAGTTAATTAATAGTTATTCTATGTTAATTATCATTATTTTGTATATACTTCTGGTTTTAAAATACCAATATATGGTAAATTACGATATTTACTATCATAATCTAAACCATAACCAACTAAAAATTCGTTAGGCACTTCAAATCCTACATAATCAACTTTTACATCAACTTCTCTGCGTTCAGGTTTATTTAATAATGCACATAATTTTACGCTAGCTGGATGACGAGATTCCATATTTTTCAATAAATAAGATAAAGTAAGACCAGAATCTACGATATCTTCAATGATGATAACATGTTTGCCTTCAATGCTAAAATCTAAATCTTTTAAGATTTTAACTGCACCGCTACTAGTAGAGCCCTTACCATAGCTAGATGCTGCCATAAAATCAAAAGATACAGGAACATTGATTTCACGCACTAAATCAGCGTAGAAAATAATAGCACCTTTTAAAATACCAATAGCATAAATTTCTTTACCAGCATAATCACGATTGATTTCAGCTGCAATTCTTTTTACACCTTCACGTAATTGCTCTTCTGTATAAAGTACACTCTGGATATCATCTTTCATTGTTTTCATAATTTAAAACCCACCTAATTATTATTTTTTTAATTTTAAATATAGTATATGTTTACTATTTTTATTTACTAAATAATTATTATCTTGTTGTATACCAGCTATCCAAATAATTCCCTTTTCATCACAAACCAAAGGAATTTTATCTCTATCTTCTGCCGGTATCTTTCTATCAATTAGAATGTCTTTTACTTTTTTACTGCCTGTCATGCCTTTAGGAGTTATTCTATCCCCATTTTGTCTTTTGCGAATAAATAAATCTCCCTTAATCTTATCCATATCAACAAAACAATGTTCTCGACCAGATAATTGCATGACATCATCTTGCCCGCAGATTTTATCTATAATCAATGATTGTTCATAAGGCAATTTTATTTCTTTTTTCGTCAAAAGTAAACCTAAATCTATTTTCATGGATATATTTTGCTCTTTTTCCTCAGAATTTTCAATTGGCAAAATTTCTTTTTCACTAAAAGTTAATCTATCATAATTTATCTTTACTTGCAAATTCTTCGGTAATTGCAAAATTAAACCAGTATGTCCATTGTATAAAAACTTATCAATTTTATCAATATGAACAAAACTAATATTTTCTAAATTCCTTTTAAATTCTTTTATAATATACCTATATAAAGCATTTCTTATTGCCTTATGTTCTTGTTTCAATACTTTGATATCTATTTTTATAGATTTTTTACCTTGATTATCTATATCTACTATAACTTTATCTCGATAAAAATTTTTTACATAGTAATTTATAAAATCATTTTCTTGAGCAATAATCTTGGCACTATTGCAAATAGCTGTTACTACTTTTGGATTATATGCTTTTAATCTAGGGATTAAATCTAAACGTATGCGATTGCGTTCATAATCTAAACAATTATTTGTTTCATCTAAACAAGGATTGATATCTTCAACTGAGCAATATGCTTCAATTTCCTCACGATATAAACATAAAAATGGTCGTATAATATCTTCATTTTTAGCTTTCATACCGCTAAGACCTGCCGTTCCTGCACCTCTTAAAAGATGCTGTAATACAGTTTCTGCTTGGTCATTTAAATGATGTGCTGTTACTATTTTTGTGGCATTTTGTGCTTTCGCTATTCTGCGTAAAAATTGATAACGCAATTTTCTAGCCAAAGTTTCTACAGATAATTTTTCTGTTTTAAGATGCTCTAATACATTTAAATGTTCCATAAAAAAAGGAATATTTTTTTGCTCACAATAATTTTTTACATACCATGCATCATTTAATGAACTTTCCTTGCGAATACCATGTTCAGCATGAGCTACAATAATCTCTAATTTATATTTAACACTGAGTTTTTGGAAGATATCCACAAGTGCCATGGAATCTGGCCCACCAGAACAAGCAATCAATAATTTATCATGAGCCTTAAATAAATCATATTCTCTAGCAAAATTTTCTACGCGCTCAATTATTTCCATTATATTTATTACATCTACATTATTATTTACGCTCATAAAAAATTACCTCAAGATTAAATTCATATTCATATAATTTTCCAGCTATTAACAAAAAGCACTCTTTAAAAAATTAAAGAGTGCTTCTTAGTTTTATTCATATTTACGAGAACCGCCACCACGGCCACCACGTTTAGAATCTGTCTTACGACGTAAATCAGTAAGTTTTTCATCACTATCTTTTAAAAACTTGGATAATTTATCTTCAAAAGAAGCGCCGCTATTATTGTGTTTACGGAAGTCATTATTAAATTGCTTACGAGGAGCAGGACGATAATTACTACTCTGTGCAGGACGAGTATTTTGTTCTTCGACTTTTTTCTCCTGTAATTGTTTAATAGATAAACCTATTTTTCCATGGTCATCAACACTTAGTACTTTAACTTTGACTTTGTCTTTTTCTTTCAAAAAATCATTTACATCTTTAACGTAAACATCTGCAACTTCAGAGATATGTACTAAACCAACTTTTCCACCAGGTAATTCAACAAAAGCGCCAAATTTAGTAATACCTGTTACAACACCTTCTAGGATATTGCCAACTTCGATTGACATACTACTTTTATGTCCTCCTTAAGATAATTAGCTTTAAGCTTTTATTATTATAACCTTGCTAAACAAATAGTGTCAATAAAATGTTATTCTTTTTCTTCAGAAATATATGGCACTTCGCCTGGTTTTGTCATACCTAGCTCTTCACGAGCTACTTTTTCCACATATTCGAGCTTATTTAAATTATCTTTTTCTCTACTTAATTCTTCATTTATTTGCTTTGCTTTATTTAATCGCTCTTCGGCTATAATAGTCTGTTCTTCTACTTGGCTTAAATATACTTCTTGTTTAATAATTATAAATCCTAAATAACCAATCATTATCACAAAAGCGAATATTATAAACCGCTCCATTATTTGTCTGAACATATTTTCACCTATTAATTTATATTTCCCTAATACTAATCTAAACCTAACATATTTGCAATAACATCTGCTATATTATCGGAAGCATATGGTTTCTTTAATACCTTAGCATTATTTCTAAGTTTTGGCAAAATAGTTGCATCAGATAATACTTCACGTACTACCGCATCTAAGGTATCTTGATGTTTCACCCAAATGGCAGCTCCATTATCAGAAACAAATTTTGCATTATCCACCTCTGGCCCTGGTATTGGGTCATGTAAAATCATTGGTAATTCTCTAGTCAATGCTTCACTTATTGTAAGTGCACCAGGTTTACTGATTAAAAATGTAGCCACCGACATAAATTCTTGAATATTATGCGAATATCCCCATACGAAAATTTTATGTTTGGAATGCTGTGCATATTCATTCATCTCTGACCAAAGCGCTACATTTGCTCCTGTAATTACGAGAATTTGAATATCTTTTTTCAAGCGTTCTAATTGGCAAAGTGCATTTTTTACGCCACCTAAACCAAGACCGCCCCCCATAATCAAAGCTACAGGTTTATCTTTTTCCAATTTGAATTTTGCCAATAAATCATCTCGATTATAATCTACACGGAAATTATATCCCACAGGTATACCTGTAACAAAAATGCGTTCTTCTAATAAACCTTGATTTACCATTTCTTTTTTCAATAAATCATTAGCAGTAAAATAAATATCAATATTTTTATATAACCAAAATTGATGTACACAAAAATCTGTCATCACTGTAATTAAAGGAATATTTATTTCTCCTGTTTGCTTTAGATAAGATGCAGCTGCACATGGAAAAGGATGTGTACAAATAACCATATCAGCTTCATATTTTTTTATAAGCTCACGCATATCTTTTTTCATAGCATGAGCAAAAACAGATTGTATTGTACTTCCTTTTGTAGAATCTGATGTAAATTTATAGAAAAATTCATACACACTTGGTGTATGGTCGAGCATCTTTAAATATATATCTTTAACTAGACTATTGAAATAGGCTGTTTCTGTTGACATAAAATCAATAACATTTATTTTATTGACAGGATATTTTCTCTTTATCGCCTCTGCAACAGCATTGGCAGCCTTATTATGACCAGACCCCATTGATGCTGTAACCACTAGAATATTTTTACCTGACATATATTTTCCCCCAGATTATCAACTTAGTTCAATCATATTTTAATTTCGAATTTGTTAAATATGTATTAAAGTCTTCTTATTACTTGCAATAATTTACATTTTATCATATTCATTTTATACTGTAAAACAAATAGCTATTAATTATATGTAAAAAATAAATTAAATACTATCTATAAAAATTAAGTATAGGAGGTAATATTTATTTATGAATAAACGTTGGGAAATTCTACCCATTGATGAAAAAAAACAAATCTTATTAGAAAAGAATTTGCATATATCTTCTAGTCTGGCTGAAATTTTAACTAGAAAAAATCTTGATGAAAACTCAGCTAAATTATTTCTCAATCCCACAAAAATTCCCTATCATGACCCTTTTTTGCTAAAGGATATGGAAAAAGCTTGCCAAAGACTTTTATTAGCTTTAAAAAATAAAGAAAAAATCTGCATTTATGGCGATTATGATGTAGACGGTGTCAGCTCTACTGCCCTTTTAATGACAGTTTTTACTAAATTAGGCTTTAATATAGACTATTATTTACCTGACCGCCATAGTGAAGGCTATGGTCTTCATATCGAGTCCTTACAAAAATTAATACCTAAATACGATTTATTAATCACTGTTGACTGCGGTATTACAGCTCTTGATGAAGTTGATTATGCCAAAGATAAAATCGATATGATTATCACAGACCACCATTTACCTCGTGAAATTCTTCCTGATGCCTTTGCTATTATCAATCCTACACAAACACAATGTAATTATCCCAACAAAAATCTTTGCGGTGTAGGTGTAGCCTTCAAACTTTGTCAAGGACTATATCAAAGCTTAAATAAAGATATTCATGAATTAGAAAATTATTTGGATATTGTAGCTTTAGGCACTATAGCTGATATTGTACCTCTTGTTGATGAAAATCGTCGCATTGTCAAAAAAGGATTAGCTAATATTCAAAACTTAGGTATAAAAACTTTAATTGAAATCTGCAATTACGATGAAAATAATATAAATACTGGTCATATTGGTTTTGGTGTAGCTCCTCGCTTAAATGCTGCTGGAAGATTGACTCATGCTAGCATTGCTGTTGAACTGTCTCTTA
>OJQI01001053.1_pt1 | contig 12923 bp, 10 predicted proteins | sample 1598711 | NCBI WGS metagenome assembly OJQI01 (sample SAMN03922505, study PRJEB24848) | human gut metagenome | isolation source: stool sample | host: Homo sapiens | place: Germany | collected 2011-11 | reverse complement strand
CCTTCCTTTTCGGTCTGTTATTCTTGATAGGATTTGGGATTCTGATCTACCCGACGGTATCCAACCAGTGGAACACCTACAGACAGAATCAGCTGATCAGCAGCTATGACAATACAATACAGGACATGGAATCAGAGGACTTCACATCCGAGTGGGAGAAAGCAAAAGCTTTCAATGATACCATTCAGCAGAACAACCTCTACGGAGATGTATTTGGTGAAGATGAAAATGACATCAAAGACACCGAATACTGGAAGATCCTAAACGTTGCAGATGACGGAGTAATGGGATATCTTTCCATTCCGAAGATCAACATCAAGCTTGCCATTTACCATGGTACCGGTGACAAGGATCTGCAGACCGGTGTCGGACATCTGAACGGCACAAAGCTTCCGATCGGAGGGGAGAGTACCCACAGTGTTCTCGCAGCTCACCGTGGACTTCCAAGCGCAAAGCTTTTTACCGATATCGATCAGCTTGAAGTTGGCGATAAATTTTACATCCATGTACTGGACGAAGTCCTTGCCTACAAGGTAGACCAGATTCTTCCGATGGTAGACAAAGACGATCATGAAACACTGGAGAAAGCACTCCAGATTGAAGAAGGAAAAGACCAGGTAACTTTATTTACCTGTACACCATATGGAGTCAACTCCCATCGTCTTCTCGTAAGAGGAACCAGAGTTCCGTATAACGGCGAAGAAGATGCTACCGAATCAGTTACAGATTCTATGGTAAAATCCATTCAGAATTATTATATGCTCTATTTAATTTTAGGACTTTCAATCACGATTCTTGTGATCATTCTCTTGCGATTCCTTTCCAAGAGAAAAGCTCACAAAGAATAACCAAGATTTTTAAGGAGGACATGAGGCGATGATGAATAAACGATTAAAACAGGGAAGCACTTTTCTCTTAGCTGTCGCTCTTACATTTCCACTGCTCACTCTTCCGGGTGCGAAAGCCGCAAGCGCGATCAATACCGGACAGAAGTGTTCTATCGAATTCGACATTAGTGGGAACAGCAGTGAACTTCTAAGCGCAAGCATTCCGGTAAAACTGTATAAAGTTGCTTCGGTTGATGAATCCGGCAACTATACCGGAATCGGTGCATTTTCAAAACTGGATCTTTCATCCGTAAGTGCTGATAACCTGGATGCGGCAGCTGCTACCTGGGCAGAACGTGCAGCAGAAGCGAAGAAATTGCTGAAGGATGACACAGAGCCAACTACAACCACACTGACACAGGGAAGAGGTACTGCAACAGGACTGGATACAGGACTTTACCTTGTAGATACACCAAAAGTAATTACACCAAATTACACTTATACTTTTACTCCTTACCTTGTATCACTTCCGACCAATAATTACTACAGTGGTAACGGTGCAAGTGATGACTGGATCTACGATCTGACCAAAGAACACAACAGTGCAGTTGGTCTGAAAACGGAACAGCACGTAAGATACGGTAATCTGGTGATCAACAAGGAACTGGTAGATCACAATGCTACCTTCGGAGACGAGGCAACCTTCGTATTCCAGATCGATATCAAAAAACCGGATGGGAAAAAAGAAACCAGAATCGAAGAGCTTACCTTCAATGTAGCAGGCAGCGATTCTGTAACGATTGAAAAAATTCCTGCTGGATCTCATGTCACGGTAACGGAGGTTTACAGCGGTGCAAGCTATGAACTCGCTTCTGCTAAAAGTCAGGAAACAGACATCATTGCTAATCCTGAAAAAGAAACCGAAGTAGAATTCAAACCGGCAGAGGTTTCATTTATCAACAAACACGATGGACGTACCAATGGCGGCTACGGTGTAAAAAATAATTTCAAACTGGACGAAAATGGTCAGTATCAGTACACCGAACCGGCAGAAAAGAACTAGGAAGGGGGAGTCGGAATGAGAAAGTTACATAAGAAACCACTTATCATGGCAGCAGCAACACTTGCTCTTACCGGAACCCTGGCAGTTGGAAGCGCGATGGCGTATTTTACAACCTATTCGACAGCCGGTGGCGGTGTAACAATGAATATGGGATTTACAGAAACCATCCCAAATGAAACAGTAGATCAAAACGGGAAGCATGTCACGATCAGCAATATCGGTGATTATGACTGCTTCGTAAGAGTAACGGCATTCGCTCCGGTAACACTTACATACAACACTCCGGACGGCGGATGGACCGAAATGGTCGACGAGAATGACAAGAATGTCTCCTACTGGTGTTACGACGATGTCCTTCCGGCAGGCAAGACAACCGAACAGGAACTCAATATCACTTATAAGTTCCCGGAAGGAAATGACAAACCGGAAGAATTCAACATCGTAGTCATCCAGGAATGCACCCCGGTTCTCTACGACGAGGACGGCAATCCATACGCCGACTGGAATCACGTAATCAAAGACGACAGCACACAGACGACAGAGTAGGAGGTAATGAGAATGAAAAAGAAAAAGAAATCATTTCCAAAGAAACCTGCCCTGGTCCTGACAGCCGCAGCACTCCTGCTGGTTGGAAGCACTGTCGGCAGTACACGCGCCGCACTCACTTACTACAGTGAGAATTATTCCGCACAGATGAATATGCAGAGTATCGGCGTATCTCTTCTGGAAAATGACAAAGTAGTCAGCAGCCGGGATTATGTATCGAACAATGAATGGAAGGGAACCTCAGAAGGTACACTTCTCACAGACCTTCTTGGAAAGGATGAGACATTTACACCCGGCAAGAAATATAACGAAGCAATCAGCGTCAAGAACAGCGGTACGATCGACACCTTTGTACGTGTGATCATCACAAAAAGCTGGCAGGACGAAAAAGGCAATAAGAACACGAACCGTTCACCGGATCTGATCGAGCTGAACTTCCTCACAGACAACGGATGGCAGGTTGCAGATGCACAGTCCACGAGAGAGCGTACCGTTCTTTATTATACCAAAGCTCTCAAAGCGGGTAAACCGACACCGGCATTATCCGATACACTCCGTATCAATCCTTCGATTGCATCGGATGTAAAGCAAAATGTCTCTGAGGATGGCAAAACCATCACTTATACTTACAAGTACAATGGCTACACCTTCCACATTGACGCAGAGGTGGATGCAGTTCAGACACACAACGCAAAGGACGCGATCAAGAGTGCCTGGGGCGTGGACGTAAATGTATCAGACGACGAAACAACAATGAGCTTACAGTAGGGAGGTACAGAGTATGAAAAAGAAAATTTTGTGCCTCGCCATGACAGTGATAATGGCAGCAGGGGTACACACAACTGCATTTGCAAAGGATTCTCAGGGAGCCGACAGATGGCAGGTTAATTTCACCGGCGGCAAGATGGACAGTAATTTTAAAAGCTCCGATGTTACTGACGAGCTGGCAAATATCCAGCCGGGTGACAGCATCGAACTCAAGGTTCAGCTTAAGAACTCCGACAGTACGGATACCGACTGGTACATGACCAATGAAGTGATCCAGACGCTGGAGGATGCACAGTCTTCCGCAGAAGGTGGTGCTTACGAATACAAGCTGACCTATGTTGGAAGTGACAATGCCGAAAAGGTACTCTACGACAGCTCAACTGTCGGAGGGGAAGGCGCTTCCAAAGCAGGAGAAGGTCTGAAGCAGATTGATAACTCAACCCAGGAATATTTCTACCTCGGAAGACTTGCTTCCAATAATACCGGAACGGTACACCTTACCGTCGGTGTTGAAGGTGAGACACAGGGCAACGGTTATCAGCTCACACTCGCAAAGCTCCGCATGAACTTTGCAGTAGAAAAGGTTTCAGCCGGCAAAACCATCACCAAGAATAAGATTGTTAAGACAACCAACACCGTTAAGACCGGTGATACCGCAAGAATTCTTCTCTTCTGTGTGCTTGCACTCATCAGTGGACTGATCCTTCTTGCATATGGTATCTACACACTCAATAAGAACACAAAAAGACGCAGACAGAAAGGAGAGTAAGCAGATGAAAAAATGGAAAAGATTACTGGTTTCTCTTCTGACTGTATCCATGACACTCGGTGCATCCACAATGAGCGTTATGGCAGATGATACTACACCGTATACCTACAAGGTAACATTATCCGCAGGTAACAAAGGAACAATTAACGGACAGAACAAGATCGAGCAGGCAAACATTGCTCCCGATTCTACCGTTACTTTCAATCTGAATGACATCCAGGTAACAGACGACAAGTATTATGTCAAAGGAATCCGTCTCAGCGGACGTGACAATGCAAGTTCAGAACTACTTAATACTCCTGGCTTTATCGTCAAAGGTGATGCCGACTATGTAGTCGCTTATGGAATCAAAGGCAATATGGTTGCCTATACCGTAAATTATCAGGATGCATCCGGTAATTCACTGGCAGAGAGCCAGACCTTCTACGGAAACGTCGGCGACAAGCCGGTCGTTGCTTACCGTTACGTTGAAAATTATATTCCGGATGCTCTTGCACTTACCAAGACTTTGAGTAATAATGAATCTGAGAATGTATTTACGTTTACCTACAAACCGGGTGCTACAGACCGTGTTGTTACAACAACAACCACCATCACAACGACTGTTCCTGGTACAGCAACTCCTGGCACAGGTACCGGTAATGTCGGTACAGCAGGTGGCACGACAGGCGGCACAACCGGTGGAACTGCCGGAACTACCGGTGGAACTACAACCGGAACTACCGGTGGCACAACAGACGGAACCACAACCGGTACACCCGATGGTACAACGACAGATAACGATTCTCAGGATACGACAGCTAAAGATAAAGATACTGCAACATCTGAGGATGAACAGACACCAAAGTCTCTGGTAGATCTGGATGATGAAGACACTCCAAAAGGAAATATCGATGCGAAAGACAAGACGAGCAAAACTCCGATCGCAGCAGGGATCGGCATTATCGTTGTTGCGGTAGCAGCTCTCGTAGGACTGATCGTATTCTTGAAAAAACGTGCAAAATAAAAAAAGCGCGGCACTAAAGGAGAAGTCTTTTTTGAAGAGAACGAAGAAAAAGAAAAGCCCGGTGGCTGCATTTTGCAGTACACTGGGCACTGTTTTACTGACAGTACTGATTCTTGCCTGTATTCCGCTGACGCTTCCGAAAGCTTTTGGTTTTCAGATGTACACCGTGATCAGTGGGAGCATGGAACCGGCGATCCCGACGGGAAGCCTGGTCTATGTCCGGTATGAAGAACCAGACACGATCGTCAAAGATGATGTCATTGCTTTTTACAGCAACAATGCAGACGGCTCGATCATCACCCACCGTGTAGTATCCAACAGCCCGGCGATGGGACAGTTTATCACCAAAGGGGATGCCAATGAGGAAAAAGATATGAATCCGATCCCTTACAACAACTACATCGGAAAAGTAAAGCTTTCTGTTCCGGTTGTCGGCGGCATCGCCCAGGCAGCCACCGGTACATCCGGCAAGATTGCTGCCGCATCCATCATCGGTCTTGCTGTGATTCTTGAAATCGTTGCTGCCATGCTTGACAGACGCGATGACGAAGACGAATAAGAGAGAACGTTTTTCATTTTAGCTTGCTAAAGTGTGAAACATTTGCTAAAATAATATCAGATTGTATTGTCAGAAGAAGATGGGGGAATTTCACAATTCTCCCATTTGTCATATATTGAAAAGAATGGAGAGGTGAATGGATTGTTATCCAACCAGATTTTACAGAGAACAATCAATGAAATAGGGGATATCATCGAGTGTAACTGTTCCATCTGGAACACAGACGGAGTGATGCTTGCAGCTGTAGGTAAGGAGAAGCCTGCAGTAAAAAAAGCTGTCTGCTCATTTTTAAAAGAGCTGGAGGTTACCGGCGTAGCGGAGGAGCACCTGGATGAATGCTATGGTCTGTTCCCGGTTTATGATGATGATGAACTGACTTATATTTTCGTGATCGAGCACAATAATGAGATTGATGTGCATACCAGCGGACGCTTAAGTGTCTGCCAGCTGGAGAGCCTTTTAAGATCCGGAAGCGAACGTCTTGACCGTAACCGTTTTATCCAGAACCTGCTCCTGGATAACCTGCTTCTCGTAGATATCTACAATCAGGCGAAAAAGCTTGGTATTACAGTTGAGCAGCGCAGAGTCGTCTATCTGATCGAACCGAAGAATCCGGATGACACGATCGTCCTGGATATGATCCGCGGGATTTATTCCTCGGGAACCGGTGATTTTGTTACTGCCGTAGATGAGGGACATATTATTCTGATCAAGTCCCTTGACAGTACGGATGATTATGATACGATCCGTTCGACTGCCGATATGCTGGTGAATGCGATCAACACCGAAGCTATGGTCAATGTCCGGCTTTCCTTCGGAACCATCATTCCCGAACTCAAAGAGGTCTCACAGTCTTACAAAGAAGCTGGCATGGCTCTGGATGTGGGACGTATCTTCTATCCGGAACGCAATATTTTATCCTACCGCGAACTTGGTATCGGACGGCTGATCCACCAGCTTCCCGTTTCCTTATGCGAGATGTTCCTGGAAGAAGTATTTGCCGGAAATACCGTTGATCAGTTTGACGAAGAAACCTTATCCACAGTTGATAAATTTTTTGAAAACAGCCTGAATATTTCGGAGACAGCGAGACAGCTTTTCGTCCACCGGAATACGCTCGTCTACCGGCTGGAGAAGATCCAGAAGCAGACCGGGCTGGATGTCAGAGTCTTTGAGGACGCCCTGACATTTAAGATTGCTTTGATGGTCGCAGACCACATGAAATTCATAGAAAACAGAAAATAGGAGGACATGATATGGTGAAATTATACGAAGGCGGTGCCTATCTTTTACACGGTACTGAGGTAATTGCAGATGCACCCGATGCACTTGCTGCCGTAAAAAGCAAGACAGGTATTGAGACAACAAAAGAAGCTGCTGCAAAAGAAACAATGGCTTATGGGATCTTAAGTGCGCATAATACTTCCGGTAATATGCAGCAGCTTCAGATCAAATTTGACAAGCTGACTTCGCACGACATTACCTTTGTCGGAATCATCCAGACTGCAAGAGCATCCGGACTGGAGAAATTCCCAATCCCTTATGTTCTGACCAACTGCCATAACTCTCTGTGTGCAGTCGGCGGTACGATCAATGAAGATGACCACATGTTTGGACTGACCTGTGCGAAGAAGTACGGCGGTGTCTATGTTCCGCCTCATCAGGCCGTTATCCACCAGTTTGCCCGTGAAATGCTCGCAGGCGGCGGCAAGATGATCCTTGGTTCTGACAGCCACACCCGTTATGGTGCACTCGGTACCATGGCAATGGGAGAGGGCGGACCGGAACTTGTAAAACAGCTTCTGAACAAGACTTATGATATCAAGATGCCGGGCGTTGTCGGAATCTATCTGGACGGCGAACCGATGAAAGGTGTCGGACCGCAGGACGTTGCCCTTGCGATCATCGGCGCAACCTTCGGCAATGGCTATGTCAATAACAAGGTCATGGAATTTGTCGGACCTGGCGTTGGCAAATTAAGTGCAGACTTCCGTATCGGAATCGATGTTATGACGACAGAGACAACCTGCCTCTCTTCTATCTGGAGAACCGATGACAAGATCAAAGAGTTCTACGATATCCACGGAAGAAGTGATGACTTCAGGGAACTGGAGCCTGGCGCAGTCGCTTACTATGACGGTCTTGTATATGTCAATTTGAGCGAGATCAAGCCTATGATCGCCATGCCGTTCCATCCATCCAATGTCTACACCATCGAGGATGTCAATGCCAACCTTGCAGATGTTCTCCACGATGTAGAGCAGCGCGCGCTGGTAAGCCTGGACGGTGCTGTGGATTACTCTCTTCAGGACAAGATCGTAAATGGTAAACTTTATGTCGATCAGGGTATCATCGCAGGCTGTGCCGGCGGCGGTTTTGAAAATATCTGTGCTGCCGCAGACATCATCCGTGGCAAATACATCGGATCAGATGAATTTACCTTCAGTGTTTACCCGGCAAGTACACCGATCTACATGGAGCTTGTGAAAAATGGTGCGGTTGCTGACCTGATGGAAGCCGGTACGATCGTGAAGACTGCCTTCTGCGGACCGTGCTTCGGTGCTGGGGATACTCCGGCAAACAATGCATTTTCCATCCGTCACTCTACCCGTAACTTCCCGAACCGTGAAGGAAGCAAGCTGCAGAGTGGACAGATCGCATCTGTTGCCCTTATGGATGCACGTTCCATTGCCGCAACTGCTGCGAACAAAGGTTTCCTTACTCCGGCAACAGATTTTGATATTGAATACAAGAACCCGACTTACCACTTTGATTCCAGAATTTACGCCAACCGTGTATTTGACAGCCACGGCGTTGCTGATCCTTCGGTTGAGATCAAATTCGGACCGAACATCAAAGACTGGCCGGCAATGAGCGCTCTTCCTGAGAATCTGATCCTGAAGGTCGTATCTGAGATCCACGATCCGGTTACAACGACAGACGAACTGATCCCGTCCGGCGAGACTTCTTCTTATCGTTCCAACCCGCTTGGACTTGCTGAATTTGCACTTTCCAGAAAGGATCCTGCCTATGTAGGACGCGCGAAAGAGGTCCAGAAAGCCCAGAAAGCGATTGAAGCAGGTACTTGTCCACTGGATGTACTGGATGAATTAAAACCGGTGATGGCAGCAATCCAGAAGTCTTATCCGGAAATCGGCAAAGGAAATATCGGTGTCGGAAGTACCATTTTCGCGGTCAAACCTGGTGATGGTTCTGCCCGTGAGCAGGCTGCTTCCTGCCAGAAGGTTCTCGGCGGCTGGGCGAATATCGCGAATGAGTACGCAACCAAACGTTACCGCTCGAACCTGATCAACTGGGGCATGCTTCCGTTTATTACCGAAGAGGAACACACAAAGCTTTCTTTCAGGAACGGTGACTATCTCTTCGTGCCGGATATCCGCAAAGCAGTAGAAGATAAAGCTTCCACAATCAAGGCTTATGTCGTAGGCGATGATCTGAAGGAGATTGATCTGAAGCTCGGTGATCTGACGGATGCAGAACGTGAGATCATCCTCAAAGGATGTCTGATCAATTATTACAGAGGTTAATTTTTCTCAGACAATGATATGATTTAAAAGGGACGGAAATTTTTCTGTCCCTTTTTGCAACACTTCCGACTTTTTTATACTCTTATATACAAAGAACCTGTTATGAGAGGAGGGACTTTATGATCGATGCAATTGCATTTAAAGAATTATATAAGACGGTTTATCAGGATCTGTATCGTTTTGCACTCTGCATGATGCATCATCCGCAGGATGCAGAAGACGCCGTCAGTGAAGCCGTTCTTTCCGCCTATGAGAACATACATAAATTACGCAAAGAAGAAGCATTCCGTTCCTGGATCTTTCAGATTCTGGCAAATGTGTGCCGCCGGAAGTTAAAGAGCCGTGAACGGACCGAGACCGAGCTGAAAGAAGATCATGCTTCTGCAACATACTGTGACGGACTCCGCACAGATGTCGAGCGTGCTTTTCTTATTCTCGATGAAGACGATCAGCTGATCATCGGCTTATCCGTCTATGGCGGTTACAACAGTAAAGAGATCGGAAAAATGCTAAGGCTGAACCCGAATACAGTCCGCTCCCGCAGAAAGCGTGCCCTCGAAAAGATGAGCTGGCTTCTGAAAGAGTAGGATAAAAGAGTAATAGGAGGTGTTTCATATGACAGATCACGAAAAAGAAATACTGGATAAAATAAAACAATCTACGGAAAAAACTCCTGTTCCGGAAAGCCTTGCACCGGATCAGATTATGAAAATGCTGGAAGAGCATAACAGCACTCAGGCTTCCGGACATATCCCAAAAAAGCATGGATTTTCCCGCGGCCACCGGATGCGCGGAGGACTTATCGCTGCCGCACTGGTACTGGTTGTCGGCATTGGCGCCCACATCCGCCAGCAGAATCTTTCTTCAGATTCAGCCACTTCTTCCACAAAAGGCAGTTCTTCAATCGGTACATCCTCCGGTAAGCTTGCCTCTTCCGATACTTTAGAGACGGCAACCGATTATGATGAAGTCTACACATACCTGCAATCTTATCAGGATGAGTTGGATTCTTCATCTGTTACCGGTTCAACCGACAGCGGAATTGTCATGTATTCAACTGAAACAGCCGACAGTGGTGCACGCACCGATAGTTCCAGCTCCTCTTCGGATTCTTCAACAGCCTCTGCACGTGCTGTGGATACTTCATTTTCCGATACCAACGTCCGCACAGAGGGTGTCGGTGAAGCAGACATTGTAAAAACGGATGGAAGTTATCTTTATACACTGAAAGCAAACTCACAGGAAATTTCCATTGTAGATATCCGGTCTGATCAGATGAAGGTTGTTTCCGGTATTTCGCTGAATGAGAATTTTCAGGCATCCGAATTTTACCTGAGTGACCAGAAGCTTTTTGTCCTTGGCAACATGCAGAACACACAGGTTGATTCTGACAGTAAAACCTTCTACCGCGGCAGCTGTACCCGTATCCAGACTTATGATCTGGCAGATATCAACAATCCGAAATCCATCGGAACCGTGGATCAGAGTGGTTACTACCGCACTTCACGTTTTAAAGACGGATATCTGTATGTATTCAGCGACTATTATATTTACGATACGATCACCAAAAAAGATTATCCTTCCTATGTTCCGCTTGTTGGTGACAATCTTCTGAAGCAGTCGGATATCTATCTCCCGACGAACCATGCAGCAGACCAGTATCTTGTTGTCAGCTCCGTTTCCGCTTCCAGTCCGGATAAGGCAGCAGACCAGAAAGCAGTCATGTCTGAGAATGGCGAAGTCTATGTGAGTGAGAACAACATTTATATTTACGAGTATGCGAACAGCAGTATCCTCGCAGATAATCTTGCGGCAAAGAATCAGACGATCCTCCGCAAGCTGTCTTACAATAAAGGAAAACTTTCCGGCTCTGCCCAGGGCAAAGTAAAAGGATATCTGAACGATTCCTTCAGCATTGATGAGTATGACAATACGTTGCGGCTGGTGACAACGGTTACGCATAATGTCGGAAGCTCTTCACAGTCCAATTCAGTCTATGTGCTGGATGCAGATTTGAAAACAATCGGTAAGATCGAGGATCTTGCCAAAAATGAGCAGGTCTATTCCGCAAGATTTTTGGGCGATACCGGTTACTTTGTAACTTATGAACAGACAGATCCTTTATTCTCCGTAGACTTTTCCGATCCGGAGAATCCGAAGATCCTTGGCAAGCTGAAAATTCCCGGCTTTTCGGAATACCTGCATTTTTACAGTGATAACCTGCTTCTTGGCATCGGTATGGATACCGATGAAAATGGCATTACAAACGGGGTAAAGATCTCCATGTTTGATATCAGTGATCCTTCGGATGTGAAGGAAGTCAGCAAGTACACACTGGATCAGTACTATTACTCGGATGTTTTTTCTGACTACCGTGCAGCACTGGTTGATCCGGAAAAGAATCTGATCGGCTTTCCGCTTTCCGGATCTGCCAACCAGTATGTGATCCTTTCTTACGATAAAGATCAGGGCTTCCAGGTACAGATGCAGGAGGAAGTCAACGGTAATTCTTATCTTGGAACCCGCGGTGTGTATGCAAACGAAAAGTTCTATGTGATCAATGGAAATGCAATTGAAGCATACCGGATGGGAGACTATGTGAAGATAGATGATCTGCTGCTATAGTGCAGCTTTGCAGAAGGAGCTTCCGCTCCGCATACTTTGTACACCATTCCACATCACCTTATACACCAAAATCGTATATACAAAAACAGGTGCCCACTGGGATATATCACTAAGATATACTTACGTGGACACCTGTTTTATATTTTCATTTACCTGTTATTCCACACCGTTAAAGCAGTAGGTACATACCTGGCATGCATCAATCCCGATTGATTTGATCAGATCATCCAGTCTGTGATAACGAAGTGAAGTGAAATTCTGTCTCTTGCGGATTTCCTCCAGCATTGCTGCATACCGGTCACTGTTCGGATCCGCATATTCACCCAGTACATTGACATCATTGTCGCCTTCCCACTCACGGATGATCCTTCTTGTGATCAGATCCAGGTCTGATTTGGAACGGGAGAAGTTCAAATATTTGCATCCGTACAAAAGCGGTGGACATGCCGGGCGGACATGCACTTCTTTTGCGCCACTCTGATACAGGAACTCTGTCGTCTCACGGAGCTGTGTGCCACGCACGATAGAATCATCGATCAGCAGCAGGCTCCTGTCTTCGATCAGACTATGTACCGGGATCAGTTTCATTCTGGCGATCAGATTACGCTGACTCTGTGTTGTCGGCATGAAGGATCTTGGCCAGGTCGGAGTATATTTGATAAATGGTCTTGCATACGGAATACCTGATTCATTTGCATAGCCTATCGCATGAGCGATACCCGAATCCGGAACTCCTGCAACAATATCCACGTCGATCGAATGGTCATCTCTCTGTGCTAAAAGCTTTCCACAGTTGTAACGCATTTCTTCTACACCAACCCCTTCATAAGAAGAAGTAGGATATCCATAGTATACCCACAGGAACGAACAGATTCTCATCTTTTCACATGCAGGACTTACAGTCTCCACAGATTCCGGTGTCACGTAGACGATTTCCCCAGGTCCCAGCTCTTTGTAATCTGTGTATCCAAGGTTGATATATGCAAAGCTTTCAAAGGAAACGCAGTATGCATTCTCTTTCTTTCCGATCACAACCGGTGTACGTCCGAGAAGGTCTCTGGCTGCATAAATTCCATTCTCTGTCAGAAGCAGAAGCGTCATCGAGCCTTCAACTACTGACTGCACATAACGGATTCCCTCAACAAACGAATCCTTTTTACAGATCAATGCCTGTCTCTTATACACATCTGACGCTGCCGACGATATGCAGTG
>OJQI01001031.1_pt1 | contig 13096 bp, 8 predicted proteins | sample 1598711 | NCBI WGS metagenome assembly OJQI01 (sample SAMN03922505, study PRJEB24848) | human gut metagenome | isolation source: stool sample | host: Homo sapiens | place: Germany | collected 2011-11 | reverse complement strand
ATACCAGTCCTGCTCATCATTAAACAGCTTATATTCCGGACCGGAATAAAAAATCGCACGATCTTCGAGTAGCATCGCTTGGGTCTGCGCCCGAATAACGAAGCGTTTTTCTTCATCGCTCATCTTTTCATGGGCTTCGATATTCGACGACACCTTATAACCCGGGTTTGACATTAACAGTACGACCCGCGCACCAAGAACATCGCCGATAAACGGATAAGGCAATATTTCGGTATGCAGCTGATGATCGGGGTTTTTCGTTCGCTTATTAAATTCTTCGATAAACGGGATGTCATCGGCATACGCATTCAACTTTTCCAATCGCATATAGCCGTTCTTTTCGATTTTTTCGGCTAATACCCGCCACGGGTTTTCTTTCAACAAGGTTTCTTTCGTTTCCATAATAAAAGGTTTAATAGTTAGGTTCCCAAAGATAAGATATTCTCGCCCTTTTTCAATATCGAGGGCGGTGACGATTTCATCCATTTTTTCTTCGCCCCGGTAGTCGATCCCGACCGTCCACGCGCTATTCGTCCCGCCGTCCCAACGAAACACCTCTTCCAGCCGCTCGCGGAGTTCGGCAGTAAGCAGGGCCGTCAGTCGGCTTTCGGAGAGGCAGACCCTTTCCAATAGAAAATTATTCAACACGGAGGTCGCCTCACCCGTCCGCAGGTAGCTGATATAGTACGCCAACGAGTGGGGAATCCGGTCGGCATAGTCGGGGTGGTTCTCTTTATAGCGGGCCAAAACAACCTCCAAATCCCCGCCGTAATGGATATACAAGGCGAGGTTCAGCAACTTTTTCTCCCAGCTAACCCGCCCGAACTCGAAACACAGATCGTCCCAATAAGCCCGCCGGGCGACAAGGTCGTCATAGATTTCCCGCTTTTCAGCAACCGGCATCGCCGGGTCGCCGAGGGATTTCGAGACCGGGGTGGCTTCATCCCGGTATTTTTTGACGACGAGATCGTCGGCGCTGACGGAATCGGCCTCCATCCACCTCTGCAACCATTCCGATTTTTCGGCGTCCTCCAACTTTTCAAAATCGCCGCTCTTTAATCCGTTTCTCGACAGATAGTGTCGAAATTCTCGCTCCAATCTCGCTATCCGGCTCCCTTCGGCGGCGGCATACAGGAATTTCGGGGGCAGGTCCTCAATCCACATCGTCGAGCGGATTGCCTCCCGAAACCGTATCGCCTCGATCATATCCAGCAGGGGAAATTCCCCGCGAAAGGGAATCAGCCGCGACGGAATTTCCCGGTCTACAAGCAGGCCGGCCATACCACCCGCCACGGAGCACATCCGGTCCCTCGTCGAAAGTTCACTCTTTTCCATATACCGTTATTTCGGTTACAAACTCTTTACGGCAAAATTATCCGTCGCTTCCGCCAACCCCCGGCGCAAGGTCTAATTATTTTTCAAACGTAAGAGAAATAAACAAAGAAAGCGTGGCGCCGACAACCTATCTTATACGGCAGGCTCTGGAATAGCCCGAATACTAAAATAAACTTTCAAGAGATTAGCAGGACAACGCAACGAATGGCTTAAGGTGCTGGTTTATAATCAATAGCGCATTGATTTGCGTTATACAGAAATTCGTTCGAAGCGGTTTTACGGCCTATTGCTGAATAAGAATCGTTACCAGATCATTACGCGGAATTTACTTCGCTATTGAAGCGTAACACATTCTTTTTCTGTGTTTTGCACAATTTTACATCTTGACAAACGGCCCGACAGGTATTAACTTTGTAACCAAAAATCGGGTTTATTATGCGAAGCACGTTTCGGGTCTTATTTTACGTGAAGAAAGGCAGCGCCCGCCCCAACGGCGATCTGCCTTTGATGTGCCGTCTTACAGTAGATGGCGAGGTCAAACAATTCAGTTGCAAAATGGACGTTCCTCCGCGTTTATGGGATGTCAAGAACGGCCGGGCGACGGGCAAGAGCGTCGAGGCCATGCAAATCAATCTTGCCGTCGATAAAATCCGCGTCGAGGTGAACCGCCGCTATCAGGAGTTGATGCAGTCGGACGGCTATGTCACGGCCGCCAAACTGCGGGATGCCTACCTCGGTATCGGAGTAAAGCAGGAAACGCTGTTGAAACTCTTCGAACAGCACAATGTCGAATACCGGAAAAAGGTGGGTTTCAGTCGTGAGATCGCCACGTGGAAAAAGTACTGCTGCGTGTGTAAGCGTGTGCGGGAGTTCCTCGCCCATACCTACCACCGGGAGGACATCCCGCTGAAAGAACTGAACCTTACCTTTATCAACGATTTCGAGTATTTCCTGCGCACGGAGAAGAAATGCCGCACAAATACCGTGTGGGGCTACATGATCGTCTTGAAACATATCGTCGCCATTGCCCGCAACGACGGGCGCCTGCCGTTCAACCCGTTTTCGGGCTATATCAACTCTCCCGAAAGCGTGGACAGGGGTTATCTCTCGCAAGAGGAGATCAAGGCCGTGATGAACTATAAAACGGCCAACAAGGCGCATGCCCGCATCCGCGATCTGTTCGTCTTCTCCATCTTCACGGGGCTGGCTTATGCCGACGTGAAAGGGCTGACCACGGACAACCTTCAAACTATGTTCGACGGTAACCTGTGGATCATCACGCGACGTAAGAAAACCAATACCGAAAGCCGTATCCGCCTGCTGGATATTCCCAAACGCATCATCGAGAAATACGCGGATCAGCGGCTCGACAACCATGTCTTTTATATGCCGTGCAACTGCCATTGCAACGACATCCTGCGCGAGATCGGCAAGCAATGCGGCATTAAAAACAAACTGACCTTCCACATGGCGCGGCATACCTTCGCCACAACCATCACGCTCTCGCAGGGTATGCCTATCGAAACCGTCAGCCGCCTGTTAGGTCATACGAATATCAAGACCACCCAAATTTACGCGAAGATCACCAATGAAAAGATCAGCCGCGACATGTCGGCGCTTACCGAGCGTTTGGGCGACAAATACCGACTGGCGGAGTAACAGCCCTTTGGCCCTTGTGCGCCCTTCGGGATTTATGGAGGATCCCGAAGGGCGCACAGGGGCACGGGCTTGCGGGCCGTCGGTTCTCTTTCATCGGCTCCCCTGCTGACGGACATGACGGCGGCACCGTCGCCCACAGATCGGCCGCTCCGCGCCCGCGCCTTTTTACAAAAGGCATAGCCTATTAGGGCATTTTCTTTCCGCATTGCTCCGCAACGCTGAAAATGCCCCATTAGGCCAAAGGGGCGGCGCCCCTCTGGACACCCCTTGCGGCGGCAACTCCGCAAGCCGGACGGCCGGGACAACTCCGAATCCTTATCCGCTTCGCTCCGATGCCGCCGAGAACAGATTATCCAAACCACCTGAAACTATACCGCTATGGGCTATGTCGTATTGCATATCGAAAAGGCGGCCGGAACGGATGCCGCCATGTCGGGACACGTCGAGCGGAGAATAACACCCGCCAACGTCATAACGACACTTACCTACCTGAACGAAGAATTAGTAGAGTTCCCCAAAGGAGTTACCAACCGTACCGAAGCGATCCAGCACCGGCTGGACAATGCAGGACTGGAACGCAAGATCGGAAAGAACCAAGTAAGGGCGTTGCGTGTCATGCTCTCCGGAAGCCCCGAAGATATGAAGCGCATCCGGCAGGCCGGACAGTTGGATGCTTGGGCCAAGGATTCCTGCGGCTGGCTGCAAAAGACCTTCGGAAAGGAAAACGTTGTGTCGGCAGTCCTGCATCTGGACGAGAAGACGCCGCATATCCACGCGACCGTCGTGCCGATCACACGGGGCGAACGCAGAAAGGCTAAGCTGGAGCGGGAGAAGAACGCCCAAAGCGGAAAGAGAACCTACCGCACTAAGAAAGACCGCCCGCGCCTATGTGCCGACGATGTGATGGCACGGGACAAACTCAAAGCCTATCAGACCACCTATGCCGAAGCGATGGCCAAATACGGACTGCAACGCGGCATCGACGGTTCGGAAGCCAAACATATATCCACGCAGCAGTATTACCGCGAGGTGTTCGTCCGTAAAAATGAAATGGCCGAACAGATCGAAGCGATGATCGGACAAAAAGAAACGCTGACGGTAGACATTGCCGCACTCCAAGCACAGCAACGAGCCGCACAGACAGACTGCAACGCTATCGACGAACAGCGGCGGAAGAAGAAAGAAGAACTGGCAAAAGCCGAAACGGAGTTGGCGCAGACCCGATGGGAGATCAAGACCGACAAACTCAAAGGCGTGGCCGTGAATGCCACGACGAAAGCCGTAGAAAGGATCGGAGCGTTGTTCCACGACCCCAAGCCCGCGAGGTATGAAAAACAGATTGCAGATTTGCAAGGGGTAATTGCCGACAAGGATAAGTGCATCGGGCAACTGCAACAAGAGATCAAGACCATGCAGGCCGGACACGATAAAGAGGTGGCCAACCTTAAACAGGAAGCACAACAAGTCATAAAAGCCTTGATGCGTGTCGATGAGTTGTGTCCCTATGTAAAGGGGCTGTTGAAATGGGAAAATTACTGCAAGGATGTCGGGTTGGACAAGGAGCGGACCAAAGCGTTGTTTACGATGCAACCTTACAGATATACGGGCGAGCTGCATTCGATAAGGTATAATCATACGTTTCGGGCGAACGATGTCATTCTCCAATTCAAACCCGACAAGGACGGGCCGAGCGGGTTCCAGTTCACCATAAACGGAAAGGACTGCGACGAGTGGTTCAGACAGCAACGAAAGGAGTTTTACGAGCGGATAGGAATTGACATCGAACAAACGGAGCAAAGGCGCGGGATGAAGATGTAACCACGAGCGGGACGGAACCAAAAGGCCGTCCCGTTGTTGTTTTAGGACGGCGTATTCCGTTAAAGCCAGAACATGGGCTATTCGGGCGGCATAAACCCTACGGCACAAAAAGTGCCCGCAACATATTGCGGATTCGAATTTTTTGTGCTACCTTTGGGACAAGCGATCCGCTGTAAAGGCGTGAATCGCGTTGCTGTTTGCGTAAACGTAGGAAATTTACAGTCTGCGGCAACAAGAGAGTCCTTGTCGGGTCGTACCACGCCTTGACGGGGCAGTACATTTAAGGCAACTACACCTGACGGGCGTGGGCCTCTTGTGTTACGAAGTCAGACGGGTTTCCTACGACCTACGCAGCGTAAGTAACGCAAGCCGCATACCTTTCTTGTAAAGGACAGCGGGGTTCTTCAGAGCCGGGTTCACGTTTCGTCATTCTTTTATGGCATCAGTCGGGTCGCATAACTAAAATTGAAAAAGATATGTTACCTTTGCGGATGAAAACGGCGCCATAGCCGTAACATATTCATAAGGTTAGGACAACCTTTATACCAGCGGTAAACTTGCGACTATTATAGCGATATAATAGGTTTTAGGATTGGTGTAAAATTTGTCTGAAACCCTTGTCATGCCTGCGGCTTTGTGCCGTGGGCGGGCACGGGCGTAAGGGCAGTTACCAATCCAAGGCTCGCAAGGCCGACCGTTGGGGCTGTACCTGCGTTCCGTGCTTTTTTATGTGTTTAGGCCGGAACGAGGATTTTAATAACGAACCCTTAATAATACGATGTTACGGCCATATACTCCCAATCGGAAAGAATCACGTTCCGCCGACCCTCGGTCGGTGCGGGGTGGGGCGCCGTCATTCGCTGTAACGAGAACGCTCGCCGTCGATAATAATCCCGCTTTAAAGGCACCTAAATCTGGTAACGGCGGGCCGTTCTCCGAACTGGGTGCGGGACATTGGAATTCTTCATGTCGAAGTTGCGTCACTATTTTTTTCATCGACAGTCCCGCACCCGTTTTTCATCATGCAGGAACCGCTAAAAAAGAGAGTGACAAGGGAAGTGATGTAGCTATCATGTCAAGTAAGTCCGTTGCGGTTCCTGCTTCTTCTGTAACAATGCTTCCGAAATCTCCTGCCTCCATAGGCTCGCGTTTCGGAAGCCGAGGGGCGGACGGAAACGATAAGCCGAAGGATGCTCTTTTTCGTTTATCGTGGTGTGAGGCGTACCAGTCCGTTACCGCCCCTCTTTTTCGATACTTCAATTTTACGATAACGGGTGCGGGATACTCGAATCTTAGCTTCATATTTTCCCACTACTGACTTTACTGTTTCCGCACCTGTTTTTTTACGATATATTTTGTATTCTCACAATAATTTAAGATATTTGTTAAATGCAATGCCGAAACTCGATACGGACTTACATCATCACTGTCACACAACCATCGCCTAACGTATTTGGCATTGTCTTTTTAATAGAAAAAGGGATGACCAACCACGATTAGTTAACAGACAATCGTTATTTTATTGCAATTACAATTCGGTCGTCCCTTTATTTTGTATTCTCGAAGTGCCTATAACCTTTGCGTACGTTTAAGAATTGTTCTATAAACCCATAACTACTGAACCATGCCACAAAAATCCTATACGCTGGGGAATCTGCTTCAAGACTGTTTGGATTGCGACATCCGCAAAAGCGACATCCGGCAATTTTTCGATGATCTGAAAAAGAAGGCGCATTTTGTCTATGCAATCTTGTGCGGTGCTCCGAAATCGGTATTTTGGATTACGCTGGACGATGAAGAAAGCCATCCCGACGAAAAGACATTTTCAGTTGCGGAGTTTAACGACAATTACGAAAACTTCGACAGCCGCATCGATTCTTTCCGGGTTAATTTCAATGCCTATTTTTTTCGCGAGCAATGGGCCACGAAGTTTCCCGAATGGGAATTGATGGAGAACCCTTTCAACGGGGAGGAGCGTTTCTGCGCTACGAGCCGCAAGGAGCTGACGGTAGAAATTTTCGTAACGGAATATCCGCATTTGTTGGCTTACCTGTGCCGTCGGGCGGTTCTGGAAAACGCGCCCTTCGAACTGACGCGCGAAACGATTAAACATTACGGATTCAGCCGCGAAGATGTAAAACTCCTGCGCGATTGTATTGCAAGCAACAACCGACGGATCATCGACGAGTTGCGCGAGGAATACGAGCGGCTGAAAGCCATAGACTGCCTGCAGGTAGTGCCTCCAAAAAGGCGGGGGCGGAAGCCTAAAGCCGAAGTGTCTGCCGAAATCCAGCCCATAGCCAAAAAACCGAGGACGAGGATCAGTCGAAAGAAATTCGTGCCGACACGAAGCGTAAAAAGTTAGGCGTAAACCATCGGAAAACGCAGAGTACTCCTCACCAATTAGCGGAGATGGTTTTCAATATAACAACGAGAATAATTTGCAAATATGATTATCCGTATAACGTCCGTTAATATTTTTAACATAACACGAATAAATCATGCGTAAAATTTATACAAAGACATTTGTGTATTTTGCTGAAATTCAATATATTTATAATGAAATAAACAATCGAAATATCATTATGGACATACTGAACTTCACGTATTATTTTTTAATATATAATTTGATATTTAATTAAAATATATTTTATTTTTTAATATATAATTTGATATTTAATTAAAATATATTTATCTTTGATTTCATAACACTACTTTTTAACATTAAAATATGCCGCTATAACACTGCTTTTTCTATCAAACCAAAGATACGGCGTCACTCCGGAATCTTTACTCTTGTTCAACTAAAACCCACTTATTTATGAGGAAATTAACCAACCGAGCACTTTTCATCTGCTTTGCTCTGATGACGTCCTTTTGCCTCATTGCGCCGGCTACCGCTCTGCGTTCCTACGCGCAGGAGGGGGGGGGCAGCACCCTTGAAGGCCTGATCAAAGACGACTCCGGGCCGCTTCTCGGAGCAACGGTGATTGTGAAGAACACGACGCGCGGAACGACAACCGACATGGACGGCAAATTCCGTCTGGAAGGGTTGCAGCCCGGCGACGTACTGCAAGTAACCTACGTAGGATACGACCCCTACGAGGTGACCTACACAGGTCAGACGACACTGGACATCCTGATGACGACGACCGCCAACCAGCTGAACGCAGTCGTAGTGACTGCCATGGGTATCGAACGTCAGTCGAAAACACTCTCCTATGCTGCCGAAACGGTCGGCGGCGATGACGTGGCCGACATCAAGTCGGTCAATATGATCAACGCGCTGCAGGGCAAGGCCGCCGGTCTGCAGATTACCCCGAACTCGACGGGCGCGGGCGGATCGTCGAAAATACTCTTCCGCGGTAACAAGTCGATCAACGGCTCGAACCAGCCGCTGGTCGTCGTCGACGGCGTCCCCCTGATGATGAACATCACGTCCGATCAGGTCGACAGCAACTGGGGCGCCCAGCGCGACGGCGGCGACGCCATGTCTACGATCAACCCCGACGACATCGCCTCGATCTCCCTGCTGAAAGGCGCGTCGGCCGCCGCCCTCTACGGTGCGGTAGCCGCCAACGGCGCCATCATGATCACGACCAAATCGGCCATGGCAGGGCGTCTGGCGGTGAACGTATCGAGCAACACGACCATTGACACCCCGCTCTCGCTGCCCGAATTCCAGAACACATACGGGGCGAACGGCCAATACAGTTGGGGCGACAAACTCGCGTCGAAGGCTCCCGATTACGCCGAGAAGTTCTTCCGTACGGGCTGGACGACCAACAACTCGATCTCGATCAACGGCGGCGCCGAAGACCTGCGAGCCTACTTCTCCTACGGCAACGTAACATCCGGCGGCATCACCCCTGAAAACGACTACTCGCAACACACGCTCAACGCCAAAGTCGGTTTCGACCTTTTCAACGACCACATCAAGGTCGATTTCAACGCCAAATACGTGAACCAGCACATCTCGAACCAGCCGGCCGGCGGTTTCGTCTTCAACCCGCTCGTCGGCACCTACACCTTCCCGCGCGGCGGCGACTGGAACGGCTACAAAAGCAACTTCGAGACCTACAACGGCGAGCTCAACGCCAACGTCCAGAACTGGGTGACTACCACCGACGAGACCAACAGCAACCCCTACTGGCTGCTCAACCGCGAACGCCCCGTCGTCGAACGCAACCGCTACGAATTCGGCGGATCGATCAAATACCAGATCATCGACGGACTTTCGCTCACGGGCCGCATGCGCTACGAGCGCGCCGACGAACACTACGTACGCAACCACTACGCGTCGTCCTACGGCAATAAATACACCTACGGCAAAATGGACGACAACCGCTACTTCAGCGAACAGCTCTATGCGGACCTGCTCGCCCAGTACAACCATACGTGGGACGATTTCTCGCTCAACGCCACCCTCGGCACCAGCATGATGCAGACACGTTCGAACAACGTGAGCCTGCTCTACGAGCAGAGCAAGTTCGTCGCTCCGGGCAACGGCGGCGCCTACTATCCCAACATCTTCAACCCGTCGAATTTCTACAAGAACGGCACGACCATGGGACTGGAGCGCAAACGGCTCAACTCGGTCTTCGGAGCTGTCACGTTCGGCTTCAAAGAGGCGCTCTTCCTCGACGTGACGGCCCGTAACGACTGGTCGTCGGCCCTCGCTTACACCGACGGCTACTCGTTCTTCTATCCTTCGGTGGGCGCCAGCCTTCTGCTCAACCGTTTCGTGGACATGGGCCGGAATATCGACCTGTTCAAATTCCGCGGTTCGTACTCCATCGTCGGCAACGACGTCCCCGTCTACAAGACCAATCCGCGCTATACCTACGGCGACCAAGGCGCCATCAACCCGCCCGAATCGGTGCCGTTCCGCACGCTGAAACCCGAAAAGACCCACTCGTTCGAGGTCGGTTTCGACGGAGAGTTCTTCCAGCACCGTCTGCACGTAAACGCCACCTATTACAAGACCAACACCAAGAACCAGTACTTCGAGGTGACGCTGCCGTGGGAGAGCGGTTACAAATCGCAGTTCGTCAATGCGGGCAACGTCCAGAACCAAGGCTTCGAACTGACGGCCGGCTGGTTCCAAGACTTCGGCAACGAATTCACATGGTCCACCGATCTGAATCTCTCGTACAACGACAACAAGATCATCGAGCTTTTCGACGGTATCCAAGACGGCGTAACGGTCTCCAACTTGGGCGGCGCCAAAGTGATCCTCTATGAAGGCGGCCAGTATGGCGACCTCTACGTCCGCACGCTCAAACGCGACGAGAGCGGCAAACTGGTGACGGAAACCCCCGAAGGCGCCGACTACCAGATCCCCGTAAACGGCGGCGAGCAGAATTCCGACCTGAAATACATGGGCAACATGAACTCGAAGTGGAACATGGGCTGGAACAACACGTTCCGCTACAAGGACCTGACACTGAGCATGCTCATCGACTTCCGCATCGGCGGCAAGGTCGTTTCGATGACCGAGGCCACACTCGACGGATACGGCGTATCGGAACGCACGGGCCGGGCGCGCGACCGCGGCTACGTGATGCGCGAGGGCATCAAATTCTCGAACGTCAAGGCTTACTACGACGTGGTGGGCGCGACAAGCTTCAACTCGGTCTACAACGTCGAGGATTACGTATACGACGCGACCAACGTCCGTATGCGCGAGATTTCGCTGGGCTACACTTTCCGTAACCTGTTCGGCCAGTCGAAGAACCTGACCCTTGCGTTCATCGCCCGCAACCTTTTCTTCTTCTACAAAGACGCCCCGATGGATCCCGACGTGTCGATGGGTACGGGCAACGGCCTGCAAGGCTTCGATGTCTTCAACCTGCCGACCACGCGCAGCTTCGGTCTGAACGTGAAACTGAATTTCTAATCAAAAGCGTTTACACATTATGAAACTCAAGAATATTCTTAGAAACGTTACCGCAATGGCGCTTCCCCTCGCACTGTTGGGAAGTTGTACGGGAGATTTCGAAGAGCTGAACACCAATCCCTACGAGATCGACCCCGAAGAACTGCCGTTCGAAGCGCAGTTCTCCACTCCCCTCTCGTTCAGTTACCCCACCCACCAGAACCTGTTCCAGTACTGGACCTCGTTGTCGATCGACAACTACGGCGGTTATTTCGAGGTGCCGCACAGCAACTGGACGATGGCGCGTTACGACCTCGCCCGCGGGTTCTGCGGCGGCATGCACGAGAACTTCATGCAGAAAATATTCAACAACACCCGCCGGCTGATCAAACAGTGCGACGCCGCCGGACAGCATGACTTCGCAGCCGTAGCCCGCATCGTCGAAGCGTATAACCTGCTCCAGTATACCGACACCTACGGCCCGGTTCCCTATTCGTCGGTCCTCGCAGCGGACGAACTGGCCGAACGCCCCAGCAGCTACGCCTACGACAAACAGGAAGATATCTACAAGGCGATATTCGCACAGCTGGACAAAGCGCTCGAAGGACTGGATACGGAGACCGCAGGTCTCGCATCGTTCGACTGCTGGTGCAACGGCGACCGCACGCTCTGGAAGAAGATCGCCAACCAGCTCAAGCTGCGCATGGCGCTGCGCATCGTCAAGGTAAACCCCGTCGATGCTGAAAAATACGCCAAGGAAGCCATTCAGGCCGGAGTCCTCGAAGACAAGGACATCCTTATCAACAAGTCCTACTCGAACGAACTGCGCCGCATGATGGACTGGCTGGATTCGGGCATCGGTTCGTCGATCGTAGCGTTCATGAACGGCTACAACGACCCGCGCCGCCCGCTCTATTTCACCACCAACGTCCGCCATCTGGTCAAGAAGACCGCCGAACCGACAGGCGAGAAAGACCAGAACAACGAGGACATATACAACGAAAGCGACATCCTGATCCGCAAGGGAGCGCAATACATCGGAGTTCCCGTAGGCTGCGAATTGGGCAATAAGAACGGCGGCAACGACAACCAGCGCGTCTACTACTCGTTTCTGGCCGGCGGATATGCGACGCCGCAGCCCATCATGTTCGCCGCCGAAGGCTGGTTCCTGCGCGCCGAAGCCAAACTTCGCTGGACCGACGCCGGGCAGCAGAGCGTAAAGGAACTCTATGAAAAGGGTATCGAGGTTTCCATCCGCAACCAGAAGAGCTACCGACAGTCCGACGCCGCGGCAGCATGGACCGAGAAGAAACTGACGGCCCCCGACTGGGCGGCTATCGACGATGCGGCTATCAGCAGCTACATCAACGACGATACCTCCTCACCTGAGGGTTATACGGACCCGTGGAAGCCGGAATACAACTCCGATCCGACCACCAGTATCACGGTGAAGTGGGACGAAGGCGCTTCGAATGAAGAAAAGCTCGAACGCATCATCACCCAGAAATGGATCGCCAACTTCCCGCTCTCGACCGAAGCGTGGGCCGATTACCGCCGCACGGGCTACCCCAAACTCTTCCGTCCGAAGCAAAATCTGGCCCCCTCGATCATCGACACGCAGCTCGGCCCGCGCCGCCTGCTGTACAACGAAACGGAACTGAGCTCCAACACCGTCGAGGTGAACAATGCCATCCAGCTGCTGAAGGCTGAATCTTCCGAAGTGAAAGGCGACGGCGACACCGGTGGCACCCGTCTGTGGTGGGACCGCAAGGACAAAGGCAATTTCTAACCCCGCCGATCCGTTTCACTCATAAACCGGGACTCCGTCGTTATACGACGGAGTCCTTTTTTCCATCCGACACATCCGAATCGGGCTCCGGCGCATTTCCGACCACTATCATGCGGCATACCATTTTTTCATGCCCCCGAATGGCTCGTACCGGAAACGGACAGATGATTTGCAAATATCAACTATTTTGTATTCATTTGTAATGAAGATAAAAATTAAGGTTAAAAACTTGTTTTAGTTGTAGCGGTAGCGACAGAGTTGTGAAACACCGTCGCTACATTTTTATTACCGGAAAATAGGCTATATATCAATTATTTTTCGTAATTTGCAGAAAACCATTTTAATCTTATTGCCCATTCGTCATCAAAGCCATCTAACACGGTAACAAGAAATAAAAGGGAAGAAGGTACGAGGCTCATAACCTCGTGCCTTCGTTTTGTATTTAGCACTTAAATCGAATATTTTTGCAAGTTCAAAGAAAATTCCTACCTTTGTTTTTGACAAGGGTTATTTGACAAGATGATTACGCAAAGTAGCGAATTTCGCACATTCTCCAAATCGTTACTACTGTCTCTTATACACATCTGACGCTGCCGACGATATGCAGTGTGTAGATC